>RCUJ01001788.1_pt1 | contig 11099 bp, 8 predicted proteins | sample 2166321 | NCBI WGS metagenome assembly RCUJ01 (sample SAMN09932808, study PRJNA488358) | compost metagenome | feature: garden; material: soil; isolation source: compost soil in an enriched community after 118 h of incubation | place: Germany: Experimental Botanical Garden Goettingen | collected... | reverse complement strand
GTCTTGACCTACGTGGATTCACTACGCCTGTACAACTGCTCGAAAGATTCAGTGAGTCGATTGGAGTCGAGGTATGGTGCAAACGAGACGATATAGGCTCCGTTGGTCTTGCGGGAAATAAGGTTCGAAAGCTTGAAGTCGAACTTGCATATGCAGTAGCGAGCGGCGCGACCCATTTAGTTGCGGAAGGTTCGAGGCTCTCCAATGCGACCCGAGCTGTGGCTGCTGCCAGTGCAGCGCTTGGATTAAAATGCACGCTGATCCTTTCTCACGAAGAACCCCACGAGCCTGTGGGCAATTTAATGTTAGACGGACTATTCGGCGCGAACTTGAATTTTGTTGGAGACGTAAGCTGGCTAGAGCTTAGTCAGCAGGCACAAAGTGTTGTTCGTGAACTCGAGGAGGCAGGTGAAAGTGTTTACAGGCTTCCAATTGGATGTGCTTCTGAGCGTAGTTGCTTAGGGTTTGCGCTCGCTTATGCTGAGCTTCGTGAGCAAATGAACGAGCAGGGTCGTAAAGTCGAGACAATTGTACATGCCTCATCTTCGGGTGGAACGCATGCAGGTTTGGTTCTTGGTAACGCACTCTATGGGGATCAGACTAAGATTCGCGGTATTGTCGTCGCGGAAGATGTCTATCCGGATGTGGAGGGTACTTATCTTTCATATGCTCGCGGTGCAGCAAAAATAATCAATGCTGATATTGATATCTCGCGCTCTCACATCAATATCAGTCAAGAGTATTTGGGTGATGGGTATGGAATGCCATCAGTCGGGATATATGAGGCCATAGACTTGCTAGCCTCAAAAGAGGGCTTGCTGGTTGATCCGGTTTACAGCGGTAAGGCCGTGGCTGCCATTATCGATTTGGCGTCAAAACAAGACCTTAAGGGGCCAGTAGTGTTTTGGCATACAGGAGGCTATCACGCTCTATTTGACCCGAACTACGCCAAGCGCGTTTGGAGTTCAATTGACCGCCTATCAAAAATAAAGTTGTAATTTTTAGAAGAATAACAATAAGGTGCACCAAGATGAATGACAATAATCTTCGACGGGGCCTAAGCACTAGGCACATACGTTTTATGGCTCTTGGATCGGCCATCGGGACAGGACTTTTTTATGGCTCGGCATCAGCCATAAAATTAGCAGGCCCTTCAGTTTTGCTTGCCTACTTGATAGGTGGTGCAGCGATTTACATGATGATGCGCGCCCTTGGTGAAATGGCGGTTCACAATCCGGTATCTGGATCTTTCGGACACTACGCTAGCCAGTACCTGGGTCGTTATTTTGGTTTTCTCACAGGCTGGAGTTATGCGTTCTCGATGCTGGTGGTGTGCCTGGCTGACGTAACCGCGTTCGGTGTGTATATGGGGTTGTGGTTTCCTGATACGCCACCCTGGATCTGGGTGCTCGGAATAGTCTTGTTTATCGGTGCCTTAAACCTATGCAGTGTCAAAGTATTCGGGGAAATGGAGTTCTGGTTATCGTTGTTCAAGGTGACTGCTATTGTTGCCATGATTCTAGCAGGGGGTGCTGTACTGTTGTTTGGCATTCAGCTGGATAACGGAACTGGAGCGGTTATCGGGCTCTCCAACTTATGGATCCATGGTGGATTTTTTCCTAATGGCGTTAGTGGGATGATTGCCTCGTTCACCGTGGTAATGTTTGCTTTTGGCGGTGTCGAAATGATTGGTATCACAGCCGGCGAGGCAAGAGATCCCAAGCACGTGCTGCCCAAAGCAATCAATTCGGTACCTTTACGTATCTTGCTTTTTTACGTACTTACCTTAGTCGTGCTGATGGCCATTTATCCCTGGACGAATATTGGTAGTCAAGGTAGTCCCTTTGTTCAAATATTCAGCGGCCTAGGCATAAGCTCGGCGGCGACTGTCCTGAATATCGTAGTGATTTCCGCTGCTGTTTCCGCAATAAATAGCGACATATTCAGCGCAGGGCGAATGATGTATGGTATGGCTCAAAACGGCCAAGCCCCCTCAGGTTTCGCCTCCCTGTCGCGTTTCGGCGTGCCTTGGATGACTGTCGCAGTGATGAGTATCGCTCTACTTTTAGGGGTGGTGCTAAACTACTTGGTGCCGGAAAACTTATTTTTGATCCTCGCCTCGGTAGTGACTTTTTCAATTGTATGGGTTTGGCTGATGATCCTTCTGTCTCAAGTTGTGATGCGGCGTGGCATGAACAAAGATGAAGCGGCTGCTCTAGATTATCCAGTACCTCTATGGCCGGTAGCCCCAGCATGCGCCATTGCTTTTATGGTATTTATATTTGGTGTGCTTGGGTGGTTCCCCGCCACGCGTACAGCCATGTTCGTCGGGCTCGGATGGTTGACACTACTATCGGTGGGCTACTGGTTATGGGTAGCGCGCACCCCACAGCCTGCGTCGGCCAACGCTTGAATCGATAAAACATTATACGTCCGGCAAAGGAATGCCGAGACGTCCCTATCAGTAAAACGGATCGTATCCATATACTTTGAAATTGTTAGTTTCAGAAAAGTATAATTCGACTTCACCTGGTGTTTGAAGGGTGTTATAAGTTGCAAGGATTTCTTGTTGAAATCTGATAGATAATGTATCGCGTGACAGCCACTCTCGGGTAATTAAGGCTTGCCAGTATTCCCTCCTGTCTCTGGAGAGTCTGAGGATATCTTGCTAATGTCAGAGCTAAATTGTGTATTATCCGATGACTTACTACGAAAAGCGTTCGGGGTTGCGCCCATAGCTTTTTGAAACATTGCGATAAATGCAGAGGGTGTGCTGTAACCCAATTTTTTGGCCACCGATTGCACAGTCAACCCATCAGAAAGCATTGCAAGTGCTCTTGACAAGCGAAGCCGTTGCTTCCACTTAATAAAACTCATCCCAAGATCACGGTCGCAGCGGCGGGCAAGGGTGCGTTCGGTGCTGTTAACGTGTCTTGACCACTCTAGAAGTGAGCGATTATTTCCAGGGTCTTTGAGAAGCACTTCGAGTACCAGCTTTAATGCAGGGTCATTAGACATAGGCAAAAAATTCTCAATGCACGATCCGGCGCTTAGCTGATCAATCAAGACCCGCATCAACCGACTATCTTCTTCATTTTCAGGCTCCTGAATTCCTCGTTCTTTTAGATCTAAGAGAATCGCCTTGGCAATAGCTCCTACTGAGATGATGCTAGCGACAGTTGGCAGGGTTTTGCATAGCGTGGCTTCGACGTTTAAAAGAAAATATGCGGCGTCGTTGTCTGTCCAGGCGAGATGTTCTGTGTTAGGTGGTAACCATATCCCAAAATCGGGAGGCGCCGCATAACAGCTGTTTTCAACGGTTAGCTCAATAACTCCCTTGATCAAGTATACAAATTGTCCCCAAGCATGTTGCTCTGTCGAAAACGAAGTTACTTTGTTTACTTCTACGATTCCAACCGATACTGAACTCATCTCTGAAGCCTTATGGTAATCTGAGCGGTTGGTCATCGTTTAAACTCCGTATAGTACGTTGGTATCGTATCCTGCTAATTATAGCAGAGTACGATTGTTTCTCCCATTTTGCTGTTTATGCATGCACAATGAAAGTAATAAACTCCATCTCGCAGCCGGTCGCCACTGAGGAAGTCATGAGCGAGTTGGATTCCATCAATAAGTGATGGGGTAGGGGAGCACTGCGCTTGGCGAGTGTGCCAACCAATCCCGATTGGGCTATGTGCTGGGAGATGATAAGTCAATGCTTCACGACGCGGGGGGATCAGCTATGAACGGTGTACTGCAAGTGATTCGAGTTTCGCCATCGACGGAGAGTGTGGGGAAACGGAAAAACTGAATTAACTTAAGTCATGGCTCAGTCATAATTATTGCTGAGCCATAATTTTTGGCTTCTGCATTTTAGTTAGCTGTGCGCAAACAACTCCAAATTGCGATGATCAATTTGCAATATACTGTCAGTTAGCTACTAAAAAGAGACCTGTCATGTCTATACTTGCTGAGTTCCGTCAACTCGAAAAGCACCTCGCCGAACAGCTCAAAGTTTTCGAAGCGTTGAAAAGCGAGGCTGGCCTCAAGCAGGAATTCAGCCATAAGCTAAACCTTAAAACTAGCCATCAACTGCTGTTGCTGATTAGCCAGCTCGTTCAAAGATTTACTCACTCGCGCCGATTCTTCTGATTGAAGCGTCAGTTGTTCAGTGACATCGCGAATGTTGGCAACGTTTCGGTTTACCTCTTCCGATACCGAGTTCTGTTCTTCCGCGGCACTCGCGATTTGCAGGTTCATATCACTGATCACTTCGACCCCGCGGTTGATCTTCTGCAATGCGAGCACAGCTTGTTTAACCTGGGCGACGCTTCCTGAAGCTTGGTTGTGGCTCGTCTGCATTGACTGAACTACATTACGGGTACCACTCTGCAGTTGCTCGATAACACTGTGGATTTCACCAACTGAATCCTGAGTGCGTCTTGCCAGATTCCTCACTTCGTCAGCAACGACCGCGAACCCTCGACCAGACTCTCCAGCCCTGGCAGCCTCAATTGCAGCGTTCAACGCAAGCAGGTTTGTCTGTTCGGCTATGGCACGGATGACGTCAAGAACTGCACCAATCTCATTGCTATTTGACGCCAGCACTTCAACCTCTTGCATGGCGCTATCAATATCTGCAGCAAGGCAATCAATTGAGTGGGTTGTCTGATCGATCGTGGCCATCCCTTCCCGAGCCGCGGTATCGACATTACGAGCAGCCTCGGCTGCCAGAGCGGCGTTTTTCGCTACTTCCTGCGAAGTCGCGCTCATTTCTTGTGATGCTGTCGCGACCTGATCGACCTCGCGAAATTGTTGTTGCATGCCGGCACTGGTTTCATTCGCAATGCTGGACGCTTGATCCGCAGTACGTCGCGTATCTGCGACTGAACGACTTACTGCTGCGATTATGGGCTGCAGCTTATCGAGAAATTTATTGAACCAGCCGGTCAGTTGCCCCATTTCGTCTTTTCTGTCGTATGTCAGGCGATGTGTAAGATCACCCTCGCCAGAGGCGATTCCCCTAAACATTTCTGCAACCCGCAGAATGGGTTTGGTAATGGTCGTGGCCATCAGCCAAATGAAAACAATCCCCATGAGGCCCGCGAGGGCGCCGACTACGAACTGCATTTTCATGCTTGCGGCCTTGGCCGCTCCAAGGTTGCTCTTCAGCTTACGAGCGGGCACTAGAACGACGTCCTTCGGCGCTTTCACAACTACTGCCCAGGGTGCATTACCATCGATGGCCTGAAAAGGAGCCACAGCGATCATGGCATCGGGTGTGTCGACAATGCTTTCAGATCCATTTTTGGCGGCGTGCAATATTTGTTTGCCCGATGCGATATCGGTCGCCTGCAATGATTTACCCAACGTTTCCTTGTCTTTGCTATTGGCTGCTATGACGCCATCTGGGCTTATGAAAGAGACCTCAGCGTTACCCCCATAAAGGGATGGCACTGATGAGGTAACAATTTGCTGGAGGCTGCTCAGACTGACATCCACGCTCATGACGCCAAGGACTTGATGTCCATCCATGAGTGGAATTGCAACAGTTGACATGAGGGTGCTCACACCGCTCGCATCTGTGTAGGTGTACGGATTAGTGACACATGTCCGTTTTTGCTGAAAGGCGCATTTGTACCAATAGGTTCCCACGGTGCCGTCGTCAAGAATCTCCCTTTCCGGAATAGCGTAGCTAGGGATGTGAGTCGATTGATAAACCGAAAAACGACCTATCTCGTTACCAATCATCCCTTTGCCAACGTACTTTGAGTCATGCCCATCCATGACGTTTGGCGCGAACGCCACACCGACACCGAAAATGTTTGGGTTCGCTTTTATCTGCGAACCAAGTGAGTCGACAATAGCTTGTCGAGTCAGCTCAGAATCCTGCTGCAAGTGCTGGTCATGTGCGCGCATAAGCACCAACTGCCTGGCAAGGGTTTCGCCGAAAGCAGCAGTGGTGGTGAATCGTTCGATGGCAATGCGAGACTGCTCTTGTCCAATTTTCCCCAGATACTGCTGAGCATCTTCTTTCAGTATCTTCGAGCTAGCTTCAAACGCGAGGTCTGACATTTCCTGAACTCGATAAACCGAAAAGGTTATGAGTACGGCGATTACGCCGAGCATGCACAACCCGGCCAAGAGAGTAATTCTGCTTTTGATCGATAAGCTGATGTTAAACATGACGCGCTTCCAAGTGGCAATTGGCGAGGTGATTTTTTGTTTTTCTGCGGCGCCGATCAGCTGTGCAGCGTCTTGATGAGGCTGACCATTTCCATCGCGCTCATTGCCGCTTCAGCACCTTTGTTGCCCGCTTTAGTGCCCGAACGCTCAATGGCTTGTTCAATTGAGTCAACGGTTAATACGCCAAACGCGGCGGGTACATTGAACTGCCTACCTACCTGAAAAAGACCTTTGATACATTCACCCGAGACATATACAAAGTGGGGAGTGCCACCTCGGATAACTGCACCCAACGCGATGATTGCGTCGTATTTTTTTGCAACGGACTGCGCAATCAAGGGCAGCTCGAAAGCGCCTGGTGCCTTGATGATTTTGATGTCGTCGTCATCGAGGCCATGCCTCTTCAAAACGTCGACAGCGCCGCTCACAAGGTGCTCAACAACGAAACTGTTGAATCGACCCACCATGATTGCGTACCGCCCTTTTACGTCAGTGAACTTGCCTTCGATTACCTGGATACTCATGACCGCTCCTACACAAAAAAGGCCGCTACAAGGCGGCCTAAATAGAGTGTTCACTTGGCCAATGCGTTAGTAATTAACTGCATTGGTGGCGTCATCATTGCGCCTTACATTCAGCCCACAGGTATGGAGCGATCGCCTTCTGATCCAGGGTGACGCCGAGACCTGCATCGCTGGTGACCGCGAGCTTGCCATTGGCAATGCGATCTTCTGGCGAGTTCTGCAGGATCTGTACGTACTTAGGCGAGTCGCTGAAGTACGGGTAAATTTCCATAGTCATGAAGTTGGGCATAGTGACGCCGACCTGCATGGTCGCCGCGGTGCACAGTGAGCTTGCGCAGTTGTGAGGCGCGACGAGCATGTTGTAGGCCTCAGCCATTGCCGCGATCTTCTTAGTTTCAGACAAACCGCCAGTGTTACCGATATCAGGTTGAACGATATCTACGATCTGCTTTTCGATCAGGCGGCGGAAACCTTGGCGAGTGTACAGACGCTCACCAGCGGCCAACGATGCGTTGGTAGCTTTGGAAATTTTCTCCATGGCACCAACGTCAAAGGCATCGCAAGGTTCTTCGATCCAGGTGATGCCCAAGTCTTCATAGCGTTTGCACAGACGGATAGTTTCCGCAGTGGTCATGCCGCCGCTGAGGTCGATGTAAACTTCGGTCTCGCTTCCAGCCACTTCCACCAGCTTCTTCACGCGCTGATAGGCGAGTTCAGTGAAGTCACGATCATGGAATCGGCGTTGAACATGTTGTAAACGACCATTTGCATCCTGAGTCGCGAGGGGATAGCACTTCAAAGCCTTGAAACCGTCGGCAATTGGGCGTTCGGCAGCTTGAGCCCAAGAGTCGGCATCAAAGCAATGGTAGTTCCAGCCGTTGGCGTAGACCGGTACTTCGTCGAACACTTTGCCACCAAAAAACTCGTAGACTGGCAGGTTGGTGGCTTTGCCCTTGATGTCCCATAGAGCGGTTTCAATTGCACTGATCCCAGCGAAGACAATGGCACCACCACCCTTTGCCCAAAAAGAGTTGTCGTACATTTGGGTGTATAAGGTTTCGATGCGGAACGGGTCTGCACCAATGACCAGGCGATCGCAAAAGTCTTTGATCATCCCGGCGGCGGCTGTTGCACCCAGGCCATAAGCGATGGCGGCTTCGCCGATGCCGGTGATGCCTTCGTCTGTGGTCAGTTCAACGATGATTGGTTTTACGTAACCGCTATCTACAAGGAACACTTTGGCTGAAACGATCTTCATATAAGCTCCATTTGTTGCATGGGAATGCGTAGCGATGTACGCAACGTGGTTAATGTCAGAGGTTCGGGTATCCGATGTAACTCGGATAAAGCGGGTGATCTGCGCATAGCAAACCGATTGCTTTTGCTGCTGTTGAAATCGTTTTTAAGTCGTTGGGCTGCAATAGAACCTGGCTAATAACTGAAGCAAGACGAGCGCACGAAGTGGGTGTGAAACCCCGGTCAGTTATCGATGAAGTAGTGATACGCAACTGACTGGTGGCGAAAGGTGATTCAGATGCCAGTGCCTGCTCCCCATTTTCAACAGCAACACCTACATGCTGCAGTGCAACGCTTGCCTCGAGCGTGGTGAGGTTTTGTTTACTGAGGTCGATCAGGAATATATGGTTGTCTGTACCCCCCGTGACGACCTCAATACCTTGTTGAACCAACGCATCGGCCATTGCTCGAGCATTGGCAACGACCTGCTTCTGATAGGCCTGAAACCGGTGGGTCTTTGCCTCACGAAAACACTGAGCCTTCGCTGCAATTAAGCGATTGAGAGTTGCATAACGATTGAGTTCATGAACTGAGTGATCCAGAAGGATTTCGAGCTTCTTATCCTTCGACAGAATCAATCCACCCTTGGGGCCGCGCAGTGATTTTTGGGTGGTGGAGGTCACTATGTCTGCAAAGCTGATTGGGCTGGGGTACAGTCCCGCAGCGACCAAGCCAGCGATATGTGACATATCGACCAATAGAAAAGCGCCCACCGAGTCAGCGACATTTCTTAGTTTCTGAAAGTCCAGGAATCTCGAGTAAGCTGAAAATCCAGCCACGATAATTTTGGGGCGATGGACGTCAGCAAGACGCACTATCTCGTCGTAATCGATCAATCCGTTTTCACACAATCCATATTCGACGGCGTTGTATGTACTGCTGCCAACGGAGGGTTTTGTCGTGCTAGGTAAATGACCTCCGTACGTTGTACTCATACCAAGAATGGTATCTCCTGAAATGAGCAACGCCCGGTAAACGGCAGCATTGGCATGGGCACCCGACTGAGGTTGGACGTTGGCGTACTCAACTTTGAACAAATCTTTGGCAAGCTCGATAGCTTGCTCCTCCGCTCGCGCGAGGCTGTGCCTCGCGAAGCGGTGTGAGCCGTTTTTCTCACTGACAATAAATGTCGAGAATGAGTTACTTGATGGAGTTCGGTCTTCAGAGGCTCTCAGCTCCAGCATGTCACCCTCGGCCCGATTGTCGCCTCGCAACACCGAGATGAAGTCCGTGCCATAGCCTTTTATTTTCTCGCTAATGCTCAACATGAATAACTCCATCACTACGGCTTGGTGAGCTCTCGTACATGGCCTACCTTCAATGGGTAGATACGTACTCAACTGCCTGATGAAGCCCCCTGCCTTTCCAAAGCAAGCACTGATTAAGCTCAGGATCACAGAGGCTGATCGATTCGATAATCCCGACAATAATTGTGTGAGAGAACCCGTCGAAGCAGTTTCCGATCTTGCAGATCATGCCTACAGGTGCGTTCCACAGAACCGGGGCTTTACCGCCTTCCAGATCCCAATCCTCAGCTGCGAATCGTGCTGAACCTTTTTGCTCTGTGAAGCGCGAGACCACGTGGGACTGGGCGGGGGAGAGCAGGCTTAGCCCAAAGTAGCCATTGTTCAGCATGGCATTGTGAGCAGAAGCGCTTTTGTTCACGCACACGATGACAGAAGGTGGCTCTGCAGAAAGGCTGCATACTGCGGTTGCGATCAGTCCAACGGGCTGGTCGCCTTCGAATGTAGTGATAGCGTTGACAGCGCCGGCAAAGCGGCCCATTGCTTCACGAAACTGAATATCTAACATGATCATTACCTCGTTGTTGTGAGCCGCCCGACTCGATTGAGCCGGGCGTTCTGTCTTATGCGTGAAGGCACGACAGAAATTTTGTTGTGAGATACGCGTCTAGTGCTTCAGTGCCGCCTTCGGAGCCGTGGCCCGAATCTTTGATACCTCCATATGGGGTTTCCGGCAGGGCGAGACCCAGATGGTTGATAGTCAGCATTCCCGCTTGAACGCCGCGGTTTAGCGCTGAAATGTTTGATTGCTGACGAGTCCAGGCATACGAAGCCAGCCCAAACGGAAGGCGGTTGGCTTCGGCAATAGCTTCGTCCAGATTTTTGAAGGACATGAACATCGCTACAGGGCCGAATGGCTCTTCGTTCATGATGTCCATAGCAGGAGTAACGTTTTTGAGAACAGTCGGCTGGAAGTAGAAGCCCTGTTTATCAATGCGGGAGCCACCTGTTTCCACGATCGCACCGCGTGCCGTAGCGTCATTTACTAAGCGCTCAACAGCCTGAAGTCGACGTTCGTTGATGAGGGGGCCCATCTGGGTACCTTCCACTGCGCCATCCCCTACTTTCAGGGATCGGGCTGCGTCAGTGAACATTTCCACGAACCGGTCGTACACGCCTTCTTGCACAATGAAACGGGTCGGCGAAATGCACACTTGACCTGCATTGCGATATTTGAAGGAAATCAATGCGGCGCAGGCTGCTTCGAGATCCGCGTCATTGCAGATGATTACAGGCGCATGACCGCCCAGTTCCATAGTCGCCGGCTTCATGTATTTGCCAGCCAACGCCGCCAGATGCTTTCCGACTGGTACGGAACCAGTGAAGGAAACTTTGCGAATTGCCGGGTGAGGGACGCAATGATCCGAGATAACGGCGGGTACGCCATACACCAGTGCCAATGTGCCGGCAGGAACCCCCGCGTCTTGGAAACAACGGAACAGTGCGGCAGGTGCACCAGGAGTTTCTTCCGGCCCTTTGATGATCATCGAGCAGCCGGCGGCGAGAGCCGGGCCTAACTTGCGAAGAATTTGGCTGACCGGGAAGTTCCAAGGGGTGAAGCCTACTGCCGGGCCAATAGCTTCTCTGACTGCATGTTGGGTGACATTAGGAAAGCGAGCGGGAATGATTCGCCCATAGGTGCGACGGGCCTCGTCAGCGAACCAATCGACGAGGTCAGCACCGCCATTTACTTCCATTCTTGCTTCAGCGAGAGGCTTGCCTTCTTCAGCAGTGATGAGACCTGCGATCTCTTCGAGGCGTGCACGCATGAGTCCAGCGGCGGCACGCA
>RCUJ01001786.1_pt1 | contig 11103 bp, 10 predicted proteins | sample 2166321 | NCBI WGS metagenome assembly RCUJ01 (sample SAMN09932808, study PRJNA488358) | compost metagenome | feature: garden; material: soil; isolation source: compost soil in an enriched community after 118 h of incubation | place: Germany: Experimental Botanical Garden Goettingen | collected... | reverse complement strand
TCAGGGACAGGTAGTCCGTGTTCTGGCCGGCCGCTTCGTTCTTGGCCATGGCGCGTTGCACCGAGCCTTCGCCCCAGTTGTAGGACGCCAGCGCCAGGTACCAGTCGCCCTGCATCTCAAACAGCTTTTCCAGATAGTCCAGCGCGGCATTGGTCGACGCGATGGGGTCGCGGCGCTCGTCGCGCCACCAGTCTTGCTTCAAGTTGAAGTGCTGGCCGGTGGCCGGCACGAACTGCCACAGGCCCGACGCCTGCGCGCGCGACAGGGCGGTGGGGTTGTAGGCGCTTTCCACGAAGGGCAGCAGCGCCAATTCCGTGGGCAGGCCACGGCGGTTGATTTCGTCGACGATGAAGTACAGGTACTTGCCCGCGCGCTCGGCCATGCGCTGAACGGCCTCGGGGTGGGACGCGTAGTAGTCGGTCCACTGCTGCGAGAGCTCGGTGTTCAGGTTGGGGATGGCGAAACCGCGGCGGATGCGGTCCCAGGCGTCGCTCGGCGGGTTGGTCAGGTCAACCGTTCGGGACGTATCCCGGGCGATGTAACGCCCTTGGGAATTGGTGGTGAGGTTTTTACTGTCGGGGGCTTTCGTTCCTGCGCAACCGGCGAGGACTGCCAACATGAGTGGCAGAAGGAGTCGGGATAGATTCATCAGGCGGTCACTTGAAGTCGTTCTTCCATTCACGCAGGGAGGCAAAGACCTCTACCGGCGTAGGTTGATTGTTTCCGGCCCAGTTGGCTGCGGCGCGGATGACGTCCACTTGCTGCGTACGCAAAAACGGGTTCGTCGCGCGTTCCTGACCGATCGTCGACGGAAGCGTGGGAAGACCTTCTGCTCGTAATTGCTGGGCTCGCTGATACCACTGATGCAGGGTGCGGTTGGCGGGATCCACAGCCAATGCCCAGCGCAAGTTCGCTAGAGTGTACTCGTGCGCGCAAAAAACCTGTGTATCTGGCGGTAAAACGGAAAATTTTTCCAAGGAATCATGCATTTGCGCGGGAGTTCCCTCGAAAAGCCGACCACAGCCCCCGGCAAACAGCGTGTCACCACAGAACAGAACGGGTTCTATTCCGGCCGCCCGGCCGGTGTAAGCAATGTGCCCGGCGGTGTGCCCGGGCACGTCCAGCACGCGCAGGTCCAGGTCCAGTTCGGGCAGCGTGACGCGGTCGCCTTCGGCCAGCGCGACATCGCAGCGCGGCAGGCTTTCCCGCGCCGGACCGTATACGGTAAGGTCCGCCATGCGTGACAATTCGAGAACACCGCCCACATGGTCGCCATGATGGTGCGTGAGTAGAATGGCGCGCAGCCTCAAGCCTTCCTGCTCAAGCCATCGCAGCACCGGACCCGCTTCGCCCGGGTCCACCACGGCGGCGTTTTCGCCATGGACGATGGCCCAGATGTAGTTGTCGGTGAAGGCGGGTAGAGGCAAGACCGCGGCATGTTGCTCGCGGCCGCCTGCGGGGGCGGTCAAGGCTTGCATGAGATTCGAAGGAATAGAACGTGGCAGAAGAAACTCCGCCGATTGTAGAACTGGCCGAATGGTTCCAGACGCCACCGGGGCAGTACGCCCTGGCCTGGGAACGGGCCCAGTTTGACGCGGCTGTCGCGGATGTGTTTGGCTATTATGCCTGGCAGGTCGGCCTGGCCGACATGAATCTGCTGCGCGCCAATCGCATGCCTTTCAAAGGCTATGTGGGCACTGAAACCCCCTCGGCGGAAAGCGTGGCCGACTGGCAGTCGCGGGTGGTGCTGGCCGAACCCGAGGCCCTGCCATTCGAATCCCAAAGCGTGGACCTGCTGATCCTGCCGCATGCCTTTGAGTGCACGCAGGACCCGCACAACGTCCTGCGCGAGGTCGAGCGCGTGCTGGTGCCGGAAGGGCGGGTTGTGATTTCCGGCTTCAACCCCTGGAGCATGTGGGGCGCGCGCACGCGCATGCCCGGCATGGAGCCCTGGCTGCCGCAACCGCCCTCGTCGCAAGTGTCGCTGCCGCGCCTGAAAGACTGGTTCAAGCTGCTGTCCCTTGAGGTCGAGGAAAGCCAGTTCGGCTGCTATGCGCCGGCCTGCCGCAGCGAAAAATGGCTGCAGCGCTGGGGCTTCCTGGAGTCTGCCGGCGCCCGCTGGTGGAGCGTGGGCGGGGCGGTCTATATGGTGTCGGCCGTCAAGCGCGTGGCCGGCATGCGTATCATCGGGGCCCCCTGGAAGACCAAGCCCAAGCGCGCGCGTGCCGCATCCGTGGTGGTCAACCGCCAGGCGGACGACGGTTTCGACCCCTCTTGAGCGCGACGCCGCGCGTTTTACTTTGCACGAACAAGGACGACTAAGCAGCACCATGCAGGACAACAAAGCGATCGACCAGAAAGTGGAAATGTGGACCGACGGGGCCTGCAAGGGCAACCCCGGTCCGGGCGGCTGGGGCGTATTGCTGCGCGCGGGCGGCCACGAGAAAACCCTGCATGGCGGAGAACTCCAAACCACCAACAACCGCATGGAGCTCATGGCCGTCATTGAAGGCCTGCGGGCGCTCAAGCGCACTTGCGTCGTCACCATCCACACGGACTCGCAGTACGTGATGAAGGGCATGACCGAGTGGCTGGTGAACTGGAAGCGCCGCGGCTGGATGACCGCGGAGAAGAAGCCGGTCAAGAACGCCGAACTGTGGCAGGCGCTGGACGAGCAGGTGCAGCGTCACCAGGTGTCGTGGCGCTGGGTGCGCGGCCACACGGGCGACGAGGGTAACGAGCGGGCCGACCAGTTGGCGAATCTGGGCGTGGAAGTGGCCCGGCGGGCCTGAAGACATCGGGAAATACCCTGAAATCCGCCTGGAGAGGCGGATTTAGTTCTTTCATCCGGCTTCTGGATTGTTCCAGTATGTAAATTCGGGTGCTACAGTGCCTTCCCCATTCCAGTTCCTGTGGCGTCGTCCAAGTGGGGCATCCGGGGCGCGCCGCATCAAAGCCACATTCGCGCATGAAAAAAGCTGTACTGCTGGCCGCCGTCGCGGCCGGGTTGGCCGCGGGGGCCGCATTGGGCGTTTTCGTGCCGCGATGGCTTGCGCCCGGCGCAACCCCGCCCGCCCAGAGCGCCGCCCGGCCGGTTGCCGCGCCTGCTGCTCCCGTTCGGGTCGAGGTTGCCACCGTCAAGGAAATTCCGTTCGCGCGCGGCCTGTCCGCCGTGGGCAGCTTGCGATCGGACGAATCCGTCGTGCTGCGGCCGGAAGTGGTGGGGCGGATCCAAGCCATTGAATTCAAGGAAGGCCAGCCGGTTACCCGGGGCCAGGTGCTGATTCGGCTGGATGATTCCGTGCCGCGCGCCGAACTGGCGCAGGCGCGCGCCAATCTGACGCTGGCGCAAAGCCATTACCGGCGCGCCGTGGAATTGCAGGGCAAGGGTTTCGTCAGCCAGCAGGCCCGCGACGAGTCCGCCAGCACGCTGAAAGTGCAGGAGGCGGCGGTGGCGCTGGCGCAGGCGCGCCTGGACAAGATGACGATTTCGGCGCCGTTCGCCGGCATCGTGGGCTTGCGCAGCGTGTCCGTGGGCGACTACGTCAACCAGGGGCAGGACCTGGCGCCGCTGGAAGCGATCGACCCCTTGAAGGTGGACTTTCGCGTGCCTGAAATGTATTTGAGCAAGGTGCGCGTGGGCCAGCAACTGACGCTGCGCCTGGACGCGCTGCCGGGGCAGGAGCGCCAAGGGCAGGTCTATGCCGTCAGCCCGCTGGTTGACGCGGGCGGCCGGTCGATCCTGCTGCGCGCCACGGTTGCCAACAACGACGCCGTGCTGCGCCCGGGCATGTTCGCCCGCGTGCAGTTGCTGTTCAATCAGGACAAGGCGCTGGTGGCGCCGGAAGCCGCATTGTCTCCATCGGGTGAAACGCAGTACGTTTACCGGGTAAAGGATGGCAAGGCCGAGCGGCGCGAAGTCACCATCGGCGAGCGCCGCGAAGGCCGTGTCGAAATCCTGACCGGCGTCGCGGCGGGCGACCAACTTGTGGTGGCGGGCATACAGCGCGTGACGGACGGCGCCGCCGTGAACGTCGTCGGCGGCGGCTCGTGAGCGCGGCCCCTCTCTCTTTCTAGCGGTGACGCCATGCGTATCTCGGAAACCTGCATCAAGCGGCCGGTGTTTGCGTCGGTTCTGTCGCTGATCATTGTCCTGATTGGGCTGATCTCGTATTCGCGCCTGACGGTGCGCGAGTATCCGAAGATCGACGAACCCATCGTCTCGGTGGATACGACCTACAAGGGCGCTTCGCCCGAGGTGATCGAGTCCCAGGTGACCAAGCCGCTGGAAGACCAGTTGGCCGGCATCGAGGGCGTGAACGTGATGACCTCGCGCAGCCGCTCCGAGCGCAGCCTGATCAACATCAAGTTCAATCTGTCGCGCGACCCGGACGCGGCGGCCGCGGAAGTGCGCGACAAAGTCTCGCGCGCGCGGCGCTTTTTGCCCGACGAGATCGACGAACCCATCATCGGCAAGGTTGAAGCCGATTCCCAGCCCATCATCTACATCGCGGTGGAGTCGGGGTCGTACTCGGCGATCCAGACATCCGATTACATCAACCGCTACATCAAGACCCGGCTGTCCGTCTTGCCCGGCGCGGCCGAAGTGCGTGTGTTCGGCGAACGCCTGCCGTCCATGCGCATCTACGTTGACCGCGACAAGCTGGCCGCCTACGGCTTGACCGTGCAGGACGTGGAGGCCGCGCTGCGCAGCCAGAACGTGGAGATTCCAGCCGGCCGCATCGAATCGCGCGCCCGCGAGTTTTCCGTGGTGTCGTCCACCGACCTGCAAACGCCCGCGCAGTTTGAAGACGTAATCGTGGCGAACGTGAAGGGCTATCCGGTGCGCCTGCGCGATGTCTCCAATGTGGAGATCGGCGCTGCCAGCGACCGCATACTTTCGCGCTTTAACGGCAAGCCCGCCATCAACATCGGTGTCACGCGGCAATCCACCGCCAACCCGCTGGAACTGTCCACGGCGGCGCGCCAGGAAGTCGCGCGGCTGAACGAAACGCTGCCGGCGGGCATGAAGCTGAACATCGCGTACGACTCGTCGGTGTTCATCGAGCGTTCCATCGATTCCGTGTTCCACACCATCGGCGAAGCCATCGTCCTGGTGGTGCTGGTGATCTTCTTCTTTCTACGCAACCTGCGCGCCAGCATCATTCCCATCGTCACCATCCCCGTGTCGCTGGTCGGGGCTTGCGCGTTGATGTACTTCTTCGGCTTCTCGATCAACACGCTGACCTTGCTGGCCATGGTGCTGGCGATCGGGCTGGTGGTGGACGACGCCATCGTGGTGCTGGAGAACATCTACCGGCATATCGAAGACGGCATGCCGCGCAAGGAAGCGGCGCTGCGCGGGTCCAAGGAAATCGGCTTCGCGGTGGTGGCCATGACGATGACGCTGGTGACGGTGTACGCGCCACTTGCCTTCGCCACGGGCCGCACCGGCCGCCTGTTCATTGAGTTTGCGTTGGCGCTGGCCGGCGCGGTGCTGGTCTCGGGGTTCGTGGCGCTGACGCTGACGCCCATGATGTGCTCGGTGCTGCTGCGCCATCAAAGCAATCACAACCGCTGGTACAACCTGATCGAAGGTTGGCTCAACGGCATGAGCAATGGCTATCGTCGCCTGCTGGGCGCGTCGCTGCGTCATCGTTGGCTGGTGGTGGTGATCGGCGTGGCGGTGGCGGGGGGCAGTGGCGTGCTGTTCTCGGTGGTGAAAAGCGAACTGGCGCCGGTCGAAGACCGGGGCGTGGTGTTCGGCATCGTCAATTCGCCGGAAGGCGCCACGCTGAACTACACGCTGGACAGCATGCTGGGCATCGAGAAGTTCTATTCACAGATTTCCGAGGCCAGCGGCAGCCAGGTCACGGTGGGCTTTCCCACCGTGACGGACGGCACCGCCATCCTGCGTCTGAAGCCGTGGGAAGAGCGCACCCGCAAACAGCAGGAAATCACCCAGCAGTTGCAGCCGCAGTTTGCGTCCCTGCCTGGCGTGCGCGCGTTTCCCACCAACCCGCCGTCGCTGGGCCAGTCCGCCCGGTCCAAGCCGGTGGAGTTCATCATCATGAGCCAGGCGTCGTACGAAGAGCTGGCGCGTCTGACCGAGGTCTTCCTGACCGAGCTGCGCAAGTATCCCGGTTTGCTCAACCTGGATACGGATCTGCGCTTGAACACGCCCGAATTGCGGGTGCGCGTGGACCGCGACAAGATGGCCGACGTGGGCGCCAACGTGGACACCGTGGGCCGCACGCTGGAGTCCATGCTGGGCGGGCGCCAGGTCACGCGCTACAAGGACGAGGGCGAGCAGTACGACGTGATCGTCCAGGTGACGCCGCGCGATCGCGCCAACCCGACGGATATTTCCGGCATTTACGTGCGGGCGCGCGACGGCAGCATGGTGCAGTTGGACAACCTGCTGGGGGTGCACGAAGGCGTGTCGCCGCAGTCGCTGAACCACTTCAACCGCCTGCGCGCGGTCAAGATCGATGCGGCGGTCGCGCCGGGCTACGCGCTGGGCGAGGTGCTGACGCACATGCACCAGGTGGCGCGCGACGTACTGCCCAACACCATCATCACGGACCTGGACGGCCAGTCGCGCGAGTTCCGCGATTCATCGGGCAGCATCTATCTGGTCTTCGGCATGGCGCTGGCCTTCATTTACCTGGTGCTGGCCGCGCAGTTCGAAAGCTGGCGCAACCCCTTCATCATCATGTTGTCGGTGCCGCTGTCCATGACCGGGGCGCTCCTGGCGCTGTGGCTGACGGGCGGCACGCTGTCGATCTACAGCCAGATCGGCCTGATCACGCTGGTGGGCTTGATTACCAAGCACGGCATTCTGATCGTGGAATTCACCAACCAGTTGCGCGACGAAGGCAAGGAACTGTTCACCGCCGTGATCGAGGCCAGCGTGCTGCGGCTGCGCCCGATCTTGATGACGACGGGGGCGATGGTGCTGGGCACCGTGCCGCTGGCCTTGTCCACGGGGGCCGGGGCCGAATCGCGCCAGCAGATCGGCTGGGTGCTGGTGGGCGGGCTGTTGCTGGGTACACTACTGACCTTGTTCGTCGTGCCGGTGGCCTATACGCTGATTGCCACCGCACGCAAGAAACCCGGCCATGCCGGTAGCGCGGAGCACCCGCCGGCACACCCGCCGGCCGCCCACACGCCGCCGTCGTCGGCCAATGCAGCGTCGGAATAAGTTATGCGCCAGATCATCTTTGACACGGAAACCACCGGACTGGACCCCGCACAGGGTCACCGCATCGTTGAGATCGGCTGCGTGGAACTGGTCAACCGGATGCCCACGGGCAATAACCTGCACATCTACCTGAACCCGGACCGCGACAGCGACCCCGAGGCCTTGGCCGTGCACGGGCTGACGACGGAGTTCCTGTCCGACAAGCCGCGCTTTGCCGAGGTGGCGGACAAGTTCGTCGAGTTCATCCAGGGCGCCGAACTGATCGCGCACAACGCCGCGTTCGATGTGAAGTTCTTCAACGCCGAACTGGCGAAGACGGGCCGGGGTCCGATCTCCGAGTTCTGCGAAGCCATCACCGATTCGCTGTTGCACGCCCGGTCGTTGTTCCCGGGCAAGCGCAATTCGCTGGACGCCTTGTGCGACCGCTTCGGCATTTCGAACGCGCACCGCACGCTGCACGGCGCATTGCTTGACTCGCAATTGCTGGCGGAAGTGTGGCTGGCCATGACGCGCGGCCAGGACGCGCTGCTGATCGATGTGGACGACAACGATGGCGCGGGCAGCGATGGCATCGTGTTGGCGAAGTTTGACGCTTCCGGCCTGATCGTACTGAAGGCCAGCGATGAAGAGCTGACCGAGCATGACGCCTATCTGGCCGCGCTGGACAAATCGGTGGGCGGCGAGTGCGTGTGGCGCAAGCTGGATGCGCCGGTGGCGGCGGCGTAAATAATCGCCCTTGCCCGCTTGCGCACGTTTTTAAATCTATGCTATTATTTCGCCTCTTTCAGGGTGGTTAGCTCAGTGGTAGAGCACTGCCTTCACACGGCAGGGGTCACAAGTTCGAAACTTGTACCACCCACCAAAGACCCTTGGAAGGCAGCGCAGGAATTTATTCATTGCTGTTGTCGCCCAAGCAAAGCGTGAGAGCGCAGTGTCATTTGGAACTAGCAAACCAGTTGAAAAACTGGAGAGCGAAGAAAGAAAAAAAGAAAGGAAAAAAAAGCAAAGCAAGCCAACCCTAACCGGTTGGCTTTTTTGTTTTCTTGACTTGGCGCAAGCATGGCGCTTGCCGTTGTGCGCCATCGTGTCCCGGCGTCTCTATGATTGTTTTGCGGCAACTCGCGGAAGGGCATCCTTCAACGGCGCTTGTCCGAGCTTAGGGAAGCGGCGCTTGTCGGCGCCTGGGAGACGGCCATGTATACCCACAACAACACCATATTGATCATTGTCGTCACGGGTGTCGCGATGATGCTGATCGGTTTCGGCTTTCGCGACCGCAATATCGGGATGGGATTGATGGGCGTTGGCCTGATCACGGCCATCGGCACCATCTTGTACAAGGCCTACATCACTTTTTATTAAGACGCGCCAGCAGGGTGTCCAACTGATTGGCGAACGCCTTGCGGTCGGCTTGGCTGAACGACGATGGGCCGCCCGTATCGATGCCGGCGGCCCGCAGTTCTTCCATCATGTCGCGTACCGCCAGCCTTTCCCGGATGGTTTCAGGTGAATAGCGCTCGCCTCGCGGGTTGAGCGCCATCGCGCCTTTGGCCAGCACTTCGGCGGCCAGCGGAATGTCGGCGGTAATGACAAGGTCGCCGGGTTCCGCGCGTTCGACGATGTGCGCGTCGGCCACGTCGAAGCCGCGCGGCACCTGCACCGCGCGGATCAGCGGCGAAGGGGGCGTGAATAGCGCCTGGTTGGCCACCAAGGTCAACGGCACCTGCCAGCGCTGCGACGCGCGGAACAAAATGTCTTTGATGACTACGGGACAGGCGTCCGCATCGACCCAGATGTGCATACGGGCTTATTCGCCCAAGGCTTTCTGCAGGACGTCGGCCACGATGTCATTCGTGGACACGCCGCGTTCGGCCGCCAGGGCACGCAGCTTGTCAGCGTGCGCCTGCGACAGCTTCAGCGGAAACGGCACCAGGCCGGCCGCCTGGTCCAGCTTGCGCTGTTCGCGGCGGTCGGGCGCCTGCGACGCCACGCCGAAGCGGTCGGGGGTGGCGGATTGCTTGAGCTGGCCGGCCAATTTCAAGGCCTGGTTTTTTTGGAGGTCGAATTTATTCATGGGAATTCCTGATTAGGAGCGCAATCATAAGCGCATCCGCGATCAGCGCGGCTTGGCGTGCTCCAACCCCGCCAAACCTTCCTCGGCGCCGTCGTGCAGCGGCACGCTCAAGCCGCGTCGGGCATTGGCGACCGACACCTGTGCGCCTTGGGCCGAGCCGGCGGCCAGCAGGTCCTGGCCGGTTTGATAGACGGCGCGCACCACCACCAGCGCTTCGTCGCGGGTCAGGTTTGCCGTGGTGAGCAACAGCGCCGCCGTGCCGACGGTGGGGATGGGCGCGGTCTGGTTGGGATACGTGCCTGCCGCGATTTCCAACGGCATCAGATCGCTGTTGCTTGCCGTCAGGGATTTGATGGCAGCAGGGTCCAGGGGCAGCAGTTTCAACTGCGCCTGGGTCAGCGCATCGCGCAGCGGCGTGGCGGGCACGCCGATCACTTGTGCCGCGGCATCCACCGAGCCGGCGTTCAGCGCAGGTAATGACGCGGCGAACGGCGTGTCGGCCACCGTGTAATCGCGCCCCGGTTGCAGCCCGTGGGCGGCCAGCACCGCCTCCAACGTGGCGCGCACGGCGGAACCTTCAGGCCCCAACGCAATGGTCTTGCCCTTCAGGTCACGCACGCCCCGCAATGCGGGGTCGTCGCGCACCACGATGTGAACCAGTTCTGGATACAGGCTGCCCAGTGCGCGCAGGCTGCCGAATGGTCCCTGCGCGGCGAAGGGGCCGCGGCCTTCATAAGCCAGGCGGGCAGTGTCGGCTTGCGCCAGCCCCACCACCGCATCGCCACTGCGCAGCAGCGCGATGTTCTCGGCGCCGCCGCCGGTAATAAGCGGCGTTACGCGGATCTGGCGGGCGCGCGCCACGTCGCTGAGGGCGCGCGCGAATGCTACATATTCGCCACCATCGGGGCCGCCCGCCAGCGGGTAGCCTTGTTGCAGGCGCGCCAGCCGACCATTGATGCGAGCAACCGAGCGTTCCAGTTCCTGCTGCACGACATTCTGTGCCGTGCTTGACGCGCTATAGGCGACGGAATGGGTGATCTGGTCCAGCGCGTCCAGCAATCGCCGGGTGACGGGCGGCGGGGCGCCGGTATCCAGTGACGGTGCTTCGGCGGCCTTGAAGCCCGCCGGCGTAATGCGTTTCCAGGTGTCGCCCTCTTGGCGATAGATGGCGCTGGCGTGCGCCACCAGCCGGTCACCGGCCTGGTTGCCGCCAGATTTCACGCCGCTGATGCTGCGGGGGCCCGCGCCCAGCAATGTCACCAGCGACGCCGCGCCGGGTTGGTCCCAGGCGCCCAGCGCGATGTCGCGCCCCAAGGTCAGTTCGACGTCGTAATACACCACGCGACGGCTTTCGCCCGCGGGCGCATTGCTGTCGGAGGCGGAGCCGCGCCGTTTCAGGTCTGTGATGCGGAACAGACCTTCGCCATAGGTGGTGGCCAGGGCGGTGTTGACGTCGGCACGTAGCGCATCGGCGTCTGGTGCGCGGCCGCAAGCGGCCAGCATCAGGCAGAGCGCGATCAGGACAAGGCGTTTGAACATGGTCACATCCCCCCCACGAACGGCAAGGAGATCAAGGACGTCAGCACGATGACGTTCAGGATGTCGACCAGGAACGCGCCCGTGACCGGCACCACGATGAACGCTTCCGGCGCGGGGCCGTGCCGGCGCGTCAAGGCTTGCATGTTGGCGATGGCGGTGGCGGTGGCGCCCAGGCCGAAGCCGCAGAAGGCTGCCGACATGATGGCCGCTTCGTAGTCACTCTTGAGCAGCCGGAAAACAACCCAGGCGGCATACAGCGCGCAGAACAGCGTCTGCACCACCAGCA
>RCUJ01001783.1_pt1 | contig 11112 bp, 12 predicted proteins | sample 2166321 | NCBI WGS metagenome assembly RCUJ01 (sample SAMN09932808, study PRJNA488358) | compost metagenome | feature: garden; material: soil; isolation source: compost soil in an enriched community after 118 h of incubation | place: Germany: Experimental Botanical Garden Goettingen | collected... | reverse complement strand
TAGACGGGCAGAACTACTGGGATGGCGGCTATATGGGAAACCCGGCCATTTTCCCATTGATCTACCACTGCCATACGCGCGATGTGGTGATCGTCCACATCAACCCGCTCGTCCGTCCCGGCGTACCCATTACAACTGCCGACATCCTCAATCGCATCAGTGAAATCAGCTTCAACTCGTCGCTGATGCGTGAGATGCGCACCATCGCCTTTGTCACCGACCTCATCCAGCAAGGCAAGGTCGATCGCGACGAGATGAAGGAGATGCTGATCCACTCCATTAAGTCCGACGAGGCGATGTGCGCGCTCAGCGTGTCCAGCAAGTACAACGCGGACTGGGACTTCCTTCGCGGAATGCGCGACAACGGACGACGCGAGGCCGAAGTGTGGCTCACGGAGAACTACCCGAGTATTGGCGAACGGTCGAGTATCGACATCCGAAAGGAATTTCTTTGAACGCCGTCATAGGACAGGAAAGGTCACTGGCGTCGGCACGAACGCTCGCGCAATGGGTGCGGTGCTGCACGCTGAGTGCTGCGTCGTGGTGCTGCGTGCGACTTCGCCGCACTTGCTATATGTGAAAAGGCACCTAAGCCGCAGAGGCGTATGTGGCTTTTCACAGTTCATGCTCTACTGAAAACAGTTCAATTCTCATTGCAGACCTGACCGCTGCAGAACCAAGCGACTCTATTCTCCACTCCAATCTACTGGCCACAAACTCCCGGCTGAGTAGGTGTTCGGTCAAACAGGACAGGTAACAGACTAAGAAAAAAGGAGGGGCATCAGAAATAAGAGTTGGACACCCCCCCTGGAAACAAAGATGTATTATCAGCTGGTTCTGGACAGTTGGTTCGGTGCGGAGCCGCAATAGACGGTAGGCAAGGGTTATTAAAGTTGTGAAGAAGAACTGCGCTCGCATCAATAGATAAGAGCGCGGCTCCATGTTCAGATTACTTCAAGTGAAGCGAATGACTCAAACAGTCTCTGCCTGGATCAATTAAGCTGGTTGGAAGCAATAAACAGCCAATTTATTGCCATCTAGATCTCGGACATAAGCGGCATAGGCGTTAGGTGCCCAGCCACGAGGCCCTGGTTGCCCTTCGTCCTTAGCCCCCAATGTCAGAGCTACTTCGTGGAACGCATGAATCGCAGTGCGACTCGGCGCTTGGAAGCTGACGGTAACACCATTACCTACAGTGGCCGGAGCACCATCTGCGGGTTTAAGGACGAAAAATGCAGGGGAGTCATAACCCCAGATCGAACCATTGTCATCCAGATCAGCAATTCGTTTGTAATCCAACTCCCCCAGCACTTTGTCATAGAACTCGCGAGCCTGAGTTAGGTCATTGGTGCCAACAGTAACATGCGTATAGATAGACATATTTTCTCGATTTAAGAAGTGGCGGGCATGAGCCCAATAATTACGTGTCGACGTCGGCAATGACTGCGTCGGCACGCAAATTCAGAAATGAATGACAGTCCGAATGCTCTTCCCGGCGTGCATCAGATCAAATGCATCATTGATGCGGTCGAGCCCCATGGTGTGAGTGATAAATGTATCGAGCGGAATTTCACCCTTCTGCGCCTTATCCACGTAGCGAGGCAGTTCGGTGCGCCCCTTTACGCCGCCGAAGGCACTACCGCGCCAGACACGACCGGTGACCAATTGAAAGGGGCGAGTGCTGATCTCTACACCAGCTGGTGCCACTCCGATGATGGTCGACTCGCCCCAACCCTTGTGGCAGCACTCCAACGCAGCGCGCATCAGTTTCACGTTGCCGATGCACTCGAAGCTATAATCGACGCCACCGTCGGTCAATTCGATGATTACATCCTGGATGGGAGTGGTGTACTCGTTCGGGTTGAGAAACTCGGTGGCGCCCAATTCGCGAGCGACTTCGAACTTGGCCGGGTTGATATCGATGGCGATGATCTGGGACGCTTTAGCCATTCTGGCGCCGATAATTGCTGCTAAACCGATGCCACCCAACCCGAAAATAGCGACTGTCGCGCCTTCGGTGACTTTTGCGGTGTTGAGTACCGCACCGATTCCAGTGGTCACCCCGCACCCGAGCAGGCAGACCTTTTCCAGCGGCGCCTCCTTGGGGATCTTGGCCAGGGAGATTTCCGGTAGCACGGTGTACTCGGAAAAGGTCGAACAACCCATGTAGTGATAGATCGGCTCCCCGTTGTAGGAGAAACGCGTTGTTCCGTCGGGCATCAAGCCCTTACCCTGGGTGGAGCGAACTGCCTGACAAAGGTTAGTCTTGCCCGAGGTACAGAACTTGCACTGGCCGCATTCGGCCGTGTACAGGGGGATGACGTGGTCACCCACTTGCAACGAGGTGACGCCCTCACCGACCGCTTCGACAATGCCTCCGCCTTCGTGACCGAGAATGCAGGGGAACACGCCCTCGCTGTCTAGTCCGGAGAGCGTATAAGCGTCGGTATGGCAGACACCGGTGGCAACGATTCGTACCAGTACCTCTCCTGCCTTGGGTGGCGCTACGTCAATTTCGACAATCTCGAGCGGTTGATTCGGTGCGAACGCTACTGCAGCGCGTGACTTGATCATGAGCAACTTCCTGATGTAAAGGACAGCTTGTGTTAGTTCAAAAAACTGCAAGAACCCATTGCTGGATCGCTGGGCGAAGCCGGTCGCTGGTCCCAAGCCGCGCCATCGGCGGCTATGGTGGTTCGACAAAACCGAGGGGTGTTCGTATTGGCGCCTGCTGTCGAAGCGCTTGACACTGGGCCACACAGGCCATTAGCCGGCCACCGACAGCAGGGCCGCGATGGCCCAGAAAATCATGTACTCGGGGCCTTGCTTCTGCCAGCGCCAGTTGAAGCCATTGATCTTGAGCACCGCATAGCTGGCCCCCGCGAGCACGCCTGCGGCGAGACAGGCGGCGACTTTGGGGTAGATGTTGAATGCCAGGCCCAGACCCGCAATCACTTCGACCGCGATGGTTAGCACCACGAAGACCCGCGCCGGATGCAAGCCGGCCTTGGCGAAGGTCTGCGAGGCCGGCCCCAGGTTGCGGATCTTGCCGATGCAGTGGGGCAGAAACCAGACACCGCACAGCACGCGCAGCACGGACAGGGGATCAACACTCATCGCATCCATCACACGGTCTCCCCAGTATGCATGGCCCGCGCTGCACGTTGCGCCCAGCGGCCGTCCCAGCCCCGGCGGGCGCTATCCTGTGCGGCGGCGTCAAGCAGCCCGGCTTTGACCATCAGCTCCAGCGACTTGTCCAATGCGGCGGACGGGATCTCAAGTGAGCGGGCAAACGCCGACTTGTCACGCATGTAGTCGAGCGCCCGTTTCGCGTAGGCCGCGTCTGACTGGGTCACCTCCATCATGATGGGCAACAGCGTCGCGTCGTTCGTCTCGTCGTAGACAAGTGCGGTGGCCTCGGCCAGCGCGCGCAGTAGGGCCAGCACCGCGACCTCGTGGGTTTGCACCCACTCCAGCCGACCGAGCATGGCGGTGAAGGCGATCTCGGGCAGGTAGTCGCTGACCTCGCCGAGGTCGCTGTAGCCAGCGTCAATGGCCAGAAAATTGAACGGTGGCGGCTGCACCGCAGCATCAATGCTGCCCTCCTGCAGTGCCTTCCAGCGCGCTTGGTGCACGCCAGCCAAGGAAAACGAATAGTCTTCCGGATACTGCAGCCCGTGTTGGGCCAGCATTTCGCGTGTGTAGATGGCTGTGCCTTCGGTGAGCGAAGAGGTGCCGAGCACGGAGCCCTTCAGATCCTCGATGCGCTCGATGCCCGCGCGCGCCACCAAAGTGAGCGGCAGGCAGTTGCAGTTGGCTGCGATCAGCCTCAGATTACCCCCAGCGGCAGCGTCGGCCAGCACACCTTCAGGTGGTGAGATGGCCAGATCGGCCTCGCCCGTGCGTACCGCAGCGGTTGCCTTGTCCACACTGCCCAGGCGACAGAGTTCCACCTCAAGGCCGTAGCGTTTGAAGATGCCGCGATCGCGCGCCACGAACACGGGGAGCCAGTTAAAACCGAGGGCTCCTCCGGCCAACTTGACGGGGGTGAGAGGGTGGATGGATGGGTGGGTCATGAAATCATTCCAGTGGTTCGGTTCGATGGACGAAAGGGGAGGGAGCTCAGAGATCGAGCACCAGTAACTGCGAGTGCGCTCTGGAGCAGCACGGTGTGAAGCAGTCGTTGGCCGCTCGCTCCTGTTCGGTGAGGTAGCTGTCGCGGTGGTCGGGCTGACCTTTGAGCACGCGGGTGACGCAGGTGCCACAAACGCCCTGTTCGCAAGACACAGGCACTTCGATACCGTGCTCGCTCAGCACTTCGATCACATTGCGCTCGGCCGGCACCGTGTGAATGGCGCCGTCACGGCCGATCTGGATCTGGAATGCACCGTCTTCGGCGTCTAGGTCCTGGGCGCGGGCGGGAGCGGCAAAATACTCGCGGTGCAGCTGTGCTTCGGGCCAGCCGGCCTCGCGCGCGCCCTGCAACACCCAATCCATGAATCCGCCGGGTCCGCAGACATAGATATGGGTGCCTGGCGTGACCGCCCCCAGAGCTTCAGCCAGCACCAGCTTTTGCTCAGGCGCGCCATCGTCCAGATGGAAGTGCACATGCGGGGCCACCGACTCTTGGTGCAGCCGCTCTTCGAACGCCATACGCGCGGCCGAACGGGCCCCGTAGTGCAAAGCGAAGTCCGCGCCCCGGGCCGCCAGATGCTCGGTCATTGATAGCAAGGGCGTGATGCCGATGCCGCCGGCCAGCAGCACCGAGCGCAGCGCTCCGGCCTCCAGCGGGAAGTGGTTGCGCGGGGCGCCAATGTGCAGGCGATCGCCGATCTGCAGCGCGTGAACCGCCGCGGAACCGCCTCGCGAGGTCGGCTCAAGCAACACCGCGATCAGGTAGCGGCCCACCTGCTCCGACCCCGGGCACAGCGAGTACTGCCGGATCAGGCGGTTGGGCAAATGCACATCGATGTGAGCCCCGGGCTCATAGGGCGGCAGTGGTGACCCGTCCACGGCCGTCAGCTCGAAGCTGCAGATTCCCTCGGCTTCGCTATGCCGCTGGGTGACAAATACCTCGATCATGACACCACCTGCTGGACTATGAGCTGCTGCAACACACGCCGTGCGCGCAGTGAAGCCGAATCTGTGGGCAACAGCACGGGCTTTAGCGCCTCCTGCGGTTGGCCACCCATGTGCACGGACTGGGCTTCGATCATCGGCCCGTCTTCGGTCTCGAAGGCCGTCTGCAGGCTGGCCTGCAGCCGCGTGGAGAATTCCGGGTCCTCAAGCTTGAAGTCACGCCCCCACTTCCAGAAGTAGTGGCAGGTGTGCGCTGTCTCCGGGGTGATCAGGTGGGCCTGGTAGGAGCGAGGCCCTTCCTCGGGCGGTTGGCCTGGGCGGGTGACCCCGATCTCCAGGCGCAGCGTCGAGGGGGCTTCCCATTTGACGATGGAAAGGTGATCCACATGGGGCGGAGCATCGTCGCCGTAGGCGAAGGCAAACAGCCCGCTGATGGGCTCACTCGGACGCCAGTTACGCGCCACCACTGTGTTGCCCTGCTGCTCCATAGAATATTGGGTGCGCCGGTTGAAGCCCTCAGTGGCCAGGTAGGGGTGCAGGAACTCGGCATGGCTAAGGTCGAGCAGGTTGTCCGCAATGAGCTGGTACTCACCTTTGACCTGGACGTAGCCCTGAACGCAGGTGTAGCGCTCGCTATCGTCGAACTCCGGCCAGCGCCGCAGTTTGGACTCATCGGCGGGTTCGTCACCCCACCACATCCATACGAAGCCATCGCGCTCGACCAGCGGATAGCTGCGCGCGCAGGCCGCCTTGGGAATCTTGCCCTCGCCGATGGGGTTGTGCACACAGGCACCCTGAGGATCGAAACGCAGTCCGTGGTAGGGGCAGCGCAAATCGTCGCCAAACACCTCGCCTTTGTGCAGCGGGGCAAAGCGGTGGGGGCAACGGTCGTGCAGGGCCACTGCGATTCCTGAGGAACCTCGGTACAGCGCCACCGGCTCACCGAGCAGCGTGCGCAACAACGGTGTGGCGCTCAGTTCGCTGCTAAAGGCCGCTGCATACCATGTATTGGACAGATAGACGGGAGCGGTCATTGCGTTTGTCTCCTTCGGTTTGGTTCGGTACGAACTCTTGTAATGGCGTCTTGCACAAACTTCACATGCCTTGTAGTATCCGCATACCGAGTCGAATGTCAATTATTTTTCTTTTCGACCTTTCCGATCCTCGGCCCAAAAAATAAAGGAGACCCCATATGAGCATTTCTACGATGCGCGCAGCCCGCATGCACGCGGTTGGTACCCCAATGGCGATCGATACAGTGCCGCGTCCTGCACCACAGGCCACCGATGTCCTGGTACGGGTCCAGGCCTGTGGCATGGTGCCCAATCTGGGAAATGTGCTGGCCAACTGGCCAACCTGGTGTCCGCACTTGCCGCAGCCCGAGCTGCCGGCAGTCTTTGGTCTCGACCCGGCCGGTGTGATTGTCGAAGTCGGCTCGCAAGTAATCGGCCTCAAGCCGGGCGACCGTGTCTACGTGAGCCCTGTACGATCTTGCGGCTCGTGTCCGGCATGCCTGTCGGATAACCGCGTGGCCTGTGAGTACTTCGTGTTCAACGGCTACTTCGGTTTTTCGAAGGACAAATCTCAAACTATCTACGACCTCTATCCGCACGGTGGCTTTTGTGAATACATGGCGGCTCCACAGCACGCCATCGTCAAGCTGGCCGACAACATCTCGTTTGAAGAAGCGGCTCGGCTTGGGTATCTGGGAACCGGCTACGCAGCGCTGCGCAAGTGCGGGCCCCTTGCAGGAAAGTCGCTGATCATCAATGGCATCTCGGGCACCCTAGGTCTGGGAATCACGCTGTTTGCGCTGGCTATGGGAGTTGGCCGCATCCTTGGAACCGGCCGCAACCACGCGCTGCTCGAGCGCGTGAAGGCCCTGGCACCGCACCGTATCGAGGTCTTCTCCACTGACGACGGCTCGATCGCTCAGTGGGCCCGCAGTCGCACTGATGGTCGTGGCGCTCATTTCATGGTGGATGCGCTGGGAGCGGCCGTTTCACTGGAGGTGTTCGATGACGCCATGCACGGCGTGGCACGCGGCGGCACGATCGTCAACGTGGGTGGCACGGTTGGCAAGCTGCCTATCGATATGAAGTGGCTGATGGACAACTCAATGAAGCTCATTGGCTCGGCCTGGTTCACCTCGACCGAGGGCTACGACATGGTCGAGATGATCCGCTCGAAGACGATCGATCTGTCCATCCTCGAACACGAAGTCGCACGCCTGGACGACATCAACCAGGCTATCTCTGGCATCAGTGCCCGCCACGGTGGGTTCAGTAACTATGTGATCGTGCCCTGAGGCCAGGGTCACTTGGCCCCCGTCTAGCGCAAAAAGGAGTTATCTATTTTGACCATCAAATCCAGGCCTGATCTACCGCGTCGAGTCGTAACCGGTATCCGCGATGGCAAGTCGGTGATCGTGAGCGATCGCACTGCACCCAACGCGCATCGCCACCTTGCGACACCAGGACTTATGTCATCCGTCGTGTGGACTACTGCCGCAGTACCGCAACTGTTGAAGGATGCGCACGAGCCAGCGCCACCAGGTGTTTCGATCCCTCCTCAGCCAGGCGGAACTACATTGTTGATTGTCAGGTTCCCTCCCGATTCGGTCATGGCGGATCCCCGCTTTGATTCCAGTGCGGCTGGCTCCGAGTACATGCAGCATTTACCGGGCCTTGCCGAATTGTTTGAGCACGAACATCCGGGCATGCACACCACAGATTCCCTTGACTACGACATCGTGCTCGACGGCGACATCTGGCTCGAACTCGACGATGGAGTGCAAACACACTTGACCACTGGCGACATCGCGGTGCAGTGCGGCACGCGCCATGCGTGGCGCAACAAAAGTGATCGGTCCACGACTATGGCCTTTGTTCTGATCGGCGCAAGTCGATCCTGATGAGCTCATGAGGGTTGGCTTGTTGATTCAACTAACCCGATTCCACATTTAGGAGATACCGCATGACAAATAACTCGAACAGTCCCGCCGCCGCCAACTTGGTCCTGGCCGGAGGTGCAATGGGGTTTAACTGGCTGCCGGTCTTCGTGGCGCAGAAGCTGGGCATCTTTGCTCGCCACGGTCTGGAGGTAGAACTCAGGCGTATGGGCAGTGTCGATAAGGCCACTGCTGCGGTACTCGCGGGCGACGCGCATTTAGCCATTACTCCGCCGGAAGGTGCCATTGCCGATGCGGTCCGCGGAGGCGGGCTGCGCGTTATCGCCGGCAACGTGAACCGGCTGCCGTTGACCCTCATCGCCAACCCACGCTTCAAGCGCATTGAGGACCTCAAGGGTGCAGTTCTTGGCACTTCGTCGCTCACTGAGGGCACTGCCATTTACACCCGTGAGATGCTCTCGCAGCACGGACTGACCTATCCGCAGGACTACGAGTTCGCCGTGGCAGGAGTGCATCCGGCACGCTGGCAGGCACTTCAGGACGGAGTGATCGATGCTGCGGTCCAGCTGATTCCGCTGAACTTCGTGGCGCTGGATGCCGGCTACAGCGACCTAGGTGAGGTCAGTGACTACATTCCCGAGATCGTCTTCACCGCACTTATTGGCGACCAGGCGTGGCTATCCGGCAATGAGGACAAGCTGGTCGCATTTTTGCTCTCTTTGATCGAAGCGACAGCACTGCTCTACGACTCCAGCAACGACGAAACGGTGTTGCCGGTGGTGATGGAAATCACCCAGTCGGATTTGCGATATGCCCGCAAGTCGCTCGATTACATGCGCGAGATGAGCGTCTTCGCACGCTCGCTGGAAATTCCAGTCGCTGCATTCGACAAGACGCTGGAGCTGATGACCAAGGCAGGGCTGCTCGATCCCGCAGCGCAGAACGCCGCTAAGGCCGTCGTTGACGACACCTGGGCCCAGAGCGCGCTGCAAGCATCGCGCAGTGATGAGTGAGGATAGACCCTATGGAATTTGCATCGTTTTACCCGCTTGCCGTGCTGCGCATCCTATGCGGTTTGTGGTTCCTCCCGCATTGTGCCGGCAAACTGCAGAACATCGGCCCTGCTTCGCAGACGTTTGCTAAAGTCGGCCTGCGCCCTGGGCGAGCTTTTGTCATCATTACCGTCGTCTTGGAACTGCTGGCGGGTATCGGACTGGTGTTCGGCATCCAGGAGAAACTCGCCGCGGCGCTGGCGGTCGTGGTACTCCTCGGAGCCAGCTACGCCGTGCTCAGGCTCAATGGCTTCAACTGGCGCTGGCAAAAACAAGGCCCGGAATTCATGCTGTTCTGGGCGATGGCCTGTGTCCTTTCGGTGCTGGGGTGAAATGATTAAGATGTGCCGGGTGCCAGTCGCCCGGCGCGAATTTTCGTGCTGCGACATGCAATCCCTATATGTAATTCAAGGAGGAGCGGGTGTCTCGCTTAACCAGAGAAGAAAGTCGTGCGTTGACCCGGGGCAAGTTGCTGGAGTCGGCGCGCACGGTCGTTGCCCGCGAGGGCTACGAGAACGCGTCTGTTGAACGCATCGCCGAAGAGGCCGGATTCAGCAAAGGCGCCTTTTACTCCAACTTCAGCAGCAAGGAAGAAATCTTCCTCGAGTTGCTGGAGACCCATTCGTTGAAGGACGTGACGGAAATTGCCGAGCTGCTCGGTGAAGTGACGGACCCGCAGGCGATGATTGAAATCATCAGCAACTGGGCGTTAACGCGCTCGACCGATCCCAGTTGGGGTCTGCTCGCGCTCGAGCTGTTCCACCGTGCGCGTCGCGACGCCACCTTCGGCGAGCGACACGCCACTCTGTTCCAGGCTCAATGGCAGCGACTCGGAGAGATCCTGTTGCAGATGTTCCCCGAGGGCGCCGCGCCCGCAGATCCGGAAACCCTGGGCGGTATCGTCTTTGAACTGACCTATGGCGCGGCCGCGAGCTTCAAGGCCGGGCCGACCGCCGGCGATCTGGTCAGGCTTGCCCTGACCGCGATGCTCCACGCCTATGGTGAGCAGCAGCCGCAGGGCGGTAAACACTCCTCGTAATTGGTAGCTATTGCAGCGGCGCTCCTCATCACCTGCCGGACGGGTGCGTGGAGCGCCCGGCAAGGCACACTCCAATGGCGCATCGGTCACTGCCGAGGCGCCATTTTTCGTTTGTGCGCCAGGCATGGCGCGTTGCGCGTTAGCGCAACCAGCTTGGCTGTGGTGGCCACGCTGGTGACTTGGAGGTGAAAGTCCTCTACACACCCGGCAAGGGGAAGTGTTAGCCAGAGGCAAGGGTGTCGCGGGTGCCGATGGCATGACGGTCGACGAATTGGCAGGCTACGTGAAACAGTATTGGCCGACCCTTAAGGCTCGGTTGCTGGCCGGTGAGTATCACCCACAAGGTGTACGCGCCGTCGACATTCCCAAACCCAAAGGCGGGACAAGACAACTGGGTATCCCCTGCGTCGTGGATCGCCTGATCCAGCAGGCCTTGCTGCAACAGCTCACGCCGATCTTCGACCCTCTGTTCTCGGATTACAGCTACGGCTTTCGTCCGGGCAGAAGCGCTCACCAAGCCCTCGAAACCGCTCGCGGCCATGTGGCAGCGGGTCACCGCTGGTGAGTGGAACTTGATCTGGAGAAATTCTTTGATCGGGTCAACCACGATGTCCTGATGGCTTACGTGGCGCGTCAAATCGAAGACAAGCGGGTGCTCACGTTGATCCGTCGTTACCTCGAAGCGGGAACGATGTCAGGTGGACTCGTCAGCCGACGGCAGGAAGGGACGCCGCAAGGCGGCCCTCCTACTCGATCCGCCGTGACCTAGGCGATGCTAGAGCCCGCGGGATGTGAGCTGCGCATCCAGCCGTGGATACACACGCCGCGCATTCGCTTCGAAGACTTGATGCTTGTCCTGTGGCGAGATGGCGAGCGCATCGATATAGCGCCGGGTGTCGTCGAAATAATGTCCGGTTTCGGGATCAAGGCCGCGCACCGCACCAATCATCTCCGAGCCGAACAAGATGTTGTCGATGTCTATCACCTTGAACAGCAGATCTATGCCCGGCTGATGGTAGACGCAGGTGTCG
>RCUJ01001782.1_pt1 | contig 11142 bp, 9 predicted proteins | sample 2166321 | NCBI WGS metagenome assembly RCUJ01 (sample SAMN09932808, study PRJNA488358) | compost metagenome | feature: garden; material: soil; isolation source: compost soil in an enriched community after 118 h of incubation | place: Germany: Experimental Botanical Garden Goettingen | collected... | reverse complement strand
CCGGGCGTCGTCGCGGACGACATCCTGGCCGAACAGGTTGAGATCCAGGTGAAGTACGCCGGGTACATCGCCCGCCAGCAAGACGAAGTCCAGAAGCAGATCTCGCATGAACAACAGCCCATCCCGGCCGATGTCGACTACGACGCCGTGACTAGCCTGTCGTTCGAAGTGCGGCAGAAGCTGAAGACGCACCGTCCGGAAACCGTCGGCCAAGCCGCGCGCATTTCCGGTGTGACGCCCGCCGCAATTTCGTTGCTGCTTATCCACCTGAAGCGCCTGCACTACGGCTCGCGCAAGCAAGCCGCATGACCGCCAACACCAATCCGGCCGGCGCGGACATGGCCGGCCGCCTCTCTCGTGCATGCGAGCAACTGGGGCTGCACGCCGACGCTGCGGCGCAAGCCAAGCTGCTGAACTATCTGGCGCAGATGCAGCGCTGGAATCGCACGTACAACCTCACCGCGATTCGCGACCCGCAGCAGATGTTGATCCAGCATCTGTTCGATAGCCTGTCCGCCGTCGCCCCGTTCAGCCAAGCGCTGGGCGCCGCGGGCGCGTCGGCCAAGATCTTCGACGTGGGATCGGGTGGCGGCCTGCCTGGCGTCGTGCTTGCGATCATGCAGCCCGCATGGTCCGTGACATGCATTGACGCTGTTGAAAAGAAAACCGCATTCGTGCGCCAGATGAGCGGTGCGCTGAGCTTGCCGAACCTGCACGCACGCCATGCGCGTATCGAAACGCTGGATCCGGCCGAATGCAACATCGTTACGTCGCGGGCCTTCGCGTCCCTGGACGATTTTGCGCAGCTCGCGGGTCGCCACGTACGCAACGATGGTACCCTCGTCGCGATGAAGGGCAAGGTCCCCGAAGAGGAAATTCAGGCGTTGCATGCGCGCGGGGAATGGCAGGTCGACCACATCCAGCCGCTCTGCGTGCCGGAGTTGCAAGCAGAACGCTGTCTGATCTGGATGCGCCGCAATGAAGGCCGCAGCGAAGAACGCAGCGAAGGACGCAGTCAAGGAACCCTATGAAGAATTTACCCCCCAGCACAAATGCCCGCGTCTTCTGCATTGCCAATCAAAAGGGCGGTGTGGGCAAGACGACCACCGCCATCAATTTGGCGGCGGGCCTTGCCACGCATAATCAGCGCGTGTTGCTGGTGGACCTGGACCCCCAGGGCAATGCCACGATGGGCAGCGGTATCGACAAGAACGCACTGGAATCGAACCTGTACCAAGTGCTGATTGGCGAAGCCACGATCGAGCAGGCTCGCGTGAAGTCGGAGTCCGGTGGCTACGATGTCCTGCCCGCCAACCGCGAACTCTCCGGCGCCGAGATTGACCTGGTGCAGATGGAAGAACGCGAGCGCCAGTTGAAGAGGGCGATCGACACCGTCTCTGGCCAGTACGATTTTGTGTTGATCGATTGCCCACCGACACTGTCGCTGCTGACACTCAACGGCTTGGCTGCCGCCCATGGCGTGATCATTCCGATGCAGTGTGAGTACTTCGCGCTGGAAGGCCTGTCCGATCTGGTCAACACCATCAAGCGCGTGCATCGCAACATCAACGACGACCTGCGCGTCATCGGCTTGCTGCGCGTGATGTTCGATCCGCGCATGACCTTGCAACAGCAAGTGTCCGCGCAACTGGAAGCGCACTTTGGCGACAAGGTCTTCAAGACCGTCGTGCCGCGCAACGTGCGCTTGGCCGAAGCACCCAGTTACGGCATGCCGGGCGTGGTGTATGACCGTGCGTCACGAGGCGCGCAAGCGTATATCTCGTTTGGCGCCGAAATGATCGAGCGCGTCAGGAAAGACTTCCAGTAAGCCGTACTCATGTCCGCAGCCACGCTCTTTGCTTCTACCGCGCCACAGGCCCTTTGCACGCCGTCCATCGACGAGCGGGACCGCCTGCGCGTGCGCTTGGAAGAGGCGGCGCTGAACGCGACGGCCGTCAATGCACAGGTGCTCTATGATGGCTGGCTCGTGCGCTTTGCGCATTCGTCGGCCAAACGCGCGCGCAGTGTGAATGTGCTGGGGTTATCCACACGTCCGCTGGACGAGCGGCTGGCGTATTGTTCTTCGTTGTATGCGCGCCATGGCTTGCCCATGGTGCTGCGCATCACCTCCATCGGCCCCGATTTTTCCCTGGATGCCGAACTGGAGGCCCGTGGTTATACCTTCACCGGTGAGACCCGAGTCATGAGCATGTCGCTCGCCCCCACGCTTAGCGTCCGGGGCGGCCTGTCTTTCACGAACGTCGATACCGATCGCTTCGCGCAAGCGGTCGGCGCCATGCGTGGCTCGGCGTTCGAGCACATCGGTGAACATCAAGCGCGTCTGCAAGGATTGGCTGTGGATAAGCAGCCGGTGCTGGCTTTTGACGCGGCGGGGCAGTGTGTTGCCGCGGGCCTGGCCGTCCGCGACGATGAACTGCTGGGCCTGTTCGACATCGTCACCGACCCAGGGCATCGGCGTAAAGGCTACGCCGATGCCCTGGTGCAGCATCTATTGAGCGAGGGCGCCGCCGGCGGCGCCAAGACGGCATATCTGCAGGTCGAGCCGGAAAATACAGCCGCGCGGGCCTTGTATGGCCGCTACGGTTTCAAAGACTGTTACGCGTATTGGTACCGGTTGCCTGCCGAGCAGCCGGACGCCTGAGCCTGGTCTCGGGATACAAAAACAGAAGGAAAGAGGATTTAACTATGGCCACCAAGAAACCCAAGGGATTGGGTCGCGGACTGGACGCCTTGCTGGGCGCGGATGCGCCTGCGATCGACAACATCGGCAAGGCCGCCGCGGCCAAGCCCGAGGGTCCGCCATCCACCTTGCCTCTCTCGAAGATGCGCGCAGGCAAGTATCAGCCGCGCACGCGCATGGACGAGGGGGCACTGGGTGAGCTGGCCGAATCAATCCGCACGCAAGGCATCATGCAACCCATTCTTGTGCGCGCACTGGGCGAAACCGCGCCGGGCCATTACGAGATCATCGCGGGCGAACGCCGCTTTCGCGCCGCCCAACTGGCGGGTCTGAAAGAAGTACCGGTGCTTGTGCGCGAAGTGGCCGACGAAAATGCGGCCGTCATGGCGCTGATTGAAAATATCCAGCGCGAAGACCTGAACCCGCTGGAAGAAGCGCACGGCGTGCGCCGCCTGCTGGACGAATTCGGCCTGACGCACGAGCAGGCTGCGCAAGCCATCGGCCGCTCGCGGTCGGCCACCAGCAACCTGCTGCGTCTTCTGAACCTGGCCGCGCCCGTGCAGACGATGTTGCTGGCCGGCGATGTGGACATGGGCCATGCGCGTGCGTTGCTGGCCGTGGATGCGGCCACGCAGATCCAGTTGGCCAACCAGATCATTGCGCGCCGCCTGTCGGTGCGCGAGGCGGAAAAGCTGGTGGCCAAGACCGCCAAGGAAGCGGAGTCCGCCAGTTCGCCGCGCAAGAAGGCCAATGGGGTTTCGCGCGATTTGACGCGCTTGGAAGAGGCGCTGTCCGACCATCTGGGCACGCGTGTCGCCCTGAAGGTGGGCGCCAAGGAAAAGGGCCAGATCGTCATCGACTTTCACGGCTGGGAACACCTGAATTCGCTGCTTGAACGCCAAGGCCTGTCCGGAGTGGTCGATGCCTGAGCGCGCATTGCCGGTGATTGCGGTACTGGCCACGGGCGGCACCATCGCGGGCGCACAGGCAGATGCCACGTCGGCGGGGTACAAGGCGGGATCGTTCTCCGTCAATGATCTATTGAGTGCCGTACCCCAATTGGCCCGCATCGCCGACATTCGCGCTGAACAGGTTGCCAACGTGGGCAGCCAGAACATGACGCATGAGGTCTGGCAGGCGCTGGCGGCGCGTGTCGACACGCTTTGCCAGGACGCCTCGGTGGCCGGCATCGTCATTACGCATGGCACCGATACGCTTGAAGAAACCGCGTATTTTCTAAGTCTTGTTGTGCAGTACGACAAGCCAGTTGTGCTGGTGGGGGCCATGCGGCCGGCTACGGCGCTGGGTGCCGAAGGCCCCGCGAATCTTTACAACGCGGTGGCGCTTGCCCGTCATCCCGACGCGCGTGGCCGAGGCCCGCTTGTCGTGATGAACGAAGACGTGCATTACGCGCGCGAGATTCAAAAGACGGCCAGCGCAGGCCTGTGCGCGTTCGCATCGCCCAACCGTGGCCGTGCTGGCGTCATGCATGGCGGCGCGCCGTGCTTCTATTCGCGCAACACCACCACGCACTCGACACAAAGCGAGTTTTCACTCGCATTGCTGGAAGCGGCGGGCTGGCCGCGCGTGGATATCGTCTATGCCCATGCGAATCTGCAGGCGGACGTAATCGACTTCCTGGCCGACACGGCCGATGGCATCGTCCTGGCCGGCGTGGGCGACGGCAACGCCACCGATGTCGCCATTGACGCGCTAAGCCGCGCGGCCACGAATGGCGTGGCGGTGGTGCGTTCCAGCCGCACGGGCAGCGGCTTTGTCGCGCGCGATGTCGAACTGGATGATGGCGGCCTGGGCTTTATCGCAGCACGCGACTTGAATCCGCAGAAGGCGCGCATCCTGTTGATGCTGGCCTTGTCCGTGACGCGCGATACCGCTGCGGTACAGGCCATTTTCGACCGCTACTGAGCGCCCGGCGGTTCGGCCGCTGCATCACCCTGCTGCGCCAGTCCCAGGTTGCTGCGCAACATGTCGTAGACCTGGCGCGTCAGCGGATTGATCAGATCGCGCCTTATCCACAGGAAGTAGGTGACGTCCGGCAAGGGCGGCAACCCTTCCTTGTCCCCCAGCACACGCATTTCCGGCCCCAGCAGTTCCACGCTGCGCGCCGTCACGCCCAGCCCGGCGCGCAACGCCGCCTTGATCCCCACCAGATTCGGCGCCACGTAGTTGGTGTGCCAGCGCACGCGCGCCTGCTCCAGCGCGTTCAACGCCAGGCGGCGAAAGATGCTGGGCTCGTCCGCCAGCACCAGCGGCACGGGGGCGTGCGGGTCATGCACATAGTCCGCGGACGCCAGCCAAACGGTGGGTGAGGTGCGTAGCGCAACCCCCTCGAAATCCTGATCGAAGCGGGTGGAGATCGTCAGGTCGAGTTCGCCGGCGCGCAGGGCGTCCATCAGGAAAGGGCTGCGGTCCACGCGAATCTCGAGTTTCACGCGGGGGGCTGAACGCGCGATGTGCGTCAAGAGCGTCGGCAAGATGGTGTCGGCCACGTCCAACGGCGCACCCAGACGCAAATCGCCTTCCAACGGGCCGTCTTGCAGCGCACGCAGCGCCTCGTCGTTGATGGCCAGCATATGGCGCGCATATTCCACCAGCCGCCGCCCGTGCGACGACAGCACTTTGTTGCGCCCCTGCTTTTCGAATAGCGGCAAACCGATACTGGCTTCCAGCCGCTGCATCTGTTGCGTGATGGCCGACTGCGTCTTGTGTAGCCGGTTGGCGGCTTCAGAGAACGTGTCGTGCCGTGCGATAGCCGTCAGGGTACGAAGCAGGTCCAGGTCCAGGTTGCGCATGATGTGCCCAAAAGTATTAGCGATGCTAATGGAATGTTAAAGCAATTTAAATTGTTGGCGCGGCATCACGGCGATACATTAAACCCAATAACTCGTGAAACAAGAGGGAAAATTATCGTGAGCACCGTACATCCTCATCAGGCTGGCATCGACACCGCCATCGGAAATATTAAAAAAACTGTAGGAAATAAGGGGCTGAACCGAGACAGCCTCGACGAGGTGCTGCAAGAGCTTGTGGGGTTGGCCGCGCACACCGACTGGTGGACGGGCGATCGCTACGCGCCGCCTGAAGAGGGCGAGCGCCAAGCCCGCTACCTGATTGCGGAAGACGACGACAAAAGCTACGCGCTCTACTTGAACGTCATGCGCCCCGGCAACAAGATCGTGCCGCACAACCACACCACATGGGCCTGTATCGCCGCCGTGGAAGGCGTGGAATACAACTACGTCTACGACCGCCTCGACGACGGTTCCGTGCCGGGCGTGGGCCGCCTGCAAAAGACGGGCACCGTGGTGGTGGGGCCGGGCGCCGGCATCGCGTTGATGCCCGACGATATCCACGCTGTGGAAATCCAGGGCGACAGCGTCATCCGCCATCTGCACATGTATGGCCGCGCGCTGGAAACGCTGGACGAACGCCTGGGTTTCGACCTGGACGCAGGTACTTGCAAGATCATGCCGATCGGCGTGAAGACCCGCCGCTGATCATGAACAAGCCCTACCAGTCCGCAACGCGATTGCTGCGTGCGGGGCGTCCCCATCAAGGGTGGGTGAACACCCCGGTTACGCGCGCCAGCACCTACGTTTTTGATAGCGTCGCGGCCTGGCGCGACACGCGCGAGCGCCGCGAACAAGAGCGCCTGCCGTCCTACGGCGCGCGCGGCACCGACAGCACGCATGCGCTGGAAGACGCGCTGGTGGAGTTGGAGCAGGGCTTTCGCGCCGCGCTGTATCCCACTGGCCAGGCTGCGATCACCACGGTACTGCTGGCGTACCTGCGCGCGGGCGATCACGTCCTGATCACCGACGCGGTGTATGAGCCGGTGCGCCGCTTTTGCACCGAGCATCTGACGCGGCTGGGGATCGAATACACGTTCTACCGCCCCGACGGTGAGGGCATCGATGCCCTGATCCAGCCCAATACGCGAATGATCTACGCCGAAGCGCCGGGCTCGCTGACTTACGAGATGCCGGACCTTTGCGAGTTATCCACAGCCGCGAAAAAACACGGTTGCTGGCTGGCTGTGGATAACACGTGGGCGTCGGGCTTGATATACAAACCGCTCACGTTAGGCGCCGATATTTCCATACTGGCCGCCACCAAGTATCTCGGTGGACATGCCGACGTGATGATGGGCGCCGTCGTCGTCAACGCGCGCGCCTGGCGTCCGCTTGAGCGCGCCACCATCGACTTCGGCCAGACCGTGGGCGCCGACGACGCTTTTCTGGTGTTGCGCGGGATGCGCTCGCTGCCCCTGCGCATGGCGCAGCATGAAAAGAATGCAATGCGCGTCGCGCATTTTCTGCAAGGACGCCCTGAAGTAGCGCGCGTGCTGTGCCCCGCCTTGCCTGGAGACCCGTCGCACGCGGTGTGGTTGCGCGACTGTACCGGCGCCAATGGACTGCTGACGGTGGAACTGGATGGCGCCTATAGCGCGAAAGACGCCGAGCGGCTGATCGACAGCCTGCGCCTGTTCGGCATCGGCGCATCGTGGGGCGGCTTTGAAAGTCTTGTGATCCCGGTGCAGCTTGCATCCCGCGCGCTGCCGGATCCGACGCCACGCGGCGCCATGCTGCGCCTGCATATCGGCCTTGAAGACCCTGAAGACCTGATCGGCGATTTGGAACAAGGCCTGTCAGCACTGAGCATATCTACCCGGATCCCTTTGAATTCCATGACGCATCCCACCTCCGCCCCTTCCGTTCAGGCCGTTGATCCCCACACGCTCAAGCAGTGGTTGCACGATGGCCGCGAGATCGCCTTGCTGGATGTGCGCGAACACGGGCAGTACGGCGAGTCTCATCTGTTTTTCGCGGCGCCCGTGCCGTATAGCAGGCTGGAGGTGGACATCGTGCGCCTGGCCCCGCGCCTCGACGTGCGCGTGGTGGTTTACGACAACGGCGGCGACGACGCTACGGCGGAACGCGCCGCTCGCGCATTGGCGCTACGACGTGCGCGTGGTGGTGTACGACAACGGTGGCGACGACGCTACGGCGGAACGTGCCGCCCGCGCCTTGACCCGGCTTGGCTACGGCAACGTGCATCGCCTGGCAGGCGGCATCGCCCAATGGCAGCGCGACGGCTATGCCGCTTTCGCCGGCGTGAACGTGCCCAGCAAGACCTTCGGCGAATTGGCCGAAGAAGTTTTCCACACCCCCCGCATCGGCGCCCGCGAACTGGCCGAGCGCCAACGGCGTGGCGACGATCTGATTGTGCTGGACGGCAGGCCTTACGCCGAATACCAAAAAATGAGCATCCCTGGCGGCATCTGCTGCCCGAACGGCGAGCTGGCGCTGCGCGCTCACACGCTGGTCAAGGATCCGAACACAACGATCGTCATCAACTGCGCTGGCCGTACACGCAGCATCATCGGTGCCCAGACTCTGATCAACCTGGGAGTGCCCAACCCCGTCTACGCGCTTGAGAACGGCACGCAGGGTTGGTATCTGGAAGACCTGCAACTGGAACACGGCGCGCGCCGCCGCTATGACGATGGTGTGTCGCCGGAAGCGCTGCCTGAGCTGGCTGCGCGATCGGCACAACTAGCCAAGCGCCATGACGTACCAGTGGTGGATGCCCGCACGGTGCAAGCGTGGCTGCTCGACCCCTCCCGCACGACGTTCCTGTGCGACGTGCGCAGCGCCGAAGAGTTCGCGCAAGGCTCCTTGCCTGGGGCGCAGCACACGCCCGGCGGCCAACTGGTGCAGGCCACCGACCAGTACCTGGCCGTGCGCGGCGCGCGGATCGTGGTGTTCGACGCCGAAGGCGTGCGCGCACCTGTCGTGGCGAGCTGGCTGCGGCAGATGGGATGGGACGCTTGCGTGCTGGAAGAGGGCGTTCATGCAGCCTTGTCGCATGAGTCGGCGAAGCCGCGGACCCCGCACCTCGCCGCGTTGACCGACGGGGCGCTGGCGGCAGCCTTGCCGCAGGGCGTGCAGGCTGTCGATATCCGCGCAGGCATGCGTTATCGCGCCGGGCATATCGCCGGCGCGCAGTGGTCCATTCGCCCGCGTCTGGACCGCCTGGACCTGGACCCGGCGCGTCCCGTCGTCTTGCTGGCGGACGACGCCGACTTGGCCGCATGGGCCGCAGAGGATCTGCGTGCCTTGGGTGTGCACGACATCAAGGTGAACACCGGCACGCCAGCCAGTTGGTCGGCAGCGGGCATCGCGCTTGAAGTGACGCCCGCCGTGCCCTCGGATGAGGCGTGTATCGACTACCTGTTCTTCGTGCATGACCGCCACGACGGCAACAAGGCCGCGGCGCGCCAATACCTGGCGTGGGAGACCAACCTGGTCAAGCAGATTGATGAACGCGAATTGGCAACGTACCGCTTTCCGGCGAGCTGACGCGGACGCGCCACAGCGCGCCGAATAGCGTCACAACGCACCACATCGCGCCGACGCCGCAAAGGTCCGCAGAGACCGCGCGGCACACCACATGCATCAACCCGATTAATACGCCCCGGCGGCAGGTGCCGACGGGGTGCGGACGGTTCATGGCGAACCGGAATGCAAAGGATGGCCGGGTATCTGGCCATCACGACAAGGGGAAATCCAGATGAAGCACCACGCATTGCACACTTGCGGCGCCGTCGCGTTGGCCGTTGCCGCCTTGATGGGAGGCACGAGCGTCCAGGCCCAAGCGCAGACCCTGCAGGCGCCGGCCGATTATCCGAAGCAGGCCATTACGGTGGTGTCGCCGTTTCCGCCTGGGGGCGGCAACGACAATGTGTCCCGCCTGATCGCTCAAGAATTGGGCGCCATCACGGGCCAAAGCGTCGTCGTGGAAAACCGTTCTGGCGCGGGTGGCAATGTTGGCACGGCGCAGGTCTCGCGCGCCAAGCCCGACGGCTACACCCTGGTGATGTCGCAGACGAGCGTCATGGCCGTCAATCCGCGTCTGTACAAGAACGTGGGCTTTGATCCCGTCAAGGATTTCATGCCGATCTCGCAGATCACGTCCGCGCCGCTCGTGCTGGTGGCGCGCACCGAGAGCCCGTACAAAACCTTGGCCGACTACCTTGAGGCCGCGCGCAAACAACCGGGCATCATCACCTACGCCACGCCGGGCAATGGCACCATGAGCCATCTGATGGGCGCGCTGGTGTCCAAGAAAGCGGGCGTCACCCTGGTGCACGTGCCGTATCGCGGCGCGGCGCCGGCCATCACCGACCTGATGGGCGGCACGGTTGACATGCTGATCACCTCGCCGGCTTCGGCTGAACCCATGGTGGCCGCCGGCAAGCTGCGCGTTCTGGCGTTGAGCCATGAGAACAGCGTCGGCATCTTCAAGGGCGCACCCACGCTTAAGCAAAGCGGCCTGGATGGCATCACTGCTGATGACTGGTACGGTCTGTTCGCCCCTGCGGGCACACCGCCCGAGCGCGTTGCCTATCTTGCGCAAGCGGTCAGCCAAGCCATGAAGTCGCCCAAGGTGATTGCAAAGATCAACAGCGGTGGCAGTTGGCCGGTGGGCAGCCAGCCTGATGCGTTCAAGACGCGCCTGCAGGAAGACACGGTCTATTGGGCCGACATGGTGAAGACGGCGGGCGTGTCGTTGGATTAATGCCTGCTTGCGGCACGAGAAACAGGCGGCCATGTGCCGCCTGTTTTGCTTGGTGCGTTGGCTATGCTCTCCTGGAATCGCTTGCCAGCTACCTAGGGAAACTACTGCATGCCCAAGGCTGCAAATTCGCGGCAAGGTGTCTAGACTCGGAGAAACCCTGAGAGCACGCCACGCGATATTCCCTTGTTCGGCGATGAGCGCCGTGGCGTCTGCCCGCAGTCCAACGCAAGGCTTCAGCCACAAGGTGAACGAGCATGCATTCACTAGGGGTAGCAACGGTGGAAGACGCGGAACGTCTGGTGCAAGCCAGTCCGCTTTCGCACATCAAGGTGGGCTTGTCGGACGTCGACGGCGTCATGCTGGGCAAGTACCTGCGGCGCGACAAATTCCTGGGGGCGCTGCGCTCGGGCTTGGCGTTTTGCGACGTGGTGTTCGGTTGGGATCTGGACGACCAACTCTACGACAACACCAAGTACACCGGGTGGCACACTGCCTATCCCGATGCCAAGCTGCGCATCCTGCCCCACACCGGCCGCCGCCTGCCCCTCGAGCAGGGGCCGGGGGGCGAAGACATGTTGCTGTTCCTCGCGGAGTTCGAAGGTGATGCGGCCGCCATCTGCCCGCGCCGCTTGCTGCAACGTACGCTGGATCGTGCGGAGGGCATGGGCTACGACGTGTACGCCGCGCTGGAGTATGAGTTCTTCATGTTCCGTGAAACGCCGCACTCCGTGCGCGCGAAGCACTATCGCAATATGGAGAACTGGACGCCGGGAAACTTCGGCTATTCCATGCTGCGCAGCACGGTCGAAGGCGACTTCTACCGCAAGCTGCTGGACATG
>RCUJ01001780.1_pt1 | contig 11155 bp, 4 predicted proteins | sample 2166321 | NCBI WGS metagenome assembly RCUJ01 (sample SAMN09932808, study PRJNA488358) | compost metagenome | feature: garden; material: soil; isolation source: compost soil in an enriched community after 118 h of incubation | place: Germany: Experimental Botanical Garden Goettingen | collected... | reverse complement strand
ACCTTTTTTCTGTTTGACTTCCTGCGCTTTTACAGCTCCGCTAAATGATTTATCAGTTTGCTGCGCGAGTTCATAAAGATATTCAAATTGTTTTTCTAATGTTTCTTTTTGAGGAGTTAAATCAATTGGAAAAGCAGATAATTTGTGTGTAATTGCATTTACCAAATTAGCAGGTTTTGTAAATAAATCGGCCCAGCTTAAACCTAATTTGTCTGCTTTTTTAGCTTGTTTTTCGGTGTTTAAAAGCACTGAATTACGAACTAAAAGCATTGGAAAAGTAATGTTTACAGCATCAAAGAAAGATTTTAGTTCTAGCCAATACGCAATTTCTCCGCCTCCGCCAATGTAGCATAAATTTGGTAATATGATTTCCTGATACAGCGGACGCATAATTACATTTGGACTGAATTTCTCCGGATTATTTTCTACTAACTTAAAAATTTCTTCTTTTGAAAATGAAATCTTCGTGTTGTTTACGTAGTATTTATCATTTTCGAAAATGATTCTTTCCCTTAAATCATTTTCAATATAAAATAAATTGATTTCGCGTGGATTTACCTGAACGGTATAATCTCCAAATTTCGAAATGGTTTCCTGAACGGCTTTGAATGAAGTCTGTTGCTCTAGTTCTTCTTTAATAAAAGGAATAAAGGCACGTTTTAAATCGGCGTCATCGGCATCTAAAATGACCAAACCATAATTAGCAAATAAACTATCAGCCAAAAAACGAGTTGCATCTGCTAAATTTTCATGTTTTAGATACGCTTCTTCAAATAGCTTTTTTAGAACATTTGCATTCGTGCTGAATCCTAATTCTAAAGAGTAAATTTCTAAGAATTCAGTCAGACCTTCTGTTGAAAGTCTTCCAACAGGACCTGTACTTTCTTTGTTCCAACGGAATTTTTTTCCTTTAAAATTGAAATAATTGATTTCTTCAAAATCGTGATCTTCCGTTGCCATCCAATAAATGGGAACAAAATTATGCATTGGATATTTCGACTTTAATTCTCTAGTCAAATTAATCGTAGAAATGATTTTATATAAGAAATACAAAGGGCCGCTAAATAAATTTAATTGATGCCCGGTCGTAATGGTAAAAGTATTTGGGTGTGCTAAAAGCGCAATATTTTGTTTGGTTGCATCTGAAATTTCGATTTTTTGATATTGCTTTTCTAAGGTTTCAACCAAAGGAATTCGGTTTGTGTTATCAAAATTGGCTTGTTTTTCAGCTATTTGTTTTTCAAAGTTTTCCAGTGTTGGAAAATGATTGTATAGGGAGTGTAATTCGGGTTTTTGATCTAAGTAATCTTGTATCAATTTAGAGAAATATCCTGAGGTTTGGTAGCTGATACAGTCGGTGGGCATAATTTTAGATTTATTTTTGATAGCTGTAAATTTAATGAAAATATGTACTTAAAAGTGTTTTTAACGAATGCTTAAGATTTGATTTTTAGTTTTTGATTTAAAATATTTATAATCAGTATTTTAATTTTGGTTTTAAGGCTAGTTGAAGAATAATAATTTGATAAAGATTAAAAACAACAGATTTAGGTTTTTTGTTAAAATTTTGAGAGTAATATAAAACTGTTGTTTCTAAATGTGTGTTTTTAATAATGAAACTATATTTTTGCAGACAAAAGTTTGTTGCCTTAAATGAGTCGATTCATTTTTACAGCACCATTTTTCAAAAAAAAATATATCAACTACAATGAAAAATAACCCAAATCAGGAGAACTCTCTTCGACACGTTCTTTTTGGTTCGTTAATTGGAACCACAATTGAATTTTTTGATTTTTATATTTATGCCAATGCTGCTGTGTTGGTTTTTCCACAATTATTTTTTCCCGGAGCTAGCAGTACAAATTCTACACTAGAATCTTTGGCTACTTTTTCGATCGCCTTTTTAGCAAGACCCTTAGGTTCAGCTATTTTTGGACATTATGGAGATAAAATTGGTCGTAAAGTCACATTAGTAGTAGCCTTATTAACGATGGGATTATCGACAATTGCAATTGGTTTTTTACCGGGTTATGCCAGTATAGGAATTGCGGCTCCAATTTTATTGATGTTATGCCGTTTTGGACAAGGTGTCGGTTTAGGAGGCGAATGGGGTGGAGCCGTTTTGTTGGCCATTGAAAATGCGCCACCGCATAAACGAGCCTGGTACGGAATGTTTCCGCAATTGGGAGCACCAATCGGATTATTACTCTCGGGAGGTACATTTTTAATCTTAACCGATAGCATGACCAGTGAAGCCTTTATGGATTATGGGTGGAGAATTCCGTTTATAGCCAGTTCGCTTTTAGTAATTGTTGGATTTTATATTCGTTTAAAAATTAGTGAAACTCCGGCTTTTGAAAATTCTAAATTGGAACAAAAGGAAGTTAGAATTCCGTTTTTTACTTTGCTTAAATCATATAAAAATCAATTGATTTTTGGAACATTATCTGCAGTAACAACCTTTTTGGTCTTTTATTTAATGACTGTTTTTACGTTGAGCTGGGCTACTTCTGACTTAGGTTTTACAAAAAGAGATGCGTTGTTAATTCAATTGTTGTCAGTATTGTTTTTTGCTTTTTTTATTCCAATTTCAGCTTTGGTTGCTGACAAAATTGGTCGCAGAAAAATATTAATTATTACTACAGCCGCTATTGCCGTTTTCGGATTTTTCTTTTCGTACTTCCTTAATTCAGGAAATCCAGTTTTAGTAACGGCGTTCGTCTGTATGGGAATGTCTTTAATGGGATTTACTTACGGTCCTTTGGGAACTTTCTTGTCAGAGTTATTTCCGACGACAGTTCGTTATTCCGGTGCATCTTTGACTTTTAATTTGGCAGGAATTTTAGGAGCAGCATTTGCGCCAATGATTGCAATTTGGCTGGCTAGTACTTACGGATTAAGCTATGTAGGTTTTTATCTGACTGCTGCGGCTTTAATTTCTTTAGTTTCCTTTTTAGTGATTTCTAAGAAAGTGCATCAATTTTAAAAAAAAATATATTTTAAAAAAAAGAGTGGCTTACATTATTGTAGCCACTCTTTTTTTATCTCTTCAAACTAAAATGCCCTCTAAATTCAGTTCCGTTTAATCTTGTTACGGTAAACCAATAATCGGATGCAACTTCCTGAGATCCGAGATAATTTCCATCCCAGGCTGTATTACTATGAAGTTCTTTAATGAATTTACCATAACGGTCAAATATTCGAATTCCTGTATTTGGAGCTAAATAAGCAAAATCAATTGTCCAGGTATCATTATAACCGTCGCCATTTGGTGTGAAGAATTTTGGATAAGGAAGTTCATCTACTAAATTGATACATTCGCTAGATGTTGCTTCAAGTATATTTATAGTAACCGGTATTCTATCACTTTCACAAGAGTTTATGGTTTGAGAAGCATAATATGTTACCCCATTTTCAAGTAGGGTTGTTTCAGGTAAATTTATATTTGAAGAAATACTTTGAAACCATTTAATATTTTGTCCTGTAATATCAATGTTGTTTATTGAAGCCTTTTTTTGAATGCAGAATTTTTGTGGAGAGTCGGCAATTGGGTTTTGAGTATCCTGAATTTTAATTGTAACAGGAGTTCTTTCGCTTTCACATCCATTTATAGTTTGCGATGCATAATAGACAGTATTGTTTTGGAGTAATGTTGTATTTGACAAAAGTGTTCCAAGCGTTAGTGCATCATACCATTTAATATTTTGCCCCGTAATTACAATATTGTCTAATGTTGCATTTTGTTTAATGCAGAAAACTGTAGAGTTTAAATTTTGAGGAGTTGGTATAGAATTAACAAAAGATGTTATAGTTGTTTTTATAGCTTCAGAAATACATCCATTGGAGTTTTTTGTTTTTAGAAGATATTCACCTGGATTTAAAAATGACGATGTTACATTAGTACCCCAGGTAACACCATTATCAAAACTATATTCTGATGCAACAGAGAGAATAGTTATCTTTCCTTGATTAATATTACAATTTGGTTGAATAGTGCTGTATGTAGGAACACTTGGAGAATCAGCAGGTGCATTTATTTGTACAGAAACTGCTTCTGATTCACACCCGGCCGAATTTTGAATTTTAATCTGATAATTACCAATAGTTAAATTTCCAGAATCTGAATTTGTTTTCCATGTTAGTCCATTGTCAAAACTATATTTTGAACCTAAGGTTGTAATTGTAATTGTTCCAAAAGGATTAGTACAGCTTATAGGTTGAGAAGCTATATAATTTGGCGTTGTTATAGCATCTAAAGGAGGGTTAATGGTTGCTTTTGTTGCAGTTGAAGGACAACCGGTACTGCTGTTTTTGATTTTTACAAAATAATCACCAGAAATTAAATTTGTTGCAGTAGCATTTATACCCCATGTTTGTCCGTTGTCAAAACTGTAAAAAGAAGCATTTGTAGTCACCGAAATACTCCCTTTTGCAGAATTACAGCTGCTTGGTTGTTGAATTGAAACAGTAGGTTTTTGAGCTGGAAGATTTACATTATAAAGAGAAACTGAACTAGAATTGGATTCACATCCTAAAGCAGTTTTTATTTTTAAAAGATAATTACCAGGAGTTAAATCAAGAAAAGTGGAGTTAGTTTTCCATGTATTACCATTATCTACACTATATTCTGAAGCAGCTGTATTGAAAGTTATGCTGCCTAAAGATTCACAATTAGGCTGTATTATTGAGTATAAAGGGGAATTAAGGTTAAATTTAGGAATATAAATATATTGTGGATAAGATTCACAACCTAATTCATTTTTTATCTTTATTACGTAAGATCCTTCATCTAAATTTGCAGCCGTTGGATTAGTTGTCCAGTTTACTCCATTGTCAAAACTATATAATGCAGCCGGAGTAGTTATTGTAATACTTCCTCCAGTTCCACATATAGGAGGGGTCGTAGTATAATTTGGTATAGGTAAATAAAAATCATAAAGTGTTGCAACTCTCCACCAGGACTCACAACCTAAATTATTTTTTACCACTATAGAATAATTACCAGGAGATAAATTTGTGGCTGTGTTGTATTGACTCCAGGTTCTACCATCATCAAAACTATATTGATCAAATAGGGCATCTATTGTAATACTCCCTTTATTCTTTGATTCACAAGTAGGTTGAGTTACTTGTATATTAAAATTAGATAAATATTCTTCATTGAAATGTACAGAATAAAGTGTTTCTGAGATACATCCGGATTCATTTTTAATTTTAGGATAATAAGAACCAAGTGGTAAATTTGTAGCGGTTGGATTTGTACCCCAGGTTTCACCACCATCAAAACTGTAAAATGGTGCAGGTGTAGTAATTGTAATAGTACCTCCTTTGCCACAGCTTGGATTAGTAGCTATATATTGAGCCTCTTTTATTTTAAAAGGAGTGAATTCAACGATAAGGTTTCCTGACTCACATCCTTCTTTATTTTTTATTTTTAATTGATATTTAAATCCGACAGGAAGATTTGAAGCTGTAGGGTTAGTGCTCCAACTTAAACCACCATCAAAACTATATAAGGCGGCAGATGTCGTAATGGTTATACTTCCGGTAGCATTACTGTCACAAGTTGTTGGTTGCACTATTGTATAAGCAGGAGGATCAAGGAAATTGAAATTAAGAGCAAACCAATTATTTTCACTTATACAGCCTGATTTGTTTTTAATCCTAAGAAAGCCACTTACGCCACCATTAGGATATTTAATAAAATTTGGATCTGTACTCCATGTTCCTCCATCATCAAAGCTATAAAATGCAGCAGGAGTGGTTATGGTAATACGTCCTGGAGTGGTACAAGTAGGTTGTACAGCTAAAAATTCGGGACGTGCTAAATAATAAGCATTATTTATATTGGCAATTGCATAATTTGATTCACAGCCTAAAGAATTTTTTATTTTCAGGACGTAAGTTCCATAATCTAAATTAGAAATGTTTGGACTTGTACCCCATGTTTTCCCTCCATCAAAACTATAAGATGCAGCAGGGGTTGTAATTGAAATACTCCATTTTGATTCCGTTTCACAATTGGGGTTTATTATTTTGTATGTAGGCTCATCAAGATAAAAAGGAGGTAAATAGGCATATTCAACATCGGATTCACAGCCTAATTCATTTTTAATTTTAATATTATAATAACCTGGAAGTAAATTAGCTGCAGTTGGATTTGTTGTCCATGTTTCTCCATTATCAAAACTATAAAAGGATGCAGCAGTATTTATGGTAATACTGCCGTTTGTCGTACATGCAGGATTTATTGTGGTATAAGTTGGTTTAGATATATAAAAATTTATTTTAACTTGATAGACTTGTGATTCACAACCTAGTGCGTTTTTCGTTTTTAAAAAGTAATTGCCAGGTTGTAAATTATTAAAAATTGGTGTTTCCTGCCATGTTTGTCCGTTGTCAATACTATATTTATTTGAAGAGTTTACAAAAATAACGCTTCCGGTATTACTACATGTATTTGGTTGAATAACTTTAACTTCCGGATATGGTTTAAAAAATAGATCTAAATAAATTTGATTGAAATAAGGTTTCGATAGACATCCGGATTCATCTTTAATTCTAACATTATAATAACCAGAAGGTAAGTTAGTTGCCGTTGGATTTGTTGTCCATGTTTCTCCATTATCAAAACTATATTCGGATGCGGGGCTGGTAATAGTAATACTGCCTCCCTGATCACAGCCAGGCTGGGTTAAAGTATAGGTTGGAGAATTAATATAAGACGGAAAAAGCAAGACGCTTTGAGAATAGGATTCGCATCCGCTACTGTTCTTTATTTTAAGTAAATAATTTCCAGAAGGTAAATTTGTTTTGGTAGCACTGTTTTCCCATGTCAAACCATTATCAAAACTAAATTGTGACGCCGGGGTTGTTATAGTAATAGTTCCATTAGAACTACAAGTTGGCTGAATAATTGAAAATGTTGGGCGGTCCAGTAATATTGGGGGATTGATTGTTACAATTGTAGGTGTAGAAATACAGCCCGAAGCGGTTCTTGTCTGAACATAATATTTGCCATATTCTTTTGTGACAAAGTTGGCATCTGTCTGCCATACCAAATCTTTTGTAACATAGTTGTCATCTGAAAGGAAAGCCAAACCTTTATCAAAACTATATTCTATTCCCGGGTCGTTAACTTTAATATAGCCATTTATATCCTGACAAGTAGGCTGAACTACTGTTACAGAAGGATTAGAAATTGAATTGTTTATAGTTAATTTTGAACTTATGAAGCAATCACTTCCTTCTGTAACTTTTACAGTATATTCTCCTAAATTTGTTTTAACTGAAGGAATTGGATAAGATTTATTAGTTGCTCCATTTATCGCTATTCCATTTCTATACCATTGAAAAGTTGTTGCCAGATTCATGGTTTTAGTCAGGTTAGCAGTCAATATTAAATCATTATTGCAGAAATTACCACTTTGAATAATAGTAACGCCGAAATTATCAGCAGTATTTAATCTTAAATTATCATATAAGAAAGAAGGTTCATACTCAGTGTTAAATGATGGAGGTAATGTTTTCTCTGGTCCCAGCATTATTGCGTTAATATCAATATTTGTGGTAAAACTAATTGTTACTTCTCCCCAAATAGTCTGAGGTTGGTATAAAACCTTTCCAATTTCAATCCAGGATGGGTCAAATGAATTTGGATCTGAATTGGTATATAATGGTAAATTATCTTTATTAGTACATCCATAAAGTGTTACATAAGTAGGTGCTAAAAAATCAAAATCAAAACGTTTACTTAGGTTAGTAGTTTCGATACTCATTAATGTAGCAATATTCAGTGTTAACTGATAGTTTATTCCACTACGTAATGGGCTAGATAATTTAGTAGCGATATATTCTTTTTTATTGTTTTTGTATACTGCCCTGAAAATTCCTTTACCATCGGGGAAATTTTGGAGATTTTTGCTGTAAATAGTACTAAAAAGATAGCAGTCTGCATTTAAATAATCCGGAGATGGAGTTGTTCCTTTTGTCCAATCAGTGGTTGTAGGAATGTCATCATAACCCTGAGGGCAATTTGTTTTTTCTTCAAAAGAAGAATTTGGTAAAATTGAAACAGTTTTATTACAAGTACAATCACTGTCATTTAAATCTATTTTCCCATCACCGTCATCATCAATACCATTATTACAGTTTTCCTGAGAATAACAAAATAGAGAAATAAATAATAAGATAAAAAGTAATTTATGTTTCATAGGTTTGTTTTGGTGCATCGCAAATGTAATTAAATATCCACAAAACAAAAGTAAATTTGCGAGTATCAATCTTTTACTAAAAAGTCCCTAAATATCTCGTATTTTTGCAAAAATAATTCCTTTTGAAAACGAAACTCTTCATCATAACGCCTCCTTTTACACAACTGAATACACCGTATCCGGCAACAGCTTATATAAAAGGATTTCTAAATACAAAAAATATTGAATCTGCTCAGGCTGATTTGGGTATTGACGTGATTTTGGAGTTGTTTTCGAAGAAAGGACTAATAGATTTGTTTCAGGTTTCAGGTTTCAAGTTTGAAGTTTCAGGTTCTGAAATCTCAGATAATTCGAAACGTATTTTTGCATTGCAGGATGAATACATCAAAACTATTGATGCCGTAATTCATTTTTTGCAGGGAAAAAATCCAACACTGGCTTTGCAGATTTGTCAGGAAGATTTTCTACCCGAAGCTTCTCGTTTTGCTCAGTTAGAAGAACTCGATTGGGCTTTCGGAACAATGGGAACACAAGACAAGGCGAAACATTTAGCAACTTTATATCTTGAAGATATTTCGGATTTTATTGTAGAATGCATCGATGAAAATTTTGGCTTTAGCCGATATGCAGAACGCTTAGGCCGAAGCGCCAATTCGTTTGATGAACTTTACGAAGCTTTACAGCAAGAACCAACTTATGTCGATTCGATTTTAATTTCGCTTTTGAAAGCTAAAATTGAAGCTGTAAAGCCAACATTCTTTTTAATTTCTGTTCCCTTTCCGGGGAATTTATATAGTGCGTTTCGATGCGCACAATGGGTAAAACAAAATCATCCTGAAATTAAGGTTTCGATGGGTGGTGGTTTCCCAAATACCGAATTGCGTTCGCTTTCGGATAAACGTGTTTTTGAATTCTTCGATTTTATTACTTTAGATGACGGAGAAGTTCCGATTGAAGAACTTATAAACGCTGTCACTTCGAGCGAAGTCGAGAAGCATTATAAAAGAACTTTTTTATTAGAAAATGGAGAAGTGGTTTACAAAAATAATTCTCTAAAACACGATTATAAACAAGCACAAGTTGGAACTCCGGATTATTCTGATTTGCCTTTGGATAAATACATTTCGGTTATCGAAATTGTAAATCCAATGCACAGAATGTGGAGCGATGGCCGTTGGAATAAACTCACAATGGCGCACGGCTGTTATTGGGGGAAATGTACTTTCTGCGATATTTCATTGGATTATATAAAGGTTTACGAACCTGTAGCGGCCAATTTGCTGTGCGACAGAATGGAAGAAATGATGCTTCAAACCGGCCAAAATGGTTTTCATTTTGTTGATGAAGCAGCACCGCCAGCTTTGATGCGTGCTTTGGCATTAGAGATTTTACGCCGAAAATTAGCCGTAACCTGGTGGACGAACATTCGATTTGAAAAAAGTTTTTCAAAAGATTTATGTCTGCTTTTAAAAGCTTCTGGCTGTATTGCTGTTTCCGGAGGTTTAGAAGTAGCTTCAGATCGATTATTGAAATTAATCGACAAAGGTGTAACCGTTGAACAAGTTGCAAAAGTAACCCGCAATTTTACCGAAGCCGGAATCATGGTGCACGCGTATTTAATGTACGGATATCCAACCCAGACCATTCAGGAGACAGTTGACAGTCTTGAAATGGTTCGCCAGTTGTTTGAAGCTGGAGTTTTGCAATCTGGTTTTTGGCATCAATTTGCGATGACGGCTCATAGTCCGGTTGGATTGTATCCGGAGAAATTTGGCGTTACAAAAGCAACAGAAGCCATTGGAACATTCGCTAATAATGATATCGATTATACAGATTCTACAGGAATCAATCACGATAAGTTCAGTTTCGGATTAAAGAAATCGCTTTTTAATTTCATGCACGGAATCTGTTTTGACTACGAATTGCAAGATTGGTTCGATTTTAAAATACCAAAAACTAAAATTGATCCCGATTTTATTTTTAATGCATTGGAAGAAGGAAATGATTTCAACACAAAACCAAATGCAAAAGTGGTTTGGCTTGGAGGAAAACCTTCTGTAGAACATTTTACAAAATCAAAAAAAGGAAATACCTGGGAAATGATAAGTTTTACTTTTCATGATAAAAAGGAAAGTTTCAATCTTCAGACCAATAAAAATGAAGGTGAATGGTTAGTCGAAATTTTGAGTAAAATTTCAATTTCAAATGCTAAGAATTATACTTTTCAGGAAATGAAATCTGATTTTGAAACACAATTAGAAGACTTTGAATTGTTTTGGTATTCAAAGCCTGTTAATACTTTACGGGAGTTTGGGTTGTTGGTTTTGTAGATTTTACCTAAGATTTTTCTTATTTTTGTTTGAAATAAGAGTTTAATAAATTATGCTCTTTCAGGAAGGTTTTCATACGTATTACATCTACATCTTAACCAATAAACCTAGAAGTGTTTTCTATACTGGAGTTACTAATAATTTACGGAAAAAATTAAGTCAGCATCAAGAGAATATTTTAATGAAGAACAAGACTTTTGCCTCAAAGTATAATGTTGAATTTTTATTATACTACGAAAAATTTACTTGGATCCACGAAGCGATTGCTCGTGAAAAGGAAATTAAAGGTTGGAGAAGAGAGAAGAAAATAGAACTGATTAAATCAATTAATCCTGATTTTGAGTTTTTGAATTATCTATTTGAATAGGATTGCGGAGCTACTCTTTCGTTAAAATTGAAAAACTTTATAAGCGCGTTTTGATAATCTTTGTCGAGCTACTTGTGGGGATTCCTCGTTCCTCGGAATGACAAACTGGATGTAAATCCTTGATTTATTAATTAGATTATTGACAAAGTAACCACAAAGTATGTCATTCCGAGGAACGAGGAATCCCCGCGAGTAGCTCCGTAAAGATTAGTTAAACTTGGATTTGTAGATAAAGTGTGTCATTC
>RCUJ01001779.1_pt1 | contig 11156 bp, 12 predicted proteins | sample 2166321 | NCBI WGS metagenome assembly RCUJ01 (sample SAMN09932808, study PRJNA488358) | compost metagenome | feature: garden; material: soil; isolation source: compost soil in an enriched community after 118 h of incubation | place: Germany: Experimental Botanical Garden Goettingen | collected... | reverse complement strand
GCTTAGACGTGACGGCGGGTTTGCACCACGCGGAAGCGGTTCGACACGAAGGCTGCGTCGGACAGCGCCGCGTTGGCGGCCGGGTTGGCGCCGGTGCCGTGGAAGTCGCTGAATGCCGCGGTCTGGTTGACGAACACCGCGCCCGTCAGGTTCAGGGACAACGACACGCCGGACACTTCCGCCGCGTCCTGCACCTGGTCTGCCACTTGCGGGTCGGTCGTGTAGGCCGACAAGGACAAGGCGCCGTGCTGGATGACGCTGTCGCGCGCCAACTGGACGCTGTGCGCGGTGGAATCCGTGGCCACCACGAAAGCGATCGGGCCAAACCATTCCTGGCTGATGGCCGCGTTGCCCGCTTCCGTGCGCAGCAGCAGCGGCGTACGCACGCGCGCGTTTTCAAACTGCGGGTGCGTCAGCGTCTTGCTGTCGGCCACTACCGGCAGGCCCAACGCGCGGGCCTTCTCGATGCGTTCAACGATGCCGTCGTTCTGGATGGCGCCCGTCAGTTCGACTGCGCGAGCGGCATCCGCGCCCAGCTTCTCCAGCGCCACGCCCAAGGCAGCGGCGACGTCATCAAAGCTGACGCGGCCTTCCGGCGTGTTGATGCCGTCGCGCGGCACGTAGATATTTTGCGGCGCCGTGCACATCTGGCCCGAGTACAAGGCCAGCGAGAACGCCAGGTTGCGCGCCACGCCCTTCAAGTCGTCGGTGGAATCGATGATGACCTGGTTGACGCCGGCCTTCTCGGTGTAGACCAGCGCCTGGCGGGCATTGTTTTCCAGCCAGTCGCCGTTGGCGGTGCTGCCGGTGAAGTCCACGATCTTGACGGCAGGGTCCAGCGCCAGCTTCTGCGCCGTGTCGTCGCCCGCTTCGTGCGCGGCCAGCAGGACCACATCGGGGTCGAAGCCCGCTTCTTGCAGCACTTCGCGCGCCACCTTCACGGTGATGGCCAGCGGCAGGATCGCGCCCGGGTGCGGCTTGACGATGACGGTGTTGCCGGTAGCCAGGCTGGCGAACATGCCGGGGTAGCCGTTCCAGGTCGGGAAGGTCGAGCAGCCGATCACCAGCGCCACGCCACGCGGCACCACGGTGAACTGCTTTTCCATGCGGATCGGGTCATTCTTGCCTTGCGGCTTTTCCCAGATCGCCACGCCCGGAATGCGCGACATTTCCTGCCAGGCATAGGTCACGGCTTCAAAGCCGCGGTCTTGCGCGTGCGGGCCGCCGGCCTGGAAGGCCATCATGAAACCTTGGCCGGTGGTGTGCTGCACGGCGTAGGCAATTTCGAAACTGAGCTTGTTCAGGCGCGCCAGGATTTCCAGCGACACGCCCACCCAGGCTTGCGGGCCGGCGCGGCGCCAATCTTCCAGCGCACGCTTGGAGGCGCTGATCAGTTTGTCGACCGGCACGTGCGGGTAGGTAATGCCCAGGTCAAAGCCATAGGGCGATTTTTCGCCGCCCACGGTGCCGTCGGCGTCGTGCAGGTTCAACGGAAACGGCTTGCCCTTCAGGGCTTCGAAGGCGGCGCGGCCGTCGTCGTTGGCGGTTTCGCCATAGTTGCGCGGGCTGGGCGATTCGGCAAACGGGCTCCAATAGCCGCGCAGCGCGGCAGCCGCCAGGGATTGTTCCAGCACGGGCTGGTGACGTTCGAAGAATTTTTGGGACACGCTTGTCTCTCCAATGAATTAGGGGTGTCTGACTGGCTCAAGCCGCGTCAGGTTTCCTGGTCGAAGTCGATAACCAGGCGGTCGCTGACCGGAAAGCTCTGGCAACTCAATATAAAACCGCGCGCCACTTCGTAGTCTTCCAGGGCGAAGTTGGCGTCCATATCCACCTCGCCTTCGATGACCTTGCAACGGCAGGTGGAACACACGCCGCCCTTGCACGAATACGGCAGCTCGATTCCCTGCGCCAGCGCCGAGTCCAGCACGCTGTCTTTATTCTTATCAATCACGAACATGCGGCTGTGGCCGTCCTGCACCACGGTCACTTCGCACTGGCCCTTGCCCGGCGCCTGCGGCGCGTCGTGGCCGGTGCGCAGCGCGCGCGGCCCCTTGGGCGCGCCGAACAGCTCGAACTTGATGTTCGACTTCGGAATACCGCGGGCTTGCAGCCGCTCGACCACGCTTTCGGTCATGGTCTGCGGACCACAGACAAAAGCGTAATCGATGTCTTCGGGGCTCATCCAGGCCGACATCAGCTGGTCGACCTTGTCGCCGTCCAGACGGCCGTTGAACAGTTCGATGTCTTGCGTTTCGCGGCTCATGACGTAGACCAGCGAGAAGCGCTCCATGTACAGGTTCTTCAGGTCTTCGATTTCTTCGCGGAACAGCACGGCCGACGATGCGCGGTTGCCAAAGAACAGCGTGAACTTGCTGCGCGGTTCGGTGGACAGTGCGGTCTTCACCAGCGAGAACACCGGCGTGATGCCGCTGCCCACTGCGAAGGCCACGTAATGGCGCTGGTTCTCGGGCGAGAAATCCACGGTGAAGTTGCCGGCAGGCGCCATCACTTCCAGCGTCTGACCGGGTTGCAGTTCATGGTTGGCCCAACTGGAGAACGCGCCTTCGTCGACCTTCTTGATGGCCACGCGCAGCAGCTTGTCGTGCGGGGCGGAACAGATCGAGTACGAGCGGCGCAGTTCTTCGCCGTTCAGTTGCGTGCGCAGGGTCAGGTACTGCCCGGGCAGGAAGGCGAACTCGTCGGTCAGCGTGTCGGGCAGGTCAAAGGTGACGACCACGGCATCGCGCGTGTTGCGCGCCACCGAGGCCACCTTCAAGGAATGAAATTGGTTGCTCATCTTGAAACCGCTCTCAGTGAGTCTTGAAATAATCGAAGGGTTCGCGGCAAGACACGCAGCGATACAGTGCCTTGCACGACGTGGACCCGAAGTTGCTGACCATCCGCGTGTCGCGCGAGCCGCAGCGCGGGCACGCGATGGCGGGCGCGGCGGCGCGGCGGCTGATGCCCGAGATGTCGATGGCGCGTTCGGCGGGCGCGGCGATGCCGTAGCCCTTGAGGGCTTCGCGGCCCTTTTCGCTCATCCAGTCGGTCGTCCAGGCGGGCGCCAGGCGGGTATCGACACGGACCTCGTCGATACCGTGGCGCGCCAGCGTCTGCTGGATGTCCTGCGTGATCTCGCGCATGGCCGGGCAGCCGGAGTACGTGGGCGTGATGACGACGACGCAGGTGTCGCCGTCCCAGGTCACCTCACGCACCACGCCCAGATCCACCACGGACAGCACGGGGATCTCCGGATCGGGAACCTCTTGCAGCCAGGCGTAGACCTGGTCGGCGGAAATGGGCGCCAGCGCGTTCACCACGTCGCTCCTGGATAGGCACGCGGCAGGTACTGCATTTCGGCCAGCACGTAGCCCAGTTCTTCGGTGTGCTTGCCCTGGCGGCCGCCACGATAGGCCAGATGGTTGGCGGCGGTTTCATCGGGAACGGTCAGCGTGGCTTCTTCCAGCACTTCGCGCACGTGGGCCAGCCACGGTTGGCGCAAGGCGGCAAGCTCACAGCCGATGCCGCGCGCGGCCACGTCCTGGTCCACGGCGTCGTCGGCGAACAATTCACCGGTGAAGCGCCAGGCGTCGTCGATGGCGGCCTGCATCTTGGCGTGGCTTTCGTCGGTGCCATCACCCAGGCGCACCACCATGTCCGACGAACGGCGCACGTGGTAGGTGACTTCCTTGATGGACTTGGCGGCAATGGCGGCGACACGTTCGTCGGCGGACTGCTCCAGGCGCTGCAACAGGAAGTAGTGCCACACGTCGAACAGGAACTGGCGCGCCATGGTGTCGGCGTAGTTGCCGTTGGAGCGTTCAACCAGCAGCACGTTGTGGAATTGATGCGCGTCGCGGTGATAGGCCAGCGCGTCTTCATCGCGGCCGGCGCCTTCGACTTCGCCCGCCAACGTCAGCCACATGCGGGCCTGGCCCAGCAGGTCCAGCGCGGTGTTGGTCAGCGCCAGGTCTTCTTCCAGGATGGGGCCGTGGCCGGTCCACGCGCCCAGGCGCTGCGACAGGATGAGCGACGAATCGCCCAGGCGCAGCAGGTATTCAAACAAAGTCTTGTCCATGTCTGCCCACCGCCTTACATGTGCTTGATTTCGTCGGGCATCGGGAAAAACGTGGGATGCCGGTAGACCTTGCTGTTGGCCGGTTCGAACAAGGGCTCCTTGTCGCCGGGGCTGCTGGCCGAGATATCCGAGGCGCGCACGACCCAGATGCTCAGGCCTTCGTTGCGGCGCGTGTAGACGTCGCGTGCGTGGTTGATCGCCATTTCGGCGTCCGAGGCGTGCAGGCTGCCGACGTGCTTATGGGCCAGGCCGTGCTGGCTGCGGATGAACACTTCCCACAAAGGCCAGTCTTTGCTCATGATGAATATCCTTGAAATGCCGGGCGCGCGCGGCGCGCTCCGGACGGCAATGATGATGTGATGTGACGAGTGGAAAAGAGGAACGCAGGCGCGCTTGAAGAGGAACTCAGACGCGCTTTGGCCGGTTCAAGCGGTTCGCTTCAAGCGGCCTTGCGCTGCGCCTTCTTGTCCGCGTAGGCAACCAGCGCGTCGCGCACCCAAGCACCGTCTTCGTGCGCCTTGACGCGGGCGGCCAGACGTTCGCGGTTGCACGGGCCATTGCCCTTGAGCACGGCGTAGAACTCGCTCCAGTCGATCTCGCCGAAGTCATAGTGGCCGCGTTCAGCGTTCCACTTGAGATCGGGATCCGGCACGGTCAGGCCCAGGTATTCGGCCTGCGGCACGGTCTGGTCCACCATCTTCTGGCGCAGCTCGTCGTTGGAGAAGAGCTTGATCTTCCAGGCCATCGATTGCGCGCTGTTGGGCGAATCGGCGTCGGACGGGCCGAACATCATCAGGGCGGGCCACCACCAGCGGTTCAGCGAATCTTGCACCATCGCCTTTTGCTCGGGCGTGCCGTGCAGGCACATCTGCATCAGCAGGTCGTACCCCTGGCGCTGGTGGAAGGATTCTTCCTTACAGACGCGCACCATGGCGCGCGCGTAGGGGCCGTATGAGCAGCGGCACAGCGGGATCTGGTTGATGATGGCCGAGCCATCGACCAGCCAGCCGATCATGCCGATATCGGCCCAGCTAAGGGTGGGGTAATTGAAGATGCTGGAGTACTTGGCGCGGCCGGCGTGCAGGTCGTCGATCAGATCATCGCGCGACACGCCCAGCGTCTCGGCCGCGCTGTACAGGTACAGCCCGTGGCCGGCCTCGTCCTGGACCTTGGCCAGCAGGATCGCCTTGCGCTTGAGGGACGGAGCACGGGTGATCCAGTTGCCTTCGGGCAGCATGCCGACGATTTCCGAGTGCGCGTGCTGCGAGATCTGGCGCACCAGCGTCTTGCGATAGGCATCGGGCATCCAGTCTTTGGATTCGATGCGCACGCCATCGTCTATGCGGCGCTGGAACGTCTGTTCGGGGCCTTCAAGCTGGTCCGCGGTCTTGACCTGCTTGACGCCGGTTTCGACGAGTTGAGCGTACATGTTTGTCTCCTTGAGACGGTTTGCGAAAACGCAAGGCAAACGTTCCACAGCGCCGTCATGTCATAGGCGGATTATTTAATACAAAAAAACCATTGTCAAACGCAAAGCTGTATCACATTGGATTTATGTATCATATTGCGGATCCCGATATCGGCCGCATTTGGCCCACCCTATGGCAAACCCTACGTCGCCTTTGGACCGTTTCCTGTCCCGCTTGTTGAAAAGCGACCCCCCTCGCGCCAAATCCCTCTGCGTCAGCTTGCTGGGGGACGCGCTCGCGCCTCACGGCGGCGCCATCTGGCTGGGCGACCTGATCGAACTGCTGGCCCCGCTGGGCATCAATGAACGCCTGCTGCGCACCAGCGTCTTCCGGCTGGTGGCGCAGAATTGGCTGCAATCGGAACGGCATGGCCGGCGCAGCCTGTACCTGATTTCAGAACAGGGGCAGCGACATACCGCGCACGCCTCGCAGCGCATTTACGAGGGCGCGACGCAGGACTGGAACGGCGAATGGACGCTGGTGGCGTTGCCACGCACGGGCAATGGGTTGGCCGAACGCGCCGAGCTGCGCCGGGAATTGGTCTGGGAAGGGTTCGGCATGATCGCGCCGGGCCTGTTCGCGCACCCGCACACCGAGGCGAGCGCCGCGCACGACATCCTGGAAAAGCTGGGCATCCCGGATCGGGCGCTGGTGCTGTCCGCCCGCGACCTGGCCGGTGCGGGCGGCTTGCCCATCGCCAGCCTGGCCTCGCAATGCTGGAACCTGGACGACGTGGCCGAGCAGTACCGCCAGTTCTCGCGTAATTTCGGTCCGCTGGAAAAGCTGCTGGAGGAAGCCCCGCCGCCCGCCGACGCCTTTGTCGTCCGGGTCATGCTGCTGCACCATTGGCGCCGGATCGTGTTGCACGACCCGCAACTACCTGGGCCGATGCTGCCCGACAACTGGCCGGGCCACGCCGCCCGCGCGCTATGCGGGCGCATCTACTGGAAGGTGTTCGATGCGTCGGAAACGCACCTGAACGCGCGCGCCGGGCAAGACAACGAGCGTTACACGCCGCTGACGGCTGAGGTGGAATCCCGTTTTGGCGGTCGGCCGGCCTGAGGAGCGGCGCGCCTTCAGGGGGCGTGGCCGCGGCAATGGTACGTCGGGGTAATCCGCCTAGCCGCCAGCGTCGCCGGGTGGCATCGACACCCCCAGGGTGTCCACATGGCATTCGCCCGCGGCGTCGCGACCGGCGCCGGGGCGAGTCAAACCACGAGCGGTCGCAATAAAAGACAAGGTCCAGGTAGCCTGGATCGGCCGGCCTAGCGCCGCGCCGGTATCGGCGTCGATGCCGCTTGGCACATCCAGCGCCAACACGGGCACCCGCCACGCATTGATCGTATCGACCAACTGCTGCCAGGAGGAATCCAACGGGCGATTCAACCCGATACCGAACAGGCCGTCGATAAGCAGATCAGGAGGCGTGGTGGGAAGCGACGCCAGCGTGCGCCCGCCGGCTGCAAGCCAGCCGGCCCAGGCGCGCGCCGCATCGGCAGGCAATTTTTCGGGGCCAGACGGCAGCACGACCTGAACGTCCAGGCCCGACGCCAGCAGGCGTGTCGCGGCTTCCAGGGCATCTCCGCCGTTATTGCCGGGACCGGCCACGGCCAGGATGGAGCCGCCAAGACCCACCCGTTCGGTGGCAAATGCCGCCGCAGCCGCGCCAGCCCTTGGCATCAGCGACGCGCCCTCTGCCAACGCCAACTGCTCGGCGCGGCGAATCTGAGCAACGGAATGACTGGGCATGGCGCGAAAAGAGTAAGGTCCTACCGCGCGGCGGGCTGATTGCCGGGCAAGCCCGGCCCGTGCCGCCTGCTTACACTTTCAGGAAGTGTTCGCGGTAGTACTTGAGTTCGTCGATGGATTCGTAGATGTCGGCCAGCGCTTCGTGGCGGCTCTTTTTCTCGAAGCCCTTGTACACGGCCGGCGCCCAGCGGCGCGCCAGTTCCTTCAGCGTGCTGACGTCCAGGTTGCGGTAATGGAAGAACTGTTCCAGGCGCGGCATGTAAGCAAACATGAAGCGGCGGTCCTGGCTGATGGTGTTGCCACAAAGCGGCGATTTTCCCGCCGGCACATGCTGCGCCAAAAACGCCAACAGCGTATCCTCTGCCTGCGCCTCGGACACGGTCGATGCGCGAACCTTGTCGATCAAGCCGCTCTTGCCGTGGGTGGATTTGTTCCAGTTATCCATGGCATCCAGCAGGCTGTCGGGCTGGTGGACGACCAGAACCGGGCCTTCGGCCACCACCGTCAGGTCGGGTTCGGTGACCACGACGGCAACCTCGATGATGCGTTCTTTCTCGGGATCCAGCCCGGTCATTTCCATGTCAAGCCAGACCAGGCGATTTTCGTTCACAGCCATATAATTTGCCTATAAAACACGCGATTTTCGCACATCCCTATTGAGCCATCCGCTTCGCCCATGTTCACACTGCTGTTCGTTGCTTTCCTGCTTGCCGATATCGCGGTGCGCCTGTGGCTGGCCAGCCGCCAGATCCGCCACGTCGCGCGCAACCGCGACCAGGTGCCCGCCGAATTCTCGCCCCGCATCGGGTTGACCAGCCATCAGCGCGCCGCCGACTACACCGTTGCGCGCGTCAAGCTGGGCATGCTGGAACGCACCTACGACGCAATTCTGCTGGTGTGCCTGACGCTGATGGGCGGATTGCAATTCATTGACCTGATGGTGGGCCAGCTTACCAGCAATGACTTCTTGCGCCAGATGCTTTTGCTGGTGGTGGTGGCGCTGGTGCTGGGCCTGCTGGGCCTGCCGTTCACGCTATGGCGGCAGTTCAAACTGGAAGCGCGCTTCGGCTTCAACCGCATGACACCCGAACTGTTCATCGCGGACACCGCCAAGGGCTTGCTGGTGGCGGCCGTGCTGGGCCTGCCGCTGGCCGCCGCCGTGCTGTGGCTGATGGGCAGCGCGGGCGCCTACTGGTGGGTGTGGGCCTGGGCGCTGTGGACGGTATTCAACCTGGCGCTGCTGATCATCTACCCGATGTTCATCGCCCCGCTCTTCAATAAATTCACGCCGTTGTCCGACCCGGAACTGGCCGGCCGCATCCAGCGCCTGGCGCAGCGCTGCGGCTTCGCGCTCAATGGTCTGTTCGTGATGGACGGTTCGCGCCGCTCCGCGCACGGCAACGCCTATTTCACCGGCTTCGGGCGGTCGCGCCGCATCGTGTTCTTCGACACCCTGCTTGCCCGCCTGAACGGCGATGAAATCGAAGCCGTGCTGGCGCACGAACTGGGCCACTTCGCCAAGCGCCACATCATCAAGCGCGTGCTCTTCAGCTTCGGCGCCGCGCTGGCCTTCTTCGCCATCCTGGGCTGGGTGTCGCAGCAACCCTGGTTCTATGTGGACCTGGGCGTGATGCCCCAACTGGGCGGCCGCAACGACGCCATGGCGCTGTTGCTGTTCTTCCTGGTCATTCCCGTTTTTACTTTCATGTTCACGCCGTTGGCCAGTTGGTACTCGCGCCGCGACGAATTCGAGGCGGACCGCTATGCGGCCGAGCAGAGTTCGCCGGCGCATTTGGTATCCGCCCTGGTCAAACTCTATGACGACAACGCTGCTACGCTGACTCCCGACCCTGTGCATTCCGCCTTCTACGACAGCCATCCCCCCGCCGCCGAGCGCATCCGCCACCTGATGGCGACTGCCGCATGAGCAACACGCGCAATTCCAGGAACGGCGCCACGGCCGCGCCATCCGAAGCCGTAGGCGACCAGATCGACGGCCGCATCATCGCCGCGCACGGGCGCCACTACACGGTAGAGCTTGCCGATGGTTCCCTGCGCAAGTGCTTTCCGCGCGGCAAGAAAGCCGGCGCCGCCGTCGGCGACCGCGTGCGCATCGCTCCGCAAGGCAAGGATGAAGGCGCCATTGACGCCATCCTGCCGCGCAGCAACCTGCTGTATCGGTCAGACGAAATGCGCTCCAAGCAGTTCGCCTCGAACGTCGACCAGTTGCTGATCGTGATCGCGGTGCAACCGACGTTCTCGGACGACTTGACCGGGCGCGCCCTGGCTGGCGCCTGGAGCGCCGGCATTTCGCCGCTGATCGTCTTGAACAAGACCGACCTGACGGAAGAACTGCCGGCCGCGCGCGCGCGTCTTGCCCCTATCGCCGCGCTGGGCGTGCCGGTCGTCGAACTCAGCGCGCTGGAACCTGAAAAGGTGCATACCTTGTTGGCCCCGCGCCTGGCCGGTCGCACCAACCTGCTGCTGGGCCAAAGCGGCATGGGCAAGTCCACCCTGCTCAATGCCCTGATACCCGACGCACGCGCCGCCACGCGCGAACACTCCACCGCGCTGGACATGGGCAAGCACACCACGACCAGCACGCGGCTCTACCATTTGCCCGACCCGGGCGGCGACCTGATCGATTCCCCGGGGTTCCAGGCGTTTGGCTTGCAGCACCTGACGCGCGACGACATCATCCGCGGCTTCCCGGAATTTACGCAGCCCATCGAGGAATGCCGGTTCTACAACTGCACGCATCGGCGCGAACCGGGTTGCGGCGTGGTTGCCGCCTTGCAGGCAGGCAAGATCAACCCGCTGCGCTATGCCTTGTATGAGCGCATTCTGGAAGAGAATCTGGCGGGCCAGCAGCGCTACTGATACGCCTCATCTCCAAACAAAAGACGGCCCGAAACGGCCGTCTTTTTTTGCATGGTTTGGGGTTGCAAGCCAGGTTTGTCAGCCAGGCTGCAAGCCATTGCGCAACAGGTGATAAAGATTGCGCAGCATGCCTGCCGTGGCGCCCCAAATGAAGTGCTTGCCGTACGGCATGCCGTAATAATTGCGCACGCGACCGTCATCCAGGCGGGCTTCATACAGCCGATGGTTGGCCGGGTCCATCAGAAAGGACAGCGGCACTTCGAACACTTCGGCGACTTCGAAAGCGTCGGGCGCCAATTCAAAGCCCGGACGTACCAGCGACACCACCGGAATGATCGAAAAGCCGGTTGCCGTCAGGTAAGGCGGCATGCTGCCCAACACTTCAACATGGTCGGCAGGCAAGCCCGTTTCCTCTTGCGCCTCGCGCAAGGCGGCGGCAACTGGCGTCGAATCACTGGTCTCGATGCGGCCACCCGGAAAGCTGATCTGCCCGGCATGGTCATGCAGGTGCGCCGCGCGCTGGGTCAGCATGATGTGAACGCCGTTGTCACGGGTGACCAACGGGATCAGTACGGCGGCAGGCACTGGCGTGCCTTCGCGCCCGGGATAGCGCAGGTCGTTGTCGCGAGAAAGCTCCAGCGTCCAGGTGGACGGCTGGGTCAGCGTGCCCCGCAAGCGATGCGGGGTCAGCAGGCTGGCGGGCACGGCCGGCAAGGACTCGTTGGCCACCACCCACGGTTGCGTCGCCGGATCGAAGCCGGGACGCGCGAGCGGCCGTCGGGGCCGCGCGGAATACGAGGAATCAGACATACGGCTTTGTAAAAAGAAAAAGGCACCCTCGCAGGTGCCTTTTTAACCCGGAAACCTGTGCCGGACGGAAACGCTGAATGGCGCGAACGTCCGACACTGGTAGGGCCGTGTGCCGATAAGCGATCAAGCCGCCGAGGCTTGCTTGCTGACCAGCTTTTCCTTGATAC
>RCUJ01001776.1_pt1 | contig 11174 bp, 26 predicted proteins | sample 2166321 | NCBI WGS metagenome assembly RCUJ01 (sample SAMN09932808, study PRJNA488358) | compost metagenome | feature: garden; material: soil; isolation source: compost soil in an enriched community after 118 h of incubation | place: Germany: Experimental Botanical Garden Goettingen | collected... | reverse complement strand
GCCCGGAAGCCGGGAAGGACCCTAAGCGACCCCCTCGCCGCCCCTGCAAAGCGGATTCCCTGATTTATCAATGACTTACGGCCGGATTGCCCGCATTACGGCATTACCGCATTGCCGAATTCCCGAATTCCCGAGTTCAGGCATTCCCGCATTCCCACTGCCCGCACATACCCCGGATATAGGGCGGCCCTATGCACCGCATGCCCCCGCTATCAATTCGGTATTTCGGAATTTCCGGCTTTAGGGGCTTCGCCAATAGTCCGGCCTGAAAGGTTGAACGCGAATGCCCTTGTCTACGTGGGGCTACGCCAAGCCGTAAGCCCGTGGGGCGAGTGGACCCCCGGCATGCGATAGGTTTTCGCTATGGGTGCGATTAACAAATACAATCAACTAGCGGTTGAAACTCCGTCAGAATGGCGACACTGACAAATCAACCGGAGCTAGACACATGGAACTAATCGCCGTCGCTTTCTGGCTTACGTTCTTCGCGCTGGCTTCGGTGCTGGCCGTCGCTTTCGACTGAACCGCAATCCCTGGAGCTAATCCCTATGTCCCGCAAACTGCATACCGTTTACTGCCCCGCTGGCAACGTCCGCGCCGTGGTGGCGTTCAAGTCCAGCACCGAAGAATTCACCGTGAAATTTTTTCAGGCGGACGGCACTAAGGCGAAAGGCGCTACCTATTTCACCAGTGACGACGGCGACGCCATCGGCACGGCGGAAATGCAGGTGCGCCGCACCCTGGAGGCCGAAGGCGTGACGGTTACCGGCCAAACCCGCGAAGGCAAAGAAACGCGCATTCACGCCGTGCCGGACGCCGCGACCGAAGCGAAAGCCGAAGCCATCGTGAACGCGGACGCCCATACCAATAACGCAGCCCTGCCCACGTATACGGAACTGGCCGATGCACTGGGCGCGCTTTGCGCCTACATCCGCGCGGACCTGGAAAACAATAATCCCGAGTGGGCACCCCTGGACATTGCCGAATACGCCAGCGCCGCCGCGCTGCTGGAACGCCTGCCCGCCTGACCTGGAGCTATCGCCATGCAAACCCCTATCGAACAATTCGAGGCGCACGTAAACGCGGGCACGCCCGCCGCCGTGGTCATTCGGCCCGCGCCGAAATACCCGCTTTGCCATACGGTTGACTACGGCAAGGCCGGGCAAGGCAAGATCGGCCGCGCCACGTATCGCCCCGATTGGAGCAAGTCCGCGCCGTGGGTTTCCTACGTGGGCGGGACTGCCGGCCGCCACTTTGAAACGCTCGAACAGGCAACCGCCTATTTCCGCGAACGCCATAACGCCTACCCCGTGGGCGGTACGGTTGCCGGGGCCTGACCATGACCACGCTACGCCTAGAACGCCTGACCCGCTACGCGATCGACGGACAAACGTTCAAGACCATTCAGGCCGCCCGCCAGCACGTAGACAACGAAGCGGCCGCCATTCTGCAAACCATGCTGCACATTCACGACGGCCGCCACTCGAACGCGATAGCCGCGATTGAATCGGTATTGACGGACCCCGCACGCCGCGCCCGCCTTGCGGCGCTGCTGGCTGCTGAATTCGACCTAGACGACCTGGAGCAATGACGCCATGACCACGCCCGCACCTGGAGCTATCCCCATGCAAAGATTCACATTCGATTGCAAGCTAATCGCCGCTATCAGCGTAAAGGCTGAAACCGTGGCGGACGCCCGCCGCATCTTGGCCGCCGTGCTGGAATGTGCAGATACGAACTTTGGCGCATTCCCTGACGGCTCGCCCGTGCTGGGCGAAGTCAGTTTGACCGATGGTCCGTTGTCTGACGTTCTCGCCTATGCTGACGACCTGGAGCAATGACGCCATGCAATTGACCGCCCAACAGATACAGGATTTGCACGTTTCCAGCGTGCGCGCCCGCATTCCGGGCAACCGGCCCCCGGCGCATTCCCGCATTGTGCGCGACCCGCAAAGCGCGGCCGTGTCGCATCATGTGACTATCGGCGAAGCGCATACCGCCGTGCATGTGCCGGAGCATGTGCGCAGCGTGTCCGCCTACGCGCGCCGCCACGGGTACGCGCCAGCCGAAGCCCGGCCCCGCGTTCAAATCGGGGCAACCGCGCCGACGTTCCCCACGGTATCGCCCGCCCTGGAGGAATACAAAGCCCCGCCACGCCGTTTTATGCGCGTGGGGTATGCCCTGGCCGGGTTGTGTGCCGTGGGCCTGTTGTGGGCCGGTTTGGCGCTTGCCTATGGCCTGCCGGGATAGCTGACCCGCAATCCCGAACACCCGCCCGGCCGCGTGCCGGGTTTTTCGTGCCTGCCGCAATAGCTTTTGCCTATCCGCATCATTGAAAAATGCAATGCCGCAACATTCAACTATCTGTAGAATTTCACTTATCGAATTTCAACAGGGAGTTGCCACCATGCAAAAGAAAACCGCCGACCAATTGCGCGCGGAAACAATCGCGGCATTCGAGGAGCGCAACGAAGAAAGCCGCGCCGAACTTGCGCGCATTGAGGCCGGAGAAATATCTAACCTCTTCGTGTTGCGCCAAGATCGCGGGAACATCTGCATTCGCATCAATGAAATTGGCCAGCCGCGCAACGTCAGCCCGATCAACGCAACGCGCTACAAATGGCCGGGCGACGCGCGCACCGTTGGCCTGAACATTGAGAACGGCGCGGGGGAAAACCCCCGTGTGATAGTCGTATCGCAAGCGCTGCGCGAAGATATCGAAACGACGGAGCACCTTATTGCAACGTTGCGCGGCCTGATGGGCAGCTAACCGTGCACATCGTGCAAATCGTTTCTATCGCCATGATGATTACCGGCAGTGCCGGGCTTGCGGCCCTCTACGCCCTGGCGCGCTTTGCCCCTGACCACGCTTTAGACAACTGACACCATGACCATTACCCGACAAGATTTGTTTTCGTTCGTTATCGGCGCAACCGTCGCAATCGTTGCCGTTGTATCGCTCATGCCCGCCCCCGCGAAAAGCGCGCCCGCCGCCGAATGCGAGCCTATCGGCAATAGCATTTGTCGCACCGATGACCGCGAGCGCGGCGTGTCCTGCTACACCACGCGGCAAGTGCGCATTGAAAAGATGAGCTGCGTTTATGTGCCCGGCTTGGCACGGCAAGAAACCCGTTAACCCTGCCCGATTTTTTGCGTTTTCATCGTTCAACTAATTGTTGAATTATCACCTTTCAATTGCTAGACAAGTTCTAGGATCAAACTGGAGTTATGACCATGAGCAAGAAAACCGTTTACATGCGCGGCACGTCGGGCGAAGTTTTCAGCACCAATTTCCCCGAGTATCACAAAGAATGCGAAACCCTGACCCGCGCCGAAGGGGAACGCATTTACCGCGACCAAACCGCCGCCAGCCTTCGCAAGTGGATCAAGCCCGGCACCACGATTTACACGAAGTTGGAAAGCGTTTCCTCTTCGGGTATGTCGCGCCGCATTTCGCTGTATGCCGTGACGCCCGCGAAGAAAGGCCAGCCCGCGCAAATCGCGAATATCACGGGTAGCGCCGCCGTGGTCATGGGCCGCACGGTTTCCGACAAGGGCGGAATTTCCGTAGGCGGTTGCGGTATGGATATGGGTTTTTCGCTTGTCTATGACTTCGGTCATTCGCTTTGGCCCAAAGGCACGCGCAAGCCGCACGGCAAGCGCAACGGCGAACCGGATAGCGCCGGGGGCTACGCCCTTAAACATTCCTGGATTTAACGCGCCCGTAATTTCAACTGTTTGTAGAACATTCACCCCGGAGTTATCACCATGGCACACCGCAACTTTTACAGCGACGGCGACACGTTCGAGCGCAACGGCCGCACGTTCCGCGTATTCATCGAACACGACGACGACCACGGCGCACCGTGGGAAGATAGCGACGGACACGGCCCGGTTTCAGACTGGACCAGTCGCGACAAGCGCCCGGGGGAATGGGTTGTTTCTTCGGATGGTCGCGGCCGCGCCCGCAACGGTTCGCGCCGGTTCTACGATGCGGCCGAAGCAAACCGCATTGCCAAGCGTGACGGCTGGGGACTTTGCGACGAAGCCCGCGCCAAACTGGCCGCCAAGCTGGGGCGCGTGCCCACGGCGGGCGAAGTCCGCGCCGAAGCGGTACGCCGTGACTTTGATTTTCTGCGCGGATGGTGCGCCGACGAATGGCATTATGTAGGCGTCGCCGTGGCGCACGTTCCGAATGGCACGGAGCCGGACGAAGTAAAGCGCGATTATTCCTACGCCTTGTGGGGCATTGAAAGCGACGCCGACGAATACATTATGGAAACGGCCGCCGAACTTGCCGACGAATGCGCGCGCGCCCTGGACGACGAAGCCGCGACGATCCGCGCCAAGCTGCGCGCCCAGCGTCAAGCCGTCCGCGCCTTGATTGCCGATATCCGGGAATCCGCGACATTGCGCCCGGCCGTATGCGCGGCAGTCCGCGAAGCGCTGACCCGCCACATGGAAAAGCGCGCCGCCGAACACGCCCGGCTTGCCGAACTGGCGGGGGCCTGACCATGCGCGGCCCTATCGTGATTTATGACCATGACGGCTACAGGCTCGAAAGCTGGGGCAATGGGGCCGCGTACACCCTGACCCGCGAAAGCGACAACGCAAGCGCGCTTTTTCAAGGCGACGACGCGAGCCAGTTTCGCGCGGACTTTGATACCGCCTTTGCATACGGCCGCGCCCACGTCCGCCGCCTGTTTTCCGACTATTCCGAAATTATGAGGGTCGAACCATGACCACTTACAAGCAATCCGAAGCGTTCCGCGTTTGCGAGCATTGCCGCCGCGCCCGGAGCTATCACAAATGGAACGGGTCCGCGCTGGCCTGCCCGAAGCCGAAGCCCCTAACCGGATACCGCTTTTATGCGGAACTGCCGGACGGCCGCGCCAGCAAGGCGGCCAGCAAGCAACACGCGGCCTTTACGGTTGCGGCGCTGCGCGACGTGGCCGCCCGTGGCCTGCATAACAACGTTTGCGCGGTCCCCCTGGACGAAGCCGGGCGGCCCTTGTGGCAAGGGTCCACGTTGAACGCGGACGCGGTTGTATCCGTGCGCGGCACGTCAAACAGCCCGGTTTGCGGCGGGTCCACAAGCCGCGACTATCTGCGCGCCCGTTGTGTGCGCGTCCCGCAAGCGCTGGCGCGCCAGCTTCACCCGAATCTGTTTGCATACCTGGAGGCCTAAGCCATGACCGCACTAAAGCAAATCCGCGCCGCCCTGGACGGCCTTAAATCTCGCGTGCTGGCGCATGACGCCAAGTTGAACGGAACCGCGCCGAAATTCGAGGATAGCGCCGCCCCCACGGGCGACGACTACAACACGATTTATGGCGAAACGGTTAGCACGCTGGCCGCAATCGAAAGCATAGCGACGCCCGAAACCGGCCGCCTTTGGTGGAACGCCGACGACCCCGCCGAACTGGTCCGCGAGCTGGCCCGCCTGACGGAGAAAGGCGCGGTTATCGTGTCCGTCATGCCCGCGCCCACCGATACCCCGGCCCCTATCGGCTACGTGTTCGAACTGGAGAAAGCCCGCGCCGCTGAAATTCTCGGGCACGTTCCCGATGCTGACGAATGGATGACGGAGTAACGACCATGGCAAAACCCGATTTGCGCCACCGCTTGCCCGTCCGCGACGATGTGACGGAATGCACGTACCGCCGCCCGCCCACGCCCGCCGAAGTCCGGCGCGGATACGGCGCGACGCATTACCGCGATTTTCCGGTTGACGAATGCACGCACCCCGGAACCCGCATCAAAAAACAATGGTTCGTCGCGGCCGATGATGGCTTGCGGTACTACGCCTAACCCTGGAGCAAGAACAATGCAGCTTTCGAACGTTTCCGGCCGCTACGGCGCGCCCATGGGCCGCACGGAATCCCGAGACACCACGGACACGGCCAACGCGCCGCGCCGGTTCTACCTGGAGCGCGTCCGCCTGAACAATGGCGGGTATGACGCCGGGGGCGCTTACTGGGGCATTGGTTGCCCGCTGTATCGCGCCTATTCCGACACAAGCGCGGACGGCAAAACCAATCTAACGCCCGTCGAAACTTTCCACCGCGCCCGCACCCGCGACGACGCAAAAACCGAAGTTCGCAAGGCGTACCCCGCCGCCCACTTTTTCCGATAGGACGCCCCGCAATGAATCCGTTTCTTGCCCAGCTTTTCGGGGCTCCGTCCGTCAAACTCTACGCCGTGGCGTTTCCCGGCCTGGAGTTGACCGATAGCGAAAAGGCCGCAATCCGGCATATGCAAACGCTGCTAATTCTGGTCCGCCTGATTCAGGTCGCATGCCTTGCCTATGGCGCGTGGCATTTGTGGGCGAATAAGTCGTTTATGGGCTTGCTCATCGGCCTAGCCGGTATGGCCCTAATCGGCACGGCCCGCCCCACAATGCCCGCCAGCATATCGGCGAAGATTGCCGCATACCTTGCCGCCGAAGAGAAAGAGGGCCGATAGCCGCGCCCGCGCCGCAACCGCGAACCCTGAAGCCCCGCCCCGTGCGGGGTTTTCTTTTGCCCGCCGTCCGCCCAGCAGCACCGCCACGCCCAGCGCCAGCACCACGCCCAGCGCCAGCACCACGGCCAGCGCCAGCACCGCCGCGCACCGTGGCACCCTATCCCCCGGCATTCCGTCAACATTCCCCATGGAATCAATGGCTTACCTATGGCGCCCCCATGGCCAAACCCGCAAACCGATTTAACGGGCCTACAGCGCGTTTTCGCCTCTTACCCTAGCCTACCCCTTACCCGTGTAATCCAAAGCCAGCAGCGGCCCCACATTCGAGCCGGGCGGGCATTCCCGCGACCCCGCCACCCCCGGCCCGGCTCGCCGCCGCCCCCGCCGCCCGCCGCCGCGCCCTGGTGCGGTACAGGATTCGGCAGGCCTGACGCCGGCCAGGTGGGGGCCGCTCGGAACAGGGCTCGCTTACTTTGGCGAACAAAATTGGTAGCTGGCGCCGGCCGCTTACTTTGGCGCTCGAAATTGGTAGCTGGTCTTACTTTGGCGGCCGAGATTGGTCCATGGCCCGCGCTTACTTTGAGCTGGCCGATTGGTTGCCCGCAGCCTGCCGCCGCGGCGGCACACGACCACCCCGAACTCTCGATCGCCGTCCGCCTGGCACGGACGAAAAAAGTCCCGGCGAGCAGTGAGGTGCAGGCCGGGACAAGGGGGTCGCAGGTGGAGGGAGGGACCCACTGCGTTCGGGACAACAAGGCGGCAATTCGGAACTGAGTATAGCCCGAACTCCGGCAGATCGGCACGGCGTTGCGACCGTGCAACACGGCAGCACAAATTCAACCGAAAGTTGAGATTCAACCAAAAGGTGACTTATACTTTCACCATCAGCTCGGGCATCGCCGGGCACCACCAGGAGAACAATGTGAGCGAGAGATCGTTCGTGAAGACAGCGAAGAACACCGAGTTTCGCAAGGGCCAGATTTGGACAACCCGGAAAGGCGAGGAACACCTGGTCTTAGTTCTAAGCGGAGTCAGCAACTTCATCGACCAGCATGACCTGGAAGGCCAGGTTCGGGCGGTCGCGCTGACCTCTTTCCCGACGAAGGTTCGGGCATATCGGCCGGACGGTCGGTTGAACAGGCACTGCAATGAAGCTGACGACCTCATGCGTTGCGTCGGCCACATCGAGATGCCGGCGTTCGTAGCCTACGAGTTGGAGTTCGTCGAGCGCGTGAATAGTTGTACCCAAATGCTTTCGTCTTTCCCTGGACCTGAAGTGCAAAGCGACCTTGCGGGTAGTTCAACGCAAACGCAAAGCGACACCACCCTGGATCGTGCAGTCCTGGCGAAGGATATCCTGCTGCACATCGTCGACGGCGTGACGGAAACCGTGGCTCATACCTATGCCAAAGGCTACGCGAAGGCGGCGGTCCTGGTGGCCGACGCGCTGCTGGCCGAGCTGGCGAAGGAGCGGGCATGACGATCACCTTCGGTCCCGGTCGGGTCTACGTCCCGGGTGACGCTGGTCCGGTCTGCGTCGGCACGACCACGGGCGGCAAACGCGAAGCCATGAACCTCCACCCGCATCAGCTCGCAGCGCTCGAAAACTACTGCCTCGCCGACGTGAAGATGGCCTACCACCACATTGAAGCTCACGGCTATCGAGCGTTCGCTGAGCACGCTGACCGCATCGAGCGCATCCACATGCGCCTGCGCCTGTTCATGGGCAAAGTGTGGGCCGATCAGCTCATCATCGCCATCAACAACATCGCGAAGAAGAGCCCCGCGTCCTACGCCGACCTGATCGAAGAAGCGGCAGCCATTGCAATCCAATGTTCGGGAGATTGATTGTGAAAGAAAAGAAGATCGTCGAGATGACGCCCCCGGAGCTGCGCCGGCACGCCGCGCACTGCGCCGAGCAGATGGGTAACTGGGCGGCCGGTGCCATCACGGCCATGAATGCGCTGATGCCGCAGGGCACGCGCGTCGAGGTCAAGCTGTCGGGTGTGCAGAAGGTTTGGTCGAAGGGCACGGTCCACTCGTGTGGCGTGACCTCGCACGGCTGCCACGCTTATCCGTTCGTGAGGGTCGAGATCGACAACGCCAAGCAGCGTAGTCGCCAGCGTTTCCGCAGCATCCCGCTTGCCAGTGTGCGGCGCCTCGAAGACGTGGAGGGCTAGACCATGAGCGCAACCGCAATATCACCCGACCGCTACCAGGTCGTCGACGGAAGCGAGAGCGCGCACTGCTGCTTCGAAGCGACCGTGGTCGACACGCACACGCCCCACCCGGTCTACCGCGATCAGCACGCATGGGTCTGCGAGTGCTTCGAGCGCGTGGACGCCGAGAAGATCGCCAGCGCGCTCAACACCGTGGCTCGCATCGAAAGCGCGAACGCCATGATGAAGGGTCTGACGCAAATCAACGAGGAGCAATCGTGAACTGCAACTGCATCACCGAAATCGAGGGCAAGGTGCGCGAGCACATGCAGCCCCAAATCAAGGCGCCCATTGATAGCGTCGAGGTCGGCAACAAGGTCATCGTGGTGGAAGGTGGTCGGGGGCGTATGGCGCTGTGTGTGCCCGTCTTCGTTAAGGCCAACGCCCCGCGTTACCGCAGTCAGCGCGGTGGCGAGGTCCACATGCACGTCTCGTTCTGCCCGTTCTGCGGCAAGGCCGTAAAGGAGCAATCGTGACTCTCATAGACCTGGTGCGCAAGCCCTTCATCCAGGAGTTCAAAGACGCCGCTGAATGCGGGTATCAGCCCCGCGGCGGTTTCTACCTGTCGGCCAAACACTATGCCGATGAAATCATCAGTCGCATGACGACCCTCGAATTGCTGAAGGCGATCAGCACCGCCCTGGCAGAGGCCCAAGCCAAGGAACAATCGTGAATTCCCTGACCATCAAAGACCTGCAAACCCTCGTCGCCCTGGCGCGCAACAACATGCTGGGCTTCGGCCACGAGCAGATCATCATCGCCGGGGGCGCCGTGCGCGACCTGCTGCTCGGTGGTCCGGTCAAGGACATCGACATGTTCATTGGGCCTGACAGCACGCTCACGGATGCCGACTACAGCGGCGAGGGAAACGACTTCGCGGTCATGGCCCTTACGTTCGCCGAACGCCACCTGCGCGCCAAGGGGAAGGCCCAGCCTGCGCACGACAACTATCCCAACTGGTTCGACCTGGTGGACGTTCCCGGAAGCCGGGTCACCCACGGGCTGCCGGTCCAACTCATCGGCATCGCGGTCAATCCGATCGACGACGTGATGAACTACGACTTCTCGATCAGCCAGTGCTTTGTGACGCCGTGCGGCCTGTTCATGTCGGACCAGTGCGGCAAGGACATGCGCGACAAGATCATCCGCTTCACGCCCGAAGACGGCCAGGACGGATTCCAGTGGGAGCGCAGCCGGAAGCGCCTGCATCGCCTGCGGCAGAAGTACCCCGACTGGACGCTCCTCGGTTGCGACGAATTGACTCGCGTCACCGCCGAGGACGGCAGCTTTCGCCCCATCCCGGTCGCCGACGACGAACTTCTCTGAACCTATACCCCAAAGGACCAACATGAATCTCATAGACCTGGTGCGCAAACCCTTCATCCAAGAGTTCAACGATTCCGCTGAATGCGGGTGTCAGCCCCGCGGCGGTTTCTATCTGTCGGCCGAAAACTTCGCCGATGAAAACATCAAGCGCATGACGACCTTCGAATTGCTGGAGGCGATCAGCACCGCCCTGTCCGGCCCTGCGACGGAAAAGGTTCGGGCGACCGACCCGTTTGACGACACAACCCTCGGTCTGACGGGGCGCACGCGCTACCGTTCGCAGTCGGCGTCGGTGTTCGGCCACAAGGAGTTCGTGGTGCTCCAGGTCCAGGAGCGCCGTCAGAACGGCTTCGATGACTCACCATCCGATCACAAGGTCTACACGATCTGGCGCGATGCGTCCGTCGAGGACCTTACGATGATATCGCCCCCGGTAAAGCGATAGGAACATTCAATCAACTAGAAGTTGAATATCCGGCATAATCTGTCTCACGATTAACAACGCGCTCCGGCGCAATAGGAAAGGTATGAAAAAACTTCTTCTCGCTTTGACCGTCACGGCCCTGCTGGCTGGCTGCGATACCGACGCAACGGTGGCGTCGCGCAATCTGTCCAAGGCGGCGGACATGTTCGAGATCAACCGCCGCATCGTCTTCTACAACGGCATCACGGACACCTACATGCTGACGATCGAGGGGCGCTGCTCCATCGACACCAACGCCTCGGGCACGTCGTTCCATGTGACGTGCAAGACCGGCAAGAACGAGTTCAAGAAGCACTTCCTCGGCCTGTCGGACAACGTGACCTACTTCGCCGAGCAACTGCAACCGGCCGATGTCAGCGTGTACCACTACCGCGTCGTGTTCAAGCCGCAGGCGATCCTGCCCGACATCGACTTCGCCGGCAGCGTCGAAGGCCTGAAGCAACTCGTCAAATAACGCGCCACGGCGCCAAAGGAACTCCAGATGAGTCGCCAATTCACTCCCAAGCCCTGCCCGGGTTGCGGGCAAATGAAGCCCATCTCACCGTCGACGGTTTGCAAGGAGTGCAAAGACAAGTTGCGCCAGCACGATGAGCTGCGCGCCCTGGCCGGCCTGGCAGAGGACCGCAGGAGCGGGTACGCCATCCACATGGGCGAAAAAGCGGCGGTCCCGAGTTCGGCGC
>RCUJ01001775.1_pt1 | contig 11181 bp, 4 predicted proteins | sample 2166321 | NCBI WGS metagenome assembly RCUJ01 (sample SAMN09932808, study PRJNA488358) | compost metagenome | feature: garden; material: soil; isolation source: compost soil in an enriched community after 118 h of incubation | place: Germany: Experimental Botanical Garden Goettingen | collected... | reverse complement strand
CAGCGACACCTGGGCGAAGTAGGCCTTCTGGATCACGTCCTCGAAACTCAGGAACTGGTTGCGCACGCGCACCTGGCCATTGCGGAACTCGACGTCTTCCGCGGTGACCTTGTATTCGCGCACCAGAAAATCGACCAGGCGCTGCTTGATGGTTTCGGCGGCATTTTGCGCGGCCTTGCCATTCAGGTCGGCGCCCGAGGAGGCGGCGGTCGGCGAGGTGTTCGGCACCTTGTCGGTATTGGTGGCGGTGATCTGGATGCGCGAGATATCGACCTGCAGCACTTCGGCGACTATTTGCGCGACCTTGGTATTGAGGCCCTGGCCCATCTCGGTGCCGCCGTGGTTCAGATGAATGCTGCCGTCGGTATAGATGTGGATCAGCGCGCCGGCCTGGTTGAGGAAGGTGGCGGTGAAGCTGATGCCGAATTTCACCGGGGTCAGCGCCAGGCCCTTCTTCAGCACCGGGCTCTTCTTGTTGAATTCGATAATTTCACGGCGGCGCTTGGCGTACTCGCTGCTTTCCTCCAACTCGGCGGTCATCTCGTGGATGACGTTGTGCTCGACCGTCTGGTGGTAGTGGGTGACGTTGCGCTCGTCCTTACCGTAGTAGTTGAGCTTGCGTACTTCGAGCGGGTCCTTGCCCAGCTTGCGCGCCACCGCGTCCATGATTTCTTCGATGGCGACCATCCCCTGCGGGCCGCCGAAGCCGCGGTAGGCGGTGTTCGAGGCGGTGTTGGTCTTGCAGCGGTGGCCGTTGATGGTGGCGTTGCCGAGGTAGTAGGCGTTGTCCGAGTGGAACATCGCGCGGTCGACGATGGAGCCGGACAGATCCGGCGAATAACCGCAGTTGCCGGCCAGTTCGATCTGGATGCCATGCAGCAGGCCATCGTCGTCGAAGCCGACGTCGTATTCGACATAGAAGGGGTGGCGCTTGCCGGTAATACTCATGTCTTCCATGCGCGGCAGACGCATCTTGGTCGGCCGCCCGGTCAGGTGGGCGATCACCGCGCACAGGCAGGCCGGGCCTGCAGCCTGGGTTTCCTTGCCGCCGAAACCGCCGCCCATGCGGCGCATATCGATAACGATCTTGTGCATCGGCACGCCGAGCACTTCGGCGACCAGCTTCTGCACCTCGGTGGCGTTCTGCGTCGAGGTGTAGACGATCATGCCGCCGTCTTCGCTCGGCATCACCGAGGAAATCTGGGTTTCCAGATAGAAATGTTCCTGGCCGCCGATATGCAGGCTGCCTTGCAGGCGCTGCGGCGCGGTGGCCAGTTCGGCAGCGGAATCGCCGATCTTGTGCTGATGGCTGTCGAGGACGAAATGCTTCTTGCGCAGCGCATCGACCACATCCAGCACCGGTTCCAGGTCTTCGTATTCGATGATCGCCGCCATCGCCGCCTTGCGCGCGGTTTCCAGGCTGTCGGCGCCGACCGCCAGCACCACCTGGCCGACGTATTCGACCTTGCCGTCGGCCAGCAGCGGGTCGCCGGCGACCACCGGCCCGATATCCAGTTGGCCGGGCACATCCTTGCTGGTGATGGCGATGGCCACGCCGGGAATCGCATAGCAGGGCGCGGTGTCGATCTTGACGATACGGGCATGGGCGCGGTCGCTCATGCGGGCATAGACGTGCAGCTGGTTGGGAAATTCCAGGCGGTCGTCGACATATACGGCTTCGCCGGATACGTGCTTGTCCGCACTTTCGTGTTTGACGCTTTTGCCGACACCGGTGGTGATGTCGGCGCGGAACAGGGCGGCCAGCTCTTCCTGGGTTTTGATGGTTTTGTGATGGCTAGACATAGGCGGTCACCCGGGTTTCGACTTCGGGAGCGTTGAGCTCGAGGAAGAATTTACGCAGCAGGTTCTGCGCGGTGAGCAGGCGGTATTCCTTGCTGGCGCGGAAGTCGCTCAGCGGGGTGAAGTCCTCGGCCAGGGCCGCGCAGGCGCGTTCGATCTCGGCCGGATAGCAGACGCCGCCGAGCAGGGCGGCTTCGCAGGCGGCCGCGCGTTTGGGGGTCGCCGCCATGCCGCCGAAGGCGATACGCACATCCTGCACCACGCCGTCTTCGATACGCAGGTTGAAGGCCGCGCAGACCGCGGAAATGTCGTCGTCCAGACGCTTGGACACCTTATAGGCGCGGAACGCCTGATTGTGCTGGGCGCGCGGCACCAGGATCTTCTCGATGAATTCGGCTTCCTGACGGGCGGTGACCTTGTAGTCGAGGAAGTAATCCTCGATTGGCAGGCTACGCGTCTCGCTGCCTTTGCGCAGGACGACCTGCGCACCCAGGGCGATCAGCAGCGGCGGGGCGTCGCCGATTGGCGAGGCGTTGCCGATATTGCCGCCCAGGGTGCCCTGGTTGCGGATCTGCAGGGAGGCGAAGCGGTGCAGCAGTTCGCCGAAGTCCGGATACTCCGCGGCCAGCGCGGCATAGCAGTCGGACAGCGCAGTGGCGGCGCCGATCTCGATATGCTCGGCGCTGACTTCGACGCGCTTCATCGCCTCGATATGGCCGACGTAGATCATCACCGGCAGCTCGCGGTGGAACTGGGTGACTTCCAGGGCCAGGTCGGTGCCGCCAGCGAGCAGGCGCGCTTCGGGGTTGGCGGCGTAGAGGTCGGCGAGGTCGGCGACGGTCAGCGGCAACAGACAGCGCTTGTCGCCGCTGTTGAGTTCGGCAGTGTCTTGCGGGGCGATGGCCTTCAGTTGCGCGACGGTTTGAGGCTCAAAGGCGTCGAACTGGTCCGGTTGCTTCCGGCAGCAGGCCTGCTCGGCGGCGTCGATGATCGGCCGGTAGCCGGTACAGCGACACAGATTGCCGGCCAGGGCTTCCAGGGTGTTGGCCTTGTCGTAACCGTTGCTGTTTTTCTGCAACGCGAACAGCGACATGACGAAGCCCGGGGTGCAGAAGCCGCATTGCGAGCCATGGCAGTCGACCATGGCCTGCTGCACGCTGTGCAGTTGGCCCTGGTGCTTGAGGTCTTCGACGCTGATCAGCTGCTTGCCGTGCAGGGAAGAGACGAAGGTCAGGCAGGAGTTGAGCGTGCGATAGCGCACGCGCTCGCCGTCCAGTTCGCCGACCACCACGGTGCAGGCACCGCAATCGCCCGAGGCGCAGCCTTCTTTGGTGCCGGGTTTGCCGACATGCTCGCGCAGGTACTGGAGCACGGTGACGTTGGGATCCAGGGCATGCTCGGTACGCAGCTCCCGGTTGAGTAAAAACTGGATCAAGGACGACCTCCAGGCACTTTATTGTTCTTTACGAATGGCTCGTATCAGGCTCTGCCAAACGACTTTGCAGGTGAGTGCGACGTTTTGGCACGGCTTGGCATGGGGCAAATCTAGAGTTTTCTGACTTTTGGGTCAACAAATATTTGACCCTATGGTCAGGCGGTTGCCATGCGATTCGGTTATGAGCGCAAAAAGCAGCAAAGGCGTGGTTAAAAGGTAGCGGTTTTTTATGCCAACTACGCCGTCTGTGCGTAGCGCTTGCGTGATGGGAGGTATGGCGCGGCGCGCCGCAAAGCCCTGCCGGCGTATCTTGGCCGGCCACTACCCTGTGTTACACTCGCGCCCCGCGCTCTCCACGATTCCGAAGGAAAATCATGACCTTCCAGGCTCCCGGCAGCTTCGCTGAGCAGATTGCTCATCACCTTGCTGAGCGCATCCTTCGTGGAGCCCGAGTGGCCGAACTGATCCCGCCATTGCCGGCTACCGCTGGCACGCCAAGGATGGCTGCACATGCGGCTTAAATGCATCAAGCTGGCGGGCTTCAAGTCCTTCGTCGATCCGACCACGGTGAGTTTCCCGAGCAACATGGCGGCGGTGGTCGGGCCCAACGGTTGCGGCAAATCCAACATTATCGACGCCGTGCGCTGGGTGATGGGCGAGAGTTCGGCGAAGAACCTCCGTGGCGAGTCGATGACCGACGTCATCTTCAACGGCTCCAACACGCGCAAGCCGGTGACCCAGGCGTCGATCGAGCTGATCTTCGACAACTCCGACGGCACCCTGACCGGTGAATACGCCGGCTACAACGAAATCTCCATCCGTCGCCGGGTTACCCGCGATGCGCAGAACACCTATTTCCTCAACGGCACCAAGTGCCGCCGCCGCGACATCACCGACATTTTCCTCGGCACCGGCCTGGGCCCGCGCAGCTACTCGATCATCGAGCAGGGCATGATCAGCAAGCTGATCGAGGCCAAGCCCGAGGATCTGCGCAACTTTATCGAGGAAGCCGCCGGCATCTCCAAGTACAAGGAGCGCCGCCGCGAGACCGAGAACCGCATCCGCCGCACCCACGAGAACCTGGCGCGCCTGAGCGACCTGCGTGAAGAGTTGGAACGCCAGTTGGAGCGCCTGCACCGCCAGGCCCAGGCGGCGGAGAAGTATCAGGAATACAAGGCCGAAGAACGCCAACTCAAGGCTCAGCTGACGGCCCTGCGCTGGCAGGCGCTGAACGAGCAGGTCGGCCAGCGCGAAGCGGTGATCGGCAATCAGGAGGTCAGCTTCGAGGCCCTGGTCGCCGAGCAGCGCAACGCCGATGCCAGCATCGAGCGCCTGCGCGACGGTCATCATGAGTTGAGCGAACGCTTCAACCTGGTGCAGGGGCGTTTCTATTCGGTCGGTGGCGATATCGCCCGGGTCGAGCAGAGCATCCAGCACGGCCAGCAGCGTTTGCGCCAATTGCAGGACGACCTGCGCGAGTCGGAGCGCGCGCGCCTGGAAACCGAATCGCACCTGGGCCACGACCGTACCCTGCTGACCACCTTGGGCGAAGAGCTGAGCATGCTCGAACCCGAGCAGGAGCTGACCGCCGCCGCTGCCGAAGAGGCCGCAGCCGCGCTGGAACAATCCGAAACCGCCATGCATGGCTGGCAGGAGCAGTGGGACGCGTTCAACCAGCGTTCGGCCGAGCCGCGCCGTCAGGCCGAGGTGGAGCAATCGCGCATTCAGCAACTGGAGCAGAGTCTGGAACGTCTGGCCGAGCGCCAGCGCCGCCTCGGCGACGAGCTTGTGCTGTTAGCGGCCGATCCGGAAGACGCCGCCATTCTCGAGCTGGGTGAGCAGATCGCCGCCAGCGAACTGGGCCTGGAAGACCTGCAGCTCGCCGAAGAGCAGCAAGCCGAGCGCCTGCAGCAACTGCGCAACGACCTGCAGCAGGCCGGCCAGGCCCAGCAACAGGCGCAGGGCGAACTGCAGCGGCTGAACGGTCGCCTGGCCTCGCTGGAAGCCTTGCAGCAGGCGGCGCTCGATCCGGGCAAGGGCGTCGGCGATTGGCTGCGCGAGCAGCACCTGGGCGAGCGCCCGCGTCTGGCCGAAGGCCTGCGGGTCGAGGCCGGCTGGGAGTTGGCGGTGGAAACCGTGCTCGGCGCCGACCTGCAAGCGGTGCTGCTGGACGACTTCAATGGTCTGGACTTCAGCGGCCTGGCCCAGGGCGATCTGCGCCTGGCCAGCCCGGATAAAGGCGGCGCGCGGGTGGCTGGCAGCCTGCTGGACAAGGTCGAAGCGGCTGTCGATCTGGCGCCCTGGCTGGCCAGGGTCAAGCCGGTGGATTCTCTGGACGATGCCTTGGCGGCGCGCACCAGCCTGGGCGAAGGCGAAAGCCTGATCAGTCGCGACGGCTACTGGGTTGGTCGGCATTTCCTGCGGGTACGCCGCGCCAGCGAAGCGGAAAGCGGTGTGCTGGCGCGTGGTCAGGAGCTGGAACGTCTGGGCCTGGAATGCGACGAGCGCGAGGCGGCGCTGGCGTTGCTCGACGAGCGTTTATTGACGCTGCGTGAAAGCCAGGGCCAGCAGGAGGAGCTGCGCGAGCAACAGCGTCGCCAGTTGCAGGAGCAGGCCCGCCGTCTCGGTGAGTTGAAGGCGCAGTTGTCCGCCGGGCAAGCCAAGGTCGAGCAGTTGACCCTGCGCCGCCGGCGTCTCGACAGCGAGTTGCTGGAGTTGGCCGAACAGCGCGAACTGGAGCAGGAACAGCTGGGCGAATCGCGCCTGCAGTTGCAGGATGCCCTGGACGCCATGGCCAGCGACAACCAGCAGCGCGAAAGCCTGTTGGCCAGCCGCGATGCCCTGCGTGAAAAACTCGACCGGGTACGCCAGGAGGCCCGCCAGCACAAGGATCACGCCCATCAGTTGGCCGTGCGCCTGGGCTCGCTCAAGGCCCAGCACGATTCCACCCGCCAGGCCCTGGAGCGTCTCGAAGCGCAGGCCGAGCGCCTGCACGAGAAGCGCGAACAGCTCAGCCTCAACCTGGAAGAGGGCGAAGCGCCGCTGGAAGAGCTGCGCCTGAAACTCGAAGAGCTGCTCGACAAGCGCATGGCGGTGGACGACGAGCTCAGACTGGCGCGCTTGGCCCTGGAAGATGCCGACCGCGAACTGCGCGACGCCGAGAAGCGCCGGACCCAGGCCGAACAGCAATCCCAGCTGTTGCGCGGCCAGCTGGAGCAGCAGCGCATGGACTGGCAGGCGCTGACGGTGCGGCGCAAGGCCCTGCAGGATCAGCTGCTGGAAGACAATTACGACCTGCACGGCGTGCTCGCCACGCTGCCGGCCGAGGCCGGCGAGCAAGCCTGGGAAGAAGAGCTGGAGCGCCTGGCCGCGCGCATCCAGCGCCTCGGTCCGATCAACCTGGCGGCCATCGACGAATACCAGCAGCAATCCGAGCGCAAACGCTACCTGGACGCACAGGACGCCGACCTGGTCGAGGCGCTGGATACCCTGGAAAACGTCATCCGCAAGATCGACAAGGAAACCCGCAACCGCTTCAAGGAAACCTTCGACCAGATCAACGGCGGGCTGCAGGCCTTGTTCCCCAAGGTTTTCGGCGGTGGCAACGCTTATTTGGAACTCACCGGCGAAGATCTACTCGATACAGGGGTAACCATCATGGCCCGGCCGCCGGGCAAGAAGAACAGCACCATCCACCTGCTCTCGGGCGGTGAGAAGGCACTGACCGCGCTGGCCCTGGTGTTCGCCATCTTCCAGCTCAACCCGGCGCCGTTCTGCATGCTCGACGAGGTCGACGCGCCGCTGGACGACGCCAACGTCGGGCGTTATGCCCGCCTGGTCAAGGAAATGTCGGAAAAAGTGCAGTTCATCTATATCACCCACAACAAGATCGCCATGGAAATGGCCGAGCAACTGATGGGCGTGACCATGCATGAACCGGGCTGTTCGCGGCTGGTGGCCGTGGATGTGGAGGAGGCCCTGGCCATGGTGGAGGCGTGAGCGGGAGCTTGCTTGCGATGCGGGCCTGGCGATGACCTGCAACAAAATGACGCATGGCGTTTTTTAACGGCTTGTTGGCTGTGTAAAGTTACCTTTCGTCGTGCTAGCTTATCGTCCACTTTTGTCACACGTGGGAAACGCCTGTCAGAACATGGAGTTGGCACCACGTATAGAGATGACGCAGCAGGGGCGGGACGCCTTTTTTCATAAGATTTTCAATTAGGGGTCAAGGTATTTCATGGAATTCGGTCTGCGCGAATGGCTGATCGTCATCGGCATCATTGTGATCGCTGGCATCTTGTTCGATGGCTGGCGGCGCATGCGCGGTGGCAAGGGTAAATTGAAGTTCAAACTCGACCGCAGTTTTGCCGACCTGCCGGAGGTCGATGGCGACCCGGGTTTGCTCAGCCCGCCACGGGTTGTCGATCGCAACCACGAGCCTTCCCTGGATGAGCATGACCTGCCCTCGATGAGCGCCCGCGAGTTGAATCGTCGCCGCGGTGGCGAACCCCAGCAGGGCGACCTCAACCTGGGCCTGGACGAGCCGGTGCCGACGCTGCTCAACCCGGTGGACGATGCGGCCGAATCGCGCAAGGACAAGGCGCACAACGGCAGCCAAGAGCTGCCACCGGTCGAGGAAGTGCTGGTGATCAATGTGGTCGCCCGCGACGACGGCGGCTTCAAGGGCCCGGCGTTGCTGCAGAATATTCTGGAGAGTGGCCTGCGCTTCGGCGAAATGGACATCTTCCATCGCCACGAAAGCATGGCCGGCAACGGCGAAGTGTTGTTCTCCATGGCCAACGCGCTCAAGCCGGGCACCTTCGACCTGGACGATATAGAAGGCTTCAACACCCGCGCGGTGAGCTTCTTCCTCGGCCTGCCGGGGCCGCGCCATCCCAAGCAGGCGTTCGACGTGATGGTCGCCGCCGCGCGCAAGCTGGCCCACGAACTCAACGGCGAGCTCAAGGATGACCAGCGCAGCGTGATGACCGCGCAAACCATCGAACATTACCGCCAGCGCATCGTCGAATACGAGCGCAAGCAGTTGACCCAGAAACGCTGAATCGGCTGCAAACGACAAGCCTCAAGCTACAAGCCGCGCGCTTGGTTTGGGGCTTTGTCTTTTTTGATTTCGCTTTTCGCTGGGTTTCCCCGCTGCACAAACCTGCAGAAGGGGCCGGGCGGCGTTCCGTGACCTCGGCGCGATGCTTTTGCTTGTGGGCGGACGTTGTCCGCCATCGCCCCGGGGTCGGGCCTCCTACAGGGGATCGCTGTGTCTGCTGCTCTTTGTAGGAGGGTCCGGGCGGCGTTCCGCGCCCCCGGCGCGATGCTTTGGGTTTTTCGCCCCCCGCTTACCAACCGCCGTTCAGCGGCACAAGCCTCGCGCCCACATAGCCAAGGCAAGCTCGCCTGCAAACCGCTAGAATCCTGCGCCTGAATATCAACCAAAGGTTGAACTGGACGCCAGGGCCGGAACTACCCGGCAACCGCCTCCAGCTTCACGCCTGCAGCTACGGCTTGTGAATTATGTCCGTCACCCCAACCGCCGCCGAACGCATCGCCCAGTTGCGCAGCGAGCTCGATGCGCACAACTACCGCTATTACGTACTCGACGAGCCGAGCGTGCCGGACGCCGAGTACGACCGCCTGTTCAATGAACTCAAGGCGCTGGAGGCCGAGCATCCGCAACTGGTGACGGCGGATTCGCCGACCCAGCGTGTCGGCGGCACTGCCTTGAGCGCCTTCGGCGAGGTCAGGCACGAGGTGCCGATGCTCAGCCTTGGCAACGCCTTCGAGGAGGCCGATCTGCTGGACTTCGACCGCCGCGTGCGCGAGGGCCTGGACCTGCCGTCCGGCGACCTGTTCGGCGGTGGCGCCGAGGTGGAATACAGCTGCGAGCCCAAGCTCGACGGCCTGGCCGTCAGTCTGCTGTACCAGGACGGCCTGCTGGTGCGCGGCGCCACCCGTGGCGACGGCAGCACCGGCGAGGACATCAGCGTCAATGTGCGGACCATCCGCAATATCCCGCTCAAACTGCAGAGCAGCGGCTGGCCGCGCGTGCTGGAAGTGCGCGGCGAGGTGTTCATCTCCCGGGCCGGTTTCGAGGCGTTGAACGCCCGGCAACTGGAAAACGGTGGCAAACCCTTCGCCAACCCGCGCAACGCCGCGGCCGGCAGCCTGCGCCAGCTCGACCCGAAGATCACCGCCAGTCGTCCGCTGCAGCTGTGCAGCTACGGCATCGGCCAGGTCCAGGGCGAGTTGCCGGACAGCCATATCGGCATCCTCCAGGCGCTCAAGGGCTGGGGCCTGCCGATCAGCCCCGAGCTGAAACTGGCCAAGGGCGTGCAGGAGTGTCTGGCTTATTACCGCGCCATCGGCGAAAAGCGCGATGCCCTGCCTTATGAGATCGACGGCGTGGTGTTCAAGGTCAATAACCTGGCCTATCAGCGCGAGCTGGGTTTCCGCGCCCGTGAGCCGCGTTGGGCCATTGCCCACAAGTTCCCGGCGCTGGAGGAGCTGACCGAGCTGCTGGATGTCGAGTTCCAGGTCGGTCGTACCGGTGCCGTCACCCCGGTGGCACGCCTGAAGCCGGTCAAGGTGGCGGGCGTCACGGTATCCAATGCGACCCTGCACAACATGGACGAAGTGGCGCGGCTGGGGCTGATGATCGGCGACACGGTGATCATTCGCCGCGCCGGCGACGTGATCCCGCAGGTGGTGCAGGTGGTGGCCGAGCGGCGCCCGGCCGCTGCGCGAGCGGTGCAGATCCCCGAAAGCTGCCCGGTATGCGGCTCCCACGTCGAGCGCACCCAGTTGGTCAAACGCAGCAAGGGCAAGGAATCGTTCAGCGCCGGCTCGATCTACCGCTGCGTCGGCCGTCTGGCCTGCGCCGCTCAGCTCAAGCAGGCGATCATCCATTTCGTCTCGCGGCGCGCCATGGACATCGAAGGCCTGGGCGAGAAGAGCGTCGAGCAACTGGTCGACGAAGGCCTGGTCGGCTCGCCGGCCGACCTCTACACCCTCAGGTTCGAGCAGATCGTCGGCCTGGAGGGTTTTGCCGAGCTGTCGAGCAACAACCTGCTGGCGGCCATCGCCGCCAGCCGCCAGCCGAGCCTGGCGCGCTTCATCTATGCCCTCGGCATCCCCGATGTCGGCGAGGAAACCGCCAAGGTGCTGGCCCGTGCGCTGGCTTCGCTGCGGCGCATCGAGCAGGCGCTGCCGGAGGTGCTGACCTACCTGCCGGATGTCGGTCTGGAGGTCGCCTATGAAATTCACAGCTTTTTCCGCGACGCGCACAACCGCAAGGTGATCGCCGAGTTGCTCGAGCGCGGTATCGAGCTGCAGGAGGAGGGCGAGGTGCACCCGGAGTTCGCCGGCTGCGCGACCCTGGCGGGCCTGCTCGACAAACTGAATATCGCCGGCATCGCCGTCACCGGGGCGAAGAACTTGGCGGACAAGGCCGGCAGCCTCGCACGGGTGATCGAGCTCAGCCAGGACTGGCTGGAGCTGAGCGTGATGAAGGGCCTCAACGAGAAGGGCAAGCAGGCGCTGCGCGAGTTCTTCGCCAAGCCGGCCAATGTCGAACATGCTCGCGCCATCGAGGCGCAGTTGCGCGAGTTCGGCATGCATTGGCAGAGCGCGAAGAAAGCCGTCGAAGGCTTGCCCCTGGCCGGCCAGACCTGGGTGCTGACCGGCAGCCTGGAAGTCATGAGCCGCGATATAGCCAAGGACAAACTGGAAAGCCTGGGCGCCAAGGTGGCCGGTTCGGTGTCGGCCAAGACCAGCTGCGTAGTCGCCGGGCCTGGCGCCGGCTCCAAGCTGGCCAAGGCCAGCGAGCTGGGCGTGCGGGTGCTGGACGAAGCGCAGTTTCTCGCAGAGCTGGAGCGCCTGGGCTAGCAGGCCGTTGAAAAACTACCTGCGTTGGCAATACTGCGTTAAAAACGGCC
>RCUJ01001773.1_pt1 | contig 11186 bp, 13 predicted proteins | sample 2166321 | NCBI WGS metagenome assembly RCUJ01 (sample SAMN09932808, study PRJNA488358) | compost metagenome | feature: garden; material: soil; isolation source: compost soil in an enriched community after 118 h of incubation | place: Germany: Experimental Botanical Garden Goettingen | collected... | reverse complement strand
TTGTTAATACGCTTATATTCTTTAGTTTTTGCAAATGCCGACTCTTCAAAGATATTTTTAGCTAATTTCATAGCTTCCTTAAACTTAGCTTCGATTTCATTAAGTTCATCTGGTTCTAACTCGCCTAATCTATTTAAAGTTCTATTCATAAAAGAATCTAAATCCTCATCATAGGTGTAATCTGTGTCATAGCTGAAAAGGTAGAAAGCTAAAAACCTATTTATAAAGTCTCTATCAAGCATCCTTTCAGCACTTACTTTTCCTCTTGTAGCATCTATAAATTCTTTCGATTCTGCTAATTTTTTTAAAAATGATGCTACATCTTGATGCATAGCGTGACGAATCTCCTGATCAGAAAGATTTAGACCACCAGTATTAATTCTTTTAAAAATATTATACTTTACATCATCCTCTCCCTCTTCTAAAACATAACATTGTAGGGAAGTTTCGTTTATCTGCCTTTGTAATGGTCTGTCTAAATCATCCCATCCTTTACCTTCAAAATCTTTTAAAAATTCAAGCCCTGATAGTTTTAATTCTTTTGTTACCATGAATCTTTTTAAACTTGTAAGTCTTTGTAGTCCATCTATAACTAACCATTCGTCAGAATTACTTCCATCAAAATAAAAAACAGGTAAGGGAAACCGAATTAATATAGATTCTATTAACTTGCTTTGTTGGTCATTTTTCCAAAGTCCTTCTTTCCTTTGAAATTCAGTATTCAGTTTAATTTCATAATGTCTAATACGCTCCACCATTGAATAAACTGTGATAGGTTGTAATCGAATTTTTATATTATTAGGATTAAATGGTTTTTTCATTCTTATACCCAAATCCTCTTTCTCTACAAAGCCTTCTTCATTTATAATTGGATTACCTAACAAATCTATTTGTGCGAATTCGTTCTCTTCCATTTTATTATTTTTTTGCAAATTTACGCATTTTTATTTCCATAGCGACTTCACTGATTAGACCGATTAAAAAAAAAAACGACTTCTCAAATGTAATAAAATTTAAATGCTTGGAAAATATCGATTAATTATTTCTCTCTGTTGAGAACTATTTATTTTAATATATTTTTCCGTAGTCCCAGGCCATTTATGACCCGCTAGTTCCTGAGCCTGTTCCAACGAAATATTTTTCTCATTGAGCCAGTTACAGATTACACTCATGCGAATAGTCTGAGGATTGAGTTTTCGATCCGGAAACAATCCCCTTAATGGCTCAGTCATAGCATGAATACTGTCTACTGTTATAGGCTTACCAAGCTTGGATATAATTAGCTTATCAGTTTTACAACGAAGCATTTCCAGTCTGGTATCCTGCAGGTAATTGAAAAATAAAATCATCTGTTTGGGTACTAAATTCAAAGTTCTTTTATTGAGATTGGCGGAAGATTTAACATACACTGTTCCATTATCCAGATCAATATCTTTTACAGTGAGTCTTATAATTTCATCGCTTGTGAGTCCCTGATAGATCAGCAGTGATATTAAAACATTATTTCTCACATCCAAATGCTTGTAACGGTTTTCACGCTCCATGAGCAGTTGCAGTTCCGAACTGCTGAATAAGTCCTGAACCTGTATAGTCTGATTACCTTTTATTTTAATATTAAGCTTTTTACACGGATGGTCAGTTCTATATCCTGCCATGACCAAATAATCATAATACTGTTTGATAGCTGATAATATTCGAATACGATATTGAATGTTTGCGTGTTTTTTGCTGACGGATTCCATATAATTAATGATATTTTTATATTGATATCGCTTGGCTTTTGGATGGGTCTTTATAAAATGATTAATAGTGTATAAATAACTTTCAGCCGTACTGGCTGATAAGTGCTGTTTTAGATACTGCTCTAAAGTTTGCCTTTCCATAAACTTAGATTTAAAATGTTACTACAGTTTTTCTTTTTTTGTTTTTAATAGCGTAGATATACGTGGTATTAATATCAGAATGTCCAAGAAACCTTCTTATAAAATCAATTCCCGCATTATTCTCCGCTAGATGATATGCAATGCTGTGTCTAAGACAGTGAAGCGTAATATCCTTTCGAATAAGCTGGAAATCTTTAGTCTGCTCTATCATCTTTTTAAGGATATCATTCAGGTTTTCCCCTGTACTTCGTCTGCCTTTAGAATTAATAAAAAAAGCTTCCTCAGTCTGGCTTTTTCCTGCGAGTCTTTGACTGCGTTCTTCCTGTACGTACTTTTTCAAGTACCCCATAACTGTGTCGCTCATGGGAACTTCACGTCGTTTGCTGTTCTTTCCGCTTCTGACAATGACCATTCCTGTAGCCAGTTTTACATCTTTTATATCCAGCGCACTCATTTCAGAACGCCTGAGTCCGCATCCATAAGCCATAGAGAGTAAAGCACGTTCCAGTTCATTTTCAGCATGCTTGTATAAAGTTTTAATTTCTTCAATACTCAGCGTGTTTCTTGATTTCTCCGAACCTCCCTCATAACTGGGAATATAATAGCCGTTTTCAATTTCTTTATTTTCCATCAAATTGATTAAAAATAACCCCTGCACAAAAAGATGGAATTTGATGCTTTTCTGTGACAGTGTGCCCTCGCCTCTGAGTTTTGGTCTTGCTATTAGATACTCAAAATATTTAATTGATTCTTTGGTAGTAAGTTCCTGAATCTTGCTAATTCCGGATTCCTCAAGCCAGGCCAAGAATTCTATTAAAGTATTTTGGTACATTTTACTGTTACCTGTTTTATAATTCCTAACTTTTATAAAACTGTCAAAAGCATCTAACAGCCTCTGAAAATCTTTGTTTTGTATCTTGTTTTTCATCTTTTTATTGTTTTTCATTATTATATCGCTTGCGCACTTCGTGGAACACGGAACGCCAGTATCGTATGGTTAGTAAGCACTGGGGCTTCGGTGTTCCGCTGGCGTTCCGGGGCGTTCCATTTTTAGTTATCTCTTTTATTTTTTGTGTTTCAAAATTGTTCCAACTGGCTGTTCAGCTCTTTTTTAATTTTGCTTTTGAGTTTTTCCATATTGTCCCAGTAGCTTATTACATATTTAAAGCCCCTGTTTACAGAACCCTCAATTGCCTGAATGTATTCGAGTTCCTGTAATAACAGCATATATCTGAAAGAAGATGTTTTGCTGATATTGAGTTTTTGGCGGATTTCCCTATTGGTAAAACGGTGCGTTGTACCGTTCTTTTGACTTTTCACATAACCTTTTAGATTTTCAAAAAACTGTCTGGTGCTTTTGTCCAGTTCATCGACTTTGATGATGATCGAACTAAAGAAAATTTCAACAGCAGATTTCACATCTTCTTTGGTGGCTATAAGTCTTCCTTTACTATCTGCTTTTCTCTGGTACTGGTGCAGGATCGTTATTTGTGAGACAAAATTTTGAAACTGGCTGTTTAGTCTTCTGAGCATCTTAGCTTCAAGGGGAAGTATAAGTTTATCAGCAAAGGGATTAATCACTTCATAAGACTTTAGTACACGCATTGCATTTCTGAGAAGCTGTGTTGCCTGAACCTCGTTTTCGCTATTTCCTTTCCCTGCTATTTTTTTGTTTTGGATCGCTATGATTCGCATAGTCTGCGCCTGGCTTTCATCCACCCCCAAGATTACCGAACGGCTCATATTGTCATAATATACCTCAGCTTTGGTTGTAGTTGTCATACTGGCAAAGTGTGCCTGTACCTGTTTTATTCTTCCCCTGTTGTTTCCAAAAATATCTTTGACCACTGTGGAGCTTGTCAGGAATTTGGCTGACTGCATTTCCCTGAAAGCATACTGCGCTTCTTCGTCCAGACCGTCAAAATCCTGAATCACAATTAATTTATTGATAAGCTCTTTATCCCTGTAGTGATATAAGGATTTGCTTGTAATGCGGGTCATGTTCATCACATCTTCCTGAGGCATGCACTGGGCAATCCCGTTGATCAAATGGCTTTTTCCTTCCCCACTTGATCCCTGTACAATGGCGTGCATCAGATAAGGCATTTTGTAACTCGATGCGAGTACGAAAAGAATCATCCTGTTTTGTTCTTCCCCTACAATTCCGTTCTGCTCCAAAAGCTTGTTTATATTTTCCAGCAATTGGGGTTTTGAAAGAAATTCGATAGCTTTTTCATGTGCCTGTGGGGTAAGTTCCTTTTCTGAGTAACGATCCGTTACGGGGTTAATTTCCGCTTCAAAGAGTGCTTCCCGATGCTGTTCCAATAAATCCGTTAACTGTAAAAAGTCTGTTTCCAGTTCCTGAAAGTCAAAACCTTGCTTTTCGGAGAGTTCCCCGCACTGGCTCTGCACACTTCCAAAATCAAAAAGGTCAACTTTCAGCCTGTGTTTTTTCTGTGTCGTATGTGCTACAATTTGTAATGAAACCCTCAGATTTCCCAAATCCATCGGCAGGTTCCCCACAACATAAAAGATGCCTGCTTTACCTGTATAGCTTATTTTATAGCCATTGACAATCTGCAGAACTCCTCCTGTCTTTTCTGTTTTTGCATTTTTTAAAAGATTCGATATTCCGTCCGTTCCGTAATTGACCCACATGTCATTTAGACTATGCCCTTCGGGTAGTTCCACTATTGAAAGGGGAACGTCGGGTCTTAACTCCTGCATTTGTAATCTGATCTTTTCCATTTTCTCACCGCTTAAAGATTATTATTACTTCTAGTTCGTACAATGATTTAATAACTTCTAAATGCTGTTCCAGCAGTTCTCCGTCATGAAGCGCCATAACCGCCTCTCTTTGATCCAGTACTTTACTTTGCATTAAACTGGCACAGTCAATGACTGTCGGTGCTAAGTATAATTTCTTGGTAAGGGGGTGCGGATAGGCAGGGTAGATTCCTTCACTGTTCAGGTATTGCTCTTTCTGCTCGTCCAGATCAAAACGCAGGGCATAAAAATTCACTATGCTGTTGTCCTCGTTAAGAAGTGGAAAAACAAGCCCGTACCTTCCAAATACAGTGTAGGCAGTAAAGGAATTGTCGCGGACTCCCGCATCACTTTTGGTAATTACGCCCAGTTTTTCAAACTCATCTTTAGATTTAAGGGTTTTACGGTGATGGAACTGACCTGAATTAAAACCGATCCGAAGATCTGAATATTCCAGTCCGATACTCTTAAGGTATTCCTTGGGCTTTATTGCTTTTGCACTTCGAATACCAGTTTCAAAAGACCGGAATAGTGTTTCTAAAGTTTCCATAAATATTTTAATTCTTTCCATTATTTCGGAGATAAGGCGACCGAAGCCGTTTGGCAGTACTGCATTATATCAAAGAAGAATTAAAGTCTTCCTGTAAATATAAATAGGCGTTTTTGAAGTTATCGCGGTATGAGCACTGTCGGCACTATTTGTCTTTTAAAGTCATAATGTTCAAGACAATTTGTTTTTCAGATCTGAGTATAACTCAGCAGACTTATAGATAAGGTATAAATGAAATCAATATGAGTCCCAACAGCGGACTTTCATAATTCAGGAAAACTGCATGGCGGAGGTCTGATGGGATAAAGTAAAGAGGTGATGTGAAACATAACTGCGAAATTGCATTTGTGTAATAGCTGGCAATTAAAAAAATCACAAGAATGTATCCTATCAATTCTTTATATACGGTACATTGAAAATCGTGTTTCATACATTTGGCATGAATCAATACTAGTGCAAACCTATTGCTCTTGGATTTTCGTTGTCATATCAAGAATCTTTTTTCAGATACTTTTGTTCAAACTCCTCTGTGAGCTGTATTATCTTTTTAGATAAAACGGCTAATTCTATTGTCTGCCTTTCGAGTTTGTACAGATATGCCGAAGCTTTCTTTTCGGAAAATTTTTGATATAGAATCTTTACAACCTGATTGTAATTAACCCCAACAGCCCTAAACTGGCTGTACAAAGAGGTCAGGCGCATATAATAATCCATTGTTGCTTTATCAATCTTGACAGTTTTGATCCCTTTTTGAAAAACACACGCTGTAATAAAGTGCGCCATTACATGCATTCCTGATGTTTCAAAAAGTGTCAGAAAACGGGCGTTTTCTTCCGCGTTCAGACTGATGGAATAGCGGTGGACAGCAGGATCTGTTTTGGAAGGCCTGCCTCCTTTATGCGGGTTCTTTTTTTCTTCATTTTCCATGATTTCAATTGCTCATAGTTATTTAAAACCCAATATATTTTATTATAGGCATTGCTACTAAAATTTGGCAGTATTTGGAGTTGTTTGGCTTCTAATTTCTTCAATAAAATGACGGATTTTCATCCGTAAATCATTGCATAACACACTGAAAATCATTAAATTTATAGTATGAAAAAGACAAAAAAATATAAAGAAATTCCCAGTCTTGATCCTAAATTCTTTTGGGAATTTATATATGATAAAATTAATTGGGAACATTCGTATAAAATGGTAATTGCCCGCATCATAGAGCGTGGAGGTCAGAATGAAATTGATGAAATTATCCGTTTTTATGGACGGGAAAAAGTAATTACGGCTGTCCGTGAGGAAATTTACTTTCTGCCCAACTATGCCATTGAAGATGCCCTTAAATTCTTTCCCGAACTTAAAAAGGAAGAAATGTACTGCTACCTAAACCGCAAGGACAAACCGTACGACTGGATTTAATTTTATTCTGAAAAATAGTGGTAAGGAAAAGATTTTGTGTTTGACTTTATTTAATATTCTGCCCCAAAGAAATAATAAAAAGAAAACAAGGTAGGACGTGCTGGATCAGCCTGTCCAAAAGACTACGGCATAATGTTTTGCTCGTCCCTCACAAACCACCCTTCGGGACTTATTCCGTTTCCTTTTGTCCTGTCCACATCCCGTCCTGTAAAATTGCTTTCTTTTTCTTTTTTCCGTTTTTCTGTTTTCTTTGGAAAAATATTTTTTTCTTGATTGCTCTACAAAGCATTTTTTAAGAAACTTAAAAAATAGGTTTGTTCTTTTCATTGAAGCTTGCCGTTATCTGCTGTTCGAACTCATGGAAATGATGTTCCAACAGATTGCTGAGATAGGCATAGATGGTAATGTTATCCTCTCCGATAACCTGAACGATACGGGTGAGCTTTTTGTGGTGATCGGGATCTATGTATACTGATTTTCCGTGGCGTGCAGTAGTTTTTACTTCCTTGAAAAATATACTTTCATAGTCAGCCTGATTATTCCATTTTGCCCGGCTCTTCTCTTTTGCTACAGGCTTTTCTTTTTCGGGCTGTTCAGAAGGTGTTATGGTATCTGCATTAAGTCCTTCTTTTCTAACTCCATCCACCATCAGTTCCATCATTTTTCCTTCGTCGAAATCCGGTATAATCTTTTTTTCATTCTCGCTGTTCATAATTTTTATTGCTTTATTGTTTTGTAATTTTCCGTTTGCTTTTAAATAGTAGCGTATAACCGCACCTGTTTTTATCCGCAGCTCCTGTTCTGCTGAAGCAGGTTCAGCTACATACAAATGAATACAGCCATTCGCCTGTCTTATCTACTGCACAGCCAATTCTCTGTGATGCAATATGGTTGTAGCTGATGCCTTTTTGTTGTGTGTGCTGTCATTGGTCTTTTTTGGCATTGGGAGCCACGTATCACCGTTTGTACGTTTTTCTGTTTATCCGATATATTCTCTGCTGGGACAAATAACTGCAGATATAGCCAGACTTTAAAAATATGGCAGTCAAAGGCAGTGTTATGTATTTATTGACCTGCTTGTAAAAGCTATATTTCAAATATCCCAGCCAAAATTTGTAATGGGAGCGAAGGCTTTTTTCTGGTAACAAAAAAAAAGGGCTTCATGCCCTTTTCAATTATAATATATGTAATAATGTGTTCAACAGAACACTGCAAGTTGTGTTTTGAGATGCTTGAAATGAATTCAGCATCTCAAAACAACTTGCCCTGCGGGGCTGGAAAACGTCTCCGAAGTCGGCGTTTTTTTTTTAAATTATGACTGGACATGAATCAGTCTGCACTGCTTTTTTTATTTTCCTTTAAATATCTGCTGTGAAGCATATCCAGCAGATCTCCTTCTTCCAGCGGAATCAGCATTTCAATCACTTTGAGTAGGCTGTAAACGTATCTTTCAGTCTGCTTGTAATTATTCTCGCTTATTTCAATTCCTTCCAAAGCCAGCATTCCTGCTTTTAGCAAATCCATAATCATGGTAAAAAGATCAGAATATCCACTAACATTTATGTTGAGATTGTATACATCTTTTCTTGTTTTTGATGCTGGCTTGAGCAGTACAAAATAATGCTCTGGATTCTCAACCATATCACTTAATTTGATTTTATTTTTTCCCATATCAATATATTTTATCAGTTAAATCGATCCTCTCTGGATGATGCAGTAATTTCATTGTTCTGCAATGTCTGTACTCAGGCTCACTTTTTTTATTTTTTCTATCCCTCTATCACGCATCAGCTGGCTTGCATCAAGCATTTTAACAAGATAGATATAAGGCGTTATCAGATCATAATCAAATTCCTCCGTGAATGGAGAGAGTGAAAGGTGTCCGATTTCAAAAAGGAAAAATTCAAATTTATCTATGGTATTCTCCTCAAAAGCTTTTTGAAATACTGTCAAAGGATTCTCATACTCCTGCTCTGTCAGTGAAGCCATGTCAAGTTTTGACTTATAGGGGCATGAATCTTTAACTTTCCATTTTCTGCTTCTGTACTGTAGAAGAAAACATGCTTTGATAAAAGAACGGAAAGCACTGTGAAAAACCAACACTTGTCCGGGATATCTTATTTTGCATACTTCTGTTTTATGGATATACAAAAATGTTTCATTGAGCACCTCCTTATATGAATCAAGATGGGCAAAGTCAAAAAAAGCATCCATAACTTCAAAAGGATTTTTAATATCATAGCCTGCCCAAAACTTGGTTTCAAATGATTTTATATTCTTTTTCATATCACGTTACTTTTTTTTGTTTTTTTTCAATTCCTCTTTCATTGATAAGCTCTCCCGCATCCAGCAGTTTTATCAAGTGGATATAGGGAGTAGTTATATCAGAGTCGGGATCCGAACCGTGAGGAGATAATGAAAGCTCTGTGATTTCGTTTAAAAAGAATTCAAACTCCTGCAGTGTTTTCTCTCCAAATGCATTTTGGATTGCCAGATAAGGATTGTCGTATTCTTCTTTGGTCAGGGAAGAAAGATGAAATACCGTTTCTGAGCGGGTTGACTCTTTTATTTTCCATTTTTTGCTTTTATCCAGCATCCAGTAGCAGACTCTGACAAACGAACACACAGCAGTATAAAAAACAAAAACGCTGCAGGGAGTTTCCTGCTTATATACTTTACCCTTATAACAGTGGAGAACCGCTTGGGTTAGGTTCTGTTTATAATAATCAAGATGGGCAAAATCAAAAACTGCATCTAATGCGCTGAATGGGTTTCCTGTTCTGAAGCCTGCCCAGAATCTGGTTTCAAACGATATTTTATTTTTTTTCATAATTTCCAGAGATTATTCGGTTTCATTTTCCTTGTTGATCTCTAAATAAAGCTTATGCAGTTTATCAAGTCCTTCAGCTTCACAGCATGGCAGGAGCTGTATTGCAATCTGCAAAACGCTTGCAAGATGGAAAGCAGGATCCTCAATCTGGCTGGAATTTTCCAGATCGGAATTCTCCAGCGTATGAAGTGCTATTTTCAGAAGATCCTGAACAGTAAAAATCAGATTGATGTAGCTTGTGAATTGTAGGCTGGCATAATAAACGCCTTCTTTTCTCTTATCAGCGGTAAGGGTTTTAAAAAAGAAACTGTCTTTTAGTTCTTTTATAAAATCTTCTCTTTTTTTATTGTCGTTGGTTTCCATGATTACTGCTATTTTGTTATCAGAAATTCATTTTCAGCTTTACTCAGCCTATCCAGTTCATCTTGTATCAGAATATAAGCCTGTTTTCTAAATTTCCCGCATCTTTCTTCCATCAGCTGATAATACAGATAATCAACATCGTTAGCCTTGGCGAAACGCAGTGAATGGGACTGCTGTTTAAGCAGGCTGAACATAGACTTATCTTCCTTAGTGTGGCGTGGAAAGAAATCTGCTGTAATGCTGGAAAAATATTCGCAGAGGCTGAACAGATGCTCTAGTGCAAAATGGTTTGGTGTGTAACCCGTAAAAACACGGATCAAAGAAAGACAGATCTGCTCCACTATTTGATGAAGTGCAAACATTTTTACCTCATCCGAACTTGAAGCATCATCATCATTGTAAACCCAGTCCCAGATTGTAGCAATAATATTTCTCCTGCTTCCTACATAATTTGATGTAAGCTGTAAGTTCCTTTTTGGGGTTTCATTTATATTTAAATAGGGAGGATTGTTTATGTCCTGAAATAAAAGCTCTGCATTCTGCATTATCTGCCATATGAAAAACTGTTGGTCTTGTCCGAGGTTTTTCAGACTCTGCAGATGGTGTACTAGAATGGTAGCGGTCAAAGCCCCTTTAGTTTTTGTTTTTATCTTATCACTAATGTCATTGCTCGCATTTTCTATAGTTTCAGATACAAAAACTAGAAGATATAAATGGACATGTTCTTTGCATATCCCATGATCAGGATAAACTTTCCTGCTTGAGCTGTAGGCCGTATCATTACTGCCGAAACAATACACTGCTGATGTCTTGATGTGCTCTGTAATTGCTTCAATTACTTCTCTTTGCTGTGAAATTTCAATTGCTTTCATAATTTTACTTTTTTTAATTAATACTTGTGTGAAAAATTGTATTTTTGTTTAACACACAAGCAAGTAAGTGATTAGTCGTACTGTACCGTATCAATTTGTATCATACCGTACAGTAAAATTTCTATATTGTACATAGGACTTACTTTTTTATTCTTAATTATTATCTTTGAGCTATGAGTACATCAACAAAACCAAGTCACATGGGGCGTAAAATCAGCCGTATCCGTGAACTGAAAGACATGAAACAGGAAGCACTGGCACAGGCTATGGGAACAAACCAGCAGGCGATTTCTATTATGGAAAACAGTGAAACGATTGAAGAAGAAAAACTAGTTGAAGTAGCAAAAGCTTTAGGTGTAACTGTAGAAGCAATTAAGAATTTTTCGGAAGAAGGCGTATTTAACTACTTTAATACTTTTACTGAAAATAAAGGGCCAATTTATGCTGGACATCATTGTACTTTTCATCCTTTAGATAAACTTATAGAATCCGTAGAAGAGAATAGAAAG
>RCUJ01001772.1_pt1 | contig 11186 bp, 8 predicted proteins | sample 2166321 | NCBI WGS metagenome assembly RCUJ01 (sample SAMN09932808, study PRJNA488358) | compost metagenome | feature: garden; material: soil; isolation source: compost soil in an enriched community after 118 h of incubation | place: Germany: Experimental Botanical Garden Goettingen | collected... | reverse complement strand
CGATGTAGATCCAGCTGCCGGCGGTCATCTGGCCGTACATGGCCAGGCCCTTGGCGTCCAGTTCGTTGAAGTGCTCCCAGGTCGCCCAGTGCGGCACCAGGTTGGAGTTGGCGAGCAGCACCCGCGGCGCGTTGCTGTGGGTCCGGAACACGCCGACCGGCTTGCCGGATTGCACCAGCAGGGTCTCGTCGTCATTCAGCTTGGTCAGGCACTCGACGATCTTGTCGTAGCACTCCCAGTTACGCGCGGCGCGGCCGATGCCGCCATACACCACCAGTTCCTTGGGGTTCTCGGCCACTTCCGGGTCGAGGTTGTTCATCAGCATGCGCAGCGGCGCTTCGGTCAGCCAGCTCTTGGCGGTCAGCTGATTGCCGCGCGGGGCGCGGATTTCGATGTCGCGAAAACGGGTCGGGTTGCTCACAAGAAATCCTCCAGGGAAAGATCGCCGTCAGCCTGGCTATTGTTACGCGCTGTGGCTGGGCATGTGCAGATCTAAACATGTATATACAGGTAAGATCAAGCGAGAATATCGTTGCCCCATCGACAGCAGACCCATTGCATTCTGTAAGGATAGTTCCAGGCCCGTTGCAGCCATTGCGCGCACCCAGCCCAGCCATCGATGCTCTTAAATGCCCGGCCAGCGAGCCACAGGCTGGAACAGCAGCGAGCACGGCCGGCCGACCGGAAGAGCGGCGGCCGCACGGCTTGGGCAGAGGGATTTAGCGCGGGTTCAATTCGATCAGGCAGCAGTGGCCGGCATCCGCGCCCTGCAACTGCAGCCCGGCCAGCTCGGCGCCCCGCTCGATCCACAGGCAGTCGTAACGCCCCAGGTGTGCGGCGCCGCCCTCATCGAGGCGCACTTCGAGCGCCTGTGCGGCGCTGAACACCAGCACGACAGGCGCCGAACTGAACAGCCACTGCGGCCGCTCCAGAGTCAGCCACTGCAGGCGCGCCACATAGCGCTGTGGCGCATAGATCAGATTGAAATCGCGAATGGCGCCACCGAGCAGACGGCACTCGACTCGACTGTCGCCGGAAAAGGCGAAGGGATCGAACGCCAACAACGGCCGCGAGAGTGCGCCGTCGACCTGCAACTGCATGCCGTCGCCCTCCAGCACGCTGATGATGCGCTGGTAGCCAGTGAACGCGGAGAAGCCGCCCGACTCGCCGATATCGGCGATCGACAGGCGCCAGCCGAAGCCGTCCAGGCCTTCGCCCTGGTCACGGGCGATTTCCAGGGTGCTGCCCGCGCCGTTCTTCCAGGGCATGCGCGGGTAGTCGGCCGCGCGCAGGATCTGCATCCGTCTCATGAGCTGAAACGCCCCTCCAGACGATGGCGCGAGCCCGGATGCAGCAGACGCGCCGAAGTCACGGCCTGCGGCCCCGACCAGGTGCGCCGGCGGATCAGCAGGCAGGGCTCGCCGCGCTCGATCTGCAACAGCCGGCATTCCTCGGCATCGGCGAGAATCGCCTCGACCACATGCTCGCCCTCGGTCAGCGGCGCGACCCGCGACAGGTAGGCATAGGGCGTCAGCTGGGTAAAGTCCTGCTTGAGGTAATCCGGCGCCACCGCCGCATTGACGTAGCGGTCCTCGAGCTGCACCGGCACCTCGTTCTCGTAATGCACGATCAACGAGTGGAAGACTTTCTGGCCTTCGCGCAGATCCAGCGCCATGGCCCGCTCCGGGTTGGCCAGCTCCTCGCCCAGGCGAATCAGCTTGCTCTGATGACGATGGCCGCGGGCGGCGATCTCGTCGGCAATGTTGTTCACCGAGAACAGCGCCGAACGGCCCTTGGGCTCGGCGACGAAGGTGCCCACCCCCTGCATGCGCAGCAGCAGGCCGTCATTGGTCAGCTCGCGCAGGGCGCGGTTGATGGTCATGCGGCTGAAGCCCAGCTGTTCCACCAGCTCGCTTTCCGAGGGCACCCGATGGTGCGCCGGCCAGGCGCCACTATGGATCTGCTGGACGATCATCTGCTTGACCTGGGCATACAGCGGCGCCGGTGCTTCACTGAGCTGACTGGCAAGCGCGGATGGCTTCGAGAATGCTTTTGTCATGTGTTTCTCCTTGTCGCCTGACCGGCAGTTTACCCGCGCCACAAACACCTGTATATGTATATACAAATAAACACCAGCAGCTGGATACGCATTATGCCCGCATTCTTCGCGCCCCGCGCCTTGCTCGCCCACGGCTGGGCACACAACGTCCGCCTGGAGGTCAGTGCCTCCGGCAGCCTGGAGAGCATCACCGTCGACGGTTCGGACGCCGGCGCCGAACGCCTGCGCGGCCCGCTGCTGCCGGGCATGCCCAACCTGCACTCGCACGCCTTCCAGCGCGCCATGGCCGGCCTCGCCGAAGTGGCCGGCAACCCCAACGACAGCTTCTGGACCTGGCGCGAACTGATGTACCGCCTGGTCGGCCAGCTCAGCCCCGAACAGATCGAGGTCATCGCCCGCCAGCTGTATATCGAGATGCTCAAGGCCGGCTACACCTCGGTCGCCGAATTCCACTACGTGCACCATGACCCGCTGGGCCAGGCCTATGCCGACCCGGCCGAACTGGCCCTGCGCATCAGCCAGGCCGCCCTGGATGCCGGCATCGGTCTGACCCTGCTGCCGGTGCTCTACAGCCATTCCGGCTTCGGCGCTCAGCCGGCGAATCAGGGGCAACGGCGCTTCATTCACAGCAGCGACAGCTATCTGGCCCTGCAGCAGCGCCTACGGCCCCTGCTCGAACAGCGCCCGGCGCAGCGCCTGGGCCTGTGTTTTCATTCGCTGCGCGCGGTCACCCCGCAACAGATCGAGACGGTGCTGGCCGCCGCCGACAGCGACAGCCCGATCCATATCCATATCGCCGAACAGCAGAAGGAAGTCGACGACTGCCTGGCCTGGAGCGGTCGCCGCCCCCTGCAATGGCTGTACGAGCACGCGCCGGTAGACCAGCGCTGGTGCCTGGTGCACGCCACCCATGCGCAGGCCGACGAAGTCAGCCTGATGGCGCGCAGTGGCGCAGTGGCCGGGCTGTGCCTGACCACCGAGGCCAACCTCGGCGACGGCATCTTCCCGGCGGTGGATTTCCTCGCCCAGGGCGGGCGCCTGGGCATCGGCTCGGACAGCCACGTCTCGGTCAACATGGCCGAAGAGCTGCGCTGGCTGGAATACGGCCAACGCCTGCGCGACCAGCGGCGCAACCGCCTCTACCGCAGCGACCAGCCGCTGATCGGCCGCAGCCTGTACGACGCGGCCCTGGCCGGCGGCGCCCAGGCGCTCGGCCAAGCAGTGGGTGAACTGGCGGTCGGCAAGCGCGCCGACTGGCTGGTGCTGGATGGCGACGACCCTTATATCGCCACGGCCAGCGACGATGCCCTGCTGGGCCGCTGGCTGTTCGCCGGCAGCCAGCGGCAGATCCGCGATGTCATGGTCGGCGGGCGCTGGGTGGTACGCGACGGCCAGCATGCCGGCGAACTGGAAAGCGCCAGGGCCTTTGCCCGAGTGCTGCGCGAACTGCTGGGCTAGCGGCGCAGGCAGCGTGACAACGGCGCTGATCCGCGAACAAGCCCGCAAGCACGCGCATCGCCAGCCCCTATTTCAGGCCTTTGCCCGAGAACATCACCACCTGGTCGCCGGCGTACTGCACGCTGATGAAACTCTGCTCGTCGCCCCAGGTGCAGCTGGTGATGCCCAAGGCGCCCGCACACTCGCTGGGCGCACCGAGCAACTGTTCGACCTCCGGCTTGCTCATCCCGGCCCTGAGCTTGGAATAATTGTCCTGATTGACCTTGCTGCAGGCAGCCAGCAGCAGACAACACAACAGCACGGCGAAATAGCGCAACGACATGGCGCGGGCTCCAGAATTGAAAAAGAGGGGGGGCAAGCTAGCAGCAGTTGCCCGGTTGGACGTCAGAAACGCGAGCCGGGTTCCTGCAGGAAGGCCAACTCTTGCGCGGTCGAGGGCCGACCAAGCGCGGCATTGCGATGGGGAAAGCGGGCGAACCGGGCAATCACCTGGCGATGCCGCTCGGCGTAGTCCAGGTAATTGGCAAACAAGGGTTTTTCGCTGTCCGCGGCGACGGACAGCAGGCGGGTGAAGCGGCGCACCGCCTCGTCCTGCAGGAGCATATCTTCGGCGTGCTCCAGCACCAGGTAAATGAACACCCGCTGCAGCGGCGTCAGCGCCTCTTCCCGTTCCTCGTCCAGCCCGGCGAGCACCAGTTGCCGGGCTCGCTCGTCACCGGCGAAGGCCCGCGGGCTGTCGCGGAAAATCATCCGCGGCAACTGGTCCAGCAACAGGATCAGCGCCAGCCAGCCGTGCGGCGAATCCGCCCAGTCATCCAGCTCGCCGGCCAACGCCTGCTCCACCAACCCGCCGAAGCGCTCACGCGCCTCGGCATCCTGGCGGTCCAGCTTGCCAAACCACAGCGCGGAGCGCGCCGCAGCCACCTCGGCGACCGTCGTCCCGCTACCGAACCACCAGTCGAGCAAGGGCTGCCACGGCTTGTTCATGGCTCACTCCTGGTGGTAGGCGGTCACGCGCTCGACTTCTTCCTTGGAGCCAAGAAAGACCGCCACACGCTGGTGCAGGGAGGTCGGCTGGATATCGAGAATACGCTGGCTGCCATTGGTCGCAGCGCCGCCGGCCTGTTCGATGATGAAGGACATCGGATTGGCTTCGTACATCAAGCGCAGCTTGCCCGGCTTTTCCGGCTCGCGGCTGTCGCGCGGGTACATGAACAGACCGCCACGGGTGAGGATACGGTGTACGTCGGCGACCATGGAGGCGATCCAGCGCATGTTGTAGTTCTTTTCCAGCGGCCCGCTTTCGCCGGCCAGCAACTCGCCGACATAACGCTGCACCGGTGCTTCCCAATGGCGCTGGTTGGACATGTTGATGGCGAATTCCTGGGTGGTTTCCGGCACCCGGATGTCGTCGTGGGTCAGCACGAAGCTGCCCAGCTCACGGTCCAGGGTGAAGCCCTTGACGCCGTTGCCCAGGGTCAGCAGCAACATGGTTTGCGGGCCATAGATCGCATAACCGGCGGCGACTTGTTCGGTACCGGGCTGGAGGAAGGCCTCCTCGCCGAGATCACCGCATTCGCCATTCCGGTTGGGGCAGCGCAATACCGAGAAGATGGTGCCGACCGAGACGTTGACGTCGATGTTGGAAGAGCCGTCCAGCGGGTCGAACACCAGCAGGTAGGCGCCTTTCGGGTAGCGCCCGGGAATCTGGTAGGCGTTGTCCATTTCTTCCGAGGCCATGCCGGCCAGGTGACCGCCCCACTCGTTGGCTTCCAGGAGGATTTCGTTGGACAGCACATCGAGCTTCTTCTGCACTTCGCCCTGCACGTTCTCGGTTTCCATGCTGCCGAGCACGCCACCCAGGGCACCCTTGGACACCTGATGGCTGATGGCCTTGCAGGCCCGCGCCACCACTTCGATAAGGAAACGCAGATCGGCGGGAGTGTTATGGCTGCGGGTCTGTTCGATCAGATAGCGGCTCAGGGTAACGCGGGACATGGATGGCTCCGGGAAGGAAAGAAATCGTGCGCAGTTTAACCCTTTACGGACGGCAGCGCCTCCGCCCCGGGATGGGTGGAGCGCATAGGCCGGTATTCGGGGCGTTCAGCGATTGTGCATACAGCCAACGCCAGCGCAACAGCGACCTTCGCGGCAAGGCCGGCAGACGCCCCTGCAGCAGCCAGACCGCACTGGCCGCCGGCAAACAAAAGCGACCAGCCGGCAGATGTTGGTTCACAAATCCGCCAACGCCGTTATCATCGCCCGCCGCCCAGCCAACACGCACCCATAGCCCCATGAAGAACAACCTGATCGCCGCCGCCGAACTCGACCGCCTGGACACCTGGGCCAAATACACCAGCGACATGTGCCACAGCTGCATGTCCAGCTGCTGCACGCTGCCGGTCGAGGTGCGCATCGGCGACCTGATCCGCATCGGCGTGGTCGACGACTTCGAGCGCGGCGAGCCGCCGAAGAATATTGCCAAACGCCTGCAGAAAGAGGGCATCGTCGAGCGCTTCAACCAGAAGTCGGGAATCTTCACCCTGATCCGCATGAGCAACAACGACTGCCTGTACCTGGATCGCAAGACGCGCCTGTGCACCATCTACGACAAGCGCCCGGACACCTGCCGCAACCATCCGAAGATAGGCCCACGCCCCGGCTACTGCGCGTACAAGCCGAAAGCGCTGAGCTGAATCGCACCCGCCGCCTGGCTGACGGCGGTTTTATTCGGTCAGGGTGCGCTGGGTCTGGCGCGCAACAGGCTCCAGGCCATCATCAGCAGCAGGCCGACCCCGGCGAGCAACACGGCCCACAGCCCCAGGCGCTGCCAGTCCCGGCCTGGCGCCTGCCCGGCGCCTGCCGCCACTTCTAACAGAGGCGCCGCGGTCGCCACGCCCAGGGCTGCCAAACGCTGATCGTCGTAGCCGGGAATCAGGGTGCCCAGCGGCAGGTTCGCCGCGCTACCAGCCGCCTTGCCGATGGCCAGCACATAGGGCGGTGCGCCGCGGGCGAGGAACACCAGCTGGGTCGCGCGGATGCCGACCCGGATGCTCGGCGCGGCACTGCCCAGGCCGCCGCCACGCTCATCCACCTGCACGCGCAACTGCTGCACCGGCACGCCGCGCAGTTCCAGCTCATCCTGCAGCACCTCCCGGCCATCCTGCGGCAGACGGTAGAGCAGGCCGCGCGCCAGCGGCTGCCACTGCACCTGCCCTTCACGGCGGCCCGTGACGCTCACCGGCGCCAGGGTATTGGCCTCGGCCAGCTCGACCCGCACACGCTGCAATGGCAGCGCCAGGGGCAGGTCCCAGCGGTACTCGCCGGCCTTGGCGCTGCTCGGCGACAAGGCCGCCGACCAGCTCAGCGCCGCCGGCCTGTCGCCGCCGCCACTCAGCAGCCGCGCGGACACCAGCTGCGGCGCCTGCCGCGGACTGCTCCAGAGCAGGCGCAGGTAACGCGCGGGCTGGCCCGGCAGGCGGACTTCACGCTGATCGATGCGCTCGTCGGCAAACGACAGTCGGGCAATCTGCCCATCGCCCCAGGTCCGCCAGTGCTGCAGGTCATCGCTGGCCTCGATGCTGAAGCGCTGAAAGCCCTCGCGCTCGGCGCTCCAATCGAGAATCAGCTTATGCAGCGGCGCCTCGATGCCGCTGGTGTCGAGCAACCAGCCGCGCAGCACCTCGTCATCGCCACGCGCCCCATCGTCGGCCAGCACCTCGACCAGGGTGCCGCTGGTGCTGCGCCGCACCCGCACGCCGGGGCTCTGCTCGGCATGCAGCGGGCCACGCAGGGGGAACCACTTCACCGCGCTGTCCTGCTGCGTCTCGCGCTGCCCGGCACTGCCCAGGCTCAGGGCATAGGCCTGCACCTCGCCAGCGCCGTTGAACACCCGCAGGTCACGCAGGTCGGCGTGACGCGCGGCCAGATGCACGGCCATCGGCAGCTCCAGGCGATACCAGGGGCCCTCGCCGCTCAGGCTCAGCGGCAGCTGGACGGCGTAGTCACTGGCGCGTTCCTGCCCCAGCGCCAGAGGCGCGAGCAGGGCCAGCCACGCCAACAGCCAGCCACGCAATGCGGTCAACCCACTCATGCCTGCACCTGCTCAGTTGCGGGCGCCGGCTGCCGGGGCGGCAGCGGCGCGAAATAGCCGACGATCAACAGCAACACGCCCACTCCGATAAAGGAGACGATGCGCTCCAGGCCGCCCTGATTGCCCAGCTCGACGAAGAACAGCTTGGCCACCACCACGCCGATCAGGGCGGCGCCGACCAGCCACAACTCGCGCCGCGCGCGCAGGTGGCCGACGATCATCAGCGGTAGGGCGATCAGGGTCCAGACGATCGACAAGCCCGCCTGCACCAGCATCGACTCGAGCAGGAGATCCAGTTGGTAGGGCACCCCGCCCCAATGGTGGGCCGCACGCAGCACCGCCGCCGTCAGCAGGGCAAACAACGAAACGCCGGCCAGCAGTTGGGCCAGTTGGCCCCGTAGCACAGTCGCCAGACCGAGTTGCGCCAGGGCACTGCGCAGCCAGTGGAAAAGCGCGAACAGGCAGATCAGCAAGCCCAGCTCCAGCGGGTTGAGCAGTGGCAGATAGGGCAGCGGCTCGGCGGCGCCATCGCTGGCGATATTGGCCAGCCAGAACCAGGCCAGCATCGACAGCGCCAGCGGCGCCGCCGCCAACAGGCGGTACTCGCGCGGATACGCCGCTACCGGCCACGGCCACTGGCGTGGCGTCGCCATCAGCAGCAGATACAGGCTCGGCAGCAGCGCCCAACCCAGCCAGCGCCAGGCGTTGTAGTGCTGCGCCAGCAGATAGAGCAGGTAGCGCAGCTCCAGAGCCAGCACCCCGAGGATCAGCCAGCAGCCCAGCACATGGGCGGCGCTCAGTGCCCCGGCCGGCAGCAGATCGCCCAGGCGCCGCAGCGCCAGCAGATGCACGACCAGCAGCGCGCCCCAGCCGAGCCAGCCGAAGTCCGCCAGCGGGTGATACTCGAGGTGCCAGGCGGACAGCAGGATGACCGCCGCCACCGGCACCAGCAACGTACACAGCAGCGCCATGGCCCGCCACTGCACCCGCACGGCAACCAGCAGCCACAGCGCCACACTCAGGGCCGCGCCCAGCAGCAACAGCGGCGCCTGCAGCGCAGGCGCGGCGAACCGGAGGATTTCGCCGGCCAGGGTCAACGCCCACCAGCCGGCGCCCCAGACCAACAGCAGCTGCGACAAGCGCTGCAGGCTCAAGGCCGGCAGCGCACTGCCCTGCTCAAGGCGCGCCAGCTGCTGCAGGCGCCAGGCACCGACCAGGGCGGCGATGGCCAGCACCGCCGGGGTCCAGAACCCGGCATGGGCCAGCGGACGCAGGCCTTCGCCGCCGAGCTGGGCGAACAGCAGCGGGCTGGCGACCAGGAAGGACAGACCGCCGAACCCCTGCAGCAACAGGCCGAAGACGAAACCGGCGCGCTGCTGCAACTGTAGGCTGAGCCAGACGATCAACAAGCCGCTGGCGCCCCAGACCGCGCTGGCGCTCTGCCAGGGCAGGACGAACAGCACCGCCAGGTTGACGAACAGCAGGCCGACCAGCAGGACCACCGACAACCCGCGCATCAGCCGCCTATCGCTGGCGACCTGCCGATCACGCGCCGCCAGCAGCATGCCGCCAATCAGCGCCAGGCCGATCAGCGAGGCGCTCAGCAAGCCGCGCCAACCGGCAGCGAACGCGCCACTGCCGATGCCCGAGGCCGCATCCAGCTGCAGCAGGAACAGCGCACCGCCGAGCAACTGCACGGCAAAGGCACTGAACAGGAAGGCACGCGATTGCAGGCGCAGGCCAACCACCAGGCTGGCCAGGCCAGCCAGGGCCCAACTGATCGCCGTGGCCTCGGCGTTGAAACACAGCGGCGCGAGCAGGTAGAGAAACGCCAGGCCGGCGCAGGCCAACACCGGCAAGCCGCGCCGCTCCCAGGCCGACGACTGTTCGTCGCCCGCCTGACGCAGCCTGTAGAAGCTGAACAGCAGAGCCGCGCCGAGCATCGGCGCACCCAGCGCCGGACCGGCCAGCAGGCTGTCCTGCCCCGGACTCAATTCGCCGAGGAAGGCCAGCGCCGCGCCCGCCTGCAACAGCAGGGCGAAGGCACGGGCCAGACCGCGCCGCTGACGCAGCCCCAGCCAGAAGATGCCGGCGCCCTCCACCGCCCAGGCGGCCGAGGTCCAGCGCGCATCCAGGCCCAGGGGAATCGCCAGGCTGGCGAACACCGCCCCCAGCGCCAGGCAGGTTTCCACCAGCAGCAGGGCGCGGCCTTCCGTGCGCCTGGCCAGCAGCAGCGCCAGGACCATGTAGAACAAGCCCAGCGCCAGCGCGCTGAAGGCGGCGGCGAACTCGAGGTGCTGCACCAGCGCGAACTGCAGGCCGAAGCCCACCAGCGGCGGGCCGAACAGCACGGTGGCGTCGACATGATCGCCCTGGCGCGCCGCCCAGCGCAGCAGTTCAGCGCGGCCCTCGGGCGCCGCCCCGGCCTCGCCCAGCTTGCGCCGGGCGAACAACAGGCCGATGGCCACGTACATCAGGAAGAACAACAGCAGGAACGGCTCGGTGCTGCCCAGCAACTCCGGGGTGTAGTAACGCAGGCCCCAGGCGAAACCGATACCGAAGGTGCCGACGAAGCCGATCAGGTTGAGCAGGCGCCAGGTTTTGAACCAGGCGATGGCCAGGATGGCGCCGTTGAGCAGGAGGAAATAGCTGAACAGCGCGACATGGTTGCCGCTGCCGGTCGAGGTCAGGATGGGCGCGGCAAAACCGCCGAGCGCGGCCGCAGCCGCCAGCCCCAGGGCGTTCTGCGTAACCGCGAGAATCGCCGAGCAGAGGGTCACCAGCAACAGCAGGGCGAACGCCTGCGCCGGCGCAAGCAACGGATGCAGGCGCATGGCGGCGAAGATCGTCAGGTACAGCACGGCGATGCCCGCGCCCTGCAGCATCAGGCCGTAGTTCGGGTTGCGCAGGCGCAACCACCAGCCCAGGCCGAGCAAGGCGATGGCGCTGGCCGCAACCCCGGCGTAACGCAGCTGCACCGGGACCACCATGCCTTCGGTGGCGTAGCGCAGGAGAAAGGCCAGGCCGAGGAACAGCAGCAGCACGCCGACGCGCAGCACGGTATTGCCACCGAACAGCCAGGCCCGGGCCCGGGCGATGGCGCGCTCGATCGGCGAAGGTTCGCGCGGTGTGGCCGGCGGGCGCGGGGCGGGCGCGGCACCTGGCTGATCCTCTGCCTGAGTCCAGGCGTCGGCACTGGCCGCTGCAGGCTCGGGCTCGGCTTGCGCGAGCATATCCGCCGGCAGCTCCCAGCTCAGCTCAGGTTCGGCCGCGACGGGCGCCATCGCGACCGCTGACGTCCCGGTCGGCGGCGCCTCATCTGCCGCCGCAGGTTGCGCCTCGACCTTGAGCAGCCGCTCATGGATGGCCTGGGTACCCTGCTCGAAGCGCTCGCCAAGACTTTTCAGCTGCTTCGCCAACTCGGTGTTCTGTGCTTGCAGCCCCCTGAGCGTGAGCGCCTGAGCCATACCCAGACCGACCAAGCCACCCAACACCGCGCCAGTCAGCGACTCAGCGACCAGAGCCCCCAACACCAGCCCGACCAGCATGAAGATCCATTGCATGCAGTGCGTTCCC
>RCUJ01001770.1_pt1 | contig 11200 bp, 10 predicted proteins | sample 2166321 | NCBI WGS metagenome assembly RCUJ01 (sample SAMN09932808, study PRJNA488358) | compost metagenome | feature: garden; material: soil; isolation source: compost soil in an enriched community after 118 h of incubation | place: Germany: Experimental Botanical Garden Goettingen | collected... | reverse complement strand
TCCAGGACAAGGAATACGAGCGGGTGGGCGACCCGGTGACCCGGCGCGCGGATGTGCGCATTCTCGCCGCCACCAACCTCGACCTCGACGAAATGGTCCGCGATGGCCGCTTCCGCGAAGACCTGCTCTACCGTATCAATGTCATCGCCTTGAGCCTGCCGCCGCTGCGGGAGCGGCACGAGGACATACTAGGCCTTGCCGAGCGCTTCCTCGCCCGCTTCATCAACGACTACGCACGCCCCGCCCGCGGGTTCAGCGAAGAGGCGTTGACGGCGCTGCGGGGCTACCGCTGGCCGGGCAACGTGCGTGAACTGCGCAATGTGATCGAGCGCGCCAGCATCATTTGCAACCAGGACCTGGTGGAGGTCAGCCACCTGGGCATGGGTGACGCGCCCACCGCCAACTCGCCGCGAGTGGGCGGCCCACTGAGCCTGGAGGAACTGGAACGGGCGCATATCGCCGGCGTGCTGGCCAGCAGCGATACCCTGGACCAGGCCGCCCGCACCCTCGGCATCGACTCCTCGACCCTGTACCGCAAACGCAAACTCTATGGCCTGTGAAGCGGCGCGCCAGCATGAGACTGCACACTCGGCTGTTCCTGAGCATTTCCGCGTTGATCACGGTGGCCCTGTTCGGCCTGCTGCTGGGGCTGGTCAGCGTCACGCAGATGGCCGGCTCCCAGGAACGCCTGATCAATAGCTCCTTCGCGACCATCGACATCAGCCTGCGCTTGCGCCAGCACCTGGGCGACCAGATGGTCAACCTGATGGGCAAGGAGCTGGACGTGCCGGCGCTGCAGGAGTCGCAGCGTCGCTTCCTCGACGCCCTGGAGGACGGACTGAACTCGGAGGGCGACCCCGAGACCCGCAAGCATTTCCAGAGGATCGCCACGTCCTACCATGACTTCCTCGACATCATGCGCCAACCCGCCGGCCTGAGCTGGAGCCTGCTGGACGACGATGAACTCAGGCGCGCCCTGGACATCCTGCGCAGTAGCATAATGCAACTGCAGCGCCACTCCCTGACGGTGGTCGCGACCGCCGAAGGAGCGGCCCGCGACCGCGCGCTGCTGATCGCCGGCATGCTCGGCGTACTCGGCGGGGCGGTACTGCTGATCGGCTTCATCACCGCCAAGGGCATTGCCCGGCGCTTCGGCGAGCCCATAGATGCTTTGGCCAAGGCGGCCGATCAGATCGGCGAGGGGGACTTCCAGGTCACCCTGCCGCTGTCGCCGGTGAACGAAATCGCCGCGCTGATTCGCCGTTTCGGTCTGATGGCCGAGGCCCTGCGCCTGTTCAAGGCGACCAATATAGAGAAGCTGCTGGCCGAGCAGCAGCGCCTGAAGGCGGTGCTCGACAGCATCGACGACGGCCTGCTGATCCTCGACCGCCAGGGCCGGGTCGAGCACGCCAACCCCGTGGCCCAGCGCCAGCTCTCCTGGGAAGAGCAACCCAGCGGCCAGACGCTGGCGCGAGCCCTTGGCCACCCTGAGCTGGACGAGCTTGCACAGCACGTGTTGCGTGGCGACCCACTGGAGGAGGAGCCGGAAGACCTGGTTATAGAAGCCGATGGCGAGCACCGCGTACTGAGCTGGCGGCTGGCGCCGGTGGTGCTGGACGAGGAGCGCCGCCTGGGCGGCGTCATGGTCCTGCGCGACGTCACCGAAGAGCGCGCCTTCGAGCGGGTACGCAACGAGTTCGTGCTGCGCGCCTCCCACGAGCTGCGCACCCCGGTGACCGGCATGCAGATGGCCTTCGGCCTGCTCAACGAACGCCTGCGTTTCGACCCCGAGAGTCGCGAGGCCGACCTGTTGCGCACGGTGGACGAAGAGATGCAGCGGCTGGTGCGGCTGATCAACGACCTGCTGGATTTCTCCCGCTACCAGAGCGGTGTGCAGGTATTGGAACGCGAACACTGCGACCTCGAAGAACTGCTGGCGCAGCTACGCCAGCGCTACACCGCCCATGCCGGCGAACGGTCCATCGAGATCGAGCTGGAACTGCACCCTCCGCTGCCACGAGTGAACCTGGATCGCCTGCAGATCGAACGGGTACTGGACAACCTGGTAGGCAACGCCATCCGCCACAGCCCGGACGGCGGCCACATCCACCTGCAGGCCCGGCGCCATGGCGAGCGGGTGCTGCTCAGCGTCGCCGACGAGGGCGAGGGCGTGCCCTACAGCCAGCAGGCGCGGATCTTCGAGCCCTTCGTGCAGATCGGCCACCACAAGGGCGGCGCCGGTCTCGGGCTGGCCCTGTGCAAGGAAATCGTGCAGCTGCACGGTGGGCGCATCGGCCTCTACTCAAGGCCGGGGCAGGGGGCGCAGTTCTATATGACGTTGCCGGTGTAGGCGCCTGCCCTTCGCTGGAGCCATCCTTGTAGGAGCGAATTCATTCGCGAAGGGGATGCGAAGCGGCCCGCTGAGCACCTTCGCCGGCCTGCGTCGCGAATGAATTCGCTCCCACAGAAGGGAAGGACCATGGCCCAGCGCTCGCTATTCAGCGCGGCATCCCGTTCAACACCAGCAGCAGGGCGGCGGTCTCGGCGTCCGGCTGGCCATCGTAGAGGCGCTGGCGGTACTTCATCTGGAACGCGGCGATGATGTTGCGCGTGGCCTTGTCCAGCGTGCCCGTCTGCGGGGTGGTGTAGCCCTGGCGCGCCAGCTGCTGCTGGAACCAGCCGACCGTGGGCAGGGCCGCAGCGAAGCGCGCCTGCTCGCGGGCCACCGCGCGGGCGTCCGGCCAGGGCAGGAGGCCGGCGTCGGCTAGGCGCTTCCAGGGGAAGAGCGGGCCCGGATCGACCTTGCGCTGGGGGGCGATGTCGCTATGGCCGATGATGCTGCCCAGCGGCAGGTTATGACGTTGGACTATGTCCTTGAGGAGCAGGATCAAGGCGTCGATCTGCTCCTCGCTGAAGGGCTGGTAGACCCGACCGTTGGCGGTTTCCCGATAGCCTTCGTTGACCAGTTCGATGCCAAGGCTGCTGGCGTTCAGCCAGGTGCGGCCCTGCCATTCGCTTTCTCCGGCATGCCAGGCACGGCGGTTCTCGTCCACCAGGAGGTAGATCTTCGCCGGGTCGTCGCCGATCAGGTAATGGCTGCTGACACCGTCGCGGGTCAGCACGCGCAAGGAACCCTCCATGTCAGTAGAGGTGTAGTGCAGTACCACGTACTGCACGCGGCTGCTCTGGCTCACCGAGGTGTGGCTGTCGTCGATGCGCAGCCCGCCGGCGCAGCCGCCGAGCAAGAGCAGGGAAAGGCCGAGTAGTAAGGTCTTCATGGGGTCAGGTGGAGGACGCTTTGCAGGTTGTCGAGCAGCATGTCGACGCTGAGCATGATCAGCAGCATGCCGGTCAGGCGTTCCACGGCCATCAGGCCACGGTCGCCGAGAAAGCGCTGCAGGAAGGTGGCCTGCAGCAGGATCAGCGCGGTGCAGGCCCAGGCCAGCAGGACCGCGACATAGAGTTCCCAGAGCGCGCCCTGGTGGGTGTTGCGCAGGGTCATCAGCACCGCCAGGGCCGACGGGCCGGCCACTGCCGGGGTGGCCAGCGGCACCAGCATCGGCTCGCCGCCGGGCAGGTCGCCGAGCACGCCTTCCGGCCGCGGGAAGATCAGCCGCAGGGCGATGATGAAGAGGATGATGCCGCCGGCGATGGCGATGGATTCGCGGGACAGGCCAAGGCCGCTGAGGATCTTGTCGCCGAAGGTGAGGAACAGCATCAGCAGCGCCAGGGCGAACAGCAGTTCACGCAGGGCTACCCGCAGGCGCCGCTCGGGGGCGACGCCCTTGAGGGCGGCGATGAAGATGGCGATGTTGCCGAACGGGTCGGTGACCAGAAAGATCAGGACGGCGATGCCTAGCATTTCCATGGGGGGTCCCCTCAACCAATGGGCGAAAGTGTAATGGCCGGCGGCGCTGGCGTCTGCGCGAAGGGCCAAAGCCCGGCGGCGAACCTGTTACGGATTCTTCCCGGGGCTGGCCGGCGGAAAAAGGGCGCGGATTATACGCGACGCGTGATTGCGCGGGGCCAGCAGGCAATCGGACACGGGGCCTACCAGCCGGGATGAACGGCGACGTGGAGTTTTCAGCCTGCAAGTAATGTTGTAGGTAAGGGATACCCCAGCCGAGGGAAACCGCCATGCGCCGCGCGCTGCTCTGGTTGAAGCAGGACCTCAGACTCGATGACCACCCGGCGCTGCAGGCGGCCTTGCAGGCAGATCGCCTGTTGCCTTTGTATGTCCTGGACCCGGCAATGCTGCGCCCTTCGCCCCTTGGCCCGCGCCGGCTGGGCGTGCACCGCGCGCGCTTCCTGCTGGAAAGCCTCACCGCCCTCGACGCCGTCCTGCGCCAGCATGGCTCGCGCCTGCTGGTGGTGCAGGGCCACGCCGAGCTGGTGATCCCCACGCTGGTGGAACACCTGGGCCTGGACGAGGTACTGACCCTGGACGAGGTGGCACCGTACGAGCGTGCCGAGATTCGCCGGGTCCGCCACGCCCTGGGAGTGCCGCTAGCCGAGCTGCAGGGCAACAGCCTGTTACGCGAGGAAGAACTGCCCGCGCCGCTGAACGATCTGCCTTCGGTCTTCAACCAGTTCCGCACGCTGATGGAGGGGCGCCCCAACGTCTTCCAGCCTCGCGCCATGACCTTTGCCTTGCCACCGCTGCCGAGCGGCGCTGCCAGTCTCATGGAGCCATTGCCGACCTTGTCCCGCCTGGGCTTTGGCGAACCCCTGAGCGTGCCGGCCACGGCCTTTCCCTTTTCCGGTGGCGAACCCGCGGCCCTCGCGCGGCTGCGCGACTACCTCTGGGAAACCCAGGGCGTGCTTCAGCACCAGGAAAGCCGCAACGGCCTGATCGGCAGCGAGTACTCTTCGAAGCTTTCTCCCTGGCTGGCCAATGGCAGCCTGTCGCCGCGCCGGGTCGCCGCCGAGCTGCATCGCCTGGAAGCGCAGCACGGCCGCAGCGAGTCCACCCAGCAGCTGTGGATGGAGCTGCTCTGGCGCGAGTTCTTCCGCTGGACCCTGCTGCGCTACGGCAGCGCGCTGTTTCGCGCGGACGGCCTGAAGGCCACCGCAAGGGCGCCACGCAACCTCGACGAACGCTACCTGCGCTGGTGCAACGGGCGCACCGGGATGCCGCTGGTGGACGCCAACATGCGCGAGCTGGTGATGACCGGCTGGATGTCAAACCGCGGCCGCCAGGTAGTGGCCAGTTACCTGGTGAACGACCTGCAACAGGACTGGCGCCATGGCGCGGCCTGGTTCGAGGAGCACCTGCTGGACTACGACCCGGCGAGCAACTGGGGCAACTGGGCCTACCTCGCCGGGGTGGCCAGCGATCCGCGCCGCGCACGGGCCTTCAACGCCCTGCGCCAGGCCCGCCAGTACGACCCGGAGGCGGCCTACGTCAGCCTCTGGCTGCCGGAGCTGCGCGGGCTGCCGGTGGAGCAGCGGCACACGCCCTTCATGCTCAGCGAACCGCAGTTCGCCGGCCTGGACTACCCTCGGCTGGAACATATTCCGGAAAACTGGAAGCCCTACATCCCGAGCGCTGCCTGATCCGCTTCAACCCGACTGCGGCATGCCTTGCGGATCGGGTTCGCCCGATCCCGCCGCCAACTGGGCTGACGCCAGCTCGATCCGGTCGCGGCCCTGGTGCTTGGCCCGGTAGAGCGCCTGGTCGGCCCGTTGGAAGGCGGCGTCGGCGGGCTCGCCGGCCGTCAGCGCGGCAAGGCCGGCGGAGAGGGTGATCGAGACCCGCTCACCCTTGAAGTGGAAGGGGCAGGCCGCGACGGCGGCGCGCAGGCTTTCCAGCAATTGCTGACCGCCCTCTGGCGGCGTGGACGGCAGCAGCACGACGAATTCCTCGCCGCCGAAGCGGGCGATGAAATCGGTCTTGCGCAGGCGCCGGCCGAGTTCGCCGGCGATGATCTTCAGCACCTTGTCGCCGGCCAGGTGACCGTAACCGTCGTTGACCCGCTTGAAGTGGTCGATATCGATCACCGCCAACAACAGCTCGCCGCCGTAACGTTGCTGCCGGGCCACTTCGATCGCCAGGCGCTCGCTCCAGGCGGCGCGATTGGGCAGCCCGGTGAGGGGGTCCTGGAGGGCCTTCTGGCGCTGGGCTTCGAGGTTGTCGTGGAAGCCCTTGGCCTCCTCTTCCATGACTGCCACCCGCGCCATCAGCGCCTGCAGCCGCTCGCTCACTTCCTCCTCGCGGGCCGAGCGCTGATGCTGGTAGCGATTCATGGTGTCGAGCAGGCCGTCGAGATGCTGCTCGAGGTTCTGCTTGAGATGGTCGAGGTCGGTGGCATCCTGCACGCTGGCCTGCAGCCCGCTGACCTGCTCGCGCAGCCGGTCGCCCAAGGCACGGGCACTGTGCACCGACTCGGCATATCCCGCCTGGGCGGCGCTGAGGTGTTCGAGGAACAGTGCCAGGCGCTGATTGAGCTGTTTGAGATAACCGGCGAACTCGCGCTGGCCGTTGTCGGTCACCGCCAGCACCAGTACGCCCAGGTCGTCCAGCACCGGCACCAGTTCGTACCAGTTGAGCCCGCCGACCAGGCGCTGGCGCAGGGCATCCGCCTGGGGTTGGTGGAATTCGGGCAGGTCCAGTTCATCGAGCAATGAGCGGAGGCTGTCGGCCACATGGGGCGCGATCGCGCTATAGCCGGGCTCGGGCATCGCGGGCAGGGCGTAGGCGGGGTCGCCTTCGCCGGTGACCAAAGAGGCCGCCAGGGGCAGGCTATCGAGGGCGCTGCTGCGCAGCGGTTCGGTCCGAGGGGCGGGCTCGGGCTCGGGCTCGGGCTCGGGCTCGGGCTCGGGCTCGGGCTCGGCAACTATGATCAGTTCCGCTTCAGCGGGCGCCAGCGGAACCGCCTCGACCGGCGTCGCCATCGGCGCAGCGGACGCTGGAGCGGAAACAGGCTCGACGTCTCCAAGGCCTTTATCGCGACCACCGAACAGCCGCTGCAGCAAGCCAGGCCTGGCAACAGCCGTTTCGCTGCTGGAGATGGCCTGCAGGGCCTGCTCCTGGAGCATGCCGAGTTCTGCCAGCAACGCCGGCAATTCGCGGGGCTGGCGGACACGCTCATCGATACGCTTGGCGAACTGCTTGAGGCCCTTGCGCACGTCCCGCGGCAGCTCCAGCTCCAGCAGGCGGTCGGCGAGACCGGTGAGGGCGCTGACGCTCTGTTCCACGCGCTGCTGGCGGCGCTGCTCAGAGTCCAGCACTGCCTTCTCCAAGCGTGGAATCAGTGCCGAAAGACCGGCGTCCATCTGCTCGCCGCGGATGATCTCGCGCAGCTCCTGCATGCACTGGTCGACGGCCTTGTCGGCACCCTCGGCCGCCAGGGAACTGCGCACCAGGCCACGCCGCAGCAGGTCGAGGCGGGCATCCCAGCGTTTTTCGAGCGTCTCCTGCTGCTCGAGGCTTTCCAGGTACTTGGCCTTCCAACGCTGGGGGTCGTCGCTCATGCAGGGGTTCCGCGCTCGGGTTCGCTCAGCGCCAGGGGCAGGTCGGCCCGCAGCTCGTCGGGCAGGCGGATATCCACCGCCACCGGCAGGTGATCGGAAATCGGCTGACTGAGCACCGCGACCCGCTCCAGGGTCAGGCTCGGACTGAGCAGGATGTGATCCAGGCAGCGCTGCGGCCGCCAGCTGGGGAAGGTGGCCTCGACCTGCGGCGCCAGGAGGCCGAGGTCGCGCAGCGGCGAGCGCTCCAGCAGGTCGTTGGCGTGGGTGTTCATGTCGCCCATCAGCACAAGGTGGCGGTAATTGCCCACCAGCTCGCGGATATAGGCCAGCTGCCGGGTGCGGGTACGGGCGCCGAGGGAGAGGTGCATCATCACCACGGCCAGCGCTTCGTGCCCCTTGCCGAAGCGAATCAGGATCGCGCCACGGCCGGGCGGGCCGGGCAAGGGATGGTCTTCCAGCAGGCTGGGCTGCAGGCGGCTGAGCAGGCCGTTGCTGTGCTGGGCGAGGCGCCCGAGGTTGCGATTGAGCTGCTGGTACCAGTAGGGGAACGCGCCGAGCTGGGCAAGGTGCTCGACCTGGTTGATGTAGCCGGAGCGGAGGCTGCCGCCGTCGGCCTCCTGCAGGGCGACCAGGTCGTAGTCGCCGAGCAGGTCGCCGATGCGCTGGAGGTTTCCGGCGCGGCCCGTATGCGGCAGCAGGTGCTGCCAGCCACGGGTCAGGTAGTGGTGGTAACGCTCGGTGCTGATGCCGACCTGGATGTTGAAGCTGAGCAGGCGCAGGCGCCCGTCGGCGGGCAGGCTACCCCTGTCGCAATGGGGGTTGACCTGTGCATCGCACAGGCTGGCGGCCCGCTCACTCACCCAGCGTCTCAGCATCGGGCGAATGCGCCGCTTACTGCGCGGCGCGCTCCTTGTCGATCAGGTGCTCGGCGACCTTGAGGGTCTGCTCCGGGCCACCCGAGGAGCTGATGTCGAAACGGTACTTGCCGTTGACCACCAGGGTCGGCACGCCGGTGATCTGGTAGGCCATGGCCAGCTTCTTGGCTTTTTCCATCTGGCTCTTCACGCCGAAGGAGTTGTAGGCCTTGAGGAAGGCGTCCTTGTCCACACCCTGGCCAGCGAGGAACTCGGCCATTTCATCCGGGGTGGCGAGCTTCTTGCCGTCCTTGTGGATGGCTTCGAACACGGCCTTATGCACCCGCTGCTCGACCTTCATGCTTTCGAGGGCGATGAACAGCTGGCCGTGGACGTTCCACAGGCCGCCGAACATGGCCGGGATACGCACGAAGTTGACGTCGGCCGGGAGTTTTTCTGCCCAGGGATTGAGGGTCGGTTCGAACTGGTAGCAGTGCGGGCAGCCGTACCAGAACAGCTCCACCACCTCGATCTTGCCCGGGACGGACACCGGAACCGGGCTGCTCAGCTCGACGTACTGCTTGCCGGCCTCGATGTCTTCAGCCTGGACGGCGCTCATGCCCAGCAGGCTGGCACCGGCGAGAACGGCGGAAAGTATCAGGTTACGCATGCTTCACTCCTTGACGGGAAATAGGGCCGCGAGGGCGATGATTCGACCTGCGACGGTGCGGCGGGTTCCGGCCATTGTAGCGGGCCTCGGAACGAAAAAGGGTGGCCTTGGCCACCCTTGATCAGCTTCCGGACAACGGACCTCAGTGCAGGCCCTGGATGTAGCTGGAAACCGCTTCGATATCCTTGTTGCTCAGCTTGGCCGCGATGCCGCGCATGATCATGCTGTCGCCATCGTTGGTGCGGTTGCCTTCGCGGAAATCGGTCAGCTGCTTCGACACGTACTGGGCATGCTGGCCACCCAGGTGCGGGAAGCCGGCAGCTGCGTTGCCGGAGCCGTCGGGGGCATGGCAACCGGTGCAGGCGGGCATGCCCTGCTCCAGTTTGCCGCCGCGGAACAGGGCCTCGCCACGGGCGACCACTTTCGGGTCGGCGGCGCCGACGCTGCCCTTCTGGCTGGCGAAGTAGGCGGCGATGTCGGCCATGTCCTGGTCGCTGACGTTGTTCAGCAGACCGGTCATTTCCAGCACGGTGCGATTACCGGCCTTGATGTCCTGCATCTGTTTGAGCAGGTAGCGTTCGCCCTGACCAGCCAGTTTCGGGAAGTTCGGGGCGGCACTGTTGCCATCCGGACCGTGGCAGGCACCGCATACTGCGGCTTTGGCCTGGCCAGCCTTGGCGTCGCCGGCGGCGTGGGCCATGCCGGTGATGCCCAGGGTCAACAGCAGACTCACGATTACTTTGTTCATCAGCTAATCCAACTACGGCTAAAGGGTAAAGGTGTTATGTACCGGGCTACTTTATTTGCTCATCCACTGGATGACCGCTTGATAGTCCTCGGCACTGCAATCCATGCACAGGCCTTTCGGCGGCATGGCGTTCAAACCGTTGGTGACGCTCTGCACCAGAGTGTCCATGCCCTTGGCCAGGCGCGGTTCCCAGGCAGCCGTGTCGCCTTTCTTCGGCGCCATCGGCAGCTGACCCGTGTGGCAGGCAGCGCAGGCCCGGTTGAAAACCGCTTCCGGTTCCTGGGCTGCTTGCGCAACGAAGGACACCGCCGCAAGGCTAGCGACGAGCAGCAATTTCTTCATTATCAACCTCATCGGGAGGGCACTGCCGCGCGTTATTCGGTGCGTCGGTCACTGCCGTGGACACTAGACCCTGGGGGATAAAGCGCACACTAAATCCGCGGCATTATATACTGGCGATGCTTAAACGGAAACGAAACCGCCCCCTGCGACACCGCGTCGCACCCTGGACACCGCATGTCATTCAAGAATCCGATCCTCGGCCTGTGCCAACAGGCCCGCTTCCTCATCAGTGCCGCCAAGGTCGACCAGTGCCCGCCGGATGCAGGCCTGGAAGTGGCTTTCGCCGGGCGTTCCAACGCCGGCAAATCGAGCGCGCTGAACACCCTGACCCACGCCAACCTGGCACGTACCTCGAAGACGCCGGGGCGCACCCAGTTGCTGAACTTCTTCTCCCTGGACGAAGAACGCCGCCTGGTCGACCTGCCGGGCTACGGCTACGCCAAGGTGCCGATCCCGCTCAAGCAGCATTGGCAGCATCACCTGGAGGCCTACCTCAGTAGCCGTGAAAGCCTGGTTGGCCTGGTGCTGATGATGGATATCCGTCACCCGCTGACCGACTTCGACCGCCTGATGCTGGACTGGTCCAGCGCCGGCGGCATGCCGCTGCACATCCTCCTGACCAAGGCCGACAAGCTGGCCTTCGGCGCGGCGAAGAACGCGCTGCTCAAGGTGCGCCAGGAAATCCGCAAGGGTTGGGGCGATGACGTGAGCATCCAATTGTTCTCTGCGCCCAAGCGCCAAGGCATCGAAGAAGCCCACGCCGTGCTCGCACAATGGCTGCAGCTGGACCAGCCGGAAGAACAGGAAGAAGCCTGAATTCCAGGCAAAAAAAACCCCGGACTTCGTATGGGGAGGGGGAAGTTCGGGGTCTAAGTCTGAACCGCTAGGGCGGGGTTCAGATATCTGCCAACACTAAACACAGCAAAAGGAGCATCGAAAGGCTTCACCAGCCATTCAGTTGTGTGACTCCCCTGCCACGGCGAAAGTTCAGATTAATTTTCAAACCAGTTAGTTATCAGAACTGCCTTGTTTATTCTATTTTTGCAAAGCATCTGTTTCAGCACTGGTACAGATGCCGCTGGAATAGGCACACTCAGTGCGCCTCGTCCCAGT
>RCUJ01001768.1_pt1 | contig 11201 bp, 11 predicted proteins | sample 2166321 | NCBI WGS metagenome assembly RCUJ01 (sample SAMN09932808, study PRJNA488358) | compost metagenome | feature: garden; material: soil; isolation source: compost soil in an enriched community after 118 h of incubation | place: Germany: Experimental Botanical Garden Goettingen | collected... | reverse complement strand
GGTAAACCGATTACTTCGTCTACGATATGTATTACGCCATTGGAAGCCATAATATCTGCAGTGCTTACCATAGCGCCACCATTAAGAACCACCATATTGGAAGCCGTATTAACATACATACTTAATGTGTTGGTCGAGGAAGCAGGACCCTTGGCTAATGTTTTAATATAACCTGTGGTTAAATCAGTCGATTTCAAAGTAGTTGAAATAACATGATTTAATAAAATTTCAGTTAAAGCAGCTTTTGGTACATCATTTATTGTCGCGTAGGGTGTTGTTGTAAGAAATGCTGTAAAAGCAGCATTGGTTGGGGCAAAAACGGTATAAGATCCACTGGCTTGTAATGTAGTTGTTAATTCTGTCTTTTCTAATGCTTGTACTAAGATACTTAAATCAGGAGTATTCGATGCGATTCCAGTTATTGAATTGTCAACTGGAGCAGTGTCATTATCATCATCACATGATATGGCTAGGACTGAAAATAATACAATCAGTGCTAGATTTTTAATTTTCATTACATTTTTCATGATTTTTTTGTTTAATTGTTTAGACGAAATTAATAAATCAATTTCTTATTTTGTTTAATTATTTAATAAAAATGATAAACAAAATAAAAATTTATCATTTCTTTTATAATTGTTTAATGTTGTGGAAAGATAAGAAACATGTATGTAAATTGTTTTTTATCAGTTAATTATGGTTTGTAGGTTGTTTTTAAGTGATTTTTGTTGAATCGAAAAGTTAATTCAGGTTGAACATTTTATAATGTTTGTGTTTTTTTGTTGTTTATGCCTTTGGTTGTATTGATAAACAAAAGTATTAAGGGTAATTTTGAGGTTTTAATTCAATGACCTAGAATCTTCGAATCCTTAGTTTAGTAGTTCTGAAGTATGCAAATTAAATTTTAGAGTGAACAATAGTACTGGTATTAGGATAAGGTTGTTTTATATTTAATGTAAATTTGTAAAAATAAAATCAGCCTTTAACAGTTACATACATATAAATAAACTTGAAGTAGTAATGGAAAAAAATAAATTTTGTTTTTTTAAAATTTTGATGATGATTCTTTTTAGTCAGACCTTATTATCCCAGACCGATATAAATAAATTGGATGAAAAGGGAAAAAAGCATGGCCTTTGGAAAGGATTGTATGAAGAATCAAAAAGACCCAGATACGAAGGCACTTTCTCCCATGGTAAAGAAGTTGGTGTTTTTAAGTTCTATGATGATACAAAAGCAGGAGCCGTAATCGCTACGAGAGAATTTAATGCTACAGATAATTCTGCTTACACCATTTTTTATAGTCAGGACAAAAATAAAGTCAGTGAAGGCAAAGTTGTCAATAAATTGTTTGAAGGACAATGGAAGTATTATCATCATGCTTCAAATAAAATCATGACCATTGAGAATTACAGCAAAGGGAAATTGCAGGGAGTACGAACCGTTTACTTTCCTGATGGAAAAATAGCAGAAGAAATGAGCTATAAGAATAATGTAAAAGAAGGGCTTTACAAGAAATATACTGAAAAAGGAATTGTACTCGAAGAATCGAACTTTAAAAACAATGAGTATAACGGTAAGGCTATTTTTAGAGATTCGGAAGGTAAGATTGTATCAAGCGGCCAGTTTCTAAACGGAAAGAAATCGGGTATTTGGCAGTTTTTTGAAAAAGGGGAACTAGTTAAGGAAATGAATATGAGTTTTCCTGAAAATGCTACAAAAAGCAAGAATAAGTAAGTCCTGTGTTGCGCAAAAAGTATTGTAAATCTTTTTTGTACCTTTGCACCCTTGTAAAATTATAATGGTTTGAAAATGAAACGTGTTGTTGTAGGACTTTCTGGAGGTGTAGATTCAAGTGTTGCTGCTTATTTGTTGCAACAACAAGGGTATGAAGTTATCGGTCTTTTTATGAAAAATTGGCATGATGATTCCGTTACTATTTCAAATGAATGTCCTTGGCTAGAAGACAGTAATGATGCTTTATTGGTAGCAGAGAAACTTGGGATTCCTTTTCAAACCGTTGATTTAAGCGAACAGTACAAAGAGAAAATCGTGGACTATATGTTCAACGAATATGAAAAAGGGCGAACTCCAAACCCTGATGTACTTTGTAATCGCGAAATAAAATTTGATGTTTTCATGAAAATTGCATTGAGTCTTGGAGCTGATTATGTCGCTACAGGTCACTATTGTCAAAAAAGTGAAATCGAAGTGAATGGACAAGTAGTTTATCAGTTAAAAGCGGGTGCCGATACGAATAAAGATCAATCTTATTTCCTTTGCCAATTGTCTCAAGAACAATTAGCCAAATCCTTATTTCCAATTGGTGAATTGACCAAACCGGAAGTTCGTGAAATTGCTGCCCAAATGGATTTGATTACTGCTGAAAAGAAAGATTCACAAGGATTATGTTTCATCGGAAAAGTTCGTTTACCGGAATTCTTGCAACAAAAATTGCAACCCAAAGAAGGTAAAATTGTTCAGGTTGATAAAAATGATCCGATTTACAGTATTGAAAAACCTGTAGGTTTATCACTTGAAGACGAATTGAAATTGGAAGCTCAAAAACTTAACTATACGCCAACAATGGGTAAAGTAGTGGGGAAACACCAGGGAGCTCATTATTTTACTATTGGACAACGCAAAGGATTGAATGTTGGAGGAACAACCGATCCATTATTTATCATTGCTACTGATGTGGTAACCAATACCATTTATACAGGATTAACCAGCCAACATCCGGGATTGTTTAAAAAAGCATTGTTTATCGAAGAATCTGAACTGCATTGGGTTCGTGAAGATTTGGCTTTGGCCAATGGTGAAACCAGAGAAGTAATGGCAAGAATCCGTTACAGACAACCTTTGCAAAAAGCAACACTCCACCAATTTGAAAACGGAATGTATGTTTCCTTTGAGGAACCACAGTCAGCGATTACCGAAGGTCAATTTGTTGCTTGGTATGCAGGAGATGAATTAGTTGGTTCGGGTGTAATTTCTTGATGTAAAGTTGGGTTTTCGGGGAGAAAGCTATTTTCTCGCAATTTTTCGATTCTCTGTATTTTTTTAAATGTAAGTAATCTAAAAAAGGATTAGGGGAAGAATATTTTTATTCCATATTTTTTTATTTGTAATGTATATAATAGATTATAGTTTTAAATAGTTTATTATCTTTGAAACACTACTTCCTTTAAGAATATGAAAAAATCCCTGCAATTAGTATTTCTTTTTTTTATTTCATTTTCTGCATTTTCACAGGAAGACGCCTGGGTCTATTTTAACGCAAAACCAAACGCTGCATTTTATTTTGATTCTCCATTAGAAATGCTTTCCCAGAGAGCTTTAGACAGAAGAACCAGTCAGAATATAGTGTTGGATTTTAAAGATATTCCAATTGAATCAACCTATATTAGTCAAATAAAAAACACAAGTGGAATTACGGTTATGGCCAAGTCCAAATGGTTGAATGCGATTCATATTCGAGGGACTCAGTCGGCTATTACTTCACTAAAAGCTTTTTCCTTTATTGACAGAATTGATTTTGCAGATAAAAGTCTTAATCTCGTCGCGAAAAAAACCAGTTCTTCTAAAGTAAGTAAAGTAGATAAAAAGCTGGATACTAAAATAGATTATACGTACGGTACATCCGGTAATCAAATACAGATGCTTAACGGTCATCAATTACATCAGCAAAATTATACAGGAGCAGGAAAAATTATAGCCATTATGGATGCTGGTTTTCCAGGTGTTGATACAGCACAACCTTTTCAAAGATTGAGAGATAATAATCAGATTTTGGGAGGTTATGATTTTGTATCAAGAAGCCCTGATTTTTATGTATTGGATTCCCATGGGACTTCCGTACTTTCCTGTATGGGCGGCTACACAGAAAATCAACTTGTGGGAACGGCTCCGGATGCTTCTTATTATTTATTTATTACCGAAGATGATACTTCTGAAAATCCCATCGAAGAATCATTATGGGTAGAAGCTGCAGAGAGAGCGGATAGTTTAGGGGTTGATATTATCAATACATCCTTAGGTTATTTTGATTTTGATAATCCAAATTATAATTATACGTATAGCGATATGAATGGCACAACAGCTTTCATTTCCCGCGGAGCTGATGTAGCATTTAGCCGGGGGATGATTGTTGTGGCATCAGCAGGGAATTCAGGAAATACTGTTGATCCATATATTGGCGCTCCTGCGGATGCTGCCGGGGTAGTTGCCATTGGTGCGGTTACTGCAACGGAAACATTGGCTACTTTCAGTTCTATAGGCCCTTCATTTGATAACAGAATCAAACCAGATGTCATGGCTCAGGGGCAGACGGTTTTTTTATCCAACGAAGTAGGTGCTATTGGCACCTCAAGCGGAACTTCATTTTCCAGTCCGATAATGGCAGGAATGATTGCCTGTTTGTGGCAGGCTTTTCCTTCCAAAACGAATCAAGAAATTAAACAACTAATTTTGGAATCATCGGACAGGTTTGCAATTCCAGATAATCAATTTGGTTACGGAATTCCTGATTTTGCGTTGGCCGTAACGAATGTATTATCTCAGGAACAGTTTTCTCAGAATGATTTTCAAATTTATCCCAATCCAACTCAGGATTTCTTATCAATTTCTTTTCCAGAAAATTTTAAGAGAGGAACGCTTACTATTTTTACTATTCTCGGTCAAAAAGTTTTGGAAAAAGCAGTCTCAAGTCAGTCGTCTGGGATTTCGTTGAAAGCATTAAGTCAGGGAATGTATCTCTATAAATTGGAATCACAGGCCTTTTCAAAAACCGGAAAAATTATAAAACACTAATTATTCGAATTCAAATGAATAAAATTACCCAACTCTTTAAAATTAAATATCCTATCATTCAAGGTGGGATGATTTGGAACAGCGGTTATAAATTGGCAAGTGCAGTCAGTAATGCAGGAGGTTTAGGACTCATTGGTGCGGGTTCCATGTATCCTGAAGTTTTGAGAGAGCATATTCAAAAATGTAAAAAAGCAACAACAAAACCTTTTGGTGTCAATGTTCCGATGCTGTATCCGAACATTGAGGAAATCATGAAAATTATTGTTGATGAAGGAGTTAAAATTGTTTTTACATCAGCGGGAAATCCCAAAACATGGACTCCTTTTTTGAAGGAAAACGGAATTACGGTTGTGCATGTGGTGAGCAGTTCTGTTTTTGCTTTAAAAGCACAGCAAGCCGGTGTTGATGCCGTTGTTGCCGAAGGTTTTGAAGCGGGAGGACACAATGGAAGAGAGGAGACCACCACCCTGACTTTAATTCCAATGGTCAAAGAACAAATCGAAATTCCTTTGATAGGCGCGGGAGGAATTGCGACCGGTCGTGGTATGCTGGCTGCAATGGTATTGGGTGCAGATGGTGTACAGGTTGGAAGCCGTTTTGCGGCATCGGTTGAGTCTTCGGCACATGAAAATTTTAAAAAAACCATCATCAATATAAAAGAAGGAGATACCCAACTTACCTTAAAGGAACTGGCTCCTGTGCGGTTGATTAAAAATAAATTTTATCAGGATGTCCAAGAGTTGTATGAAAAATGTCCGACCAAAGAGGAATTGGTTCAGTTGTTGGGAAGAGCAAGAGCAAAACGCGGCATGTTTGAAGGAGATTTAGTCGAAGGCGAATTAGAAATCGGACAAATAGCTGGTTTAATTCATGAGATAAAAACCGCAGAAGATATTATAAAGGAAATGATTGCCGATTTTGAGACTGCCAGAAAAGAGGTAACAAAATTTGATTTTTAATTTTATAAGCGATATAGAATGAGCAAAATAAATATATATATACTATTACTTTTTCTGGGATTGGGTATTCAAAATTCATACAGTCAGGTTTATAAGTTTAAAACATCAGGCTTCAGTGTTTTAGAAAAAACCGAAAAAGGTAAATGGGGGGAATGGTCTGATTTGGATTTAGTCAATATCGTTGTTTCCTTGGATACAGATAAAAACAGAATTGTTGTTTATTCTCAAATTATTCAGTTGTTTGAAATTGTAGAGTATCAGAGCAGGACGGAAAATGATACTGATATCGTGTATTCATTTACCTGTAAGGATAACGATGGTGTTGATTGTATGCTTTCCATTATTACAAGAAAAAAACAGGATAACAGGAAACAATTGTACATTAATTATGAGGACAGGATTGTAGTCTACAATATTTTTAATGTCTAAACAAAAAAGTCGCATTCAGCGACTTTTTTGTTTATGACGGTAATGTAAAATCTATAAAGGAGACCTAATTTCGTAGATTTCAATTATTCTATATCTTTTATGAATTCGTCGTATTCTAAATAGAACAACTCCAGAGCACTCATTTTTTCGTTGTAAAAATCAAAAATTTCATCCCAATATTTTCGGTTACTTACGCTGACTTCCAATTTTTCAACCCAAATACGACTGATCGTTTTTCCGTTTTCGAGATTATATTCTTTTTCGAATACCAAGTCTTGAATGAATTCTTCTTCCAGAATATTTTTTAAAGCTTCTAGTTTTTCAAAATAGGCAATTCTTTTGCCCTCGTTTCGATGTTCAATGTCAATTAAAACCTGAGCTTTTTTATTATCCACATAAAATTTAAAAGAGAAATCCTTGATTTTGGTGTCGTATAACAACCATTTTCTTGGATACTTTTCGGCGAAAGCAATCCAGAATTCTCGTTTCAGTCTTTGGGTTTCTTCTTTACTATACATCTCTAATGGCTTTTGGTTGTAGAAAACTTGTGAAATTGTATTTTCTAAACTATATTTAGGTGTTATTTTGAATGCAAAAATAGACTTTGATTATGGATTTCCAAGAATTTTTACGGTATGTTCCTAAATTAATTGATGCTAGACTTCCTGCTTTTGATGCGCACGTTAAAATGGCACCTTTGGAGCGAATAGAAAGTTTAAAAAGGATTAATATTGACGACAAAAAGCCGAGAATAGCTGCTGTTATGATGTTGTTTTATCCCAAAAATGATGAAACACATTTGGTTTTGATCGTGCGGAATTCTTACAAAGGCGTTCATTCGGCACAAATTGCATTTCCCGGAGGTAAATATGAAACCAGTGATGAAAGTTTTGCGGAAACGGCCCTTCGCGAAACACATGAAGAAGTTGGAATACATCCAGAAAAAATTGAGGTGATAAAATCATTTACGGAATTATACATCCCGCCCAGTAATTTTATAGTGCATCCTTTCCTGGGAATCTGTAAAGAAGAAATTATGTTTTTCCCAGATCCTTCTGAAGTGGCAGATATCATCGAATTACCGTTATCCGTTTTTTTGAGTGATGCCATTATAGTAGATACAAAACTGTCTACTTCTTATGCCGAAAACATAAAAGTTCCTGCTTTTGAAATAGAAAAGCATATGGTTTGGGGTGCTACAGCAATGATGTTGAGTGAATTGAAAGATGTTTTGAAAGAAGTTATATGGGAACAGAGTAATATTAATTTAATGTTAAAAAATAGTAAAAAACATCAGGAATAAATTTTGTAAATTCGCCAATTCAATATAAAATACACATATTTTTATGGGATTATTTAAAAGAAATCCTTTTGGACACATATTATTTATAAAAAAGTGGCTCATCCGAATTTTTGGAGGTATCACACATAGACGTTACAGAGGTTTTAATGAATTACAAATTGAAGGCTCAGAAATAATCAGAACTTTACCAGAGAACAACGTACTTTTTATATCCAATCACCAAACTTATTTTGCCGATGTTGTGGCCATGTTCCATGTTCTTAATGCCAGTTTAAGCGGCAGAGAGGATTCCATTAAAAATGTTTGTTATTTATGGCAACCTAAGATGAATATCTACTATGTTGCTGCCAAGGAAACGATGCAGGCGGGTTTATTGCCAAGAATTCTGGCCTATGCAGGAGCAATAACCGTAGAACGTACTTGGCGGGCTAAAGGTGTTGATGTTGCCGAAAAAAGAGAGGTAAATCCAAACGATACCGAAAATATTAAAATTGCTCTGGCAGATGGATGGGTAATCACTTTTCCACAAGGGACGACAAAATCGTTTAAGCCTGTACGTAAGGGAACGGCTCATATTATAAAAGAGCACCGACCAATTGTTATTCCTATTGTTATAGATGGTTTCCGTCGTTCATTTGATAAAAAAGGACTCCGAATGAAAAAGAAAGGAATCCTTCAGTCGTTTATTATCAAGGAGCCTTTGGAGATTGATTATGATAATGATACTATCGACGAAATTGTAGAAAAAGTAGAATATGCCATCGAGCAACATCCTTCGTTTTTAAAAGTTATTCCGGCTGAAGTACTAAAAGAACAGGAAGAATTAAACAAAACCCGTAAGTGGGATTACTAAAAAAAAAGAGTTTGTATTGGCAAACTCTTTTTTTTATACATTATAGATCAATCTTTTTTAGTTCTTTGTAATTGGCGTACAATCGTCTGAGTAAGATTCCGTATAATAATCTGTAAAATAACCAGAAAATACCAAAGAAGGCTACTGTAATCACTGATAGAAGAACAATCGTAATCACCATCGCTTTTCCGTTATTGGCAATTTTGTCTTTCAAATTACTTACTTCAGGATTGTAGGTAAAAGCAATCACAAAGCCAATGATTAAACTCACAACAATCATGGCCAAATTATACCAAACATAGCATTGCACCGTTTTACGGGTTTTCAGAATATCTTTCATCAATTGCTTTGTGGACACCGTTGTTGAAATCGTAATATAGTTTTTATAAAATAAATAGATAAAAACGATGATCACAGCGTAATTAAAATAGGTGAATCCGTTGAAAATTGCAATCAACTCATCGTGTTTTAATTTTTTAAAATATTCATCAGTATTAAAAAATACGCTGATGGATGTCCATAACAGAATTTCTAAAATACTGATAATTAAAATCCACTTCACAATCGAAGAAGATTTTCGGTGTATCATTTTGTAAATTTCAGTTTCCGAAATCTGTTTAAAAGAATTATCATTCTTTTGCCAGTCTTTTTTCAATAAATCCAGTTCTTTCATACTCCTAATGGATTTAATATTTTTTTTAATTTCCCTTTAATTCTATTCATTTTCACCCTTGCATTTACTTCGCTTATCCCCAATGTTTCTGCTATTTCTGTATAATCTTTATCTTCCAGATACATGAAAACAAGTGCTTTTTCAATATCGTTCAACTGATAAACAGCTTTATACATCAGTTTTATCTGTTCTTCCTCTTCGTAATTGTATTCTATATCATGAGTGAAATGTTGCCGTCCTTCAAACTCAACGGTGTTTATGGATCGTTTGGTTTTTCGGTACAAAGTGATGGCTGTGTTCAAAGCGACTCGATAGGCCCAAGTAGAAAATTTGCTATCGCCCCGAAATTTGGGAAATGCTTTCCATAACTGAATCGTGATTTCCTGAAACAAATCCTTGTGTGCATCATCACCATTAGTATACAATCTACAAATCTTGTGGATTATATTCTGGTTTTCCTGCAATTGCTTTACAAAAGAATGTTCTAGATTATCACTCATATTTCATTAGTACGACACCCGTACGTTTTGTTACAAAACGTCACTTTTTTATTTTAAATAAACATAATAATTAGGAGCACAAGCCAATCATTCATAACAACATTCCTCCCGCTGTCATTCCAATCTTTTTTCTCGTTAGAAAAAAAACGAGAAGAAAGGATTTTCCCTTCCATCGGGGCTAATCCAGAAATTTATTTTTTCATGAGATCTTTTCAAAGGAAAATAAAATATTAAAAAATATTCCAGTTTATGCGACCAATGTTCAGTCCCAAACCTAATTAAAATAATATAACTTAGCAACTCTGAAATACATAAAACAAAAATTTTGCAACTATCAAATTTCCTTTCAAGAATTCCAATCACAATTTCCAAAAAGTTTAAATCTATAATTACAATTCTATTTATACTATTTATTAGTTTTAATTTTTATTCGCAAAATAAATATGTCTTTGTTGGTTCTTATAACTTTAATAAAGACAAAAAAGGAATTTATGTTTTCAAAGTAGATACTGTAACAGGTAAATTAAAGAAGATTACAACAGTTAAGAATGTTTTAAATCCTTCTTATTTGACGGTTTCTCCAAACGGCAATTATATTTACGCATGTACCGATACCAAAACTCCAAATGCAGGAAGTGTCAGTAGTTTTGAATTCAAACCTCAAAACAAGACTTTGACGTTTATTAACAGTCAGAAAAGTGGTGGTGAAAATCCAGTTTATCTTTCGGTTCATAAAAATGGGAAATGGCTTGTAAATGCCAATTATACAGAAGGCAGTGTTGCAGTTCATTCGCTGACGGAGGATGGTAAAATAAGTCCTATTGTTCAAGTTTTATCCTATTCAGAGGGAAGTATTAATAAAGAAAGGCAAGATCGTTCACATGTTCATTCCAGTGTGTTTTCTCCCAATTATGATTTTATTTTTTTACCTGATTTGGGGGCGGATAAAATCAGATCTTATCAATTCGACAGTTTACAAAAACAACCGCTTCAAGAAACTCCATTTCCATTTACTCAAGCTGTATTAGGAAGTGGACCGAGACATTTTGTATTTCATCCCAATGGAAAATTTGCCTATTGTGTTGAAGAGCTCACAGGAACAGTAAGTGCTTATAAGTATTCAAATGGTAAATTAGATAGTTTTCAAAGAATCACAGCTCATTCTGATGAGTTTAAAGAAGGATTTAATAGTGGAGACATTCACGTTTCCCCAGATGGGCTTTTTTTGTATGTATCCAATCGTGGAGAAGAAAATAATATTGCCATTTTTTCGATTGAAAATGATGGAATATTAAAAACAGTGGGATGTCAATCCACCTATGGAAGAACGCCAAGAATATTTGCCGTTGATTCCCAAGGAAAATTTATAATAGTGGCAAATCAATCTACAGGAAATGTAGTGGTTTTTAAAAGAGATTCAGTTACAGGATTATTAAAGAAATGTTCAACAAATACAAAAGTAAAAAATGCTTCTTGCGTACAAATTAAAGAATACTTGTAAATTATAATGGGCTAGTTTTATAATAATTCACCATCAGATTCACAAATTTACTGTACCCTTCCATACCGTCTTTTTGCTGGTTCAATTTTAGGAAATTGTCATAAAAAGCGTGAAAACCAGTCTCAATGGGAGTTTCATATTGTTTCCAGAAATCCTCACTTTCCTGATAGT
>RCUJ01001764.1_pt1 | contig 11213 bp, 8 predicted proteins | sample 2166321 | NCBI WGS metagenome assembly RCUJ01 (sample SAMN09932808, study PRJNA488358) | compost metagenome | feature: garden; material: soil; isolation source: compost soil in an enriched community after 118 h of incubation | place: Germany: Experimental Botanical Garden Goettingen | collected... | reverse complement strand
TGCTGCTCGACGAACCGTCCAACGACCTCGACGTGGAAACCCTGCGTTCGCTGGAAGAAGCCCTGCTGGACTTCCCGGGCGCTGCCATTGTGATCTCTCACGATCGCTGGTTCCTGGACCGCGTGGCGACGCACATCCTGGCGTACGAAGATGACTCGCAAGCGGTGTTCTTCGAAGGCAACTACACCGAGTACGAAGCGGATCGTAAAAAGCGTCTCGGCGAAGCGGCTGCCCAGCCACACCGCGTGCGTCACAAGAAACTGGCCTGATTCGGGTTGGTTGCATAAAAGAGCGGAGCCTTCGGGCTCCGTTTTTTTTGCCTGGTTTTTTTCAGCGGGATCGAGGTGTGGCCATCGCGAGCAGGCTCACTCCTACATTTGAAATGCGTTCCCCTGTAGGAGTGAGCCTGCTCGCGATAGCTGTATAACTGGTGGTGCATTTCTTGAACCCAGACTCCCCATTCAGGTGCAAAACAAGCTCAAAAAACCGCCTGATTTATATCCTGTGCACCATTTAATTTCATAACTGCGACATTTTGCTCTGTTCCTGTGCGCGATCCGTTTGTTACAGTCCGGCCCAATCTCCTCCAACGACAATAAATTTGCCGAGACTTTTCCCATGATCGAATCCGTCGAATCCTTCCTCGCTCGCCTGAAAAAACGCGACCCGGATCAACCCGAATTCCACCAGGCCGTCGAAGAAGTCCTGCGCAGTTTGTGGCCGTTTCTCGAAGCCAATCCGCATTACCTGACCTCGGGGATTCTGGAGCGCATCTGCGAGCCGGAGCGCGCGGTGATTTTTCGCGTGTCGTGGGTCGACGATCAGGGCAAGGTCCAGGTCAATCGCGGTTTCCGCATCCAGATGAACAGTGCGATCGGCCCGTACAAGGGTGGCCTGCGTTTCCATCCGTCGGTGAACATGGGCGTGCTGAAATTCCTCGCCTTCGAACAGACCTTCAAAAACTCCCTGACCTCGCTGCCCATGGGCGGCGGCAAGGGCGGCTCGGACTTCGATCCGAAGGGTAAGAGCGACGGCGAAGTCATGCGTTTCTGCCAAGCGTTCATGAGCGAGTTGTACCGCCACATCGGCGCCGACGTTGACGTGCCGGCCGGTGACATCGGTGTCGGTGCGCGCGAGATCGGTTTCCTGTTTGGCCAGTACAAGCGCCTGAGCAACCAGTTCACCAGTGTGCTGACCGGCAAGGGCATGACCTACGGCGGCAGCCTGATTCGTCCGGAAGCCACCGGTTTCGGCTGCGTCTACTTTGCCGAAGAAATGCTCAAACGCCGCGAGCAGACCGTCGAAGGCAAACGTGTGGCGATTTCCGGTTCCGGCAACGTCGCGCAATACGCGGCGCGCAAGGTGATGGATCTGGGCGGTAAGGTGATTTCCCTGTCCGACTCAGAAGGCACGTTGTATTGCGAAGCCGGGCTGAGCGAAGAGCAGTGGCTGGCACTGCTGGAGCTGAAAAATGTTAAGCGCGGACGCATCAGCGAGCTGGCGGCAGCGTTCGGTCTGGAATTCCGCGCCGGTCAACTGCCGTGGTCGCTGCCATGCGACATCGCGCTGCCGTGCGCCACGCAGAACGAACTCGACGCCGAAGCCGCGCGCACGTTGCTGCGCAATGGCTGCGTGTGCGTAGCTGAGGGCGCGAACATGCCGACCACGCTGGAGGCTGTGGATATCTTTATCGAGGCCGGCATTCTCTTCGCTCCGGGCAAGGCATCCAACGCCGGCGGTGTGGCGGTGAGTGGCCTGGAGATGTCACAGAACGCCATGCGCTTGCTGTGGACGGCAGGTGAGGTGGACAGCAAGCTGCACGCGATCATGCAGTCGATCCACCACGCTTGTGTGCACTTCGGCGAAGAGAACGGACGGATCAACTACGTCAAAGGCGCGAACATCGCCGGCTTCGTCAAAGTCGCCGACGCAATGCTCGCGCAGGGCGTGGTTTAAGCCGGTTCGATACGGATCACTTCAATCACTTGATCGCCGGCGGGGCGCTGCCACAGCACCTCGTCATTGAGCCGCGCACCCAGCAGCGCGCGGCCCAGCGGTGAGCCCCAATTGATCAGGCCTTTGCTGGCATCGGCCTGATCTTCGCCGACCAGTTGCACCCGCCGTTCGGTGTCGTGTTCGTCGGCGTAGGTCACCCAACTGCCGATCTGCACTTTGTCGGTGGAGGTCGCGGCAACCGCGACTTGTGCGCTGCTCAGGCGTTGATTGAAATACCGCAAATCCCTTTCCAGATCCGCCAGACGCTGTTTGTCAGCCTGCTCACCTTTGGCCGATTGTTCTGCATGCAAGGTTTGCAGTTCGGCGACCTTTGCCTGTAACTGCGCCAGCCCTTGCGGCGTGACGTAATTGGGCTGCGCGCTGACCTGCCGTTCGACCGGCTGATCGGCTTGCGCGGCGGCGTTGTCTTCGTTGACGAATGCGCGACTCATGGTGTTCTCCTCGTATGAGGTTTGGGCCATGCTCGCAGGCATTTGGTTTCACTGGATGTCTGGAAGCGACCTATTGCGAGCGATAGGCCCGCCCGGCGTCCTGATCTTTCTGTTGCTGCCAGGCGCGCTCGCGTTCGTCCCAATGTTCATTGCGATACTGTTCGCGGTCCTTGTTTTCCAACATTGCCTGACACTGGCGGAAGCCGTCGGTCCAGCCTTCGGCGTATTGCTTGTCCTTGAGATAGCGCGGCACATTCTTGCGAAACTCGCCGCTGATCGAACCCGCCGCCTGACGACCGCTGACACAACCGTCATCGAAGCCGTCGGCGAAGGCCGGTGGATAACCCTTGGCGATCAAATCTTCATGGGTGGTCTGGCAACCGCCCAGTAACAGCACAACACCCAGCAAACCCGCACACCGCCACATCGCACTCTCCCGCGCCGGTTCTCGGCTTATGGGAAAGTCTAGAAGCTGATTCGTCGAGCGTTGGTGAAAGGCATGTGAGTAATTCGTTGAGCACCACAAATCCCCTGTAGGAGTGAGCCTGCTCGCGATAGCGGTGTATCAGTCACCGCACCAGTGACTGATGAATTGCTATCGCGAGCAGGCTCACTCCTACAGGGGGATGTGTTCGGGATCAGTAGTGATACCACTTCACTTCAAGCATGACCTCGGTTTCCGGGGTGGCGAGATGGCTGAACTCACGCTGCGCACTCAGGCGCAAACCAAGGTTGCGCGACAACTCCCACTGCTGATTCAGGCTGAGGCTGCGGCGTACTTCGCCATTGAAGAAGTAATCGCCTTTAGCCTCCAGACTGAGATTGCCCAACGGGTTTTTCCACAACACGCCGGTATTGAAACCGCCGGCTGGCGAGACGAACTCGGCGAAATCATTGTTGTGTTCAACGCGCACGGTGCCGAGGGCAAAACCCAGCACATCATCCCCCAGTGCCCACGTCCCGCCGCCGCCACCATTGACGTGGCTGACGAGCGTCTCGTCATCGTGCTTGCCCGGTACGCGCTCAAGACCGCCAGTGACTTGCCACGACAGCGGCTGCAATAGCTCATTACGCGGTGTCAGCGAACGAATGGTCGCCAGATCCAGTTGCTGAAACTGCCATTGATTGCCCTCGTACTGACGCAGTTTCATCTGCAGGATCTCGATCTGCGCGCCGAGCGGGAAGCTCTCAGCGTTGTCGTTGAGATCGTGATAGGCCATGCGCAAGCCGTACTCACCGAATGCGCGATCACCACGGGTGCCGAGACCGGCCTGCCAGGTGCGCGATTCGTGGCCGTCTTCGGGCAAGCCCGGTTGCGGGATGTCCAGTTCGGGGGCGGGGTTCTTGTTGATCGCCCGCAGCAATTCAAAACTGCGCTGCGCTCGTTGTGGATCGCGTTCCTGACCGTTGGCGCGGTAGCGCTCCAGACGATACGCCGCGTCGATGATCAACGCTTGACGATCGCGGGGTAGGGCTTTGAACGCCGGATTCTGCAACTGCTGTTGATCGGCGCTGACGTTCAGCACCCATTGCTGTTCGTCACTGTTCAAAGGCTCGGCACGGCTGAGCAATTCGCGCTCGCGGGACGGGCGGTATTCGATACTTTCCACCAGCCCGGCTTCCTTCACCGCTTTGACGGTGTCGGTGGGAATCGCGGTCAACGGGAATTGTTCAGTCAGGCGCAGGCTCGGGCGTGCCACCTGCAGCAACTCAAGCAGACGATACGAGCAGTTTTCGTCGAAGAAGAAGTAGTCGAACTGGATCTGCTTCAACTCCCACACATGCTCGACCATGCGCGCGGTTTCTTCTTGCGTCAGGTTGAGCCGGTATTCCCACAGGTCGCGGTTTTCCAGGCTGCGGTATTCGGAGAGCTTTTCCTGGTACGGCACCAGCGCGAACAGTCCCGGATAACCGCCCATCAAACCTTTCCAGGCGTACAGGATGCTGTTGTCCGAGCCTTCGATGTAGGCGCCGAAGTTGATCGCGTAACTGAGCAGCGAGGTCTTGTCGGCCTGCACATCGGCCTGATCGATGCGCAGCAGGGTGTGGCCGAACATCGATGACGGACTGTTCAAATAAGCCGCCGGGAAGATCATCACCGCGCTGTGCGGCGAGACGTCCTTGAACCACTTCTTGTATTCGGCGCATGCCGGCGCTGGCAGATCGCTGAGATTGAGCTGCGCTTTCAGCCAGCGAGTGCGCGCCGGATAAACGCATTGCGCATGTTGCTCGCCAAGGCTCGCCGGGGCGTACAGCGCTTGCACGGTGGCTTCCAGCTCATGATCGGGATGTTCGTTGCCATCGGGCGCGAGAAAGAATTTCTTGTCACTGACATAGCTGCGCCAACCGCCGAGCTTGGCGGTTTCGTAATGGCCCAGGGATATCCAGAAAGGGTCGTTGGCCAGTTGCTGCAAACGTTGTGGGTCGATCTGAGGCGCGGCGGACAGCGGGGCGCAGACACACAGCGCCAGCCAGGCAAGGCGTTTGAGCATAGAAGGCAACTTAAACAGGAAAAAATAAAGACCCAACGAGGTGGATGCCGTTTGCCTGTAGGCGCTGGCTTGCCAGCGATGGTTTCAAAGGCGCTGTGTTTATCCAGTAAACACGCGTGATCGTTAACGACCATCGCTGGCAAGCCAGCTCCTACAGTCAGCGACATTACCCAAAGAGGGGCAGGTCCAAAAAACAAAACCCGCTTCCCGAAAGAAGCGGGGCGGGTCGAGCTTAAGCCTGAGTCGCGTACTTGGCCAGACGAGGGTCGGCTTTGAGCACGGCCAGGGTATTGGTATGCACGTCTTCTGCGGTCACGTCAGCTTTGCTGAAGATCTGCTGGAAGTGCTCGTGAGTGACGGCGGCGAAGTGCGCACGGTCTTCCGGCGCCACGCCCAGTACCACGGCATAGGTAGTCAGCGCTTCGCCGTTACCTTTGGCCATGTCTTCGGACAGCTCGTTCATCATGCCATTCATGGCAAACCAGGATTTGCCGCCATAGGTCAGCGACGCATTGGTTGCGCAACCGTTGGTGCCGGAGGTCATGCCGAAGGTTGCGTTGCCGGAGGTGCCGTTGGTGGTGGATGCCAGGAAGTGAGCCGGAGTACCACGCTGGCCTTCGAACAGCATGTTGCCCCAACCGCAATCCGGGCCGCCTGGCGCCTGAGCCATGGCGTTGATGGATACAGCGGTGAAGAGAGTACCAAGAAGAATCCGTTTCATAGCTTTGTTCTCTTTGTGTGCGTACCAATAGACAAGGGAGTCTGGCCCCGGCTCTGCATGCAAACTGCCTGCGCGACGATCATGCTGCGTTGAAAGCAGGCTCGGAATGCTCATGTAGGCCCCTACACTCCGCGTCCTCGCCTGCTTTCGCCTTGCCTGATCGCCGCTCGGCGAGTTTTCCTGCAGACCCTTCCGGTGCCAGTGGGCCGGTCATTAGTCCAGCCGCGCAGTTTGGAGTTTAGGCACGATCACGGGGTTCCGTGATTTTTTGCAAAACATTCATGGGAAACGGCAGCGCAGGCCCGGCCCGCCTGGGGTTGGTGGGTTGTCGATGCTCAGGCCTGCGGCGCTCCTTGCCAGTCGGGCATGGGCGGCGCCAGAATGCTGCCATCTGCCCCGCCTGATTGTTAAGGAAGCCCGATGCCTGATCCTGTTGCTGCCAGCTTGCGTCTAGCGCCCGAAGCGCTGACCCGTCCGTTTTCCGCTGAACAGTTCAGCTTCTCTACCACCAATGATCTGGAGCCCTTTCGCGGTGTGCTTGGCCAGGAACGTGCGGTCGAAGCCTTGCAGTTCGGTGTGGCCATGCCACGCCCCGGTTACAACGTATTCGTCATGGGCGAGCCCGGCACTGGCCGGTTCTCGTTCGTCAAACGCTACCTCAAGGCCGAAGGCAAGCGCCTGCAGACCCCGGCGGACTGGGTCTACGTCAACAACTTCGATGAACCGCGCGAACCACGTGCCCTGGAGTTGCCGTCGGGCACTGCCGGTAACTTCATTGGTGATATCAACGTGTTGATCGACAACCTGCTGGCGACATTTCCGGCAGTCTTCGAGCATCCGTCCTACCAGCAGAAGAAAAGCGGCATCGACCGCGCCTTCAACCAGCGCTACGACAAGGCCCTGGACGTCATCGAGCGTCTGGCGCTGGAAAAGGAAGTTGCGCTGTACCGCGACGCCAGCAACATCGCCTTCACCCCGATGAGCGACGGCAAGGCGTTGGACGAAGCTGAGTTCGCCCAGTTGCCGGAAGCCGAGCGCGAGCGCTTTCACGAGGATATTTCGGCACTGGAGGAGCGCCTGAACGAAGAGCTCGCCAGCCTGCCGCAATGGAAACGCGAGTCGAGCAACCAGCTGCGTCATCTGAACGAAGAAACCATTACCCTGGCCTTGCAGCCATTGTTGTCGCCATTGTCGGAGAAGTACGCCGAGAACGCGGCGGTATGCGGTTATCTGCAAGCCATGCAGGTGTACTTGCTCAAGACCGTGGTCGAGCAACTGGTGGACGACAGCAAGACCGACGCTGTCGCCCGCAAGTTGCTGGAAGAACAATACGCGCCGAGCCTGGTGGTCGGTCACTCGGCCAGCGGCGGTGCGCCGGTGGTGTTCGAGCCGCACCCGACCTACGAAAACCTCTTCGGTCGTATCGAATACAGCACCGACCAGGGCGCGCTGTACACCACCTACCGCCAACTGCGGCCGGGGGCCTTGCACCGGGCCAACGGTGGTTTCCTGATCCTTGAAGCGGACAAAATGCTCAGCGAGCCATTCGTGTGGGATGCGCTGAAACGCGCCCTGCAATCGCGCAAGCTGAAAATGGAATCGCCGCTGGGCGAGATGGGCCGTTTCGCCACGGTGACGCTCAACCCGCAGCACATTCCGTTGCAGGTCAAGGTCATCATCATCGGTGCGCGATCGCTGTACTACACGCTCCAAGACCTCGATCCGGACTTCCAGGAGATGTTTCGCGTTCTCGTTGATTTCGACGAAGACATCCCGATGGTCGACGAGAGCCTGGAGCAATTCGCCCAGCTGTTGAAAACCCGGACTTCGGAAGAAGGCATGGCACCGCTGACCGCCGATGCGGTGGCGCGTCTGGCGACCTACAGTGCACGCCTGGCCGAACACCAAGGGCGTTTATCGGCGCGCATTGGCGATCTGTTCCAGTTGGTCAGCGAGGCGGATTTCATTCGTCATCTGGCCGGCGATGAGATGACCGATGCCGGGCATATAGAACGTGCGCTGAAAGCCAAAGCCACGCGCACCGGGCGTGTGTCGGCGCGGATTCTCGACGACATGCTCGCCGGGATCATCCTGATCGACACCGATGGTGCTGCAGTCGGCAAGTGCAACGGTCTGACCGTGCTCGAAGTCGGCGACTCGGCGTTTGGTGTGCCGGCGCGTATTTCCGCCACGGTTTATCCGGGTGGCAGCGGCATCGTCGACATCGAGCGTGAGGTCAACCTTGGGCAGCCGATTCACTCCAAAGGCGTGATGATCCTCACCGGGTATCTGGGCAGCCGTTATGCGCAGGAATTCCCGTTGGCGATTTCCGCGAGCATCGCTTTGGAGCAATCCTACGGTTACGTTGATGGCGACAGTGCGTCGTTGGGCGAGGCATGCACGCTGATTTCGGCGCTGTCGAAAACCCCGCTCAAGCAGTGCTTCGCGATCACCGGTTCGATCAACCAGTTCGGTGAAGTGCAGGCGGTGGGCGGGGTCAACGAGAAGATCGAAGGCTTCTTCCGCCTCTGCGAAGCACGCGGCTTGACCGGCGAGCAGGGCGCGATCATTCCGCAGGCCAACGTCGCCACGCTGATGCTCGATGAGAAAGTACTGGCGGCGGTGCGTGCCGGGCAATTCCACGTGTACGCGGTGCGTCAGGCCGACGAGGCGTTGAGTCTGTTGGTGGGCGAACCGGCCGGTGAACCGAATGCCGATGGCGAATTCCCCGAAGGCAGCATCAATGCACGGGTGGTGGAGCGCTTGCGTGATATCGCCGAGATGATCAGCGAAGAAGACCTCAAGGAAGCCGAGAAAGAGTTGGCCCAAGAAGCGCTGGCCGAAGCCAAACCGGCCTGAACCTAAACGCGGTCAAACTGTAGGAGTGAGCCTGCTCGCGATAGCGGAGTGTCAGTCGGCGAATAAGTTGCCTGGCACACCGTTATCGCGAGCAGGCTCACTCCTACATTGGTCTTTGTGGTGATCTTCGGGAAAATCGCCACAACTCTGACGCCAATATTCACACAATGACCATTCGGCGCCTTCTGGTCTCATTCGGCTTGCGCAGCGGACTTTTCTTCTATTCTCAGCTCAAGGATATCGACAGTATCACTGGATCGAGCCAGTCCTCCCGTGAGGGCTGAATACCGGCTTCACCGAGGGTCGCCGCCATGTCGCGCAACCTCTGTCTCACCCGTCAATGCCTGGGTCTGGTGACCCGTATCGAATGCGCCATCAAGCCGTTGGCCGGCGATAACGGCATGTGGACGCTGCTCTTCGCCGCCGGCATGGCCGGAGAACAACCTTCCGCCATCAAGGCCCAAGGCCCGTTTCATGGGCCGGTCGCCGCCGAATCGATACTCGACACCATTGTCGAAAGCCTGACCTTGCATGGCTACGAACTGGCCGACGATCCGCAGATCTGGAGTCTGCACCTGCAAGCTCAACTGCGGCAGATCAACGGTGGCCGTGGCCGCGCCCTCTAGGCGCTGCCGCAGGATGCGATCTTTTGATCTTGCTCTTCAATGGGCAGTCTCAGGCACCTGCGCCTTGTCGAGCTTGACCTCAAAGCCGTATTGCACAGTGGCGAGGTCGGTGCGCTGGTAGGTTTCTACGTGAGTCGGGCGGCCATAAAAATAGTGCACGCCGAACAGCGCCGGGCCTTCTGCGCTCGCATCGTGGCTGACAGAAAGAATCTGCTTGAGGTAGTTGCCGCTGTCGTCTTTGACGAAGAAACGCCATTCGTTGGGCGGAAACAATTTCAGGTCCACCACCAGCAGGTTGTTCTTGATCTCCAGACCTTTGGGCAAGGACTTGGCGTCGTATGCCTGCTTGGCCACAGTCGCGAGAAACAGCGGCATTGAGCCGACGGCGATCGCCGGGGTTTCCGGGAACAGGTTCAGGTCGTAAGTGATCGTCGCGCGCAGCGGATCGACCTGGTAAGCCTCGGGCGGCAGTTCGATCGGCTCATCAAGCTTGCCACTGCGCTTTTCAGTGAAGAACGTGACAGGACTGACCCCCGGGCTGAAGTCATCGCCGAGCAATTCATCGTTGAACGTACGGCGATGGGAAAACTCGATGCGCGCAGCGCTCGGTTCTTCCACGGATTGATGGACGCGGATGCCAGCCTTCAATTGGTCCTCGGTCAGGCTCGCGCCTTTGAGCCAGTTGGCTGCCAGATCGTCGTAGACCGTCACTGGCAGGTCCAGCGGCTGGATAGCCTTCTGCGTCGTGTGTTGACTGAACGTGCGAATCGGCAGATCCAGCGATTTGCGCGTCACCGTCGCCGAGGAGAAGTCGAGCACGCTGACTTCCAGAGTGTCGATCGGGCCATTGAAATAGACCTTGTTATAGCGACGCGGGTGCTTGTCCTCGAATGCCTGCTGCTCTTCGGTGAGTTGCTTTTCCAGCGCATCGCTCCAGCCCTTCTGCTGTTGCAGGTAGGCCAGTTGTTTTTCATAGAAGGCCACTTGCTCCGGACTCTCGTTGATCGAGCCGGCGCGTATCAGGTATTGCCCGGTCTTGTCGCGGGCTTGGACGATCAGCGGATTGAGCTGCGTCTCTGCGACTTCCGCAGCCAATGGCAGGCTGTTGCTGAATTCGACTTCGGCGTAGTTGTTTTCGAGCTTCAGCAGTTTGACGCTGAGGTTGTCATTGCTGCGGGTCTGGCCGACGTCTTTTGTCGTCAGGTCGAAGCTGTACAAGCGGCGCGGTGCGATGACTTCGATCTGGCCTTGCAGGCTGACCGGTTGCGGCAGGGACTTCTTGTCCACGTCCAGTCCGTCAATGAACGGGTAGGTCACGGTCAGGTCATCGGGGTTGGTGACGTTGGAGCTGGAGGGGCTGAGCTGAATGCCCGGATCGGTTTCCGACCATTCCGGCTGATAGGCGATCACGCGTTTGTTGCTCAACGTCACCGACTGCCATTCCACACCGTGTGGAAACAAGAAACCGCCGGGAATGTTCAGGTTGAACGGGAACACCGGTTGCAGATCGGTGAGGTAATCGGAGCTGGCATCCTTGTGCAGCACGAACAGGCCGTTGATAAACGTATCGACCAGCGTCTGCGGGGCAGGGTAGTGCTTGAGCACGGCGAGCGCGTCTTCACCGTATTCGGTGCGCGGCGGATTGTCGTTGAGCTTGAGTTGCGCGCGTTCGAGCAGCAGCAGTGAGCCGCCGAGTTCGGTGATGGCGTCCTTGAGTTTGGTGTCGGTGATGGCGTCCAGTGACTGTTCGAACTTTGCCGTTTTTTCTTCAAGGCTGGTGGTGTGTTTTTCGTCGCCGGGCGAGCAACCGCTGATCAACAGAGCAAGGCAAATTCCGGCCGTCGTTATCGGTAATCGCACATCCATTTCCACACGTCCTGTCTGCAGTCGCTGGGCTGTCAATGGTTTCGACACTAGCAGAAAAAAATCATCCGCACGCGCAGGTGGCGGATTTTCGGGCAGTTTCTGGCTGTCACAGGGGGCTGGTATACTCGCCGCCATTTCCACCCCCTTGTGTGAGATTCAATGGAACGCTTTATCGAAAATGCAATGTACGCCTCGCGCTGGC
>RCUJ01001757.1_pt1 | contig 11231 bp, 4 predicted proteins | sample 2166321 | NCBI WGS metagenome assembly RCUJ01 (sample SAMN09932808, study PRJNA488358) | compost metagenome | feature: garden; material: soil; isolation source: compost soil in an enriched community after 118 h of incubation | place: Germany: Experimental Botanical Garden Goettingen | collected... | reverse complement strand
CAGGGCATTATTTCAAAAAAAATGCAAAATCTGATTTGAATTTTAGGACATAAAAAAACTCGCATAACTGCGAGTTTTCTGTTTTTATACTTTGTCGATAATCTTATTCGAGCGATCGGGTTTGCACCTAATAAAACCTAATTAAAAGCATTATCAACCATTACTTGTATCAAATTAACTAAACCAAAATCTAATTTTTCTAAAACGATATCTTTTTTAGCATTTGGATTTTCACAAATATAGATAGTCGGATTATCTAACTCTCTATGTTTATAGATTGCAAAACATATTTCACCATCAGAACCAATGACTAAATAGTCATTAAAAATTTCTGGTTTAAATTTAAACCAATAACTTGTCTGAGGATTGTTTACTCGCTGTAAATTTTCAGAAAAAGTTTTTTTCTCTTTTTCATCATATACACTATAAATTACCTTATTATCAATTCGTAATCCGTTTGATTCTTCTTGATAAAATTGTTTAAATACAGATGGAAGCTTGCAACTTAATTGTTTTTCAGCTTCATCTACTAAATTAGTGGCGCAAGGCTTTATAAAACCAATATCTCCGCCAAATTCATCATCTAAAGACGACATTAAATCTTTTAAATCATTTATCATTTATATCCATGTATTTTATGTTCTGTTCTATGATCTGCCGTATTTTTCAATTTAGCGTCTTTGTAACTATTTCCTTCTCTCGCAGGTTTTTTGTAAGGGTGTGCAAGATCTTTTCCAGGTGGATTTCTAATATTTTTTTGAGGTTTTAACGTTCCATCCTTACTTTGTCTGGTAGATTTTCTATCAATAGAGTTTTTCTCTTGTTTTATCCAGCCCTTATCTGCAGAACTAGTCTTAGAATCATTTCCTAACTCTTCCAATCTCTTTTGTTTACCCGAACGTCCTCCATTAGATTTTTCACTAGCATTCCCTTCTTTCAAATTATTCATAGCATTTGAAAAAATGTTGCTTCCAGCATACACCTCCACTGTTCCTACACCAATAAGAGCCCCGCTAAGTGCTGCAGAAGGCCCAGTAGCTTCTATAGCTAGTCCACCAGATCCTGCTGTTACAGTTGCAGAAGCTTCTAGGCCAGCTAAACCAGCTGCTATATCTCCTCCTCCTTTAGCGGTTAAAAAAGCACCGCCGACAGCAGAAACAAGATCTGCAGCTCTTACACCATTATCAAAATCTTGACCCTCATATTTACTGCGTATATTCATACTAGCAATATTGTCCACTATGCCGACAATGAAACCTTTCAAACCATCACAGCACATTTCAACCTCATTACCATCTGGATCAACATAAATAACCGGATTATTTAGCGCATAATTATACGGAGACATTTCTGAATATTTCTCTGCCATGGCATCGACAGTATACCAACGCCCAGTTGCAGGATCATAAAAACGTGCCCCATAGTCGTAAACCCCAAGCCCCATCTCGTCTTGGAGCTCTTTTCCATTGTACTTATACTTATTACCAGTCGCCACATAATCATTATATCCTTTATGTTTTAATCCAAAAGGATAATAGTTATTTTCCTCAATAATTTCAAGAACTTGCGTTGTTGGGTTTTTAGCATAACTCAAACGGATATTTCCCAAATGATCTTTGTATTGAAATACATACGAAAGCGCGCCGGCTGTATTTTTTACATATCCTTCAGCTGTCGGGAAAAACTCCAGGACATTGTTTTTGTACTGAAAACCTCCTAGATAATTGGCATTGGTTGTAACAGTTCCTTCCGTTACAATTTTTTCCAATTTCTGTCCTGCTGCGTTGTAAATATACTCAATCGTGCCAGTTGTTCCAAATGTAATTTTCTTTGGTAAATTCAGTTGGTTGTATGCAATGGCGGTAATGTTTTTGTTTTTATCGGTGATCATATTCCCATTGGCATCATAGGTATAATCATCTCCTGTTTTATTTACATCGTTAAAACCGCTGGTATTATTGGCATTATCGGTTACTTTTCCTAATTGGTTAGAATTGGCAGGATAAGTATAAGCCAGGTTATCAATTTCTATGATTCCAGCCTGCGGGTCAATATCTCCTTTTCTAACCAGAGAGATGATATTTCCGTTTTTATCGTAGGTCAGGTTTTCATCATAGGCATTCGTAGTTAACCCGCTCTTTTCGTAAATGGCATTCTTTAATCGGTTCAGGTTATCGTATTTGTATCCGTAACCACGGTCTAATGCATCTGAGCCTGTTTTCCAAAGGATTTCAGAAATATTTCCGTTGTACAATGCATTCACGCCGGTAATTCCTGCCTGAGTTGTATTGTAATTAATTTTAAAGGCAAATAAATCTTTTGCATCAGAACCTTGTTGCAAATTGGCTGTTTTATTTATTTCTGTAAGCCAGCCTCTGATGTTATAATTAAAATCGACTTTTTGCAAAGGAGCTCCTGTACTGTTCCCAACATTTTTGCTTGTTAGCTGTCCTAACTCATCATAAGTGTTGGCAGCCATAAGCTGAATGGCACCTCCGTTAATTTGATGTGTATGTGTCAGCAAACGATCCTGAGGTGAATAAGTAAATACTTCTTTTACGGTAAGTTCTGTATCTCCGGAAGTACGTTTGTGCTTGCTTATAGTATAAAGTGTTTTGCCTCCAAAATCAAGATTGCTATCTGTATAAGTATAACCTCCCAAATGATTTTGTGTATTGGTGCGTATTGGTCTTGCCTTAATATCATAAATTGTAGTATTGGTTTCGCCTGCCAATGAAGAAGCTGTAGATAAGGCTCTTGTCCAGCTTCCTGTTGCCAAGCCTTTAACATTAGCCAATACAGTTTGTCCTTCTACGGTTGACGGCGCTGTCTGAGCACCAGGAAATGTATAATTATCATAATAAGTAACCGTTAAAAGCTTGAGGCTTGTCGGTGCAACAGCATTGCTATAATAGGCTGCAATTCCGTCAATAGTTCCTGATGTCTGTTTGGTTTCGTATAAAACTCCCGTAACTGCATTTTGAGCGGTCTGAAGTGAATTTCTTGTCGCCGAACTTACGGCTTGGCTACTCCAGCCAGTATAAACTGGTCGGCTATAAGCATCGTATTTTGTAATGAGCCACCCAACAGCAGTATCATCTTTAAAAGGCGAAAATGCAGGACCTGTGGCTACTGGTCTGTCCAGTTTATCATAGACAATGAATTCCCATTGTTTTCCAGGCAGCTTTTTCTCTACCAAACGATTACGATTATCATATTTGTATTGATAACATAAATTGTTTAGGATATCTGTACTGATTACACCTTCTGCACCTGGAGGCAACACATAGGTTAAATTCCCGTATATATCATACACATAATAGGTATCATGTTTAACGCCTCCATCATAGGTTCTTTTTAAAATAACCTGCCCTTCCTTGTTTTTAAATTCTACTGTAGATCCAGAAGATTCTACAGGATTTGCTGATGTATTTTCATCATAAGTAATAGTTTTATCCAATTCATTAGCAACATAATTTCCTGCATCTGAAAAAGCAATTTCATATAAACCTGATCCTGCAGTCCAGGTTGTCGTAGCTTTATATAGTTTTACTTCATTGGAAGTATTCGTTTGATAACCTGTTTTGATTTCATGGCCTCCATCCATCGCCCAGGAAGTTCCCGGAGCTGCCTGTTTTATCACTCTGCTCAATGGGGATGCTTCAAGTAGTTTTTGAGAAAACGGGTTTGATGTATTCTCATATTTTGCAGTATTGTAAAAAGCCGCCGTATTTACAGCTGCATTTGCTTCGAATACCATATTGGTTGAAGAAGCTGCATAAGGTAAATATTCCTGAACTTGCCTGCCATAATCATCATACCCAACATGCGTTATAATATCCTTTCCTGAAGAAGACTGCTTATTGGCAATTTGCTGCATAGGTCTGCCCAGTCCATCAAAATAGGTGATGTTGGTTTGTACCTGATTCGCTGCAGGTGCGGTAACAATTATCGCAGTTGGTTCTTTATAGGTCTTTGTAATAATATAGTTATAATCTGCAGAAGGAGTAGTTATATTGGTACAATCAGAACTTGTGCCTGGTAGCGTCGGACAATTATCTGTATTGTCTCTAACATAGTTGCCTGCCGGAGCTGTACATTGTTGGATAAAACTTAAAGGATTCCCAAGACTATCTAAATCATTGTCTGCATACCATTTTGTATTTGGATTAATTGTAGTATCGCCATCATTACAGTCGGTACTATTGATTACATATCCTTGTGGTTGTGCGCTATACAACACCGTAATACTTGCATTTCCAAAGGTGTCGGCGTCAGCATCCCTGTAAAATGTCGACGGGGTAATATTAGTAATATTGGCTGTCCCATCGTTAATATCCAAGGCATTTCTAACATATCCTCCAGCAGGTTGTGTACATTGTTTCAATGTCAAAGCTGAATTTCCAAAAGTATCGCCATCGGCATCACGATACCAAAGTGTATTTGGATTCAGTGTTGCGTCTGCGTCGTTACAATCGCCACTATTGCTAACATAACCAGAAGGCATATTGCTATAATAAAGCGAAACTGATGGATTTCCAAATGTATCCCGGTCATTATCCTGATAAAAATATTGTGGTGTAATATTGGTTATATTAGCTGTTGCATCATTAATATCTAAAGCATTTCTAACATATCCTCCAGATGGTTGTGTACATTGTTTTATTGTCAAGGCTGAATTTCCAAAAGTATCGCCATCGGCATCACGATACCAAATTGTATTTGGGTGCAGTGTTGCGTCTGCGTCGTTACAATCAACACTATTGTTAACATAACCAGGAGGCATATTACTGTAATAAAGCGAAACTGATGGATTTCCAAATGTATCCCGGTCATTATCCTGATAAAAATACTGTGGTGCAATATTGGTTATATTACCCGTTCCATCATTATAATCGGCTGCATTTCTAACGTAACCGCCCGGTTGCGTACAACTAACAGCCGTTACCCCACCATTTCCATAACCATCTCCATCAGCATCGCGGTACCAAACTGTATTTGGCGTTAGCGACGAATCTCCGTCATTACAATCTAGTGCATTTCGAACATAGCCTGCAAGTTCCGTACATCGGTTTATTGCAATAGAACTTGTTCCAAATCCATCCCCATCAGCATCACGATACCAAACGGTATTAGGGTTTGTTGATGAATCCCAATCATCACAATCAGCAGAATTGGATACATAACCTGTTGGTTGTGTACAACTTTTGGTCATGATCGAAGAGGTACCAAAGCCATCACCATCTCTGTCATAATACCAATTCAGATTAGGATTTATTGCTGCACTTGCATCATTACAATCTCCAGAAACAGCAACATATCCACCTGGCTGCAAACAACCAGTGACAGAATTATCATTTACACCAAAGCCATCGCCATCTACGTCTCTATACCATCTTACTCCCGGATTTACAGCTGCACTATTATCATTACAATCACCACCTCTGCCTATATAACCATGGATCCCATTACAACCAGCATAGCTGTCACTTTCTGTACCATAACCATCGCCATCACCATCAAAATACCAAACCGTATTAGGATTTATCGATCCACTTGAATCGTTACAATCTTGAGCATTTCGTACATAACCGGCAGGTTGTGTACAACTTAAAACGGTGCTTCCTCCTGATCCTGCCCCAAAACCATCTCCATCAGCATCACTATACCAAACAGTATTTGGACTTGTATAATAATCACTATCATTACAATCAGCACTATTGGTTACAAAACCTCCGGGTCTGTTGCTATAATAAACAGAAACAGCTGGGTTTCCATATCCATCTCCATCATTATCATAATAAAAATTTTGTGGAGCAATATTGGTAATATTAGCCGTAGCATCATTATAATCAGCAGCGTTTTCTACATATCCAGCCGGCTTTGCACAACTGGTCGAAACAGTAGCACTTGTACCATACCCGTCACCATCATAATCTAAATACCAAAGCCCGGTATCTTTAATATTGGGATTATTGTCATTACAATCTGTTTTATTACTTACGTATCCATCCGGTTTAATAGCTCTTAAAATGCTTATCGATGGATTTCCATACCCGTCTCCATCATAATCTTCATACCATCTATACATGGTTTCGCCACCACCACCACCAGGAGGAGCTGCATTAACACCCATTGTCTGTTTCGTTTCTATAATCTGTCCATATCCTAAAGAAAACATGAATAGCAATAAAAAACTAAGTATATATTTTTTCATCATTCTTCTTTTAGTTTTTATAGTGATATTGGTTCTCTGATAAAACTTTTCCCTGACTATCTTTTACCACCTTCAAGCGGTTAAATTCATCGTATTCATAATAAGTAGTCAATCCTTTAGGATCTATAACAGTACTTATTCCTATTGATGGTTTATAAGTAAAAGTTGTAATCATTGCTTTAGTCAAATTGGTTCTAAATGTAGTTTCGTTAGCATTATAAGCAGTTGTTGCCTCAGCAAAAGTTGCATTTTCAACCTTAGCAGTAGGTTTAGTTTTATTATATCCCCAGATAATTGCCACTGGCACACCACTTTCTTGTGTATACTGCAGTATATTACCTGTATCATCATACTTATCGTAGGCAATCTTTTTTTCTAAAGAATTTCCCGGTAGTGAATTAGGGAATTTTGCAGCATATATAAATTTGGGTAATAATAAATTTGAGGTTGTCGCATCCTTTGCATACTCCGTTTTTTGTTCGGATAATTTTGTCGTACCTCTAAAAGTTTCCGTTTTTAATGGAGTATCAATTCTGTTAGCAGCTATCATATCTGCCACAAAAGGTTCAGTCGCCAAATCTTGTGGATAATAATACTTCGTCTGCAAAGTTTCCTGCATTGATGATTTTGAACTTTGAGAAGTCAGTTGAATATGAGTTGGATTATTATATTGATAGGTTGTTGTAGTTTCTACAGGATTTAATCCGTTTAGTTCATATTTTTTTGCTATCGACGATTCCAAATAAAACCAGTAGCCCTTTGTTTTATATTCGACAATACTAAAATTCTCAACAGTTTGAGAACTGGCACAAGGTTCATCGAAATTTTTCCTTACAGCATATGCTTTTATCTCGTTGGTATAAGAGGGATCCAGCTTATAATTATTCGTATTCTCTGCTACAATTACAAATGGACTGCCGGCTGATTTTTTTTGAAATATCTGTGATTTTAATTCCAGACCATTATCCCAGCCAAAATTGGTAAGCGGAGCACTTTTAATATCGGGACCTAAAATTGGATTCCCAAAATTATCTCTGCGAATTATAAATTCTTTCATTTCTCCTCCGTTCTCAAAATTATCCCCTCCCTCACTAATAGTTACATATTTGTAAAAACAATTACTGCTACCTGTATCAAATAACGAAATAATACTGCTGGAACTGATTGTAAGGAAGTTATTATCTATATACCAGCATAAACCCAATTGTCCCTGGCCAACAGAACATATTCTTCTTGTCATCGACAGATCTACGTAATAAGGAGTTTTCCCCTTATCTCCAGACGAATGATTAATATCGTCTTTATTGGCATAATGATATCTTTTGTAAATAGCTTTTGCAGATGAATTAGCAAAATCTTTAGTAGTTTTAATTCGTATTCCACCTGTTTCAAGATTTGTATTTGTTGTGGCCGGAGCAGTAGGATAATAAATCACAGACAACATTGCTTTTGTATGTAATCCTCCTTTCCAAAGATATAGCTTATACGTTTTTCCAGCTTTTGCATCTAAATAAAAAATATTGGTTTCTCTCCTTATAAAGTTAAAAGTGCCATAATAAACAGGTGTACCAAATTGACTAATCTGATAGAGTCGAGGACATGGCGATTCTGCAGGGTCAGAACAAGACACCCGCAAAGATCCTTTATCATCTCCAGTGTCGGCGGGATCATTTTCACCCTCCATCGGTGGCGGACCATCTTTTACATAAGTAACCAGACCACGAAATTCAATCCTTTGATCAATAGGAGAAGTTACAGTATATTCTGTTTCAATATCACTCCAATCTGTTGTTGGTCTAGAATATTTATCTTCTACCTTAGCAGGATAAGTAATTTTTTGTCCCCAATATGTATTACTTTCATAATCAAATTCGGTATATCCTTTAGTTGGGTAAATTACTTTACTTAAGAGTCCTATTTTGGCAAAATTTGCGTCTGGCTCTTTATCTGCGCCACTATAATTGATATCGTTTAAGCCATAATCTGTTATATTCTTAGGTACTAAATTCACATTGGTCTTTCCATTATAGTAGCCCCAATGATCCTGACTTTTTGATAGTCTTTGAGGAAAACCAGACTGGTTTATATATTCAAAAGAATATTTCTTTGTTGGATCTATAAATGTTATATTTTGTAAGAAGACACGTCCGTTAGCTGTTTTTAAATAATTAAAACCTATTTTTTCAATTATACTTCCATCCACATTAAATTGGGTAATGGTTTGAATTTTGCTGTTTCCATCAACTTCTTCATTAACACCTGCAGCATTATAAATAAAATTCACATAACCATCGCTAGTATTATTGCTGAATATTTTATTTACTCTTTTCCCTAGAACTGTCATATTATAAGCAACAATACCACTCATAACTGGAGCACTTGTCAAAGTCCCCGAACAATCTGGTTGCATTGCAGGATATGCCATTGTAAAGGTTTGCGAATTAGATGCGGTATAGTCCATAGTGGTATCATCATAAGTAAGATATATTTCTGATCCATTTGGGTGTACTATTTTACTTAAGTACCATGCCGTTACACTAGCACTAATTACAGAATGTCCTGCTCCCTGATTTCTAAAAGCTGTTGTCTCTTTTTCTGTGAAATAGTATTTAACACCATTTGTGGCTGTTAATAAAAAATCGGCATTATTAGTCCCGGTTCTTTGAATTTTAATTTTTTGATTGTTAACAAAAACCGGTACTCCGTTTTTATCATACACAAATTTCCCGGAGTTGCCATTGAAGTTAAAAGAATATATATCAGCTTCTGTATCTGCACTAACTTGTCCCGCCGCTTGATAAAATTGTACTCTTACAGCATTGGTTGCATTGGCCCAATCGTCTGGCGGATAAACTGCTGCCTGTGCCTCATCAGCTTTATCTCTTACGGTACGTGTAATAACTCCACCGAAATTCATATTCCAGCCCAACCCTACATTCGATGCAACTTCATCAACTTTTATTCCGTTAGAACCATAAAAAAGAGATAATGGTGATTCTAAATCTTTTGTTTTAAAACTTACTAACGGAAGAGAGAAATTAGCAGCTCCTGTAAACAATCCAACAGGAACATTTCCATATTTTCCTAGTTCTCCAGCAGTTGGTGATGGCGGGGTTATGTTAGGTAAAAATTTCCCTGTATCGGTTTGCGCCATAATGGGAGCAGAAATAAATATGAAAAACAGTAAAAACAAAGTTTTTACTGAATTCTTTAAAATTAGTTTATGCATTATGAAAGATATTTTTTTAATTAACTGATTTAATAACTTTTACAGATTCGGTTTTAACATCGGTTTTGATGTTGATAATGTAGATTCCCTCAGAATATCTGCTCAAATTGACAGGAACAGTCCTGCTGGAGATACTAAATTCCTGAAGTATGCGACCTGTAATATCTACCACAGTAGCCGTTCCGTAATTATAATCATACCCGATAATGACATTGGTATAATCCCGAACCGGATTTGGGATCGCTTCGATACTGGCTTTAACTTTCTCTACTTTTTCCTTGTCTTTTAGTTTCACCACCCAAAAATCAGTTCCGCCAATATTCGAATTTTTATCTTTGGAAGAATTTGAATTGGATGTTCCTGCCATCAGATAACCTCCATCACGGGTTTCTATCACCTTTCGAAGAATATCCTCCCCTGCACTTCCAACAGTTTTATTCCAGATTTGCTCACCTTTGTTATCAACTTTAAGTGCGATGTAATCATTAATCCCTTCTTTATCCGTGCTTACTCCAACAGCTTTTGCAAGGGTACTTACAGCTGAACGATTGGCCTCTGTTTTGGCATAACCACCAATTAAATAAGTATGATCAGCATTTTCTACCAGAGAAGTTAAAATATCCACCTTACCAAAATCATAGGTCTTGCTCCAGTCAACACTTCCTTCCACATCTAATTTTAAAAGCCAAAAATCAGTTCCATTACTAACAATGCCTCCTTGTGTTGTCAATGCATTAGTGCTGTTTGAATTTCCTCCAACAATATACCCTCCATCTAAGGTTTGATGAATTACATAAAGCTGATCGTCTCCATCAGCTCCATAAGAGTTCTGCCACTGAATTTCCCCTACATCATTTATTTTTACAATCCAGTAATCTCCAACGCCTTTGTTATTATCTCCTTTATCACCTGAAATTGGAGAATTGGAATATCCTGCCAAAATATATCCACTATCAGTAGTCTGCTCCATGCTTCTGAGCAAATCAGCATATTGACCACCGTAGGTTTTCTGCCATTCAATACTTCCTTCCTTACTGAGTTTTACAACCCAGTAATCCATATTACCCCTGCTTTTTTCAGATTTATTGAATAAATCGGCCTTAGTCGTAGCGGCTAATTTTCCGTCTGGTTTTGTATTTGAAATCAGCGGAGGATTGGAGCTTGAAGAACCTCCCAGAATATACCCTCCATCTTTGGTTTGAAAAGCGCATAATAATTCATCCTGGCCGGCGCCTCCAATGGTTCGTTGCCATTGCTCCTGACCCGATGCATCTAATTTTATCACCCAAAAATCAGTTATTCCTTTGCAATCTTCACCTTTTTGGTCGCCGCTTCCTGAACTTGAAGTACCGGCTAAAATAAATCCGCCGTCTTTTGTGCCTTTAATGCTTTGAAGCAAATCAAAGCCATTTCCTCCAATACTTTTCTGCCAGTCCAGTTCTCCTTTTTCATTCATTTTCCAGATCCAATAATCAAGATCTCCATGATTATCCTCTGTCTTATTTCCGGTTTTATCAGATACAGAACTTCCCGCCAGAATAAATCCATAATCGGCAGTTGGCTGGGCATCAAATAGATAATCTGCATGGGTTCCTCCATATGATTTTTCCCAAAGGATGTCTTGGGAATAGGTAAGTATCGTTAAGAAAAGAGAAAGTACAATGTAAAGTTTTTTCATACGCAATATTCGCTAAAGGTTTGGTGAAATTTAGTTTTCGCGCAAATCTAAGTTACTCAATTGTTAAAATTTTACGGGAAACCACATTTCGGATTTTACTATTCTAT
>RCUJ01001752.1_pt1 | contig 11255 bp, 21 predicted proteins | sample 2166321 | NCBI WGS metagenome assembly RCUJ01 (sample SAMN09932808, study PRJNA488358) | compost metagenome | feature: garden; material: soil; isolation source: compost soil in an enriched community after 118 h of incubation | place: Germany: Experimental Botanical Garden Goettingen | collected... | reverse complement strand
CGGTGCCGTCGGTGAAGATCAGGGCTTCCCGGCTGGGAGCAATGGAGATGGTGTCAGGATCAGCCATAAAGGTGATGTTGGCAGCATCCCACAGCTTGTTCATGTTGGCCAAGACCTGATCCCACATGTCACCGTAGTGGTCCATCCGGGGAATCGGATATACCACGTTGCCATAACGCAGGTTGATCTTGCTGGTCAGCGTGCCCTTGAAGCTGCTGATCACGTAGCCAGTCGGCGACTCGCTCATCGGCAGTACATGGACTTCCGATGGGCGATCATTGATCACGGCACGGATCTCACCCAGCACCAACACTTCGTTGATGTGCTGTTCGAACCAACCCCGGTCGAAGCGGTTCTTCAACGGAATGGTCACACGGATACCAGTCTCTTCTGTCGGCACCTGCACCATGGTGTCGATGGATGGCTTGCCACCCTTCTCCATGGAAGACTTGCTTACTCGGTAAACAGACTTGATGCCGTTGTTATTGGACACCACTTCAAAGTTGTCGGTGTAGGAGAACGGGGCTTTAGAACCAAGACCGAAACCACCGGTGACGGTGCCGTCTTCACGTTTGGTCGAGTTACCAAAAACACCGTAGATAGGTCCAATCTTTTCATGGGGAATCCCCGGACCAAAGTCACGAATGACGATGTGTTCATCGGTAATGGTGATCTGCAACGGGGTATCGGTACGGCCACTGGTGATGTGCCCGTCCCAACCGTTGCAGATGATTTCCCGAACGGTGGCCAGCTTCGGGTAGGTGTACAGGGTTGTGGAGAAGATGTGCATAAGTGCTGCACTGTCGCTCACACCCATCTCAACCGAAGACTGCTTGCCGAGCACTGCGTGTGTGACAGCATCAGACATTTGGCTGACCTGCATGGTGATACTCCTTAATCAGAAATGATGCGGCCCCACTACAGGGCCACGAACCAAGAAAACACTAGAACGGTGCGTCTTCGTCGGTGAAGTCCCATACGCTGGGCTTGGGTGGTGTTACCACTGGCTCAGGCTTGGGTTCTTTCTTGGGGATGGTTGGGAAGAAGCCCATGTCGAAGGTCTTTTCGGGGTAGTCACGCGACTTCCACGTGGACCGGTCGTTGGGATCGGACTTCTTCTTGGGTTGAATTTTTGTGTCGTAACCACGGGTGCGGTTACTGCCACGGGGCATGAATGACTGGCTGGGGAAATAGCCGTCATCCATCATTCGATCAATCAGGTCATCAGCTATTTCGCCCATCGGTGTTCTCCTTACACGGCCATTTTGGCCTTGATTGCTGGGTACGGGTCGTAACCCAGCAGATGGAAGTCTTCCATCGTGAAGCCGTTGATGTCAGACCGAGTGGTATTGAGCAGCAGGGTTGGCAAGGCCCGTGGAGTACGGGTCAGCATCTCGGTAGCCTGCTCAAGGTGGTTGTTGTAGAGGTGCACATCACCCCCGGTCCAGATGAACTCACCGACTTCAAGCCCACAGACTTGAGCGATCATGTGGGTCAGCAGGGCATAGCTGGTGATGTTGAACGGCACACCGAGAAAGGTGTCGCAACTACGCTGGTACAACTGACAGCTCAGCTTGCCGTCGTGGACGTAGAACTGAAACAGGCAGTGGCAAGGAGGCAAGGCCATCTTGTCCACTTCAGCCGGGTTCCACGCACTGACAAGCAGACGACGACTGTTCGGGTTGTCCTTGATCTGCTGGATCACGTCCTTGATTTGGTCAATTGAGCCACGTTCAGCAAACGGAGTCTGCCAGTTACGCCATTGGCTCCCGTAGACCGGCCCCAGCTCACCATCTTCGTAGCCCAGTGCTTTGCCTTGGGCAATGGCGTTGTCATCCCAGATGGTCTTCTTGGACCAGTCATTACGGAACTCTTCGCCGTGCAGCAGGGCACGCAGGTCGTTGACGTTAGTGGAACCAGAGAGGAACCACAGCAGCTCGCTGAGTACCGACTTGAACGGCACAGCCTTGGTGGTGCAGATGGGGAAACCCTTCGACAGGTCGAAACGCATCTGGTGTCCGAAGACAGAACGAGTACCGGTGCCGGTACGGTCGCCTTTCTCTTGGCCATCTGCGAGCAGACGTTGAAGTAAATGGTGAAACTGTTGCATTGCACTCTCCAGTTTATGAATCCTGAGAAAAGAAAAACCCCCTCACTTTAGGAGGGGGTTTTTGGTGTCTCTAGTCCAGGCGGCGATGGTATCAGGTCAGTGCGACTTGACTACCCACACCTTGACCGACGGTTGCATCTGCACGTGCTTGAAGAAAGCCATGACCATCAGTGAGCAATCCCGTTCGATCCGCTTCAGCTACCGAGTCCATGGACACGGCATGAGCGAGTTCGGCAGTGCACTTGGCTGACTCGGCACCGTAGTGACCGACGTCGGCAATGGCGTAACGCAGGGCATCAACAACTTGATAGGGTTCGGCAGCCCAGCCGAAGCCAGAGTAGCCAATGAAGGCGAGTGCAGTGAAGGCATAGCCAATCAGGGAGCGGTAGATACGCATGGTTGTGATCCTCTTGGTTCACGGGTTTTAAGTGAGCTGGCAGAATGCCAAACTTATGTTGCTATTACAACGGGAGGCGCACCACTTCGATTTCGACACCCTGCTCACGCATGGCCAAAATGTGATCCTTGAGGAACGAAGGCAGGCCTTCGAACTCATCGACCGGGTTTGCCGGGGTGATCACGGATGCAGACTGGTCAGCCCGCCCGATGGCGATTTCCCGTGGGTCAACTGCCGCAACCTTTTCAGTACTGGCACGACGCTCTTCACGCTGTGGCAGCAATCGGTCGAGAACCAGCAAGACACGATCAGCCAGTTCGTCTTTACCCATCGAGCCGAGAACATCGGCAGCTTCCACCAGCGTATGCACGGAATTGGCCTGCATCGAGTTGATCTGGGCTTTGGTGTGTTCCTGATCGTAGTCAAGCACAGTCGGGCCTTCGGTTTGACCGGGTGCACCGGCCTGAGTTTCTGCTTCAGCAGCTTCGGCCAGCACAGCACGCAGTACGCATTTAAAGCACATAGAGCAATTTCCTTTTACGGGGGTTTGGGTAGGTGTTTCAGCCATGAAAGGCTACAAGGTTACACGAAGGGCCGGACATAGACCCAGTAGAACCAGACAGGGGCAATAATCATTGCGGTCGTCCCTGAGCAGCAGCCAACCATGCTTCGAGATTTTCCTCAGTCACAGTCTGACCCATGCAATGGTTGATGAGGTACGCAGCGAATTTTTCCCACTGCTCCAGTTCTTTGATGCGTTCCACCTGTTGCAGGATGGTTTTTTGCTGAGCAGCGTTCATCTGCTCCAGTGTACGGTGGACTTCAGCCAATCAGGCCTCCTCGCCCATCAAGGCCCGGAGATTCAATTGGATCTCCTTCAACTTCTCGTTGCCCTTACCTGCTTCGATGATGGCTGTGTCCATTTCCATGGCCAGTGTTTCAATGCTTTCCGCAGCCGCACGCAAGGTGGTGGCGACTTCGAAGAAGCGTTCCATGAGGGTAGGACCAGTTGGTTTTTTCTTCAAAACAGGTGCAGTCACGAGAGGTGCCTCCATGGACAGTGTTGGTTTTGGGGGTTTCACGGTGGAACGGAAGGTGAGTACACCAGCTTCAGCCACGAGTCCAGCATCCACCAGGGAACGTAGACAGCCGGTGATCTCACCCTTGGACAGACCATGCGGTTCCATCCGGTGCATCTCGTTGGAGATTTGCAGCACGGACCAGTAGTCCTGCTTGGGTACAGCTTCAAACACACGCCGGGCCAGATTGCTCTGGCCGGACAGGATGCTCAGGGCACGATCATGTTGCATTAGTACGCTCCAGCTCTTTCCGGATGGATTCCATGAGCCCACCGAGTTCCTCACCGATGGCCAGTGTCCGTGGATCAACGTTGTTTTGGTTCACCAGCGAGTGTACCCGACGCAGTAGTTCTTGGCAGCGACGCAGCTCGGAGCGTACCTCAGAGTTACGGGTGTTGGCTTTACGCAAGCCTTCTTGCCAATGCAAGGCGTTGTCATTAGCTACTTCGACCTCAAGCTTCAGCCTGCTGTCTTTTGGCTGCACGTACAGCTCGCAGCCCACGGGAGCTAGGCTTAGGTTGACTTGGGCGATCCCAATCGTCCCCCCAGTCGCTACCATCGCTTCGCAGATCACTTTCCCCACGGGGCGCAACACACTGTTCGAATCGGACATCCACTTTCTCCTGTATGAATTGAGCCAAGGAAAGATTCACCTTGGCGATGAACTCGTTCACGGCCACCAGCATTTGACTGGCTTCCATGTCGAGGAACGCTTTCAACACCTTCTGGCGTTTAAGCGGAACTTTTGGAACAAGATCCTTGATGCAGGCCCGAAGGGACACCACATCGCTGTCGTTGAACAGGATGTTCATCTCCAACACAGCAGTCACTTGATCCGGGGTATACGTGCCTTCTGGTTCCCGGACTTTCAATCCGGTCATCCATTTGGGCAACGTGAACACGTTGGATGGTCCTTTCTTTTTCACGGTGTTCTCACATCCTGCATCTTGCTTAACATGAACGAGCGGTTGGCCTTACGGTCCGTGCAGTACGAGAACAGGAGCCAAGTAGGCTCTGGGTGTTCTGGTGTGGTGCCATATTGCAGGTTGATCGGTATAACCCGACGCTTCTCCGTCACACCACGCCAGTTGGTGTAGGTGAACAGCAGCACACTGCCCGGCACCATGGCTGGGACCAAGGGCAGCGACACGACAATCTTGTTGCTCATCAGAGTTTCCCCCAGCGACCTCTTGGTCCCTTTGGTTCACGTTTACGGGTTGGGTGATCAGCCGGTACGTCTGGGTGTGGGACGAATCGAACTTGGTCCACGATCCCCATTTCATGGTGGGACACATCCTTGATCTGTACCCCGGTCAACTCGTCGAACCAGCACTGGGTATAGCAAGTGCCGAAGAGGATGGTCTTCTCAAGCTGACGGTTGAACTGCTTGTTCCCCTCCATATTAAGGACCACCCGGTCCTCCAGACGGTTGAAGTCTTCGTGCAATAGGTTGCCGATGGCACGGGCTTGGTTGAAGCGATCACCCACCACCACTACGCGGGTACGCCCGGTTGGGGTGGCGTCTCGCAGTGCTGCAAGCACTTTTTGCTGCATTTCGCTCAGCGGTTCCCCACTGATATTCGTTACAAATTCGTCGAGTTCCATGGGGAACCTCCAAATAAAAAACCCGAGAAACAAGTTCTCGGGTTGGATATCACTGCGCTACACGTAGCTCGTTACGCGGGAACCATTGGTCGTTGACCTTGACCATGCACCCGACGAAGGGGGCATAGCGAGTTTCACGATCCGTCTGGTAGCCGTACCACGAGCACACACCCCGGTTCAGCAGTGAATTGATCACGGCAAGGATGATGATGACGCACAGGACAGCAGCGATGCACCACGCCCAGACTTTCACTTAGGCGCCCTTGCGGATTTCGAACATGGCCGGGTCGAGACGGTAGCCGAGTTCACGGGCGATCTCTTCGATCACCTTCTTCTCACCTTCCTCGATCTCGCCGTCGGCCTTGGCGATGGCCAGCATGTTCAACATGACATCTTCAACGTCATTGTCGTTGCCAGCGACGTCACGGATTTCACGCAGGATCGCCGAGCGGCCCAGTTGGAAGTCAGCTTCCAGCTTGTCGGTGAACTTGGAGATCGCTTTCGGGATCTCGCTGCCGAAGTGCTTGAGGTTGTCGTTGGCCCGGATGATCCGTTCCAGCTTCTGGATTTCTTCTTTCTCGATGTCGCCGTCAGCAGCGGAGACCAGCAGGCCACCCCCGACGATGGCTTCCATCAGGTTGCGGTTCTCGACCTTTTTGGCCGACTTGAACAGACCACCGAGTGCTTTATTGATGCCGAACATTGCGTGTAACTCCTGATGTTGTCACTGGGAAGGCAGTAACCACCTATGAGAATGGGTGGATGGCATCACCCCTATGCCGGGTTGGCCTATGGGGGAGAAGCACAGGTATTACGGTGATGCCATCCATAAAGCTACATTGGTCAGACAGCAGCACGGTACGTCTACCTACTGCAAGCGAGTGGAATCGAACCACAAACCGTAAATCACCTAACACAGGGCGTACCTGTGCCTGATACCCAGTGCTTGACTACGGATTTACATCAGGGCGAACGGTCTTGCTCCTAGCAGTTCTGCTGTCTGCCAATGCAGCTTCGGCACTACATTGGGATTTGGCCGGTTTACTCCGGGGCGAGATTACTCGCCAGTCGCTTCAGCAGCAACAGCCGGGGCAGGCAGGGTGCCTTGAGCCTTACGCACGAAGCTACGCAGTTGACGAGTGGACTCGTTGACCAGCAGCACATCACCGGTGGACAGTTCGATGTCGGAACCGGTGCCATTTTCTTCAGGGGTGTAGCACACGACGTGTACGGTGTTCAGATCGGTTTTGGTCTTGGCATCGTTACGTTGGGTTACGCGAATGAAGCTCATGCAGTCTTTCCTTTTACAGGGATTTATGACGGGGGAACTCCCCCAAGAAACAGCTCTTTGTCACAATTGGAGCACTTCAACTTGCCATTGACGGCATTCATGACCATGGTCCGAGTCCCACAGGAGCAAGACCGGAAGCCACGAAACGTGTTGTTGATCCACATCACATCGGCTGTACCTTTCTCGGCACAGCCCCCGCACACGTGTTTGTAGATCGGATCGATCAACATCCACGCATTGGGTTTACGGCAACCTTCGCAGAGGTCACCGGGTTCAGGATTATTGGTCATACCCCGTCATCCCAACTTCAGCAGCAATAGCAGGAACCGGTCGATCCTCTTGGTTCTGGTAACGACCGTTGTAACGGGCAGGCTGGGCAGTTCGATGGAACATCACCTGAGCAATGCCGGAGCCAGCGGGAATGATCAGCTCATTCTGGCCGTGATACACCAGTTCCAATGTCAGGAAGCCCTTCCACCCATTTTCAATTACCGTGTTGAACACGGACAGGCCACGACGTGCCCAAGTGGATTTGTCGTGGACAACGCCCACCAGATCCTCAGGCATGTTGAACTCTTCGATGGCAGACGCCAGAGCGAAACGGCCATCTTTAATAGACAGGCGATCCGCCATGCTGTCACCGAACAGTTCCACGGTGAACGTTCCCGGGGTATGGCCGGGACGGAATCGGACAGTCTGGCGGATACGTAGGTCATATCCTGCCTCCCCCAATCCGAAGGACGTACCGCCCTTACCAACCATCTTGCCATCCACCATGTCCTTGATCGGTGCTGCATCCAGCAGCGAGATACCATTGATGATCACTTTACTTCCTCATGTGGATTATCTTCCCGAAGTTTACTGAACGACCAGCAGCACGAACGGCACACCAGATGACCGGTATGTCGAAAGGCAGCTTCTGCATGGGCGAACAGTCCAAATCGGAGAACACGATGGCAGCCGTAGGCTTGGTCTTAATCATGTGCTCACGCACACAACTGAGACTGGTGCCACCGGTGCCGTAACGGATCGTTTCCTCGAAAGGATCGGTGTCCAAGAACTCGGCTTCGTGAATGATCTCGCAGGTGAACTGGACCAGCGTTAACTTCTCTGGTTTCAGCACCTCCTTGATGAACTTCACTTCCGAGTTGAATCGCAGCACATCGGCGTTGGAACACGAGCCGGACACATCGAGGTAGTACACGATATGCCTGAGCTTTCCCTCATCCAAGAAACGACTCGGGAGGTAGATCTCTTGGCTCCGGCGAGACGGACGGGACCATGTGAAGTCCTCTTCCGACAAGTCGGTACAGAACTGCATCAGCTCCTTCTCCCAGGGCACAATTGGCTCAAGGAACTTGGCCAGTGTTTCCTGAATCACCGAGGGTATGTTGCCAGCCCCACCGGCTGCTTTGTGTTGGTGAATGGCCCGGACCACGGCATGCACCGTATCCACGATGTCTGCTTCACTTGGTTCAACCAAGTCATGGTCGTCTTCGCCTTTACCCCACGAACCTCCTTGACCACCCATAGGTGGGGGAGGATTACGAATCATGGCGTCATAGATGTCCTCTTCGACGGCACGACCATTGGCATCGTAGGAATGGTCCTTCCAGCACCATTCGATACCTTTGAAGCTGAAGCCAGCATTCTCCAGATCGTTGTTGATGCGGACGTCACAGGCCTGATTCCACACCTCTGGATCCCGACCACCCCGACGTAAGCCGTGCAGGTAGGCGGGATGCCAGAGTTCATGCACCAGTACAGTGGCACGGGTCTCCTTAGGCAAGCCCATGAAGAAGTCCGGGTTCCACCCAACGTAACGACCGTTGGTCTGGGCAGTCTTGATCTCCGGCATCCACTTGAACTCCATGGAACAGAGCAGTGGACCCAAGAAAGCAGCCGTGCCTGAGCCCATGAACACCTTGGACTTGGTGACGTCGAGTTCCCGGTTTAACTGGAATTCGTCAATCATCTTCGTACTCCTGCTCACAGAGGATCGGTTCAAGGTTCAGGCCAGTTTGCATCCGCTGGATAGCCTCCAGCTTCTTTTGGGTGGCCCCACGGACAAAGGTGTGCATCTTCGTGACGATCTCGGGAATGTGCTCCCGAGACTGCACCCACGCACGCACAATGTGCATGTTGTGGGATTCGGCGAGGGTCTCGATCTTGCCCAACTTGTCGAACGCGATACGACGACGGTTGGCAGTGGCCACCGAGGCCTGATTGTATTTGGCCGGGATGGCGGTCACGTTTACCGTTGGTGCCTCCCCGGGTTTACCCGGGTAGAACACAACACGGAAAATCTCGTTCGGAAAGTTGGGATGCTGCATATCAGCCTCGCAGGTAGTTGGCCAGCTCCAGCATTGCCTTGGCGAATGCAGGGTGATGACGCAGGGTTTTGTGGTTGACCATCACGGAGCGGAAGAACAGCACCCGGAAGGTCAGGTCGAAGCGGTTGATATAGACAGCCAGATCAGTCAGGTTGTCGTCGTTGACGTGTTCCAGCAACGAAGCACAGACCGCCCATTTGGTGCTCAAGTCACTCGGCACCGGATAGCCGGACGGATCTTTAAGGATCTCAGCGACCTTGGGCATGGTGGCGTAGACCTTGGTGAACTCGACGAAGTCAGCCGCTACCCCCGAGGTGATGGTCCCGGCATACAGCCCGGTCTTACGCTTGTCCACTTCCTTGCCCTTGATCAGGCGTTCCACAAACTCCCACGTGCGTGGGCAGCAGAAGGTCTTCTCTTGGTGATCGGGCCGGAAGTCCATCAGCTTCGATGGGTACTGCGACAGGTAAGCCACAACCCGGCTGTCGTATTTCTGTGGCAGGGCCACGTCCATCAACCACTCATCGAAGGACTCGACCATCTCGATGTGCACCACACGCGATTGCATGGCAGTGCCCAGCGGATTGACCAGAGCCCGGTCGGTGGACAGGTTACCGGCACAGGCCAGCAAGCAGTTCTCGTGCAAGTCGTACTGGCCGACCTGCTTGTCGAGGATCAGTTTGTAGGCTGCGGCTTGGACCAGTTTGGTGGCCGAGTTGAACTCGTCGAGGAAGATCAACCAGCCGTCGTAATACTCGGCTTCCTTGATGACCTTGCCATGCTCATCGAGCACCGCTTTGACCTTGACCGGCAGCTTGGTGCCGACCACTGGGAACAGCCCGGCGAACGGAGCGAAGTAGGCCATGCCATCATCGTCGAAGCGGGGCAGACCCGAGAGGTCTTCCGGGGCACTGGTGGAGAGACGGTGGTCAATGATCTTCAGGTTCAGCTCTTTGGCAATCGACTTCATGATCGAGGATTTGCCCAGACCCGGAGACGATTGAAGGAACGGCACCAGACCGGCATACAGACAGTCCAGCGTGTATTCACGGGCCAGCCTTGGGGTAGCCCGGTACATGTTACTGCTCATTGGAGAACTCCCCATTACGGTCAAAATCACGAATGATGCGTGCTGGATCACTGATCCAGTCGCCAATGTTGAATGCTTCCAGCAGCTCAACTTCAGTGAAGGTGAACTTGCTTCCAGCATCGGTCAGACACTCGAAGGTGTGTACAAACACCGGTCCAGCAGCAATGCCTTTACCCATCTTGACGATATGGGCATTACCAGTACGACGACCGTCCTTGGTGCACAGTTGGGCACCGGGCACCAGTTCGTAAGCGAAGTTACGCTCGACAGCCCAGTCCGGGATCGGACCGAAGGACTGTTCGAATTCGTACATGACACGTTTGGCATTCAGCAAGTTCTCGTGATTTACGCAGAATGGGCCATGATCAGCCACGAATTCGTCCTGTTCTTTCACTACAGCTTTTAGGGCGAGGTACAGCTTGACGTCCATGTTCTGGAAGTCGAATTTCTCTTGTGGATCAGGTGTGTACATTGGATTGCTCCTTGGCTGCATCACGAGCGTCGTGTTCCAGCATCCATTTCATGAGACCCGGCACCTTGCTGGCTACGATTGGGCGATCTTGTGGGTGGATGATCTTCAGCACTGAGCACAACATTTCAGCTACCGGGCTGTTGTGTGTGAATTCTTTGGCGAACTCGCCACGGGCTTCAGAACGGATGGCAGCAGGAGAGCTGTCACGAGGGTCATAGCAGGGCATATCAAGCCTCTTGTACGTAAGGGAATGGATCGGGATGTTGTTCCCGGAGGTCATCAAAGATCGAACCGAACCCCCAGCTAAAGAAGCCGGGGCTCATGTTCTCGACCGTCTCGATGAGACGCCCGACGTCCTTGGATTCAAAGGTGTAGTCGTGTTGCCCGAGGTAGTTGGGCAAGACACACCCGACATCCTCGTGTTCAATCAGTACAGCGGTGCGGCTGACGTCAACGTGATCGGTGACGTATTGCCTTCCTTGGTTTAGTGGATTCACAGGCCAGCAGCCTCCCAACAATCGAGGCATAGTGCCCCACGCATTGGGCCACCCATGCCACGGATTACCTTGTGGCAACCGACACACGACACAATGCAGGCAGTGGCAATCATGCCCGGCTGGATTGGGTGAATACGCTTACCGCCCGGCAGATACCCCAGAATTGGCAAAGTCTCTTCTGGCTCTTCTGCTGCCATAGCAGCTTCGATGGCGTTCTTGGTCAGGTCAGCATAGGTTTCGCTGTCCGCAGTGGGCCCACGCATCACAGCCTTGAACGCTTCGTACATTGCATCGGAACAGACACGTTTCATTCCAACTCCTTAGCCAGCAGTTGCTCGGCTTTACGTTGGGCTTCCCGGCTACGAGCCAGTTGGCCAATCA
>RCUJ01001750.1_pt1 | contig 11256 bp, 5 predicted proteins | sample 2166321 | NCBI WGS metagenome assembly RCUJ01 (sample SAMN09932808, study PRJNA488358) | compost metagenome | feature: garden; material: soil; isolation source: compost soil in an enriched community after 118 h of incubation | place: Germany: Experimental Botanical Garden Goettingen | collected... | reverse complement strand
ACCCTGCGTATCGACAGCCTGCATTTCGCCGCGCACACACCCTATGAAACCCAACTGATCAATGACCCCGACGTCGGCAAACGGGTGATGCCATCCGAAGTCGCCACGGCCATGCGCGAAGCCCTTTCGCAAGTGGTCGATGCCGGTACGGCCAAACGCGTGTCCGGCAGTTTCAAACTCGCCGACGGCAGCCCGCTGGCGATGGGCGGCAAGACCGGCACCGGTGACAACCGCATCGAAGCCGTCGGTTCGGGCGGGCGGATCCTGAGTTCCAAATCGCTCAACCGCACGGCCACGTTCGTGTTCTACATCGGCGATACCCACTTCGGCACCCTGACGGCGTTCGTGCCGGGCCGCTCGGCGGAGAACTTCACCTTCACCTCGGCGTTGCCGGTGCAGGTGCTCAAGGGCATGGCGCCGATCCTGACGCCGTACCTGCAACCGGGCACCCACACGATGTGCCAGCCAAAGGCGGCAACCGAGGCAACCGCCCGCCGCTAGGCATGGATCGGCAGATACGCACGCGTGGCAGTAACTATGTATTTTTCACTCCTGATTTTTACCGGGTTCGGGGCGCAATCGACGTCGTTACGAACCGGTTTTTGCGCTTTTTTTGGGGCTGCCGCCTGCCTAGCCTGATCGCTCCATCCATGATCAAAGGACGATCAGGCAATGCCCCACCCACATCGAATTTCAAACCCGGATCAAAGCATCCACTTCGACCTCGTCAGGAAGGCCATCCCCTCCTGGCTATCAGAGGCTTCACTCCCCCGTATCAACGCACTGAAAACTGACCGGGTAAGCATTCCCGACTGGCAGGCTGACGCCGCAAAAGCGTTACAGGAGCGGTTGAAACAGAGCATCAAGCTCGGCTGGAACGCGCAAAACGATGTCGATAGAGTGTTCAGCAAACTGCAGGATGTCTACGCCTTCGCCAAACCCTTGTTGCAACAGGCACTGAACGAACGTTTCGGCGTTGAAGATGACGTCGAAGAGACCTGGTTGCGGCTGTATGCACCGGCAGAAACGTCATGGGGTCATAACTTTACCGGCGCAACCACCAGCCGTACCGTCTCGCTGCTGGATGCCGCCCTGCACAATTTTTCCAGTAAGGAGGTGTTCACCCAGGACTCCGAATTCATCACCCGCCCCGACGTACGCGGGCATTTCAGCGTGGTACAGCTCAAGCACAAGCTGAGTATCGAGCAGTTCAAGTCGCTGTGCCGCGAGCTGGATATCGGTTCCCGTTACCAACAACACCTGAAAGATTTTCTGCTGCCGCATAACCGGGTGGCCAGCAACGTCCTGCGCCACAAAGTCAGCCTCAGCCACAAGACCGCGCTCAACATCGCGGCGAACATGGCGCTGATGAAAAACGACATCGGGCAGGATGCCTTTGACCTGGTGCAGGGACTGCTCGATGACCGCAAGAACCTGCGCTGGAGGGGCCGCTCCGTCGACTGCTACAACCTGTCGATGATGGACATTCACCTGACCGGCATCGTGCTGATCACCCCTGATGCCAACACCGCGACCGATACCGTGCCCGTGATCGCCTATGTTCCCCATGACCCGCAGCACCCGCTCAAGCAATACCCGTCGTTGCTCGAGTTCATGGCCGAACTGACACGCCAACTGCGCGATACCAGCGCCCCTCGCAGCTACCAACAATTCTTCAGCCAGTTCGTGCCCCATCAGCAGCGCGGGCATTTTTTTGCCGGGTTGAACGCCCGATTGAGCAAGGTCAAATGGCAACCGGCCCCGGCCGGTTCCAACTTGCCGAGCTGGCGGGATACGCCGGTGGATAACCCCAACCTGCAATTTCAGCTGTCGAGCGTCAGGAACGATCGGGACACTGTTTTCAACGGCGACCTGTGGGGCTACTTCCACCGACAAAAAATCAACAAGGTACTCAACGACGCATGGGACATCGCGATTTCCACCGAGTACGCCGACCGCATGGCCCGCTGGGCCTGGTGGGACAACCTGGAGAAAATGCTCTCGGGCATTCTCAATGCCGCGTTGCTGGTGGTGACGCCACTGGTGCCCGGCATGGGCGAATTGATGCTGGCCTACACCGCGTATCAACTGACCGATGAGGTGGTCGAGGGCCTCGTCGATCTGGCCGAAGGCCGCGTCGCCGAGGCTGGCGAACAAGCCATCGGCGTGCTGCAAAGCGTTGTGCAACTGGGAGCGTTCGCCGCGGGAGGCGCGATCGGCAACGTCGCAAGGGCGAAACTCTCGCCGTTTTTCGAAAGCTTGAAACCGGTGCAGTTGGCGAACGGCGAGACCCGCCTGTGGAACCCTGACCTCAGTCCCTATCAACGAACCGACGTGGATCTACCCACGGACGCCCGGCCTGATGGACAGGGTCTTCACCAGCATCAGGGCCGGCGCATCCTGCGCCTGAACGATCAACACTTCGAAGTGCTGGACGATCCGGTCACCGGACAACAGCGCATCCGCCATCCACAGCGTTTCGATGCCTACGCACCGACCCTGCGCCACAATGGTCACGGGGCCTGGGTCTGCGAAACGGAAAACCCGCGCGAGTGGGAAGGCTCGACATTGATGCGGCGACTTGGTCACAGCGTCGATGGTTTCAACAATGAACAACTGGAACAGATTCGCCAGATCAGCGGTACCCATGAAGCCGCACTGCGGCGGATGCACATGGACAGCTCGGCACCACCGCCATTGCTGACCGATACCCTGCAACGCCTGGGCTCACCCGTGCCAACCAGCACCCCGCTACCCGCCGGCAGCGTTGCGCTGTTCAGCGAATTCCCCGACCTGCCCGACACGGTGGCGCAAGGCATTCTCGACAACGCCAGCGCCGCGGAACGCCAACAGATCGAGCAGAAAAAACGCCTGCCACTGCGCCTGAAAAGCCTGGCGCGGGAACTGCAATTCGAGACGCAATCAGTACGCGCCGCCCACGGTCTGTTCGATGACGCATTGATCAACATCGACACGGAACGCCTGGTGCTGGGCACCTTGCGCATCAACAGCGACACCTTCGGTGAGCTGCGCGTCGAGATCAGGGAAGGCACATTCGACGGTGAACTGCGCTGCAACGCCGGGCCCGAGAGCGCAGCACGGGTCCGGGTATTGATTCATGATGACGCGGGAAAATATGAGGTGCGTGACGGGTCGAATCAGCCAATCCATGCAGCGCAGGGCTTTTTCGAAGCCTTGCTGCAGGCGACCCAGCACAATGGGCAAAACGCGCTGGGCTTCAAGCCGGGGGACGCCGAACGCCTCAGGCAGTGGGCCATGGTCAAGATCGAGCCTCTCGGCGAACGTCGAACGATACTCGCCGCACCGCCCATCCGCGCCGTGCCCGAGCATCAGACACTGCTGCTGGTGCGTGGCCCATTCACCAGCCGCGCCGGCGAAACCCTGCACGAGCGAATCCTGGACCTGCACGAGGATTTCAGCGACCGCGAAGTCGACGCCTTCGCCAATGCCCTGATCGCCAAAGGTGAGCCGATGCAAGCCATCGAGCAGCGGGAAGACGATCTCGATGAGCTGCGCGTGATCCTCAATCGCTGGGAATACCAGCAGGAACCCACCTGGGGACCGGGCAGCACGGCTTTTCGTGATGAAGGCGGCCAACATATCGCCGAATGCCTGCTCAAGAGCTTCGAGCGAAAGCACAGGGACATCGGCAACCGTAGCGACCCGGACAGTTACGCGCTGGATCTCTCCACCGAGATGCTGCCCCTGAACCTGGAAACCTGGTGGTCAAAACGCCCCCCGGAGCTGCAAAAGTTCCTCGACAAAATCACGGTTCTGAAACTCGGCAATACGCGGTTTTCCAGCGAGGCGAACGGCTTGCTCAAAGCCTTCCCGAACCTTCGCGAACTCAGCGCCAGGCGTTGCGACCTGACCAGTCTTCCACACAGCATCGGTTCCCTGCACCGACTGGAACGACTGCAATTGAGCGATAACGCAATCGTGCTGGATGCAGACGCTGTTAAACAACTCAAGGACCTGACCTATCTGGAAATCCTCAGGCTCGACGGTAATCCGCTGGGGTTGCCGCCAGACATCAGCCGCATGCCAAGACTGAAAGTCGTGGCCCTGAACAAAACCGGGCTGACCACATGGCCCGAGGGCACACTGGCGAAAACCAGACCGCGCGGCTTCTTGCTGGACCTGCGGGAAAATCCGGTCGACCTGATTCCCGAAGTCGTCCCCGGCTCGGCAAAAGCCTGGGTGATCGCGCGTACCCGGCTGGATGTCGCCAGTCTGTCGGAACTGAACCAGCTGCGGTACCAGGAAATCCGGCGCTCAGTGAATTTGCTGCCGGAGCCCCCTAATGCATCCACCAGTCCGATAAACGTAATCATCCAAGCCACCGACCCGAACAACTGGACCGATGTGCCCGGCTGGGGAGTGGACCGGACGGCTCACTGGCTTGAACTGACCGACGACCCACAGGCCCATCGATTCCTGACCGTGGTGCACGAAACGAAAAACTCTGCCGATTATCTCGTCGGCGGTGAACCCCGCAGGCAACTGATGCAACGCGTGGTACGCATGCTCGATGCCGTCTACATCGACACCGCACTGCGGGAAAAGCTCTACACCATGGCCATCGCCCCGGTCGATTGCGCCGATGCCGGGGCGCAGTTGTTCAACAACATGGGCATACAGGTACTCGCATCCGAGGCCTACTCGTATTCCACTGATCCGGCAGAACTTGAACAGAAACTGGTCACCCTGGCCCAAGGCGCCGCGCGGCTGGAGCACGTCAACGAGATCGCCCGCGCCGATGTCGCCAGTCGTGGCGGCAACCCGGACGATGTCGAGGTCTATCTGGCTTATCAGACTGGTCTGGCGGATCGCTTGCAGCTGCCTTGGCAATCCGAAGGCATGCTGTTCAGGCCAGTATCCGGTGTCACCGACGCCATGATCGATCAGGCCTACGACACAGTTCTGGCGTTGAGCGAAGGTGATGGCCTGGTGAACAAAATGCTTGAGCAGGCATTCTGGGAAACTTATCTGGGTGAAACTTACCCGATTCAGATCGAGGCGAATAAACGGGAGTATCTGAACAAATACGAGTTGCTGGAGACCCTGCGATCCACCCAGCGCGAATGGGTCGAATCCACGCAATTGACGGACGTGGAACGAGCGGCGCTGCGCAACAGGCTTATAGATCTGGCCAACGACCTGCCGGTCGCCGAGACGGTTGTCTTTGCCGATGAACCGATAAGCGAAGCGAACTTCGACCGGTTCCTCGTCGATCTGTGGGACGGCGAAAAAGAACTGTCCAGGCGTTTGACGCGCGCGGCGTTGAGCAGGGCCGGGTTGTAATAGCCGTTGCATCGTGAGGCAAACCTGACGGCATTCGTTGCGGTCAGGTTTGCCGCAACCACGTCAGATATCCGAATCCCAGATTACCGTGACATTGCCGGAATAGCGGCTGGCCACGCCCGGCTGCAGCATGAACTCCATCTGGCTTTGCGCAATTTCGAAATGCAGAGTCCCTGGTGCCCGATCGACATAGAAACCAGGTTGAAACTGTTGCGATTGGGCTTGCCCGGTTCGCAGTCGCTGACGCCTGACCGGTTGCCCGGACAGGTCCGTCAGGCCATTGGGCAGACTGACGCTGACCTGAAGTTCGACCGATCGCCTGGAGACAGGATCATTCAACATGCATTCGTAGGGAAAGCCCCCGAACTGACATTCAATACGCATCTTGAAGCGCGATGAGGCCGAGATATTGAAGGTCTGGTCGCGAAACAGGCTCACTGGCCGGCGGCCTGCCTGCAGCCAGCTCGGCCAGCCACCGACCGGCACCAGTTGGACCTTGTTGCCACCCGGCGGAATATCGACCTTGAGCGTGTGTTGAACGTCGAGGTTGAAGTTCATGGTCAGCGTTGAACTGCTCGGCAGCATGACGTCACCAAAATCGAAGTCGCCGTTCGGGCCGACCGTGTAAGTCAGTGCGCCGAGGTAATGCCCCGAGGACATACCCAAAGGATTTGGGGTTTCCAGTTCATAGGCAAAGTCGAGGTAGTCCAGGCGCAGCCAGGGAATATCGAACTTTGCCTGTTTTGCGCACACCTCTGGTGCCGGTGTTTTCCAGAAAAATCTGTAGGCGATCGAGTTAAACCAACCCACACCACTGTAAACACAGGGCGCCGGGCTATACACCCAGCTCGTTCCCCATAAAAGATTGTGCGCGACCCGGTAGTCTTCGGCGCCCCCCACCAATTGCATGACATCCTCCGTCACGTACTGGGAGCCGATACCCACGATCCGAACCCTAACCGTTTCCAGCTCGCCAGTGGTTTCGTGCGCGACCGTCAGCTCTCGCCATTGCGCCGGTACTTTCAACATCGCCCCCTCTCGAGGCGAGGCATGGTTGGCGCGAATGGGGGCGCGTGAATCAAATTGAATCGGCACCTGCAAACTGAAGGTCTGGTGTTCTTCGCATTGCCCTGGGTAATTGGCGCAATAACCACTGAGCGGCGTGGTATTGAGGAACTTGTTCATATGCGGGCGCGCCGAATCCGGCTTGAACAATGCGGTGATATCCACCTGCTCGGCCTGCACCGGTGCTGCGATCATCCCCAGCAGCCAAGCGCTCGACAACCAATGAGCAATCTTCATCTTTCCTCGACTCCAGTCATGCTGTTCGTTTTGGAGCAAACCCGACTTCAAGGCGCCGCCGCACTGAAGACCAGATTCACGTTGCCGTAGTAGCGACCCGGCTTGTACCCGCCCGCGGGCACCTTCGGCTGGATCTGCAGGGCAAAGCGCCCGCCCGCGACAGCCTGCTCGCGCGAGAGCACTTCAAGGGGTTGCGGGTCGTGGCTCAACGTCTTGCCGTTGAAGCTGACGAGCAGGTAGATGTTCTGCTCGTCGCGGCCGTTGGACAGATAGGGTTCGCTCTCCAGCCGCGCGTGGATGGCGCTGGTGTCGTGCTTGACGTCGAAGTTCTTGCGCAGCCCCTCCAGCGACCGGCTGTGGATGTTCCACGGCAAAACTTGCTCGCGATGAATCCAGTCCGACTCGGCCGGTATCACGTAGAAACCCAAGGTCGGGATATCCACCGACACCTCGAATCGGTGCTCTTCGCGGGCGGCGAATGCCAGGGAACTCATCAGTGCCGCGGCGCCTGTCCACAGGGCGATGGCCGATAGCTTGATCATTTCAGGTACCTGTTACGTCAAAAAAAGCGGCGGGCAACGGCGGCCACGTGCCGGTGGTTACTGGCTGGCAATGCGCAAGGCCTTTTTCGATGCGCCCTCGACCAGGTTGAAGCGGTATTCCCGTCCCGGCTTCTTGTCGAATGCGAACTCTTTTCCCGCACGAATGTGGTGCTTGGTGGTGGGCTCGCACTCGTTTTCCTGCTTGATCGAGCAGTTGCGGAATTCGTCGACGACCACCGACGTATTGCCGTTGTTGCGAATGCGATAAGTGCTGGCGCCGTTGTCAATCTGGCTGTCGTAGCGGCTGTTGTTCGGCCTGACGAAGAACACCGAGCCGAAGCCGGTCATGACGTTGACGCCGGCCGAGAGGTTCTTTTTGTAGTCCTCGCGCTCGTCGCTGGACACCGCGAATTCGTCTTCCTTTTCCGGCACCACCGGGATGAAGCGCACGCGGAAATAGCGCTCGGTGTCGCGCCCGCCCATGAACAACAGCCGCGTGCCCTGCATGCCGTTGGCCGGAACGATCAGGCGTGCGGGGCTGGCCATCAGCCCGTCGCGCGATGTCGCGCCAGGGTCGCTTTTGACCGGCACTTCAGTGGCGTTGCCATCGGCGTCGTAGATGATTTCCAGGATGTTGACCTTGACGAAGGCCGTGCTGTCACCGCTGTTGAACACGCGCTTGAGGTAGGTGCTTTTGTCGCCATCCAGATAGTCGTACACCGTTCCGACGTTGATTTGCGGCCCGGCTTGAAGGCCCAGGGAAAAAACGCTCAAACCCATCAATAGAAATACACGCTTCATAACATTTGTTCCTTGGTCAATGAACACACTGCCGGCACGACGGGTCGATGCGTTGCTCATCAGATTTCCGAGTCCCAGATCACAACCACAATGCCGGTATAGGTGCCTGCAACACCGGGCCTCATCATGTTTGCCATCTCCGATTGCGGGACTTCGAAATGCAGGGTTCCCGGTGCCCGGTCCACATAGAAGCCGGGCTTGAACTGCAGCGCCTCCACGGCACCGGGCAACAGTCGCTGACGTCTTACCGGTTGACCGGAGAGGTCGGTGATGCCGTTAGGCAGGCTGACGCTGATGTGCAAGCGGACTCGACGGTTCTCCGCACTGTTTTCCAGCCCGCATCCACCATCGAATCCGGGCCCGCATCCCAACAGAATCTTGAATCGCGTCGAGGCCGATATATTGAAAGTCTGGTCACGGAACAGTCGCACCGGCCGGCGTCCGGCTTGCAGCCAGCTTTGCCATCCGCCTTGCGGCTCCAATCGGATTTTGTTACCACCCGGAGGGATATCGACCTTGAGCGTGTGCTGAACATCAAGGACAAAATTCAGTGTCAGATCAGAATCGTTGGGCACCATCACGTCGCCCATGTCAAAGTCACCGCCCGGCCCGATGCGATAAGTCAGGTCGCCGGTGTAGAGCCCTGAAGACATACCAAGCGGATTGGGCGTACGCAGTTCATAGGCGAAATCCAGGTACTCGTAGTACATGGTCGGAATCCTGAAACTGGCAGTTTTTACGCAGGTGCCCTGAATCGGGGTTTTCCAGTAAAACTGGTAAAAATCATCGGTGTACCAACCGACGCCGCTGTACTGACACGGCGACGGGGGGTTCACCCAGCTGCCATACGGGCCGCCCCACAATGCCCGGTGCCCTTCAAGCGTATTGGGTGCACCTGTAAGGTTGGTGACCTTGTCGTCGAGCACGTACCGCGATCCAAATCCGGCAATGCGCATCTCGACCTGTTCCGCCTCACCGGTTTCGGCATTCGTAACTGTCAATGCACGCCATTGCGCCGGCACGGTGAACATCGAACTGTTGCGCTGCGAGTCATGGGGTTGCATGGCCCTTACGGAATCGAACCGTATGGGCAGGCGGATGCTGAAGGTCGCGTTCTGTTCGCACTGATCGGGATAGTCCGCGCAGTAACCACTGACCGGGGTTTTGTTGATGAACGTATTACGTTGCGGGTTTGCCGGGTCAGGCCGGAACAACGCCCTGATCTCCTGATTGACCGCCTCGGCCGTGGGCGCCACAAACAGCGCCAGCAAGCACAGCCACTGCGGCATACACGTCTTGAAATTAACCATTCAACTGGCCTCCTGGCGAGTCAATGACGCATCCGCCAACGTATCCGGCGTGCACCGCAGATCGCCGATCATCAACACGTTGTTTTCACTGCGGTGCTTGTCGGTATCGAGCCGGAACTGGCACAGCAACTGGTCGGCGTAACGCACTTCGAGCGTCGGTGAACCGGCATGCATTTCCATCGAGAAGAAGCCATCGACTTCACTCACCCCACGACTGGCGTGGTTGATCACGTGGTGGCCCTTGAGCGGCCGGCCTTGTGGGTCGACCAGACGTCCGAGCACGGTCAGGGTTTTCATCACGTAGACCTTGCGGTACTCCACGCCGCCCTTGTTCAGGTGATAACGGGTGCGTGCCGGCTCGATGCTGGCCGCTGGCGCGTGATTGCCTTCGAAATCGAAGCTCACCGAGCTGTTCCTGTAGGCCGTCAGCGGTATGAAATTGCGCCCCGGACGCAATGCCGCGCTGCCGCCGCTGAGGTCGTCGGCGCGTAACGCGATGCCGTCGATATCAGACTCGACATCGACGATCATCCCGGCCCCTCGTCCTTGATGCTGACTGGTCAGGGCCATGCGCTGGCCACCGACGACCACGGTGCTGTCCAGGTTCAAGCCGCCGGTGAAGTTGTCGTTGAACGACGAGCGCTGGATAAAGCCGTCGCCGTTGATCGCGTCGGTGCGAAAGTTCGCCAGGCTCGACAAGCCGACGCCGTAGGTGTCGGTCAACGCAGTCACCGAGACGCTCTGCAGGATGTGGTCTTGCAGGTCTTTGCGATAACCGAGCGAGGCGTTGGTGTCGCGGCTGCCATCACGGGCGGTGCGGCTGCCGATGCTGCCGGAAACCTGCTGACCCGGCCCGCCGAGCGCCACGCTGATGCTCAGGTCGACCCCGCGATTGCGCGCGTCACCGCTGCTGTAACTGCCGGGACGATCGAACAGTGACAACCGCCAGTTGGCGTCGCTGCCCAGCAGCATCGTGCGCTGCGTCCAGCCCAGGTCGACGCCGACGCCTTCAACGTTGCCGTCACTGTGGGAGACCCGCGCGTTGAGCGAACTCTTGCGGCTGATGCGGTGGTTCAGCGCCAGCGATGAATTGCTGGTCTCGCCGGTGAACACATTGCGTTGGCGCACACGGGTGCCGTCGGGCAGCGTGTCGAAGGTGTTGGTGGTGTCGAGCCAGCTGCGGTTGTGGCTCACCACCAGACTGCCGGAACCATAGTTGTAGAGCGCTTGCAGATCGGCGCCGGTGCCGTGGTCTTCGGTCTGGTACAGATTGGCATAGAGGCTGACGCTGTTGGCCAGGCTCCAGTCGATGGAACTGCCGTACTGCAGCGTGTTACGCACCTGACGTGCCGACAGCCCGAGGATTATCCGTGGATGCAGCAGGTAGTTGATCGCCGCGCCCGCGGTCGCATCGCCACTGGCCTGTTGATCCCAGTTGCTCAGCAGTTTGCTTTCCTGGCCGGCGAACAGGTTGTAGCGCCAGCGCTCCTCAACGTTGCGCCAGTTGGTCGGTTTGTAGATCAGCTCCTGAGTGGTCGAGGTGACCTGGCCGTCTTCTATCAAGCGCACTTCCACATCATAGATGCCGCCGGGCAACGGGCGGGTATCAAGGGTTTGCAAACCGGCGGGCACCGCTTGGGTGTTGAGCAGCAGACCATCGCGATAAATCTCCACCGACGCCTGGCGATTGGCGGTGACATAGATCGGATAAACGCTGGGTTTGGGGCTGTCGATTGCCAGGCTGTCGGAACTGCCATACATCACGCCCACGGCGGTGTCGGGGCTGGTGCCGAACGAACGGGGCTGGCGGGTCAAGCCTTCGGAATTGGGGGTGAAGTAGCCCAGGCGGAAAAAACTGCCTTGCAGTTCGCGCTGGGTGTAGAGCTCGTGTACGGCGTGATAGGTCTTGTCATCCGGCCCGCCCAGACGCGCCAGTTGCATGTTGAAGGTCTGGCTCCAGTTGCCCAGGCTGCCGC
>RCUJ01001746.1_pt1 | contig 11277 bp, 11 predicted proteins | sample 2166321 | NCBI WGS metagenome assembly RCUJ01 (sample SAMN09932808, study PRJNA488358) | compost metagenome | feature: garden; material: soil; isolation source: compost soil in an enriched community after 118 h of incubation | place: Germany: Experimental Botanical Garden Goettingen | collected... | reverse complement strand
TGAAGTGATTCCGTCGAGAACTTTTTTAGAAGAAAACCTTAAAAAATTAGAAGCGGAATTTGAAGGAAAGCCGATTCCGAGACCTGAAAACTGGGGAGGGTTTTTAGTAACTCCTTTGGAAGTAGAATTTTGGCAGGGAAGACCAAATAGACTTCATGATAGGATTCGATACCAAAGTCAATCTGATTATTCATGGAAAATGGAACGATTATCGTCTTAGTTGTAAGAAAAATACATTAAAAGAAAAAATTAACATGTAGTTCATCGATTATTTTTGTAGTTTAACGGTAAATTGAATACGTTTGGTGTAAGAAAAAACGATTTAATTTAAATATAAAAATTTAAAGGATTTGCCCCAACATTTACTTTAAGCTTGCGTAAACTACTGATGACTATGATGAAGAAAATTATGCACACCATGCTGTTCATTGCAATTTTTATTGCAATGAACTCATGCTCTGCTAATATTGCCAAAGAAACAGAAAGCAGTACTCCGACAACAGCTCCGGTTACGAATTATACTTACAATAATTCAGAGTTAGAAATCATGAAATTAATAAACGATTATCGTGTGCGAATTGGTTTAAATGCATTGCAAAAAAATAATTATATCTCTTATAAATGTCAGGAACATAATAAGTACATGATTGCTAATCATGTTTTAAATCATGATGGTTTTAGTGCGCGATCTCGAAATATCATGCAATTAATTGGTGCTAAAAAGGTTGGTGAAAATGTAGCTCGAAAACAAAAAACTCCTGAAGCTGTAGTGAAAGCCTGGCTGGAGAGCCCGCGACACAAAGAAAATATCAAAGGTAATTTTACCCACTTCGGATTATCTGTAAGTACGGATGCTGCAACAGGTGATAAATACTATACTAATATATTTGTTAAAATTTAAGATAATTTAAAACTGGTTGGTTTTTTAGTGATCGTTGTAGCCCTTTACGGGGTTACAGCGGTTTTTTTTAAGTTGTCTCAAAAAGACAGCTTTTTAAATAGGTATGAAAATCTTAATTAACTAATTACAATGCAGTAATGATAAATTCGCTTCGTCTGTTTTCCTGATGTTCTGCTTCTGTACATGGTACATCATCGGCACATTTATTTACAAGCTGTGTTTCACCATAGCCTTTACCGGTTAATCTGTTGGCGGCGACACCATTTTTAATCAGCCATTCTATAGTAGATTTCGCTCTTCTGTCAGATAGTGCTTCGTTGTATTTAAAGGTGGCTCGACTATCCGTATGTGAACGAATATCGAGTTTCATGCCTGGGTTTTCATTTAAGACAGCCAATATTTTTTCTAAATCAATGGCTGCTTCTGTTCTAATGTTAGACTTATCCAAATCAAAATAAATTATTTTTATTTTAAAGCATTTTCCTAAATCATCACCAATTGTTACTTTACAAGTTGTAGGGTCCAAAGCAATTGGCAAGCTTGTTTTCCCTGACAGTTTTCCAATTGTTATGCTAACTTCCCTGGTTGCATAGTCTTCTTTTTCTGCTCTCACATTATAGGTTTTGCCACAATCAATCGGTAACTTATAAAGCCCATTAACGTCAGCAATTGTGGTGTTTTTTACTACCATATTATCGTAAAGTGAAACTTTTGCTCCAGATAAAATAACAGCCGTTTCAGAATCGGTTATTGTACCGCTTAATTCCTGTATGCATCTTAATGCTTTGTTCTCTATAAACTTATAAATATCATCAGATCCTTGTCCTCCTTCTTTATTAGAGCTAAAATATCCTTTTCGGGAAACCGGATCAATAACATAAGCGAAATCGTCTTTAGGTGAATTAATATCGGCTCCAAGATTCTGAATGTCACTTATAGTTCCGTCTTTTTCGATTTTTCCTGCAAAAAGATCCAATCCTCCAAGTCCCGGACGTCCGTCTGAAGCAAAATAGATTTCGTTTTCATCGGTTATATACGGAAATGTTTCCTTTCCTTCCGTATTAATGGTTTTACCCAGGTTTACAGGCGTACCATAACTACCATCGCTGTTAATACTTATTTTGTAAATATCAGATTGGCCTAACGTTCCGGGCATATCAGATGCAAAATACAAGGTTTTTTCATCAGGACTAAATGCCGGATGTGCGGTACTGTAATTATCGCTGGCAAATGGTACTGCGGTAATATTAGTCCATTTTCCATTTTCAAGCGTGGCTTTGTATATTTTAATTAAGGTAGTTTTTTCTACATCTTTTCCTTTTTTTCCGTTAAGATAATTGTTTCTTGTAAAATACACTGTTTTTCCATCTTTAGTAAAAGCTGGTGATGATTCATGAAATTTAGTATTCAGATCGGTTTTGAATTTTTTGACTTTTGAAGAATCTACATCGGCAATATACAGATTTGTAAAATATTCTCCTGTCCATTTATGTTTTCGTTGAGAGAAATTCCCAGTATCGCGTGCAGAGGTAAAATATATTTTGTTGTCATGAACAAAGGTTCCGTAGTCAGAATATTTCGAATTGATTCCGGCATTTTCAATGTCATATCTCCCTGAATTAGCTTTAATCTGATCAAGGTAATTTAAATTTTCCTCATAAAGTTTTCCTCTGTTATCTGTTTTATTTTTCGCATTAAACTCCCCTAAAAGTTTATTGGCCTTATCAATCTCTCCGATAGATTTTAACGATTGTGCGTATCTGTAATAATACTCAGGTTCGACAGAAGTATTCATGGCAAATAGTTCACCATACCACTTTGAAGCTCCTTCAAAATTTGAATTGAAGTAGTATGAATTCCCAAGTTTCTTAAACATATCTTCAGACTTATATCCTTTGTTTGCTACCTTCTCATAAGTCTTTATGGCATCAATATAAGCGTAACTGTCGTACTCTTTATCGACAGCATTTATTTTTGATTGCTGTGCATAACTGTCAAATGAAAAAACATTTACAATTATTAAGCAAAGAAATATATAATTTTTCATAATCGTAGTTTTTAGAAGAAACGTGGAGTTGTCATTTTACTATTATTTTTGAAGAATTCATAGCGAAGGAATATTTCATGCGATCCCGAATTATAATTATTTAAGTTTGTGGTTTCACGATCATAACCATAACCTAAATAAAGCCCATCTGTGATCTGAAATCCTACCATAGCACTAAGTGAAGCGCTCCATCTGTAAGCAACACCGACTACAAATTTGTCATAAAACATAAAATTGGCGGATATATCTACCTGAAGTGGTGCGCCTTCTACCATTTTGGTAAGTATAGCAGGTTTGAATTTTATGTATTGGTATTTATCCAAATCAAATACATAACCGGCCATCAAATAATAATTGATTTTATCTTTATAAATCGCAACATCATTATCATCATATCGGTTGGTTTCAATAAAATTAGGTACAGAAAAACCAATATATGCTTTATCAGAATGCCAATAAATCCCGGCTCCCACATTTGGAGAGAATTTATTGTCCAGATCCTGAAACTGCGGATCTCCCTGATCTTCCGGATTTAGTTTGCTCACATCTAAATTGAAGATATTGGCAGTTCCTTTAATACCAAAAGAAAGTTTGAAATTGGCCGATGTCTGAACGGTATAAGAAAGATCAAGTGAGATATTATTTTCATTTGTTGGTCCGATCTTATCATTTAATAGTGAAGCTCCAATTCCTATATTACTATTATTAATTGGTGTATTGACTGAAAAACTACTAGTTTCAGGAGCTCCATCTAGTCCGACCCATTGTGTGCGGTACAGGCCAAAAACGCTTAAAGCTCCACGAGAACCTGCATAGGCAGGATTAATATTTATCGTATTGTACATGTATTGTGTAAATTGTGCGTCCTGCTGTGCAAAACCTACAATTGTAACAAACATCATGACGAAGGAAAATAATTTTGTTCTCATAGTAGATATTTATTATTACTATTGATTTTTATTAATGGAACTTCTAAAAAATAAAAAACCGGTACATTCGCTTTTTTAAATTTAAGGTTTTTTTTATTAATTATTGTGTATCTCGCTACAAAATAGATGTTCATAGCGCAGTACATAATAAGTGTCTTTATTTGGACAGATAAAGATAGCCATCCCTTTTGTTAGATTGTATTACATTAGTGTCAGAAGATTTGTAATTAATTACTATAAAATAAGTTCTAATTGACAGGCTATAAGATTTATTGGTAGTCATTTTTCTTAAAAAGTTCTTCCAATACTTTTTTTAGTTTGTAATACTGTAAACTAAAATTTCACATACAATATTCACAATGGTTATAAAATTTAACTGTATTTCAGGATAATAGGTTGTCTTGTTAATGCACTTTAAAAAAGGAATGTTTTTTTTAATTTAAACAATACTTTTTTTTCCTTGTTAAAATTTTTGATCAAATGTTAACAGAAATAAAAAAGTAAGAACTATTAAAATTTCTTTTGTAAATTAGAACTTCAATAATTCAGAACTTCTTTTTTGATGTTTCTAAATACTTCAGCCTATGAAAAATTTAATCTTAATACGCCATGCAAAATCAAGTTGGGAAGCACCATTAAAAGACTTTGACAGACCTCTGATGAAAAGAGGAATTCTGGATGCGCATGATGTATCAACAAATATTTCAAAATTTCTTCCTAAAACCTATATCATATGGAGTAGTACCGCAGCACGTGCCTCAGAAACTGCTCTTATTTTTGCCCAAAATATTTCATACCCTATTGAGAGTATCGTTTATAAAGACGATCTTTATACTTTTGATGATAAACAGCTCGAAAAGGTTATTAAATCATGTGATAATAGTTTCGAAAGCGTTATTCTTTTTGGACATAACGAGGCTATTACAAATTTTGTTAATAAATTTGGGGATGTTTTTATCGAAAACGTCCCGACTTCAGGTTTTGTATCATTACAATTCGACAGTGAAAGCTGGGATAACATCAATAAAGGCAAAACCCATAAAACAATTTTCCCCAAAGATTTAAAATAAATAAAGTGTACGAACAGAAATATATCGATAGAGAAAAAAGTTGGTTAGCGTTTAATGCAAGAGTGCTTCAGGAAGCAGCAGATAACACAGTACCACTTTTAGACAGGTTGCGTTTTGTTGGAATTTTTTCAAACAATTTAGATGAATTTTTTAGAGTTCGCTATGCCGCAATCCGGAGATTAAGTCTTTCGGGAATTTCTGGCGAAAAATATTTAGGCGGCGTTTCTGCCCATCAGTTAGTAAAGGATATTACAGAAATCGTTATTCAGCAACAATCTGAAAGTCTTCGTATTTTAGGTAATATTGAAGCTGAGCTTGAAGCTGAAAATATATTCATTATCAACGAAAGCCAAATTACACAAGATCAGGAAAGATTTCTAAAAGACTTTTTTATTCAAAAATTAAGTCCGGAATTGGTAACCATTATCTTAAATGATTTGGCCGAGTTTCCAATTCTTAAAGATACTTTAGGATATTTAGCGGTTCGATTAGAAATGAATAAAAATGACGAAGTTCGTTATGCGGTTATCGAAATTCCTAAAACAATAAATAGATTTGTGGTCTTGCCATCACATGATGATAAACATTATGTTATTTTAATTGATGATGTAATTCGATATAATCTGAAAAACATTTTCAATATTTTTGATTATAAGAGCGTTTCGGCACATATGATCAAAATTACCAGAGATGCCCAGTTGGATATCGATAGTGATTTGAGTAAAAGTATGCTCGAAAAAATTGCAACTTCAGTAAAAGACAGAAGAATAGGGGAACCTGTTCGTTTTATTTATGATAATTTGATTGAAGAAGATACATTACGTTTCTTTTTAGATAAAATGAAAATTGTAGAAACCGATAGTATAATCCCAGGAGGAAGATATCATAATCGTCGTGATTATATGAATTTTCCAAATTTAGGAAGATATGATTTGCTCTATAAACCAAATGAACCATTACCTATTCCTGGCTTAAGTTTAGGTGGAAGTATATTGGAGAAAATCAATAAAAAAGATTATTTACTTCATGCTCCATACCAGTCATTTTCTTATTTGACAAAGTTTTTGCGTGAAGCTGCTCTTGATCCACAAGTAACAAGTATAAAAATTACTTTGTACCGTTTGGCTAAGAATTCGCAGATCATCAGTTCTTTGATTAATGCAGCTAAAAATGGTAAAAAAGTAACCGTTCAAATCGAACTACAGGCCCGTTTTGATGAGGCGACGAATATTTCGTATGCTGAACAAATGCAGACAGAAGGTATTGAACTTATTTTCGGTATAAAAGGTCTGAAAGTACACAGTAAAATATGTGTGATTGAAAGAGTTGAAGACGAAAAAACAAGACGTTACGGATTTATTTCAACCGGAAATTTCAACGAATCAACGGCGAAAATTTATACAGATGTGACGTTGTTTACCTGCCATCAGGGAATTTTGAAAGACATTTCTAAAATATTCGAATTCTTTGATATTAATTATAGGGTACACCGATACAAACATTTAATTGTATCGCCACATTATACAAGAACCAAATTTATTAAACTAATAGATCGTGAAATTCTGCACGCTCTCGCTGGTAGAAAGACACACATTAAGCTTAAAATGAATAGTTTGTCTGATTTTAAAATGATCGATAAATTATACGAAGCAAGTAATGCCGGAGTAAAAATTCAGTTGCAGGTGAGAGGAATTTGCTCATTGATTCCGGGAATTCCGGGAATGAGCGAAAACATCGAAGCTATAAGTATCGTTGATAATTACCTGGAGCATTCAAGAGTTTATATTTTTGGAAATGCCGGTTTAACCGAAGTATATATATCATCGGCCGATTTTATGACCAGAAACCTCGACGGAAGAGTCGAAGTTACATGCCCAATTTATGATTTGGAAATTAAAAAAGAACTAATAGACAATTTTAATATTGCATGGAAAGGGAATGTTAAAGTAAGATACCATTCCTATAAACTAGATAATAAATACAAGCCTCGAAATCATCATGCCCCATTTAGAGCTCAGCTTGAAACCTATAAATATTACCAAAATAAGATTGCGGTATTAGAAGAGGTTCCGCAGAAAATAAATTAATAAAAACCAAAATCAATTTCAAATCATAAGTGAGCATGATTAAAATAAAAAAATATGCAGCGATAGATATCGGTTCAAATGCCATGAGGCTGCTGATATCGAATGTTGTAGAACAAGAAGGCAAAGAACCACAATTTAATAAAAGTTCCCTTGTTCGTGTGCCAATTCGTTTGGGACAAGATGCCTTTACTGTAGGTGAAATTTCAGAAGAAAATATAGATCGAATGGTCGATGCCATGAAAGCATTCAACCTTTTGATGAAAGTACATAAAGTAGAACGTTATATGGCGTTCGCAACCTCGGCAATGCGTGAGGCGTATAATGCCAAAGAAGTTGTCGCTTTGATTAAGAAAAAAGCCGACATAAAAATCGAAATTATCGATGGTAAAAAAGAAGCTGCCATTATTGCTTCTACAGATTTGCATCATTTATTAAAAACAGACGAAACCTATTTATTTGTAGATGTGGGCGGTGGAAGCACCGAGTTTACCTTGTTCTCTGACGGAAAAATGATCAATTCGAGATCTTTCAAAGCAGGAACAGTTCGCTTGTTAAACGATATGGTTTGCGATGTCGTTTGGGATGAAATCGAAAAATGGATTAAAACCAATACTGCAGATTATGAAGAAGTAACCTTGATTGGTTCTGGTGGAAACATCAATAAATTGTTTAAAATGTCGGGGAAACAACAGGAAAAACCGCTTTCATATATTTATATCAATTCACAGTACGCCTTTTTAAATTCATTGACGTACGAACAAAGGATCGCTGAATTAGGGCTAAACTCTGACCGTGCCGACGTTATTATCCACGCAACCCGTATTTACCTAAATGCGATGAAATGGAGTGGAGCGCGCCAAATTTACGTTCCAAAAATCGGACTTTCTGACGGAATCGTAAAAGCAATGTATTACGGTAAAATTTAAAAATATCCGCCACTAATTTCACTAATTAATATTCCACTACGAATAAAAAAATTAGTGTAATTACTTCGCCAGTTCGTTATCGCTTGGGCCGTGGTAAACCTTTTTTAAAACTTATGCAAAATGAATAAAACCAGACTTGAAGCTTTTAGTGATGGTGTTTTAGCAATCATTATAACGATAATGATCTTAGAAATCAAAGTACCTCATGGGCATGAATTTGCCGATTTAAAACCACTTATTCCAAAGTTTTTAAGTTATATTTTGAGTTTTATTTATGTTGGAATATATTGGAACAATCACCATTATTTGCTTCACGGTTTATCAAAAGTAAATGGAAAAATACTTTGGGCTAATTTGCATTTGTTGTTCTGGCTGTCATTAATACCCGTTGCTACAGGCTGGATGGGTGAACATAATTTTGCAAAAGCAGCAATGGCATTTTATGGGGGTATTTTACTGCTTTGTGCTATTGCTTACGTGATTCTTCAAAAAACTGTTTTAGATGTGGAAGGAAAAGATTCTGTGCTGGCAAAAGCTTTAGGAAAAGATTTGAAAGGAAAAGCTTCTGCAGTTTTATATACTATTGGAATTGCAGCATCGTTTTACAACGAATGGGTGTCCGGTGCAGCCTATTTTATTGTTGCAATGTCCTGGCTTATTCCTGATAAGAGAATTGAAAGAGTTTTTGCTAAATAATTTTTTTAAATGAAATCTATTTTTCAATCTATTCATGTTTTACCACAAAATGAATTAGATCAGTTAGATGATTTAATTACTTTTCGAAATCTTAAAAAAGGAGAAATTCTCTTGAGGGAAAATCAGGTTTGTAATGAAATCTATTTTATCAAAAAAGGAATTTTACGATCGTATTTTTTTAATCATCAGGGCGACGAAATCACCAATTGCTTTGCTTTTGAAAACGAATTTATGGCTTCTTTCTCCAGTTTTATAACGCAAAATGCTGCTGAAGAAAACATTCAGGCATTAGTTGATACAGAATTGCAGATTATAAGTCGTGAAAGCTTGGAGAAGCTTTATAAACTAGGAATTCATTGGCAGGAAATCGGGCGGAAATTAACTGAAATGGAATATGTAACACTTCAAAAAAGAATGATTTCTTTCCAGAAATTATCCGGATCACAACGTTATAAAGAGCTTTATCAGAATCATCAAAAATACCTTCAGCTTATTCCGCTTCAATATTTAGCTTCTTATTTAGGTGTAACTCCAAGACATTTAAGTCGTATCCGCAAAGCGATTTTATAGGACATTTGTCCAGTATTATTTTTTAGGGGAATGTTATTTTTGTAAAAAACGTAATCATGAAAAAAATACTAATTATAAATGGTCATCCCAATCCGGCAAGTTTCAATTTTGGCATTTCAGATTCGTACCAAAAAGGCGCAATTGCTTCAGGCGCTCAAGTGGATACCATAACTATTGCCGAATTACAATTTAATCCAAATCTACAATTCGGTTATCAAAAAAGAACAGAACTGGAACCTGACTTAGTTAAGTCGTGGGAAAAAATTCAAAACGCAGATCATTTAGTCTGGATTCATCCTGTTTGGTGGGGAGGTTTGCCCGCAATTACAAAAGGATTTATTGACCGGTTATTTTTACCCGGAATGGCTTTTCAATACCGCGAAAATTCAGTTTGGTGGGATAAACTTTTAAAAGGCAAAACGGCGCATATTATCACAACTTTAGATCAGCCCGACTGGTATTACAGATTATTTTTTGGAAGACCAAGCGTTAATCAACTTAAAAAATCGACTTTAGAATTTTGTGGTGTAAAACCCGTAAAAGTCAGTTATATCGGAATTGTAAAAACAGCTACTGATTTGCAAAGAGAAAAATGGCTGAAAAAAGTCTATGATTTCGGATTGCGAAATAAATAAAATGTAGTGGCAAAAAAATATTAACCCAGTAAATCCAATCCAAAGGTTGAACGCAAAAGTTCAATATTTGGGTTGATTTCTAACAAACGATTGTAGCGATCCTGATCGTTAAAACTTCTTTTGGTTTCTATAGCTTCATTTACAATAATTTCAATTGTAATATCGTGATTGTGTAAATGTCCTTTTAAGTGTCCTAAAAGTCCATTAATCTGACCTTCAAAATCTAATTTAGAACCTTCATTTGGCAATTCAAGTGTAATTACCGTGCCGTTCAATTTTGGATCATTAATTAATAATAACGATTCCATAATTTTAAAACCTTTATCACCCAAACGTTGTGCGTATTTATTCCATTGCACTAACATTTCAGTCTCTGTAAAATCTTCTGTAGGCAAAACCGAAGAAGGTTTTACATAAGATTTATTCTTTTCTTCCATTTCCTTTTTCGCACGAATACTTGCAAGCGAAAAAGCAGAAACTTTTTTAGGTTGATCTTCGGTAGAAGGATTTTCAGTTTGAGAATTTTCAGTTTTTGAAGCTTCTCCAGTGGGTAAATTTGCTGAGTTTTGAGCTTGAGGTGCAATGTTTTCGGTTCCAGTTTCAGCACGATTTTCGACATTAAACTTTGGAGTTTGAACTTCAGCATCACTTTCGACTTTCGACTTTTGACTTTTGACTTCAACTATAGAATACCCTCCATTTTTAAAATAAGTAGGGGGAATTATGAATTGCTCAACTTTTTTTTTTCTCCATCAAAGTTGATAGAGGCTAATTGCATCAAACATAATTCGACCAAAAGACGCTGATTCTGGCTCAGTTTGTATTTTAAATCGCAGTCATTGGCAATGTCGATTCCTTTTAATAAAAAATCTTGTGAACATTTTTGCGCTTGTACGCCATACATTTGTTGTGCTTGTTCACCAACTTCAAGCAAACTTAAAGTTGCCGGAGTTTTGCTAACCAATAAATCTCTGAAATGCGAAGCTAAACCTGCAATAAAATGATGTCCGTCAAAACCTTTAGCCAGAATATCATTGTAGGCCAATAAAAGATCCGGAATTTTATTCTCTAAAAGTAAATCGGTAATGCTGATGTAAGTTTCGTAATCTAAAACATTTAGGTTTTCGGTTACAGCTTGTCTTGTCAGGTTTGTACCGCAGTAAGAAACGACACGGTCAAAAATTGATAAAGCATCACGCATTGCGCCATCTGCTTTTTGGGCGATAATGTGCAAAGCATCGTCTTCAAAATTGATTCCCTGACTTGTAGCAACTTCAGCTAAATGTTCTTTAGCATCTTTTACCGTAATTCTTTTGAAATCAAATATCTGGCAACGAGATAAAATCGTTGGAATAATTTTATGTTTTTCTGTTGTTGCTAAAATGAAAATAGCATGCTTTGGCGGTTCTTCTAATG
>RCUJ01001744.1_pt1 | contig 11289 bp, 13 predicted proteins | sample 2166321 | NCBI WGS metagenome assembly RCUJ01 (sample SAMN09932808, study PRJNA488358) | compost metagenome | feature: garden; material: soil; isolation source: compost soil in an enriched community after 118 h of incubation | place: Germany: Experimental Botanical Garden Goettingen | collected... | reverse complement strand
GCGAGCACATCCCGGCCGGCACCTTCATCATGACCGGCGGCATCACCGCCGCGGTTTCGGTGCAGCCGGGCGACAACGTCACCGTGCGCTACCAGGGCCTGGGTAGCGTCTCCGCCCGCTTCGTCTGAGTCACCCCTTTAGCCCCGGCCCCTGGCCGGGGCCTTTTTCGCGAGGATTTCCCCATGCCGATTGCCCATGTGCACATCATGGAAGGCCGCAGTGAGGAGCAGAAGGCGGCGATGATCCGCGAAGTCAGCGAAGCGCTGGCGCGCACCCTCGACTCGCCGCTGGACCGCGTGCGGGTGCTGATCAGCGAGGTGCCCAAGGATCACTGGGGCATCGGCGGCGAGCCGGCCAGCAAGGTGCGCCGCTGAGCGCGCCCCTGCCCTGCGGTCAGCAAAGCCCGGCTCGCCGGGCTTTGTCGTTTCTGCGGGTCATGTTCCACGTGGAACACCTGTGCCCTAGAAGTAGCGCAGTACCAGATAGCCAATGGCGACGATGCAGACGAGGATGCCCGGCACGGCGATCCGGGTGATTGCGCTCTGGCGCTGCAGGGCCAGCTTCTGCAGGCCGATGGATTCTTCCACCTTGTCTCGCGAGCGCTTGAGCTGCTCTTCGGCCAGCGCCCGCTGGGCGGCGAGCTGGGCGAGGATCTCGCGCTGGCCGTCGCGGATCTCGCGCAGCACGGCGAGGGATTCGTGTCGGTACTGCTCGTCGCTCATGTGCACCATCCTTGCGGTTCTGCGCCGGCTCAGTGGGGTTCGGGGTAGAGCAATGTGCCACGTTCGGCGGGAAAGCGCTGGGTCTGCAGATCGGTCCGGCTCAGCTCCGCCCCGCTCCAGATGAATACCTGGCGTGCGCCGGCGCCGCGCAGCAGCTCGGCAAAGCCGCGGATCTCCACCTGGGTCAGGCCGCCCTCGAGCAGCGCCTGCGGATGGAGGATCACCGTCGGCGCCCGCTGCAGCAGCGCAGGTGGCAGGATCTTCCTGAGCAGCAGCTGCAGGGTCTTCTCCGCCACGCCGAAGTCCGCCAGCAGGGTGCGTGGATGCTCGAAGCCGTTGGCCAGCTCGATGCCATCCTGCCCGCGCAGGGCCAGGGCCTCGTTACCGGCAGCCAGCGGTACCCGTCTGCCCTTGTCGTGGCGCAGGGCCAGCAGCGGCGCTTCGGCGAAGGTCCGGCCGGACTCCACATGCAGGGCGTGCAGCTGGTCAGGCTGCAGGCGGAGGTAGAGGGTGTTGTGGAACAGCTTGTTCATCTGGAGGCTTCCATTGCCTTGGTGGGTGGATGGTCGGAGCGGGCTGTCGAGCTCGATGCGTAGCGGGACTGTCTGCTCTAGCGCAGCAGCTGGCGCGCCTGCGCCAGCAACTGGTCGTTGTCCGGATGCACCGTGATGGCGTTGTTGAGGTCGACCACCGGCAGGGTGTAGCGCCTGACCTCGAGGCCGGCATTCTGCATGCGTCGGTGCAGCAGGTCGGCCACCGCCGGCTCGTCCACCGAGTGGTACTGGTAGCGGATGCCGGCCTGCTGGAGCTGACGCAGGGTGGCCTGGGTGTAACCGCAGCTGTCGCGGCCGTAGACGGCCAGATAGGGCTCGGCGTGCAGCGGCGCGTTGTTCTCTTGGGGGACGCGGGAGAAGTGCTGCCAGGCCTGGTAGCCGCCGCCACACAGGGCGAGCAGGAGGATGAGGTTGCGCATGGACAAGTCCGTTTGTCGAAGGCGGGCGGGCACTCTAGCAGGTCCATCCGGCTTGGCGGAGTGAACTGTCTCACTCCGTGGTGCCGCCCGGCCGGACGTCGGCGGACGGCTTCACGGACGCCTGCGGCTGGCCGGCCAACCCTGTCCTGGATCAGCGGCTGTTCGTCGCGAGGGTCAAGCGCCGGCTGCTCGGCGGCCACCATAGCGTCGCGCGATCAGCCGGTCGAGCGAGAGGACACCCGCTCCGCGGGCGATCAGCAGCAAAAGGCAGGTGGCCCACACGCCATGGGTCGGATAGGCGCCGGGATAGACGAAGATCTGGATCACCAGGGTCATGCCGAGCAGGGCCAGGGCGGAAAAGCGCGTCGCCAGGCCGAGCAGCAGCAGGACGGGAAACACATGTTCGGCCACGGTCGCCATCAGGGCGGCCAGCTCCGGCGGCAGCAACGGCACCCGGTATTCCTCGGCGAACAGCGGCACGGTCGAGGCGGCCAGCCGCGGCAGGCCGAGCTGGAAGGTGCCGGTCACCAGGTCGATGGCCAGACCCTCGACCTTGGTCTGCCCGGACCTCCAGAACACCGCGGCGATGGAGAAGCGGGCCAGCAGGGCGATCAGGTCATAGGGCAGGCGTTGGCAGCGTTCGACGGCGCCGGCGATCAGGCGCACGGGCAGCGAGCGGTTCATGCGCAGGGTCCTCCGTGGTCGAGGCTGAACTGGCTGATGGCCCCGGCGCGGAGCAGTTGCGCCAGCGGCGCCGCCATGTCCAGATCGGGATGCCGGGCCGTGGCCTCCCCTGCCGCCTGCCCGAGGCTGGCGCCCTCCTGCAGGCGGGCGACGAACAGCACCTCGCCCGGCATGAGGCCGATCACCTCGACTTCCAGTCCGTGGCGCAGCACCAGGGCGTTTTCCGCGCGGCCGGGGTCGATCTGGGCGATGTCCAGCGCGCCCTGGTGGGCCGCCCACAGCGAGACGACGGCGAAGGGCGAGCGCAGCAGCGCCAGTGCGGGCTGCAGGACCAGGCGCAGTCCGGGCAGGCGCTCGGGATCGCCGAGCAGGGCGGCGAGCGCCGCACTGTCGGCAACCGGGGCATCCGCCGCATGGCAGGCACGTACGCGCAGCCATTCCAGGCGCGCCACGTCGGCCAGATAGGGCAGGCCGGCAGCCGGGGCGAAGCCTGCGACGAAGGCGGGAAAATCCGCCCCGTAGTGGGCCAGGATGCGCGTGCGCGGCGGCGCGGCGCGTACATGCAGGCGCGCCATGGCGCGGAAGAATTCCTCGCCGACCAGCGCCTGCACCACCGGAAAGGTCTCGCCCAGGGCGTCGACCAGCGAGACGACGACGTTGTTGCGGTAGACCGCCAGGCGCGCGGCCGGGTCGGAACCGTTCCAGGTCTTCAGCCCGCCCGGGCAGGGCCGCGTCGGATCGAGCAGCGCGGCGGCGAATTCGGCCTGCTGGCTCATGCCGGCACCTCCTGCGCCCGCCGGGGCTGGCCGGCGAGCAGCGTTTCGGCCTGCGCGGCCTCGCTCAGCAGTAGCGCCAGCGGCGGCACGTCGTTGTCGCGCTCGAGCAGGGTCGGCAGCGCTCCCGTGCGTTGCAGTGTGCGCGCATAGAGCGCCCACACGGCGTTGTCGACCGGCGCGCCGTGGCTGTCGATCAGCAGACGCGCGCCGGCGCCGTCGCGGTCCTCGGCGAAGCCGGCCAGGTGGATCTCGCCGACCGCGTCGAGCGGCAGGGCATCGAGGTAGGCGGTGGGGTCGCGGCCATGGTTGATGCAGGACACGTAGGCGTTGTTGACGTCGAGCAGCAGCCCGCAGCCGGTGCGGCGGACCACCTCGGCGATGAAATCCGTCTCGTCCAGCGTCGAGGCGGCGAACTCGACGTAGGTCGCCGGGTTCTCCAGCAGCATGCGGCGCTTGAGGCGCTCCTGCACCCGGTCGATGTGCGCGCAGACCCGTGCCAGGCTCGCCGTGTCGTAGGGCAGCGGCAGCAGGTCGTTGAGGAAGACGTCGCCGTGACTGGACCAGGCCAGGTGCTCCGAGAAGGATTCCGGCTGGTAGCGCTGGATCAGTTCGGCCAGGCGCTCGAGGTGGTCCTCGTCGAGCGGCTGCTCGGCGCCGATCGACAGGCCGACGCCGTGGATGGACAGCGGATAGCGCTCGCGGATCAGGCTCAGGTAGTGGTGGAAGGGGCCGCCGTCGACCAGATAGTTCTCGGCATGGACTTCGAAGAAGCCGATATCGGGACGGGTCGTGAGGATCTCCCGGAAATGCTGCGGCTTGAGTCCGAGGCCGGCCCGCGCCGGCAGGCCGTCGCGGGGGGCAGGAGCGCCGTCAGCGACGGCACGCTCGAAGAGTCTGCTCATGGTTGGCGCTCCTGCCGGTCGCTCACGAGGCCTGCTTGGTTTCCTCGAAGGCCTGCAACTGGCCGAAGCCGGTCGGCGAGGTGGGTGAGGCGGTCTTCTCGCAGGTACCGGTGGGCACGAACTTCCAGGCGTTGCCCTGGTAGTCGACCTTGGCGGTACCGGCGCAGGTAGTGCCCGGCCCGGCGGCGCAGTCGTTCTTGCCCTTGAGGGCGACGCCGAAGCACTTCTCGTTGTCCGCCGCCTGGGCAGTCAGCGGGGCGCTGGCGAGAGAAAGTGCGGCGCCCAGGGCGAGGGCGAGGCTGGCGGCCGAGACGGCGGGGATGCTGGCTTTCATGGTGGTCAGTCTCCATTGCGGATGGGAACGGACCGGGCGGAATTGCGGAGCATACCGACCGGTTCGTGGTTCCGATGCGCCGGCGGCGCATTTGTTACAGCGCCCGGCGGACCACTAGAAGGCTAGCCCCACTGCGCAGGATCGGCAGGGCTTGTCTGGCTGACGACAGCAGCGTGTGTCTGCGCTTCAGTCGGCCAACGGCAGGCGCAGGTGGATCAGCACGATCGGCTGCTGCCTCTGGTCGAGTCGCTCCTCGAGGGCGAAGGGCGTGTAGCCGAGCCGCGAGTACAGCAGCAGGCCGGCGGTATTGCTGTTGAAGCAGGACACCCGCAGCTCGCTGGCCGCGTAGCGCTCGCTGGCCAGCCGCGCCATCTGCTGCATGAGAAAGCGCGCTACGCCCTGGCGCCGCGCCTGCGGGGCCACAGTGACGTTGCCCACGTAGCAGGCGCCCTGTTCGCGCTTGTAGATGTTGGCGAAGGCCAGCACCTGGTCGCCGCGGTACACCACGCTGGAGTCGCTGCGCTGGGCGATGCTGGTCGCCAGTTGATCGACGTCGAGCGGGAAGTGGGCGCGCGGGGCGAGGAAATACAGCTCTTCGGCGCTGCGGGCAAAGCTGCAGATGTGGGGCAGGTCGGCGTCGTGGACCGGACGGAAAGCGAGGTCGGTGTTCATCCTGAACTCCTGTGGAGGGGCCGGCAACCGGCCCTGTGGACAAGTTGGCCGGTCGATTATCCACAGAAGGCCGGCAGCTAGACAATCATCTCTTGTGGATAAGAGTTACCCACAGTTCGCCCCTCTGCCCTGCCGGTCAGGCCGGTGCGCGCTGGCGCAGTGCGGCGCCCGCCGCCGACAACCGGTACTGCTGGCGGCTGCTCTTGGGCTTGTCGGGGATGGTCATCTCGAGCAGTCCGGCCTCCAGCGCCGGCACCAGGTACAGGGTGCGGAAGTTGGCGTCGCTGCGCAGGCCGAGCGCGTCCTGCAGCGCCTTGCGACTCATCACGCCGTCGCAGGCCTGGACCAGACGGCGAACTTCACCTGTGACATGGCCTGCAACATGACTTGTATCTTTGCCTGCTACATGACCTGCAGCTTCACTTGTGCCTTCACCTGCAGCATGACCTGCTACTTCACCTGTGACTTCACTTTTTGCTTCACCTGTCGCGCGGCCTGCGCCACGGCTGGCGGGGCCTGCAGCGAAGTGACGGGGCAGCGCGCGGGTAAAGGCAAACTCCAGCCACAGGCCATCCTGCTCGTGGCGCAGCAGGGGTTCGACGATGCCGTGGGCGCGGCAGGCGGCGATGAGCTTGTCGATGCCCAGGCCCCAGGCCTCGATCAGCCCGGCGCGATAGAAGGCGTTGGCGATGTCCGGGTTGCCGGGGCGCGACAGGTGACGGGTGCGCAGGCTGGCGATGCTCCAGCCTTCCGGCAGGCGTGCCGGATTCCACAGGCTGATGCGGTCGTCGTGCAGGCGGATCTGGATCGGGATGCCGCTGGCGTAGTCCTTGTGCACGATGGCATTGATCAGCGCCTCGCGCAGCGCCGCCAGCGGCAGTGGGTAGGCCGCCGGTGCGCGGGCTTCGCCGCCGCCTGGATCACGCTGCAGGTGCTCCTCGAGCAGCGCCAGGCTGCGCTCGAGCTGGACGAACAGGTTGCCACCGATGGCATGCTGCTCGACCAGGCCGTTATCGCGGCGGAAGTGGCCGATGCGGATGTAGGCGCCGCTGACCAGCTTTTCCGGCTCGGCGTGGAACAGCAGCGCGGCCGCGCGCTTGAGATGGAACAGCTGCAGCTGTTCGACCAGGGCGGCATCGCCCTCCTCCACGGCGGCGCAGCTGAGCCGCTGGCTGGCCGCGGCGCGCTGGCGGAAGTCGGCCAGCGCCTGGGGATCGAGGTCGGCCAGTTGCACCTGGGGCATCGGCAGGTCGTCCCAGCTGCCGCCGGCGTCCGGGTGCAGGAAGCGGTCGGTGGTCGCGCCGGGGGATTCCGCTGGGAGGTCTTTCCACTCGAGGTCTGGCTGGTCTTTCATCCGCGATACCCTGGTTGCGCAAGGAGGAGCAGCTGGCATGTTAACCAAATGCCGCGGACGGCGGGCAGGGGACGGCGTGCATTCGTTCATGTTCCGCGCACGCGGCTGCCGCCGGGCGGCGGTCCGGCAGGCAGCATGGGGAATGGCGGTTACAGGGTGATGTTCAGCTCGGAGTCGCGCATCACCTTGAGCTCGGCGTCCTCGGCGTGGAAGCCGCGGGCCAGCTTGGCGCGCAGGGTCAGGTCGGTGCGCGAGTCGGCGTGGCGCAGGGCCTCGTCGAGGCTGATGCGCCCGGCCTGGACCAGGCTGTAGAGGTGCTGGTCGAAGGTCTGCAGGCCGAGCTCCTGGCTGCGGCCGAGGGCGGTCTTGATGTCGTCGAGCTGGTCGCGCTGGATCAGGTCGGCGATGTAGGGGGTCTTCAGCAGCAGCTCGACGGCGGCCACGCGCTTTTCCTCGCGCCCCGGCACCAGGCGCTGGCCGACGATGCCCTGCAGGTTGAGCGCCAGGTCGCCGAGCACCTGCGCTCGCGCTTCCTTGGGGAAGAAGTTGCAGATGCGCTCGATGGCCTGGGTGGTGTTGGTGGCGTGCAGGGTGGCCAGGCACAGGTGGCCGGTCTCGCTGTAGTGCAGGGCGTGCTGCATGGTGGCCAGGTCGCGGATCTCGCCGATCATGATCACGTCCGGCGACTCGCGCAGCACGTTGAGCAATGCCTGCTCGAAGCTGCGGGTATCCAGGCCCACCTCGCGCTGGTCGATGATCGCGCGCTGGTGGCTGTGGATGAATTCGATCGGGTCCTCGATGCAGACGATGTGGCCGCCGCGCGAACGGTTGCGCAGGTCGAGCATCGACGCCAGGGTGGTCGACTTGCCCGAGCCGGCGGCGCCGACCACCAGGATCAGGCCGCGGTCGAGCATCACCAGCTCTTCCAGCTTGGCCGGCAGGCCGAGTTCGCCGATGCCGGGGATCTTGCTCTTGATGTGGCGCACCACCATGGCCACGTCGCCGCGCTGGTAGTAGACGTTGACCCGGAAGCGCCCGGCGCCGTCGAGGCCGATGGCCAGGTTCATCTCCAGGTCGCGCTCGAACTCGGCGATCTGCTTCTGGTTCATCATCTGGTAGGCCAGCTGCTGCACCGATCCCGGCGCCAGTGGCACCTTGCCGACCGGCAGGCTCTGGCCCTCGCGCTTGAGCTGCGCGGGTGCACCGACGCTGAAGAACAGGTCGGAACCGCCCTGCTCGACCATCAGGTGCAGGTAACGAAACACATCCATGCCGCTTGCCTCCGTGAACCGGGATGAGTGCTGGCGCTGCTGCCGGCGCGAGGCCGGCCGAGTGGCGCGATCCCCTTCCGGCGCGGGAAGGGCTGCAGGTCGTCAGTCTGCCTTGTTTGCCGGCGCGGTGCCGTTGATTTTCTGCATGGTCTCGGTGATCCAGGTTTCGGCGCGCTGGTTGAGCTCGGCCACCGCGCGCGGGCCTTCGCCCTCGGCGTGCATGGCCGGGCCGAACACCACGCTGACCGTGCCCGGATGGCGCTGCCAGCCGTCACGCGGCCAGAGCTCGCCAGCGTTGTGGGCCACCGGCAGCACCGGTACGCCTGCGGCCACGGCCACCGAGGCGCCGCTGCGCGAGAACTTGCCCATCTCGCCGGCCGGAATGCGCGTGCCTTCCGGGAAGATCAGCAGCCAGTTGCCCTGCTGCAGGCGTTCCAGGCCGAGGTGGGCCACCTGCTTGAGCGCCTGCTTGGGGTTGCTGCGGTCGATGCCGATCGGCTTGAGCAGCTTGAACGCCCAGCCGTAGAACGGGATGCGCAGCAGCTCCTGCTTGAGCACCTGGGTCAGCGGCGCAAAATGCGCGGTGAGGAAGAAGGTTTCCCAGGCGCTCTGGTGCTTGGCGAGAATCACGCACGGCTGCTGGGGGATGTTCTCCAGCCCTTCGAGGCGGTAGTCGATGCCGAGCATGACCCGGCTCAGCCACACGGCGAAGCGGCACCAGGTGCGGGCGATGAAGATGTAGCGGGCCTTCTGCGGCAGCCAGGGGGCGATCAGCAGGCTGAGCAGGCACCAGATGACGGTGCTCAGGCCGAGCAGCAGGTAGAACAGGGCGGTACGCAGGGTCATCGGTCGGCCTCCACGGCCAGCAGGTGGGCGGCTACCGCCGCCAGATCGTCGAACACCAGGACGCCTTGCGGCAGGCCCTTGGCCTGGGTGCGCTCGCCCTTGCCGCTGAGCACCAGCACCGGCTGGCAGCCGACCGCCCGGGCGGCGGCAATGTCGCCGGGGCTGTCGCCGACGAACCAGAGGCCGGCCAGCTCGACGCGGTAATGCGCGGCGATCTGCTGCAATAGGCCGGGCAGCGGCTTGCGGCAGTCGCAGCCCTCGTCCGGGCCGTGCGGGCAGTGGACGATCAGGCCGAGCTGGCCGCCCTGCTCGGCCACCAGCTGGCGCAGGCGCGCGTGCATGGCCGCGAGGGTGGCCTCGTCGTAGTAGCCGCGCGCCAGGCCCGACTGGTTGGTGGCCACCGCCACGGTCCAGCCGGCCTGGTTCAGGCGGGCGATGGCCTCGATCGAGCCGGGGATCGGGATCCATTCGGCGACGGACTTGATGTAGGCGTCGGAGTCCTCGTTGATGACCCCGTCGCGGTCGAGAATCAGCAGTTTCATGGTCGGGCCCTGTAGGGCGGCAGGTGTGGATACGGTATTTCGGTCAAACGTCGGGCTGTTGTGGGAGGCCCGCCCTCGGGACGATGCTCTTGCGCTCCTGCGGGCCTGCGGCCCGTATCGCCGCGAGGGCGCGCCTCCTAACAGTCGGGGTGGGAGAGCAACCGTGCAGCCGTGTCCGCCAGTTCATGCTTCGGCGGACAATCGCTATGCGAGTTGCCCGCCCTACGCAGAAAGGGGGCGTAGGTGGGCAAGCCATCCGGCTTGCCCACCGTTCAGCCGAGCAGCGAGATGTCCGCCACGCCGAGGAACAGCCCGCGCAGCTGGGCCAGCAGCGCGTAGCGGTTGGCGCGCACGGCGGCATCGTCGGCATTGACCAGCACGCTGTCGAAGAACGCATCCACCGGCGTGCGCAGGCTGGCCAGACGCTCCAGCGCGGCGCGGTAGTTGCGCGCGGCGGCCAGCGGGGCGACCGCTTCGGCGGCGGCGGCCACGGCGGTGGCCAGCGCCTGCTCGGCCGGCTCGACCAGCAGGGTGCTGCTGACCAGCGCCGGCACTTCGCCTTCGGCCTTGGCGAGGATGTTGGACACCCGCTTGTTGGCGGCGGCCAGGGTGGCGGCCTCGGCCAGCTGACGGAACGCCTGCACGGCCTGCACGCGCTGGTCGAAGTCCAGCGGCGAGGTCGGCGCCAGGGCACGCACGGCCTGGTACACCGCCACCTCGACGCCTTCGTCCTCGTAGCGGGCGCGCAGGCGGTCGAAGATGAAGTCGAGCACCTGGACGGCCAGGCCGTCGGCCTTGACCTTGTCGCCGTACTGCTCGATGGCGAAGGCCACCGCCTGCACCAGGTCGAGATCCAGCTGCTTCTCGATCAGGATGCGCAGCACGCCCAGCGCCGCACGACGCAGCGCGTAGGGGTCCTTGGAGCCGGTGGGCAGCATGCCGATGCCGAAGATGCCGACCAGGGTGTCGAGCTTGTCGGCCACCGCCACGGCGGCACCGGTCAGGGTGGACGGCAGTTCGGCGCCGGCGCCGCGCGGCATGTACTGCTCGTTGAGCGCCAGGGCGACATCGGCCGGCTCGCCATCGTGCAATGCGTAGTAGTAGCCGGCGATGCCCTGCATCTCCGGGAACTCGCCGACCATCTCGCTGGCCAGGTCGCACTTGGAGAGGATGCCGGCGCGTTCGGCGCGTTCGGCGTCGCCACCGATGCGCGCGGCGATGAAGCCGGCCAGTGCGGAGACCCGCTCGGCCTTGTTGAACACGCTGCCCAGCTGGGCCTGGAACACCACGTTGGCCAGGCGCTGGTTGCGCTGCTCCAGCGGCTGGCGCTTGTCCTGCTTGAAGAAGAACTCGGCGTCGGTCAGGCGCGGACGCACCACCTTCTCGTTGCCGGAGACGATCTGCGCCGGGTCCTTCGACTCGATGTTGGCCACGGTGATGAAGCGCGGCAGCAGCTTGCCGTTGGCGTCGAGCAGGCAGAAGTACTTCTGGTTGTCCTGCATGGTGGTGATCAGCGCTTCCTGGGGCACCTCGAGGAAGCGTTCCTCGAAGGAGCAGACCAGCGGCACCGGCCACTCGACCAGGGCGGTCACTTCGTCGAGCAGCGCCGGCGGCACGATGGCCTTGCCGTTCTGCTCGGCAGCCAGCTCGGCGACGCGGGCGTCGATCAGCGCGCGACGCTCGGCGAAGTCGGCGAGCACGTAGGCGCTGCGCAGGTCCTCGGCGTAGCTGGCCGGGTTGCTGATGCGCACGTCGTGGTTGGCGTGGAAGCGGTGGCCGCGCGACACGCGACCGGCCTGCTGGGTGAGGATGGTGCAGTCGATCACCTGCTCACCGAACAGCATCACCAGCCACTGGGTCGGCCGCACGAACTCCTCGCGACGGGCAGCCCAGCGCATGCGCTTGGGGATCGGCAGCTCGTTCAGCGAGTTCTCGACGATACCCGGCAGCAGGCTGGCGGCCGGCTGGCCGGGGATGCTCTGCACGAACTTGAGTTTCGCGCCGCTGCGGTCGATCTGCTCGAGATCGACGCCGCACTTGCGGGCGAAGCCCAGCGCGGCCTGGGTCGGCTGGCCGTCCTTGTCGAAGGCGGCCTGCAGCGGCGGGCCGTCGAGGTTGACGCTGCGGTCCGGCTGCTGGGTGGCCAGCGCCTCGACCAGCACCGCCAGGCGGCGCGGCGCGGCGTAGTAGCGCGCGCTGGCGTAGCCCAGGCC
>RCUJ01001743.1_pt1 | contig 11292 bp, 11 predicted proteins | sample 2166321 | NCBI WGS metagenome assembly RCUJ01 (sample SAMN09932808, study PRJNA488358) | compost metagenome | feature: garden; material: soil; isolation source: compost soil in an enriched community after 118 h of incubation | place: Germany: Experimental Botanical Garden Goettingen | collected... | reverse complement strand
ATCACCGTCATGTCCCGGCAGGCCCTCGATCGTGAAGGGGTGCGCCGGTTGTTCTATTCGGTGCTCGACGCCCACAACTTCACGGTGATCGATGAGGGCGACCGGATTCTCATCACCCCGGTTGCCGAGGCCAAGACCCGGGCCGGCCAGGGCACGGTAAAAACCACCACGGCGTCGCAGTTCGTGACCGAAGTCATCGGCTTGAACACCGGTAGCGCCACCGATATTGCCGGGTTGGTGCGGCCATTGGTCTCTGCCAATGGTTATGTCGGCCCCTCGGTGTCGGCCAACGCGTTGGTGCTGACCGATACGGCCGCAAATGTGAAGCGCATCGCCCGGGTGATCCGTGAACTGGATTCCGGTCAGAACAACCTGCATGCGGTGGTTCAGCTCAAGCATGCCCAGGCGGGCGATGTCGCGCCGGTGATCGAGGCCTCCATGGGCAAGCGCAATGCCGAGTCAGCCATACAGGTGCTGGCCGACACCAGGACCAATCGCCTGATTTTCATTGGTCCGCCGGTCGTCCGCCAGCGCTTGATCGAGCTGGCCCGAGGTCTCGATACGCCGGCCACCACGACCCTCGACAATGCCCGGGTGATTCGCCTGCGTCACAGCGATGCCAAGCAGTTGGCCGAGATTCTGGAGTCGATGGGGCAGGGCAGAAAGCAGACTTCCGTCGTCGGCAGCGCCAAGGACACGTCTGGCGGTGCAAGCTTCATGATCAAGGCCGACGAAAGCCAGAACGCGCTGGTGCTGATCGCCGAACCCGCGCAGGTGCGGACCATCGAAAACATCGTGCGTCAGCTGGACCAGCCACGGGCCCAGGTGTTGATCCATGCCGCCATCGTCGAAATCTCCGGCGACATCGCCGAGGCCGTCGGCGTGCAGTGGAACCTCAACACGGGTGACGCCAAGGGCTTCATCAACTTTCCCGGCACCGACATTCCGATCATCGGCGGGCTGAAGTTCGACGAGAAAAGATCGGCGCCGGAAGGGGCGATCCTGCAACTGGGCAGCGACCGCTTCGGCGCGCTGATTTCGGCGTTGGCCAGCAACACCCACAGCAACCTGCTGTCCACGCCAAGCCTGTTGACCCTGGACAATCAGGAAGCCGAAATCATCGTCGGCCAAAACGTGCCGTTCAAGACCGGCTCCTATGCCACCAACAGCAACGGCGCGGAGAATCCGTTCACCACCGTCGAGCGCAAGGACGTCGGCATCAGCCTGAAGATCAAGCCTTACATCAACGAAGGCTCGACGTTACGCCTGGAGGTCGAGCAGGAGGTGTCGGACATCGCGCCTTCGGTGTCGGGCATTGATTCCTCGGACCTGATCACCAACAAGCGAGCGCTCAAGAGCACCATCCTCGCCGACGATGGCGAAATCATCGTGATCGGCGGCCTGATCAGGGACAGCGTGCGTACCCAGAAAAGCGGCGTGCCGCTGTTGCGGGACATTCCCTACCTCGGCGCGATCTTCCGCTGGAGCCGCGACACCCAGACCAAAAGCAACCTGATGGTGTTCTTGCGCCCGACCATCGTGCGCAGCAAGGAAGACCTGTCCCAGGTCAGCCAGCAGCGTTACAACGCGCTGCGTGACTTGAGCAAATCAGGGGCGGGGGAGAACAACTCGTTGTTGCTGCCATCCGAGGCGCGCGGGTTGTTCGAACCGGCCACCGACGCGCCAATATTCGATTTGCGCGGCAAGGCGCAGTGAATCCATGAGCGAACTCTGCGAGCAATTGCCCTTCGGCTTCGCCCGGCGTTTTGGCGTGTTGCTGGAGCATGACGGCGACGACCTGCGCCTTGCCCTGCGTAGTGATGCGCCGCTCACCGCATTGGCGGAAGCGCGCCGGGTGTGCGGACGGGCGTTGCCGTTTCAAATCGTCGGGGCCGATGAGTACGCCTCGCGCCTGGCGGCGGCCTATCGCGAGGGGCGCAGTGCGGTGGAGCAAGTTGCCCAAGGGCTGGACGAAGAACTGGACTTGCTCAGCCTGGTCGATCAGGTCCCGCAAACCGCCGACCTGCTGGAGCAACAGGGCGATGCGCCGATCATTCGCCTGATCAACGCGTTGCTCGGTGAAGCGGTGCGTGAGCATGCCTCGGATGTGCACCTGGAAACCTTCGAACAGTACCTGTCGGTGCGTATGCGGGTGGATGGCCAACTGCGTGAAATGCTCAGGCCCAAGCGCGAACTGGCGACACTGCTGGTGTCGCGGATCAAGGTCATGGCGCGCCTGGACATCGCGGAAAAACGCGTACCCCAGGATGGGCGAATGGCCTTGCGCCTGGCCGGGCATGAAGTCGATGTGCGGGTCTCGACGCTGCCTTCGGCCCACGGCGAACGGGTGGTACTGCGTTTGCTCGACAAGCAGGCCGGGCGCCTGGACCTGCACCGGCTGGGCATGCCGGACGATATCCTCGCGGCCCTGCGCCATCTGTTGGGCAAGCCCCACGGTATTGTGCTGGTGACCGGGCCGACCGGTTCCGGCAAGACCACCAGCCTGTACGCCGCCCTGAGCAGCCTGAACGACCAGACCCGCAACATCCTGACGGTCGAAGACCCGATCGAATACCACCTGCCGGGTGTCGGCCAGATGCCGGTCAATCCGAAGGTCGACATGACCTTCGCCCGGGGCCTGCGGGCGATCTTGCGCCAGGACCCGGACGTGGTGATGGTTGGCGAAATCCGTGACCGCGAAACCGCCGAAATCGCTGTCCAGGCGTCCTTGACCGGGCATCTGGTGCTCTCGACCTTGCACACCAACAGCGCGGCCGGCGCGGTCACGCGGCTGGTAGACATGGGCGTCGATGCCTATCTGCTGGCGTCCTCGCTGGTGGGCGTTCTGGCCCAGCGTCTGTTGCGCACCTTGTGCCCCCATTGCAAGGTTTCGTACCTCGCCGATGCGGCGGCCTGCCAGCGTCTTGGGCTCGACACGAGCACGCCGCACACCCTGTTCAAGGCCTCGGGCTGTGAACAGTGCCAGCACGGCTATCGCGGACGCATCGGCATTTACGAACTGATCAGCGTCACACCCGCCGTCTCGGCGCTGATCCATCAGGGCGCCAGCGAGCAAATCCTCGTCGACGAAACGCGCAAGGTCTCGCGCAGCCTGTTCCAGGACGGGCGCCAGCGGGTGCTGGAAGGATTGACCAGTCTCGATGAGTTGCTGCGTGTGACCCAGGAGAACTGACCGGTGCCGACCTTCGACTACCGCGCCCGCGATGCCCAGGGACGATCCTGCAAGGGACGGCTGGAGGCCGATGGGCCCCGCCATGGGCGACAGTTGTTGCGTGAACGTGGTTTGTGGCCGCGTGTCTTGACCGAGGTCAGGGGCGGCGGTGCGGGTCAGCAGTCGCGAGGTGGACGCCTGAGTGCTGCTGATCTGGCGTTGTTGACGTTGCAACTGTCAACGCTGGTTCAGGCCGGACTGCCCCTGGAGGAAGCGCTCGATGCGGTGGCGAAGCAGAGCTCGAAGCGCAAGGTTGCGAGCTTGCTCTGGGCGGTCAGGAGCCGGGTGATGGAAGGCCACGCACTGGCCTCGGCATTGGGGCAGTTTCCCAGGGCCTTCCCCGAGTTGTTTCGCGCCACCGTGGCCGCCGGGGAACGCTCGGGGCATCTGGGCCATGTGCTGGAGCAACTGGCGGCCTACACCCAGGCCCGCCAGGCCTCGCGGCAAAAGATCCAGATGGCCCTGGTGTACCCGTTGATCCTGATGTTGGCCAGCCTGGCAATCGTCGGTTTTCTGCTTGGTTATGTGGTACCGGATGTGGTGAAGATCTTCGTCGACAGCGGTCAGCCGTTGCCCTGGCTGACCCGGGCGCTGATTGGCGTGAGCAACGGCCTGCGCAACCATTTCCTGTTGTTGATGAGCGTGCTGGCGACGCTGTTCGGCCTGTGGCGCTGGAGCTGGCAGCAGCCGCAGTGGCGCCTGCGCTGGCATCGTTGGGTGCTGAATGCGCCAGTCCTCGGTGAAGTGCTGCGTGCCATGGAAGCCGCACGGTTTGCCAGCACCCTGGCAATCCTCGGCAAAAGTGCCGTGCCGTTGGTGGACGCCCTGGAAATTGCTGCCGCGGTCATCGGCAACCTGACCATCCGCGCGCGGATGGTCGATGTCGCCCGCTCGGTCCGCGAAGGCGCAACGCTGACCCGTGGCCTGGAGCTGAGCGGTGACATCCCGCCGATGATGCTGCACATGATCGCCAGCGGCGAACGTGCCGGCGAACTCGACCGCATGCTGGCCCGGGCCGCCGAACAACAGGAAAACAGCCTCGCCGCGCGCATTGCGCTGGTGGTGGGCCTCTTCGAGCCGGCCATGCTGGTGTTGATGGGCGGCGTCGTGCTGCTGATCGTCATGGCCATCCTGCTCCCGATTCTCAGCCTCAACCAATTGGTGAATTGATCCATGCAACCTGTCCGCAAAAACCTTTCCCGCGCGCAACGCGGTTTTACCCTGATCGAAATCATGGTGGTGGTAGTCATCATCGGCGTGCTGGGGGCTATCGTGGTGCCACAGTTCATGAGTCGCCCCGATCAAGCCAAGGTCACTGCCGCCAGAATCGATATCCAGGCCATCGCCACAGCCCTGGAAATGTATCGCCTCGACAACGCCCATTACCCATCGACCCAGCAAGGCCTGGAAGCGCTGGTCAAGCGCCCCTCCGGACTGCCCGTGGCGCGTGGCTGGAACCCTCAGGGCTACCTCAAGAGCATGCCGGTCGACCCGTGGAACACGCCTTATCAGTACCTCAACCCGGGTGTACGGTCGGTAGACGGCACTTACGACCTGTATTCCCTGGGCGCCGATGGCGTAGCGGGCGGCGAAGGGTTTGCAGCCGAAATCGGCAATTGGGGCCATTGATCCGTGGGTTACCGCTGTCGGGGGTTTACGTTATTGGAGCTGATGATCGTGATTGTCGTGGTTGGCGTCTTGCTGGGCATGGTGAGCTTTGTCGGTGGGGGCAGTCCCGCGCGCGAGGTCAGGCAGGAAGCCGAGGCGATGGTTCAGGTGATTCATCAGTTGCGTGAGCGTGCGGTGTTCGAAGGCCAGGAATATGGCCTGCGGCTGAGTGCCCGTGGCTACCGGCTGATGCATCTGGGAGTTCGTGGGTGGGAGCCGGTGAAGGAACTGACTGACTGGCCCCTGAGCGTGCGAGTACGTTTGCAGCAGGACGGCTATGCGGTAGGGCTGGACGCCGAAGAAGGACCGCCGCAGTTGCTGTTGCTCAGCAACGATGAAACCAGTGCCTTCACGCTGACATTCGAGTCCGGCAACAGGACCTGGTTGAGCCTGTCCGGCGATGGCATCGGCGAGGTGGCGATCGATGGCTAGCCGGTCATCCTTGTCGTCCATGGGAGGCTTCACGCTGCTGGAAATCATGGTGGCCCTGGCGGTCTTCGCGACACTGGCGGCAGCCGTGCTGTCGGCCAGTCAATATGCGGTGAAACAGCGCAACGCCGTCGAGACACGGCTGTTCGCGGCGTGGCTGGCGGATAACCGGTTGAACGAGCTACGCCTGCAATCCGGCCTGACGGCCGGCCAGCAACAACAGGTCGTGTCCATGGATCAGCGCGACTGGGTGCTGCAACAGCACATCAGCGCCACCCGCGATCTGCGTTTACTCCAGGTCGACATTCAGGTCAGCCCGGCGAACAGTGCGCACGCGTTGTATCGTGCCAGCGGCTGGATACCCGCGAGCCATGAGTAGGCAGCGTGGGTTCACCTTGCTGGAGCTGGTCATCGCCATGGCCATCTTCGCCGTGCTGGGGCTGGCCAGTTGGGGCTTGTTCGATAGCGTGCTGCGAGTGCAACAGGGCACGGCGGCCCACGAGCGAGAGCTGAGGAACCTGCAACGAGCGATGGCGGTGATCGAGCGGGATCTGCTGCACGTCGCTGCGCAGCCGATGGTGCTCGCACCGCCGCTTTTTCAGTTCCAGCGCAGTCACTGGCGCAATCCTCTGGACCAACCGCGCAGTGAGCGCCAGATACTGACCTATCGACTCGAAGGCAGCGTGCTGTGGCGCGAAAGCCAGGGCGAAGGTACGGAGTTCGTGCAACGGCAAAGACTGCTCGAAGGCGTTCGTGAGTTGCGCTGGCGTTTGTTCGACAGCCAGTCCGGCTGGGTCGCTCATTGGTCGGCCGGGCAGGATACGAAGGCGCTCATGGCGCTGGAGGTGCAAATCTCGGCCGGGCGCTTCAAATCGATTCGTCGGGTGTTGCCGATGCCGGGTGCATTGCCATGAACGGGCGCCAACGCGGCATTGCGTTGATCAGTGTATTGCTGGTCATGAGCCTGGCGCTGCTGATCACCGGCGGCTTGTTGCGCAGCCATCACCTTTCGCTGCAAAGCAGTGGGCAACAGTTGCTGCAGATACAGCTGCGGCAGCTCGCATCGGGCGGGGAAACCTGGGCGTTGTTGCTGTTGCGCGACGCGTTACAGGACGCGGAAAAACCCGTCGAGCGGTTTCAAGGCTGGACGGCCATGGCGCCAGGTTTCGACGTTGAAGATGCGCAGATCCGAATCGATATCGATGATCTCGCCGGGCGCTTCAATCTCAATGCGTTGTTACGCCAGGGGCAGGTGGATCAGGTCACCCTCAACCGTTGGGCGCGCCTGCTCGAACTGCTCGAACTGCCTCCTCTGCAACTGAGCCAGGTGGGACCGCTGGAGGAACTGAGCCAGCTGCGCTTGCTGCCTGGCATTGACGCTCGCCTGCTGCAGCGGCTGGAGCCCTGGGTGGCACTGCTGCCCACCGAAACCGCCTTGAACATCAACACTGCGCCGGCGCTGCTGTTGAGAACACTCGGCGAGGTGGACGCCGCGACCGCCGATGCGCTGGCGCATCAGGCGGCAACCACGCCCTGGGCGAGCGTCCAGGCGTTTACCCAGGACCCGTTGCTCTCCGGGCAGGGCCTGAGCAATCACGGACTTGGTACCCAAAGCCGCTGGTATCGGATAAGGGTGCAGGTGACCCGGGACGGGCGCGAACTGCGCCTGGCCACGGATGTCGGGCACGACCCCAAGGCTCGACAGCTGACGGTGCTGCAACGACGTTTTCTTCCCATGAGTAGCCACGAGAGACCGCGATGAACACTTGGCTTTACCTGACCGCCGAGGGGCAGGACGCGCCATCCGGCCTCTGGCCCTGCGTCCTGTGGTCGCCAACCTGTCAACGTCAGCCGATGCCACTGAATCAGGCGGCCTCGGCATTGCAGGGGCAGGCGGTCGATGTGCTGCTGCCCATGGAACTGTGCAGTTGGGTTCGCAGCGAGCCATGGCCTTCGCGACGCAGGCCCGAAGCCCAGGCCATGGCTTACGCCGTGGAAGATCAACTGAGTGAAGCGCTGGAAGTTGTGCATCTGAGCGTTGGCGCTCGTGATCGTGACGGCTGCTACCCGGTCATGGTCATTGGCCGCGAGCGGTTGGCCACCGTGCTCGACTTGCTGCGCGAAGCGGGTATTGAGGTGCGCGGGGTGTTCGTCGATGCCGATCTGTTGTCCGGCGATCAGCCGTGCGGCGCCTGGTGGTTCGGGCGCTGGTTGTTGGGTGCAGGCCTGTCGGCGCGCCTGGCGATGTCGCAAGACGACCTGACGCTGCTCACTCCGTCATTGCCCAACGACATGCAATGGCTGGATGAGCGTGAGTCCCCCGCCGTCATCGACCAATGCCTGACTCAGCGCCCGACCCGGGCCATCAACCTGCTGCAAGGCGCATTCGCCCCACAGGGCAAGCGTCTGCCCTGGCGTGCCGGCGGGTGGGCGTTGTTGATGCTGGCGCTGTTGACCTGGGGTGCCAGCGAAACGCGGATCCGCTTCCTTGACAGCGAAGCCAGCCGCCTCGCAATCCAGAATGAACTGCGATTCAAGGCGCTCTACCCGGAGCAAAGCCGCATCGTCGACATGGCCGCGCAACTCAAGGCCCTGCAAAGCCAGCCTGTCGAATCGCAAAACACCCGCATTGCCGGGCTGGTCCGGTTGATTGAGCAGGTGATTGGCGCCAGCCCGGTCGAGGTCCAGCGCATCGAGTTTCGAGCAGGCGAAGGCTGGAAAATCCAGCTGACCGCCAGCGGCTTTACCGAGCTGGAGCAGTTGCGGGAACGCGGGCGACAACAAGGCACGCCCGTCCGGCTCGACAGCGCGAACAAAGCCGCTGACCGGGTGCACGCCACCCTCACCGTGGAGGACGAGGCATGAAGCAGGCATGGCGGCGCATTTCCGTGCGCGAACAGCGGCTGTTGCAGGTATCGGGGGCTTTTTTGTTGGCGGTTGTGGCTTTCAGCCTGATCTGGCAACCGACCCGGCAGCGGCTGGAAACTGTCGAGCGACAATACCAACAGCAGACAGGGCTGGCCGCGCAACTGCAGCGGGCATTACCGCGCAGCCACGTCCCCGTCGACACCGAAAAACCGCTATCGCTGCGTATCAGCGAAAGCGCCGCGGCGGCGGGGCTGGAAATCCGTCAGATGGAGAGCGAAAGCGATCTGCTGCGCGTGACCCTCAATGGCAATGCGCAGCCGTTGATGCAGTGGATCGATGGCATGGAGCGCGATGGAGTCGCGCTGCAAACCCTGACGCTGGAGAAGCGTGACGATGCCCTGGAGGCGCGGGTGGTGCTCAAGTAGTTGCACTACCGTTCAATGAAAAACACCCTGTTTATGCTGGGCGTTTTTCATCGTGCAGATTTTCAGTGTCCAATGAGCTGTTCGGCGTAGCGGGCGATCACGTGATCGAAAGCTTTTTGCTCAAGGATACTGTTAGAGCGAATAGCAGCAACGAGGCGGGCCAGGTCTTCCTCACTGGCTTGTGTGATGAACTCGTCATCGAATAAGCCACGGATTGTGCTCTGTCGGCGATTGTTGAGGTAGGCAATATCGAGTGCCAGTACTTCAATCATTTTCGTTGCCGGCAGATCGTCCCGCTCGGTTGCTTGAATTTCGCCGCTCTGCAGATAACGAAAGCGGTGCTCGCAATGCTCATCCATCGGTGAGATATGCTGCGCTTCGTCAAACCAGTTGCCTTTGCGATGACCGCAGTGCAATGGATTGCCAGGTGTTGTCTCTCGCAGGCAAGAGGCGTGGAGATTATGGTACTCCAATGCCAACTCCTCATAGTGTTCTTGAGGCCTGAAGTGTTCGATATGACTGCTGGCAGCATCTATCTCTCTACCGCAGTAGCAACAGAAGAAGCCTTGTTCTTGCAGCAAACTGTTGTGCAAATCACGCTTTTGCGGATTTTGCAGTGTTGGATAAGTAGGATTCCACTCTTCGTTTGCCGAGCTTTTCCATCTTGTAAATGAAGCGGGTTCAATTCCTTTGAGCACTCGTTTCATTTGCCGAGGATCTCCTTGCGCCTGATCAGCGCCTCTGCGCCAGCGAATTCCGGAAGATCAGGGGCTCTCAACTTCAGTGCCTTGAGTTGCGCCTTGGCTTTCTTCAGGTCGTTGTCTTCCAGTGTTGAAAACAGTTCCGAGAGCAATTTTTCAATTTCGGGTTCGCGTTGGGTAACCCCCATCACTTCCTCCAGCACGCTGCTGGAGTCCAGACCGTAGGTGACCCGTGGGTGGGACGGATCGCCGTTGTGCAGAATGATGACTTCTTCGGGTTGGAGGCTGCCGATGATTTGAGGGGAGTGGCTGGCGGCGATGAATTGGACTTTCGGGAAAGCTTGTTTCAGCGCAGGCACGATGTTGCGTTGCCAGGCTGGGTGAAGATGGATGTCCAGTTCGTCGATGATGACTACGCCTGAAGTGTTTTTCAGGACGTCCTTGCCCATGTGAGGGTTGAGGATGCACATGCGGCGGGCGATGTCTGCGAAGAGGGCGACCATGCCTCGCTGGCCGTCACTAAGGTTGTTGAAGGGAATGGTTATGCCTCCTTCAACATCTATCAATAGGCTTTGAAGCCTGAGGTCGTAACGAAGGTTTTTTGCATTCGGCAGAGCTATCCCGATTGCTTGATTGACCAACGTCAGTTCGTCATCGAATGTCGGTATTGCCGTTTTTGAATCCAGCAAACTTTGCATGCGTTCGAGCGTCTTGCCGATCAGCCAACTTTCGAAGTCTTTTAAGTCGGTAACTGCATCAAACCAATTCGTGTATCCGTCCAGGCGGGAGATTTTTTGCTGTGCCGCAAACTCGGCCGAAATATTTGCGCCTTTCCATTGACGATTAGATCGATAGAAAGCGAGAACGGGTAGCTCGACACTTTCTCCGAGATCGAACTTTACGAGCTCTTTATCTGTTGCAAGCATTAACTCAGGATCTACCAAAGGTGGGAGATGCTCACCCGCTTGAGTGGTTTCCCATTTATTGACTCCTAAAATATCTCCCTGAGCTGCAAGCAGAAGCGGGAACTTTCTTTCGAAGCGGCTACGGCTTTCAAACTTGTTGATGACAAAGCGCACGTCGTTCAGATCTAAGCCGATGGGCTGTAGTTTTATCGAATTCGCATATTCAATGAACGAAACGGCCGCAGCCTGCAACAAAGAAGTCTTCCCGCTCCCATTAACCCCCACCACCAGATTGAAACCCGGCTGAAAGTCGAAAGTGGCATCTTCGTAACAACGAAAATTTTGAATGTGGAGACGGTCCAGGCGCATTCTGGCTTCCCTTTACCAAGACTGACGAATGCCGTCAGTGTACCTTGGCTCGCGATTACCGCTAGGGTGCAGTTGTGGCTAAACCTTCGCTGTACCTGGCAACAACGGCAACTTCGCCAGCTTCAACGCGACCAGCAGCGCAATCACCAGCAGCGTGCCGATGAACAACCCGATCCCGTTCCAGCCGCCCAGGTGCCAGAACACGCCGCCCGCCGTACCGGCGATGCTCCCCCCGGCGTAGTAGCTGAACAGGTACAAGGACGACGCCTGCCCCTTGGCCTTGGTGGCGCGGCGGCCGATCCAGCTGCTGGCCACCGAGTGGGCGCCGAAGAAGCCGAAGGTAAAGATCAGCATGCCGATGATCACCAGCGGCAATGGCGTAAACATCGTCAGGGCGAGACCACCGATCATCAGCGCGATGGTGCTCCAGAGCACTTTGCGGCGACCGAGTTTGTCGGCCAGCGAACCGATTTTCGCTGAGCTGTAGATGCCCGACAGGTACACCACCGACAGCAACCCGACGAAGGCCTGTTCCATGTGGTACGGCGCGGCCAGCAGGCGATAGCCGATGTAGTTGAACAGCGTGACGAACGCGCCCATCAACACAAAGGCTTCAAGAAACAGCAGCGGCAGGCCGGCGTCGCGAAAGTGCATGGTGAAACCGTCGAGCAGGCTGCGCGGGTGCAGCGAGCGGG
>RCUJ01001742.1_pt1 | contig 11297 bp, 12 predicted proteins | sample 2166321 | NCBI WGS metagenome assembly RCUJ01 (sample SAMN09932808, study PRJNA488358) | compost metagenome | feature: garden; material: soil; isolation source: compost soil in an enriched community after 118 h of incubation | place: Germany: Experimental Botanical Garden Goettingen | collected... | reverse complement strand
ACAATTCGGTCTGCGTATGCAGAAGGCCACGCAGCAACTGGCCAACACCAGCCAGCTGCGCAACGTGCGTCGCGACATTGCGCGCGTTCGTACCTTGCTGACCGAGAAGGCAGGGAAATAAACATGAGCGAAACTCAAAACACCCAAGTGGCCAAGCGCCAGCGTACGCTGGTTGGCAAGGTCGTCAGCAACAAGATGGACAAGACTGTCGTTGTGCTCGTTGAGCGCCGCGTCAAGCACCCCATCTTCGGCAAGATCATCATGCGTTCCGCGAAGTACAAGGCGCACGATGAATCGAACCAATACAACGAAGGCGATACGGTTGAAATCGCTGAAGGCCGTCCCATCTCGCGCTCGAAGTCGTGGCGTGTGGTGCGTCTGGTTGAAGCCGCACGTATCATCTAAGTAAAGCAGTCATCGGAACGGTTCGCCGTTCTGATATAAAACGGCAAGGGCTAAACCCCTTGCCGTTTTTTTTCGTCCTTGAGATTTATGCCGATGCGGTTCAGGAACATTTTGCGCAGTACCGTAAGGGCCAATGTGTTTGGCGCCGCCATGTGCCTGGCCGGCTCGGTGGCCGCGCAAGCCGTGGACCCGAAGGCCGGCATTGCTCCGGCACCGTCACACGATGACGCCCGCGCCGGTAAGAACGTCTTGAACGCCGGGCCCGAGCCTCGCGTGAAGCTGCCAGCCGGGTCCCGTGACCACGCCGCGATCTTCGGGTCTGATGACGAGGACGAGCAAGCGTTGGCGTCGCAGGAACAGACCCTGGAGAATCAGCGCAATCAGCTGCTATTGCTGGAGCGCCTGTTCACCCAGAAGCCGGCCGGCACCGCTGCGACTCCGCCGGCCATGATGCCGCTGAATACGGGTTCGACGATGCGGCCCTTGCAGCCTGCGCCGGCCGGCTCGCAGCTTGACCGAGGCAAGATCGACGAGATGCAGCGGCGCGTCGACAGCCTCCGGCGCGAGGCGGACACGCTGCGCCAGAGCGGAAAGTGACCGTCGCCGCGTGTGCAGCCTGGTCTTTGCCGCCTTTGAAACGCAGCGTAGCCACTATCGGCGCCAGCGTTGTTACAACCCCCGCGGCTCCTGATATAACTCCTGCCAGCGCATCCATAGCGCTGACAATTTTGACCACAGGAGTGGCATACATGATCAAGTTCGCGGGCAAGCTTGGCGTTGCAGGATTCATGGTGTTGGCGGGCGCGGGGTTCTCAATATCCGCAAGCGCTCAGAGCATTGTTTTCAAGGATGTGGAGATCTCTCGGCCCATCTACGACAGCGTGTTGGTCGTTGGCAGCGATAGTCGTGCGCGCGCTGGCATGGAAGTCCGCGAGCTGCAGAGGACGATGGATCAGGTCCGGGATCAAACGCGCACATTGGACGACCTGAAGAACGAGAACCGTGCGCTGCAACGCAAGGTGGACGATCAGGACAAAAAGATTGCCTCACTGGAGCGCAAGCAAAGCGACAGCAGCCGCAGTAGCAGCAGCAACAACAACAGCGCGAATGAGCGGCAGTTCAGCGCGATGCAGCGTCAGATTGATCAGCTGAGCCGTGACCTGGATCGCATCCGCAGCAAGGTGAAGTAAGACGAGGAGCCTCGCGCGCGGCATGGGCGGCAGGGCCGCCCATGCAATTTCCGGCATCAGGACCGCCGCGCGAACTCCCTTAATCGCCCCGCGATTCCCGTCGGAAAGTAGTACACCGACACCACGAACAGAATCCCCAGCCATAGCAGCCAGCGGTCAGGCTCGAACAGCAACGCCAATGGCGCAACGCCCGTCACCGCGTCGTGGATGACTTGCAGGCCGTCTTGCAGATAGCTCTGCGCGAACACGAACAGGCTGGCGCCCACCACCGCGCCATACATCGTGCCCATGCCGCCAATCACGAGCATCAGCAGGATGTTCAGCATGATTTCGAACGACAGCGTGGTGTCCGGGCCGTTGTAGCGTAGCCAGAGTGCGTACAGCGCGCCGGCCAGCGTGGCGAACGCGGCGGCAAGCAGGTTCGACAGGCTGCGGTACAGCACGGTGCGATAGCCGATGGCCTCGGCGCGGAAGGGGTTTTCGCGAATCGCCTGGAGCACGCGGCCGAACGGCGAATTGACGATGCGCAGCAGCATCAGGAACAACACCACGCAGACCGCGGCGATCAGGTAGTAGGTGATGATGCGGCCGTCGATCGCGACGCCTAAGACAGGTTCGGAGAAGGGCCGGAACGCCGGCCGCAGCAGTTGCGGCACCTTGAAGTTAAGGCCATCTTCGCCGCCTGTCAGGTCCGACAATTGCGATACCAGCGTCTGGAACGCAGCCGCGACCGCCAGCGTGATCATCGCGTAGAAAATGGCGCGCACCCGCAAGCTGGCCAGGCCGATCAGCAAGGCAAAAGCTAACGACACTGCCAAGCCAGCGCCCACCCCCGCGAACACGGCCGTCCACCCCGGTTCCATCCGGATGCTGGCGATCGCCACACCATAGGCGCCAATGCCGAAGAACATGGTGTGCGCAAAACTCACGATGCCGGTGTAGCCCAGCAGCAGGTCATAGCTGGCGACCAGAATCACGAACACCAGGATCTTTGCCGCCACCGCCAGCGACTTGGGACCGGGAAAGAGGAACGGCGCGGTAGCGAGCAGGGCCACGATCGCAATCAGTGCCAGCGCCAGAAGTCGGCTGCGGGGCGGGTCGCCGGAGAGCAGGCGGAATGACATGTCTGGGCTCCTAGCGGTTCGTGACCGGGTACACGCCTTGCGGCCGCCACAACAAAATGGCGACCATCAGCGCGATGTTCGAGAACAGGGCCGCCTTGGGAAGCAGAAAGCCCGTGTAGTTGGCCATCAAGCCGACCAGCAACGCGCCGATCAGGCAGCCGACCGTGGACCCCAGGCCGCCGATCATGATGACGATGAAAATCAGCACGTTCACCTGCGCACCCAGTTGCGGCACGATCGACTGCTGGTACATGCCCCACAGGACGCCGCCCAGCCCCGCCAGCATCGACCCCGCGACGAATACGCCCACGAACAGATGGCGGATACGGTAGCCCAGGCTTTCGACCATTTCGCGGTCTTCGACGCCCGCGCGGATCAACAGCCCCAGCTTGGTACGGTTCAGCAGCCACAGCATGCCGCCCAGCACCAGCAAGCCGACAGCCAGGGCAACGATGCGGAATTTCTCGATCGCGGCATCACCCAGCAGGAACGCGCCACGCAGCGCCTCGGGCAGCGGCAGTGACAGGGTTTGCGGTCCCCAGATCATCTTGATGATCTCTTCGCCGATGATCATGCCGCCCATCGTGATCAGGATCTGCTTCAAATGCTGCCCATACACGGGACGCACGATCACCCGTTCAAACGCCAGGCCGACGGCGCCCGCCACCAGCATGCCCACGATCATGGCCGGCAGCACGGCGGCCAGGTTCATCCACAGGCTGCCCGTCTGGGTCCAGTCGGACATTGCTCCCAGCACGGTCGCCGCCAGGTAGGCGCCAATGGCGATGAACAGACCGTGGCCGAAGTTCAGGACGTCCATCAGCCCGAAGACCAGCGTCATGCCGGACGCGACGATGAAGATGATCATGCCCATCGCCAGGCCTGCGAGCGTCAGCGTGATCCAGGTTGAAAACGAACCCACCAAGGGCAGCGCGAGCGCGGCCAGCGCCAGCACCAGCAGAACGGGGCGCAGATCCGCGCGTACGCGCGGCAAGGGTGTATCGATATCCAGCGTGCTCATTGATGGCTTCCCAGCGACAGGCCCAGCAGCCGCGTCTGTAGTGCGTCGTCTTGCGCCAGCGCCTGCATGTCGCCCGCATGGACGACGCGACCGTTATCCATGACGGCCACATGGTCGCCGACCAGCCGCGCGAAGTTGAAGTTCTGCTCGACCAGCAAAATGGTGGTTGACGCCTGCTTGAGTTCGATGAAGGCGTCGATCATGTTCTGGATGATGGCGGGCGCGAGGCCCTTGCTGGGCTCGTCGATCAGCAGCAGCCGGCGCGGCTCGATGATGGCGCGCGCCACCGCCAGCATCTGCTTTTGTCCGCCTGACAGCTTGCCCGCAGGGTGCAGCCAGAATTTCCGTAGCGCGGGGAAGAATCCGAATATCCATTCCAGTCGGGCCGTGTCGAGCTGATCCGCGTTCTTGGCCTGGCGCGCGGCCAGCAGAATGTTCTCTTTCACGGACAGGTCCGCAAAGATCCCCATGTTCTCGGGCACGTAGGCCATGCCCATGCGCGCCATGTCGGGCGGTGACTTGCGCGTGGCTGGCCCGCCGATGGGCGCGCCGTCGAACGTCACCTGGCCTTGCGACGCGCGCCACAGTCCCATGATGGTACGCAGCGTGGTGGTCTTGCCGGCGCCGTTGCGGCCTAGCAGCATGGTGACGGCCGCGGCCGGTACCGACAGGTCCACGCCATGCAGGATGTGATACGCGCCAATGTGCGTGTGCACGTCCTTGAGTTCAAGCAGCAGGGGCGCGCTCATGCCGGCTTCTCCGTGGGGGCGACACCCAGGTACGCCTGCTGCACAATGGGCGACGCGATGACGGCGGCGGGTTCACCATCTGCCATCAGTTGGCCGTTATGCAGCACGACGATGCGGTCGGCCAGTTCGCGCACGACGTCCATCTTGTGTTCAACCAGCAGAATCGTTTTTGATGGGTCGTTCTTGAGCTCTCGGATCAGTTCCAGCACCACGGGCACGTCGTCCACGCTCATTCCCGCCGTGGGTTCGTCAAACATGAAAACCTGCGGCTCCAGCGCGATCAGCATGGCGATTTCCAGTTTGCGCTGATCGCCATGCGGCAGGTCGGCGGCGGCCTGGTCGCGGCGTGCAGACAAGCGGGTGCGTTCAAGTAGCCCATCCGCGCGCGCCAGCAGATTGCGGTCGTCATCCCACGTGCGCCAGAAGCGGATCTGGCGCCAGCTCATGCCTTGCTGCCGGGATTGCAGCGCCAGCCGTACGTTCTCGTGCACGGACAGGCGCGGGAACAATTGCGTCAACTGAAACGCGCGGCCCAGTCCCGCATGCATGCGGGCGGGAGCCGATAGCGAGGTCAAGTCACGCCCATTCAAGCGCACCGAACCCGCGCTTGCGCGCAATTGGCCAGAGATCAGATTGAAGTACGTGGTCTTGCCGGCGCCGTTCGGGCCGACGATGGCCGTCAGCGTGCCCGGCGCGTAGCGGCAACTGACGTCGTTGACGGCCACATGCCCGCCGAAACGGATGGTGAGCGACTGGGTTTCCAGCATGGCGGGAACGAGCCTTCAGCGTTTGTTCTGAATGGGCACGTTCATCTGGTCGGGCGTGATCTCCTTGACCAGATCCTGCACGGCCCACGGCACCGACGGATCGTTCTTGATGCGGAAGTGGTACATGGATTGCATGGCCTGGTGGTCTTCGGGGCGGAAGGTCATCTTGCCCTTGGGGGTATCAAAGCTCATGCCTTCCATGGCCTTGATCAGCGTGTCGGTGTCCGAGTCGCCCGCGGTCTTGTTCAGCGCTGCCGCGATCGCGATGCCGGCCGACATGCCGCCTGCCGTGAAGAAGTCCGGCGGTTGGCCGTAGCGTTTCTGGTGTTCGGCCACGAGCCAATCGTTGATGGGATTTTTCGGAATGCCGTAGTAGTAGTACGTGGCGCCTTCCATGCCGGCCAACGACTTAAGCGGCGTCATCGCGGCCAGCGTGTTGCCGCCGGTGGCGATTTCGATGCCGAAGCGCTTGGGGTCCAGGTCCGCGATCTTGAACGGGTTGCCGGCGCCCGCCCAGAGGATGAAAATGATCTTGCGGCCTGGCTTGTCCTTGAGCGCGTCGAACAGGCGCTGCGCGCCCGCGGTGAAATCGGTGGCGTTGGCGGGCAGGTATTCCTCGTGCACGATCTTGGCGTTCTTCACGGCGCCCTTGAAGGCCTTCACGCCGTCGCGGCCGAAGGCGTAGTCTTGCGCCAGCATGGCGATGGAGGTGCCGGCCTGGTCGAACGCCACGGCGTTGGCGATTGCGTCTTGCGACGAATTGCGGCCGGTGCGGAAGATGTACTTGTTCCACTTGTCACCGGTGATGGAGTCTGCCACGGCGGGTTCGACCAGCAAGATCTTTTCGTACTCTTCGGCGATGGGCAGCATGGCCAGCGCGACGCCGGACGAGGTCGGGCCGACGGCAATGTCGGCGTTGTCGTCAGCATAGGCCGAGGCCAACTGCGCGCGGGCGACATCCGGTTTGCCCTGGTTGTCTTTTTCGATGACACGGATCTTGCGGCCGGCCACGGTCATCGTGCCTTGCGTGGCGTACTCCAAGCCCAGCATCAGGCCGGCTTGCGTCTGTTTGGCGTAGGCTTCCAGCGGCCCGGTCTTGTCGTACACATGCGCCACGACAAAGTCCTTGGCGGCCACCGCCGAGTTCATGCAAAGGGCCGCCAACGCGGCCAGCAAAATGCGATTCATGGGAAGTCTCCTGTTATCAGTGGGCGCGCGCGCCCGCCATGGGGTCCGGCGTGGCAAGGAATTGGCGGATGGCGTCGATCTGTGGCGCCACGTTTAATGCGGGGGCATGGCCGCAGTCGGGGAAGTCGATGCGCGTGGCGCGTGGGCCGCGTTGCGTCATGGCATGAGCAACTTCGGGCAGCAGCAAGTCCGAGTCGGCGCCGCGCAAGAGCAGCAAGGGCATGCGCAGCGTGTCGTAGCCGCTCCAGCGGTTGTAGTCATCGGGATGGTGCTTGAATTGGCCCACGATGGCGGGGTCGTAATGCGCCGTGACGCGGCCATCGGGCAGGCGCCGCACCGAGGTCTCGGCCATGCGCCGCCACTGTGTGTCACTCTGCCAGCCGTAGGGCTTGTAGGCCAAACGTAGCCACGCTTCCAGTTCGGTGACGGTGTCGAAGGCGGGCGGGTTCCCAGCGTAAGTGAGGATGCGGTCGACGGCGGGTTGGGGCAGTTCCGGGCCGATGTCGTTGACGACCAGGTGCGAGATGCGGTCGCGCAAGGTGGTGGCGGCGGCGTGCATGCCGGTTGCGCCGCCCATCGACGTGCCGACCCAACGCATGCGCGCAAGCGATAGGCCATCGGCCAGCGCGAGCGCCAGGCGTGCGTAGAAATCCAGCCGGTATTCGGATACCGGATCGGGACTCCATTGCGACAGACCGCGGCCGATCGTATCCGGGCAGATGATGCGGTAGTCGTTCGCCAGCGCTTGTGCCAGGTCGTCGAAATCACGGCCGGTGCGGGCCAGGCCGTGCCACATGACGACGGGGGGCGCATCCGGCGCGCCCCATTCCATGTAGTGCAGCTCGCGGCCCTCACAGCGTAAATAGCGCGAAACCGGCGTGTGACGGCCAGCCACTGCGGGCGCGTTTGCCATGAGTCTCCTCCCGGGTTGTCCAGGTTGTGTGCTTATCGGGCTGACTATAGACTTGCGCCAGACGCATCCACAATGCGCCGCGCACCCCAGAGCAGGGTGAGTCAAGAGCTTGTAGACGCAAGATCAAATTGCGCTTGCCGCCGCGTTCAGGAGACCGAGACATGCCCGATACGGAATTCGCCATTTCGGCCACTGCCGGCGCCGACGGGCGTGAGCAATGGCGCGCGGCCCTGGCGGACGCATTCGGCCCGTTCGAGGTACACCGCGGCAAGCCGGATCATTTCGCCGGGCATGTGCGCTACGCCCGCCGCGCCAGCTTGCAGTTCAATGACCTGCACTATCAGGGGCAGAAGCTGGAGCGGACGGTGGGCAACGTGTCGCGTCTGGATCAGGAGTTCTACACGTTCGGCCTGCCGTTGTCTGGCCCGCTTGCCGTGCGCCAGCAGGGCCGTGAATTTCAGGTCGAGCCGGGCTGTGTGTACCTCATGAACCAGAGCCTGCCGTATCAGGCAACGGCGCTGGGTTCTTCGGGCTATCGCAGCCTGAGCGTGTCGTTTCCGCGTAGCGCCTTGTCGCAGCGGGATTCGCGCATCGGCGCGTTTCACAAGCTGCGCATTGACGACGGTTCGCCGCGCGGCGCGATGTTGGCCAGCTACATGGACCATCTGTTCAAAGGCATGGGCGGCTGGTCGGACACCGAGGTGACCGAGCTTGGCGAACGCTTGATCGATTTGATCGTGCTGTTCCTGGTGCAGCCGGGGCAGGGGCATGCCTCCGAATCCGATAGCAGCGTCACTTTGGCGCACCGCCAGCGGGTCCTGGCATATATCCGGCAGCACCTGGCGGACCCCACGCTGTCGCCGCAACAGGTGGCGCAGGGCTGTGGCGTGTCGGTGGCCTACCTGCACCGCATTCTGCGGGCAGGGGGCCTGTCGGTGGAGTCCTTCATCTTTGATCAGCGCCTGGACAAGTGCCGCGACTTGTTGCTGGATCCTCGGCACCGGCATCGCGGCATTGCGGAACTGGCCTATCAGGTTGGGTTTTCCCATCCGTCGCATTTCAGCCGGCTGTTCAAAAGCCGCTTCGGCGTCACGCCGCGCGACTTGCGCGCGCGGTGCTAGACGAAAAAAAGCCCCTTGCGGGGCTTTTGGCTGATGGTCGGAACCGATCAGATGTGCGTGATGAATTTCGTGACGAGATAACCGTCGAACGTTTCCAGGCCGCCTTCGCTGCCGATGCCGCTGTCCTTGATGCCGCCGAACGGCGTCTCGGCCAGCGCGCTGCCGAAGTGATTGATGTTGACCATGCCGGCTTCCAGGCCGTTGGATACCTTGGTAGCCGTCTTCAACGAGTTCGTGAACACGTAAGACGACAGGCCGAACGGCAGGCTGTTGGCGCGGCGAAGGACTTCATCGGTGTCCTTGAAGCGGACCACCGGCGCCACGGGGCCGAAGGGCTCTTCGGTCATCAGCATCGAGTCATCCGGCAATTCCGTCACGACCGTGGGGGCGAAGAAGAAGCCCTTGCGGTCCAGCGGGCCGCCGCCGACCACGACCTTGCCGCCATGCTTCTTGGCGTCGTCAATGAAGGCGCTCATGGCGGGCACGCGGCGTTCGTGCGCCAGCGGGCCCATGTCGGTACCGGCTTCCAGGCCGTCGCCAACCTTGATGTTCTTCAGCACGTCGGAGAAGCGCGCCAGGAACTGTTCGTAGGCGCCTTCCTGCACGTAGAAGCGGGTGGGCGACACGCAGACCTGACCGGCGTTGCGCACCTTGAACTTGGCCAGCATTTCAGCGGCGCGGTCGATGTCGGCATCGTCGAACACCAGCACGGGCGAATGGCCGCCCAATTCCATGGTGACGCGCTTCATGTGCGCGCCGGCCAACGCGGCCAGTTGCTTGCCCACCGGCACGGAGCCGGTGAACGACACCTTGCGCACGATCGGCGAACGGATCAGGTAGTCGGAAATCTTGGCGGGCTCGCCCCAGACGATGTTCAGGCAGCCCTTGGGCAGGCCGGCGTCGTGGAACATGCGGGCAATCGCCATGACGGCGCTGGGCGAATCTTCCGGGCCCTTCAGTACCACCGTGCAACCGGCGCCGAGCGCGGCGGCGATCTTGCGGATGGCTTGGTTGTACGGGAAGTTCCAGGGCGTGAACGCGGCGCACACGCCGATGGGTTCACGCACGACGAACTGGCGCACGTCCGGGTTGCGGGGCGGGACCACGCGGCCGTAGATGCGGCGGCATTCTTCGGCGTGCCAGTCAGCGTGTTCAGCGCAGGAAGTAACTTCGCCCACAGCTTCGGCCAGCGGCTTGCCCTGGTCCAAGGTCATGTTGCGGCCGATTTCCTTGGCGCGCTCGCGCGACAGCGTGGCAACCTTGCGCAGGATGGCGGAGCGATCCATCGGAGAAGACTTCTTCCACGATTCGAACGCGCGCTGCGCGGCGGCTAGCGCACGGTCCAGATCCGCTTCCGTGGCGTGAGGCAACTGGCCAAGTACTTCCAGCGTGGCCGGGTTGATGACGTCCTGGGTGCGCCTACCCTCGCCGGAGATGAATTCGCCGTCGATATACAGCGCCAACTGTTCATACATGCCTGTCGTTCCTTGCGAAATGGGAGTGGAGTGCGATCGCGTATCGCCCACGCCAGTCTAAACCAGCTTGCGTGTGGCGGGGAGGTCCAATCCGCATTGCGAGATTGGAGCCAATCCACAGGCCGAGCCTTGCAAGGCCATGCGGGCTTGGACACAATGGGACCCTCTTACGCAGCCTGATCCCATTCCTATCGTGCAACCCGTTGATGCGCTTTCCGGCAACAAACCCAGTCTGTATTCCCGTCTGCTGTTTCGCTTTATTGATTGGTTGCGCCACCGGATAGCACGGGCATCGCTGGTGGGCGACAAGCCGATCTTCCAGAACAGCCAGTTCTCGTGGATCCCCGAGCTTGAAGCCCGCACCCCGGCGATCCGCGCGGAACTTACGGAATTGTTGGCCGAACGCCAGCATCTGCCGGCGTTTCACGAGATCTCCCCGGACGTGGGCATGATCACGTCCGACGACCAATGGAAGACGTTCGTATTCATGGGCTACGGTCTGCGTTCCGAGCGCAACCTGGCGCGCTGTCCCGAGACCGCGCGCGCCCTGCAGGGCATACCCGGCATCCGAAGCGCGTTCTTTTCGATCCTGGAACCCGGCAAACGGATCCCGCTGCATACCGGCCCCTACAACGGCGTGCTGCGCCTGCACCTGGGCTTGGTTGTGCCGGAGCCCGCCGAACGCTGCTGGATCGAGGTCGGGGGCGAGCGATACCACTGGCAGGAAGGTCAGGCGGTGGTGTTTGACGACCTGTATCCCCACCAAGTCCACAACGACACCCCGGGCCTGCGGGCCGTGTTGTTTGTCGACTTTGAGCGCCCCTGCCGAGTTCCGGTAAAATGGCTGAATCGCCTGGTGCTCAGAGCGGCGCCGTTCACGGATGAAATCCGTCGCGGCAAGGCCAATCATGACGCCTGGGAGAAGGGCTACTACCGTCAGAAATAGGGGGCGGATAGTCCGAAAACCATTCCCCTCATAAGGGAGCGTGGTGTTTTGTGCGCGAACCCAACAAAGTGCTTGCGCTCAAAATTTAACCACGCTAGAATGATCAGCTTTCCCAGATTGTCGATTGAGTTAAGGGATGTTTAGCACTAAAAGCTAGCTTCTGAACTCGTCGTGTTGGGGGAATACCCGCAGGATTTCAACCCAGGGTCGTTGCGTTGCCAACCCGTTGCAGAGGTAGAGCGAAAGCTCTAGGTCTACAACACAAAAGCAGGGCGGCAGACCTGACGGGACCAAAACTGGCAGGAATTGCAGAGTTCCTCGGGGGGAAAACCCCGGGAAAACAGTATTTCCAGTTAAGTTGGAACAGGAAAAATCATGATCCAAATGCAGACCACGCT
>RCUJ01001739.1_pt1 | contig 11303 bp, 20 predicted proteins | sample 2166321 | NCBI WGS metagenome assembly RCUJ01 (sample SAMN09932808, study PRJNA488358) | compost metagenome | feature: garden; material: soil; isolation source: compost soil in an enriched community after 118 h of incubation | place: Germany: Experimental Botanical Garden Goettingen | collected... | reverse complement strand
ATTAAGAAGTCAGCAACTAAACTGCAGTTGGTAAAATGTCGTCGCACTGGTAACACTGGTGAAGCAGGCTGGCTCCGGTACGATCATCAAACTACGCACATGTATGCAACTTCTAATCCATACATTGAGCAAGCACTAGATGCACCGACTGATATTGATAATAATGTAAAACAAGTAGTTGACTTTTAATCTGAGAGGGAGTAAAATCCCTCTTTCTCAAATTCACATAGCTTGGGGCTGGTATGCAGAATTGGTTTAAGACGGATTTTATTTACGACTTGGAAATTTTTCCGAACATTTTTACTTTCTGTGCTGTATACGCAAACGGTAAAGGTATTCGCGTATTTGAAATTAGTGATCGAAAAGACGATACTGTTGGTATGATGGAGTTCCTTCGTAAAGTGAAGGCTGGTGGATTCCGTCTGGTTGGCTTTAACAATAAAAACTTCGACTATGTTATTCTGCATTATATTATTGAGAAATCTCGTAAGTGTATTGCAAAAGAAAAAGCTTTGAAGTTTACACCTAAAGAACTTTATGATGTTGGTATGGAAGTTATCAATTCTATGAAAGATGAGAGATTTGGTAAATCAATTAAGGACAATGATATTGTTATTCCTCAAGTCGATCTTTACTTAGTCAACCATTTTGATAATAGAGCACGTAGCACAAGCTTGAAGATGCTTGAATTTAATATGCGCTCAAACAACATTGAAGACCTGCCGTTTCCTGTTGGTAAGGTTCTTGACAATAGTGAAAAAGATGTGCTGATTAAATATAACAAGCACGACGTGAGTGAAACTCTAAAGTTTTATCACTATTGCTACAATGCTCTTAAGCTTCGTGAGGATCTTACGAAGCAATTTGGTTTTGATTGCACCAATTTCAATGACACCAAGATTGGTAAAGAACTATTCATTCGTCGTCTTGAGGATGTTAAACCGGGTTGCTGCTACACTAAAGGTAAGTTTGGACGAACTGTCAATCAAACCAAGCGCGATAAGATTGTAATTAAGGATTGTCTGTTTTCTTACATTGAATTTGATCGTCCTGAATTCAAAGCTGTGCACGAGTGGTTTAAGAAGCAAATTATCACTGAGACGAAGGGTGTATTTAGCGATCTACTAGAGCACAGTCTTGGTGATGTGGCCAAATATGCTCAGATGGTGGTTAAGAAAAAGAAGTTATCTGATCCTGTTGATAGTAAGAATAAGCGATATGTTCCAAGTGAAGAAAGGATTACAGATCTTCGTAAAGAGCAACCGCTTGGTTGGGTTGAGGAGAAAGATTTAAAGAGTCCAAAAGGTGCTAAGAGTTATTATTGGTGCTACAATGTTGCTGAAACTCTCAACGTCGTCATTGACGGATTCCGTTATGATTATGGTGTTGGCGGCATTCATGGCGCCAAACAAGGTACTATTCACAGCACAGAGAAGCGTAAGATCCGTACTTTGGATGTAGCGAGTTATTATCCAAACATGGCGATTGCTAACCGTATTTACCCTCAGCACTTGGGTGAGACGTTCTGTGACGTGTACAAGGATTTGTATGTTGAGCGTAAGAGTTACCCTAAGACCCATGCGGCTAATGCTGCACTGAAACTTGCTTTGAATGGGGTATACGGGGATTCAAACAACGAATTCAGCCCGTTGTATGACCCTGCCTACACCATGTCGATCACGATTGGTGGTCAGCTTTCGCTCTGTATATTGATGGAGAAGTTGATTGATCATTGCGGCGCTGAAATCATTATGTGTAACACTGATGGTTTTGAATATATCATTGATGTTGATAAATTTGACGAAGCTGATAAGTGGGTGAAGTGGTGGGAAGAAGTCACTGGTCTTGAGATGGAAGGTGATACTTATAAAACTATGCATATCCGTGACGTAAATAATTATATTAGTATCACTGAGAAAGATAAGGTTAAAACTAAAGGTGCGTATGAGGTACTACCGTATGAACAACTAGGTTGGCATAAAAACCACTCGGCTATGGTAATTCCGATGGCCGTAAATGCTCATCTTATTGACGGGATTGATTATGAGGAATTCATTCGTCTACATGAGAATAAATTTGATTTTCTGTTGCGCACAAAAGTCCCTCGCTCGTCCAAGCTTGTGCTTGTAGTCGATGATCAAGATATTGAGCAGCAGAACATTTGCCGTTATTACCCGTGCAAGTCTGGTGGTAAGCTTGTGAAAATCATGCCACCTCTGCAAGAGGGTGGTGAATGGCGTCGCCTTGGTATTGATACAGAATGGTCCGTAAAAACATGCAATAACGTACTTGATTTTACTACAGACATTGATTATAACTACTATCTTCAAGAAGCTAAAAAGCTGATTGATGCTGTTTCATAAAGGAGGAAATGTGAAAGAAGTTTGGAAACCGATTGTTGACGATTTGGTTCAACAACGGTATGCTATCAGCAATTATGGAAGGGTTATTGATGTAATTAATAAGTGCTATATGAATTGGAATGACCAAGGTGGCGGATACAAGGTTGTTGGACTGCAAAGGAAGGATAAGTCAAATGCTGCGATTAGGTATGTGCATCGTTTGGTTGCTAAAGCATTTCTTGAAAATCCACTCAACTATCCTCAAGTGGGACATGCTGACCATGATAAAGAAAACAACAATGTTGAAAATCTTTACTGGACAACTCAAAAACAGAATACACAAGATGGTTTAAAAGATGGTAGAATCAATGCCAAAAAACGACCAAATACTAAAAGGCTTTCAAGGGACAACATCTATGAGATTGCGTTTCTACACACTCAAGGATTCGGAGTGAGTGAAATTGCAGTAAAGCTTGATTTCCCAAGAACTACAATTTCAAGTGTATTCAATGGTCGGAGTAACTGGAAGCTATTTCAAACTGCTTTAGAATCTTACCAAACCTGACGAAAATATTCTTGTGATTCGAGATACGCCAAAGTTTCGTACTGAGTTTGCAGAAATTATTAGTAGCTCTATTGACATCGTTAATGAGACATATAAACTACGTCGCAAGCTTGGTTGTGAAACTCAATATGGCCAGCGTTACGCCGATATTCACTGAAAACACACGATAAAGGTAGTAAAAGAAATGTGGAAAGTTGCAGAGCTTGGCGGTAAATACTATGGTACGGTGGTTGAATATGATGGAGAGGGGGCCTTTAAGATATGGAAGCCAGATTATTTTCTTAAGCCTTTTGCGTCAGAACGGGAGATTTCCGCTGGGTGGCTGCCTGAAGATGGGTATGATCACGTAGAAGACCAGCAAAGTTATAAGCTTGCTTGTTTCTTAGTGGAAGCCTTAAATAAATCTGGCTTTGAAGTTAAATAATCAAAACAGAGGAGAGATAATACGTTTCTATACAAGCTTCGCGTTGTAGAAATTGATGTTGACATTCCCATGGATTATTGCATAATCCTACCCAAGCTGAACTGAAGAAGACGTTTAAGCGTGACGCAGGAATTACTGTCGGAAGCAACGCTCCCATCCTAGCTCAAATAAATGCTTGACAGCTTTAGCAAACCATGTGATAATAGAGGCCACTGAAAAGATAGTGGCTCAAGACAAAGGAGAAAGAAATGATTTACGGTGTTAGACTAGATTATAAGATTATCCAAGTAGCCATCGGCAGCATTGAGATGATGAATTGTCGAAATGTCTTTCAGTCTCTTAAAGATGCGGAAGACTGGGTTCAAAAGAACGGAGAAACCAAATGAAAAACAATCTACATTGCTGGGCTGCTGTACAAAACAATGAAATCATTGCTCTAGAATTCACGCGTGAAGATGCTCGTTCTCATCTACGAAAGGCTAAAGCTAAGGGGACGACCAATATTAAATTGGTCAAACTAGGGTTTGAGAAGGAAGCACGTTGATGAAAGAAACCATTCTTTACATCGTCGCAGTTGTTGGATTCCTGATGATGTTTTCATCTGCTATAATCGGTATTGGATTTGGTCTTTATACTTGGTCCACGGGCGTTGTGTTTGCAGTAGCAGCTTGGACAGCATTTAAAGCTTGGTTAGTTTGTCTGTTTGGTGGTATGTTTGTTTGGCTTGCTGCTGTGATGGTTGCAAAGTAAACAAGGTGGTAAAGTAGTCTTACACTGTAAAATCGGAATTATTCCAAAACTTTAAACTAAGAAAACTAAAAGAGGTAATACAATGTTTGAATTTAATGTTGAAAACACCGGCTCTAACACCAACACTCAATCAACTGGTAAAACTGTCAATTGGGATGCACGGGCAAAATACATCGTTGATAAAGTTGGTACTCAGAAGAAAGCCAAAGCAATGATTGGCATTATTAGTGGTGTAATTGATCTTGGTCTTCAGGCTCAGGAAGATGCCAAGATGGAGTTTAAGGGCAGTGCAGAAGATGAAGCTGCTGAGCTGGCTAAGAATCCTGATCAGTATTTCCAAACTCTACCAAACGATAAAGGCGTACCCATGCGCTACAAGCGTTGGAAGGTTAAGCCTTGTCAGCAAGTGGCTTTCACTGTAGACTTCCCAACTATTACTCTGAACCAATCTCAGTTCTTTGGTGAAGATTGTTGGTAAGCCCTACAACATCAAAGAAAATCGCAATGATGACGGAAGTTGGAGTTTCAAATCCAATACACAGATTCACAAGCTGGCTGCCGCTACTGACGTTCTGGATGACAAAGGCCGATTCAAGCCACACATGATTGGTAAGCTGCTTGGTAAGGCTGCTCTCTTTGAAGTTCAGGTGTTCCTGAAGGAAGGTAGTGATGGTAAAGAATACCTGAATGAGAAGATTAAGCTATCTGGTCAAGTTCCTGACGTAATGGTTCCGATGATCCCAGAGCTTGCACCTGAGTATATTTATGGTGTAAACTTCAAAGGTAATCAGAATCCTGAAGTGATTAAGCAACTGCGTCAGAGCGTTATCAACACCATGAAACTTGCTCAGAACTTTGAAGGGAGTGATATTGCAAAAGCTCTTGAGAGCCGCAGTGTTGGCGAACAGCCTAAGCAGGAACAAAAGAAAGAGGCGGCAGCACAGAAGCAACCTGAACTAAAAGAAATCGAAAACTTTGATGACTTTGATTCAGATATTCCATTCTAACCTAATCTGAATAAGGGCTGTGAAAGCAGCCCTCTCTAAAGGAGAGTACAAATGCTTTATACTTCACAAGACGAAGATAAATTTATCCTTCAACTAACCCATAAGCAGCTAGGTAAACTAAATGCTATTCTGAGTTATGTTGCTGGTGATAAGGATGTTTATAGCATTCTTTGTGCATCCTCTGAATATGTTTCAGAGAGTGGTTATGAAATGGTTGAGTTTGAACAAGATGAATTTGGGTACCAAACCATGCGAATCACAGAACAGAAATCTTCACATAGTAATAATCCATATGAACAGTTATTTGCTGAATACTCAAAAGGATGCACTCGTGTGAGTACTCCTGAAGAAATCTTTGCAACTCTTAGCAAGATTGAAAGTCGTAATGGTGAAACCAGTATTGAGTACAAGTTTCTAGACACCAAAGCTGATACAAGTGTACAATACAAATTCCTATCTGAACCCAATTAAGGAGAAACACAAGTGACTGTTAGCGAAAAAGAAATGAAGCAAAGCCTATTCAAGCGTACTTACAATCTTGAGCAAGAGGTTATCACTGCTAAAGAGCTTCAGAAAGAACTAAAGAGTGAATTCACTTTTGAAAAAGAATTCAACACCGCAGGACTTGATAAAGAGGTTGTAAAGAAGGTGATGAAGGCAGCAGTAGCTAAGGCGAAGCAAGACACACTGAAAGAGAAGGCACAAGAACTACTGGAACTTGATGAACTGATTACTGAACTAGAGGATTAAGTCTTTGGGAATCTCTTATCGTGGTGTTCTTTGTGTAGGCTATACTTACGATCAGGCTCTTGAACTTATGGGAGAGAATCAAGAGAATGTTTATGACTGGATTGAGGATAATGGCCTAGAATCTCATAGTCCACACTACGATGCAGACTCAGAAGATTGCATTTATGGCTATACCGTGTTTCGCAGTGGGGAATATAGTTACAATAAAATTCCAGATGATATTGAGTTAAGAATTAAATACTTTAAAGACCAACTGATTAGTGAATATGGTGATAGCGTGATGCCAGAAGCTTATATTATGGCACATGGTTGGTAGTCGTCTCTGACGAGACTTGTCGGGAGGCTGATACGAAAGTATCCCCCCTTTCTTTTGGAGGTACTTAGGACAATGATTGGTCACTTTGACCTAGACGCAATTAAACACGCTGCTGCCTGTGCTGGAGAGAAACGAACAGTAAAGGTGGTTCATAAACAAACAGGACGCTCGCTAGAAGTAAACACACGTACCGAGTGGTATGGAAATTGGCGCGATAAGTCTGGTGGTAAGCTAGCACAGATTAATAAGCAGAAAGGCACAGAGTTTCAGTGGGATGACTTTGAATACGAAGACATTCAAACACCGGAGCCTATAGAAAATATCATGCACTCTGCTAAACTAATGGTTCAAAAAGCTGTAGAACTTTCCAAAGCTGATAAAGTGTATTATTATATTGGCAAAGGCGAGTCAATGCGACTTGAGCGGTCTACGTTGCTTAAGTATAAAGGTCAACGTGAGAATCTAATTAAGGCGGTTTATCTGGATGAAGTAAGTGATTACCTAAAGAATAAATTCTCTGCGGAGCTGGTTACACATCGTGAGGTTGATGACGCAGTTGTGATGGGGTCTTATGGTAAGAAGAATCACTTTGTAATTGGCGCTGAGAAAGACTTCCTTGGCTGTGGCTCTAACTTCTTCAACTTCCGAAAGCCTGAACTTGGTTTGATGAATACCAATTGCTTTGGTAGTTTATGGTTAAATGATAAAAATGAAGTGACTGGTATTGGTAGGATGTTTAAGCTATTCCAGTGTTGCAGTATTGATAGTGCAGATAACTATGCAGCTAATTGCATGTCTTCTACTCGTTGGGGAGCTAAATCAGCTTACAATGCACTTAAAGATTGCAAGGATGATAAAGAGCTATTCCAAGCATCTGTCGGTGTGTTTAAGAAGCTTTATCCAGAACCAAAGACTGTAACTGGTTGGCGTGGTGATGGGATTGAAATTGATTGGCTGTATGTATTCCAAGAGTGTTTTGATATGTGCCACCTTCACCGAAAAGAAAACGATTGGATTGACGTAAAAGAGATTTTGGAGAAGTACAAAATTGAGTAAGGTAGTTGGTATACCTGAGAATATAGAAATCATTGAGGAACACGAAAAAGGTTTTCTTGTAGTCAAGTGCAAGCAATGTGCAAAAGATCCTAAACGGCGGAGGTATTAGGGTTGAGTAGTAAAAAACCTTGGGAAACACACCCTGACTTGTGGAAGACCGAAGCAGCATGGCTCAGTTATGTTCGTGGGGGTATTCGCCGTGGACTTTGGAAGAACTACGGGCCTAAACTCAAGTTCTTGAAATCTCGCGCCAAATTGGTGGATAATCCTAATCCAAAGTCTCAGAAACGATTCCCCAAAGTCAAGATGTGGCAGTGTGAGCAATGTGGTGAATGGTTTACATCTAAAGATGTTAACGTGGATCACCGTACCGGGAACAACTCACTACGCTGTGTTGAAGATATTGGTAGCTTTGTTGAAGCAATGCTACTAGACTGCTCATTTGATGATTATGCTATCCTATGTGTTGAATGCCATAAAATTAAGAGCCATTCAGACTCTAAGGGTATTTCTTTTGAAGAAGCGGAAGTTGATAAAATAGCTCTTTCATTGTGCAAGAAAAAGCTTGATATTGCTTGGCTAAAAGCACATAATATTACTCCTGCTTCCAGCGCACCAAAGCGACGAGCACAAATCCGAGAGATTCTTATGGAGGAATTGAAGAATGGCAATTCGAGCAACTAAGTCTGGATGGTTGATTGCAACTAAAGTTGTCAAGGAAACTAAAAAGTACTATCACCTTGAGGATATAGACTCTAAAGGTAATATTTATAAAATCAGTAAGGAAGATGCTCAAACTAAACTATTTGATAGTACAGATGAAGCCCTTAATTGGATTGATGAAGAATGCTAAAGAAAATCTACAATAATTTATTTTCTGATTTCTATGAAAACATTTACAATGCAGAGCTGATACAATATTATTGTTTCTTGTTTGTGTGGGTATCTCAACTGAGTTGAGAAGATCAGGCTGTAGTGGTTTAAGCAAGTTAAACTGAAATTCCAAAGGAGGAAATATGAGCACAAACGATTACTTAGATAAACTCTCTGTTGACCAACTACGTTATTGCCGAGATGAGGCAGATCGTCGGGTAAAAGTCGCTGAAGAATCTCCAAAGAAAGTGTTGTGGCAAGTTTCAGGCGGTATAATCTTTGGTAAAGTATTTAAGTCTGAGGATTATGAAGCTGCATTTAAATACTATCTTAAAGTTCTTGAAGAAGAGCTAAATGACGAGCGACTGATTGAGGAGGTGCTTGATATGGAAATTAAACCAAAGGAGTTTAATAAATATATTCCTAAGATTGAGATTTTCCACGTCAATAATGTTGAGTATAAGGAGTTTTTTAAGTGATGAATTGGAAAGACTCGGCTGTTATGATGGCTAAAGAAAGTGGTATGAGCTGGAGGCGCATTGCCAATGAACTTAATGTACCTAAAAGTTCAGTTAGCGACCATCTACGTAAGTATTTTAAAGAAGACTTCAAACCAAGCAGTGAACATCTTGGTCCAAAAATTTTATTCATCGATGTTGAAACTTCCCCGATTATTTCGCATGTTTGGTCGCTGTGGAATAACAACGTAGGGCTGAATCAGATTGAAGCAGACTGGCACCTTCTATCCTTCTGTGCTAAATGGCACCACTCGGATGAAGTGATTTATGCAGATCAGCGCGGTGCAGTTGATATTGAAGATGACTATTCACTTCTGTCGCAAATCTGGGAGCTTCTGAATGAAGCACAGATTGTTGTAGGCCATAATCTTAAACGCTTCGACGCCAAAAAGATCAATGCTCGTTTAATCCTAAATGGTCTACCTAAGCCATCGTCGTATCGTATGATTGATACTCTTGAAGTCAGTAAGCGTAACTTTGGGTTCACCAGTCAGAAGCTTGCATATCTCACTGATAAGCTGTGCTCAGCTAAGAAGTTAGATCACTCCAAATATCCGGGGCATTCACTTTGGACTGCTTGCATGAAGGGCGACGTAGAAGCTTGGGAGTGTATGCGTGAATACAATATTATGGATGTTATTTCTCTTGAAGAGCTTTACTTGATTCTGTCTTCATGGGATAATAAGCTTCCAAATATGGATGTGTACGTTGATGAAGTGTTGGATATGTCAGTATGGGAAAAGACTGATTTCCACTATTCTCAACTAGGTAAGTATCAGAAGTATCGTAATAAAATTACTGGCCAAGAGAAACGTTCTCGTGTTAACCTTCTCACCAAAGAAAAAGTTGCAAGTCTTCTAACCAATATTTGAGGAATAAATAGATGCACGACTACCGCCTAGACAAACGTATTGAACATCTTGAGGAGATGTGTTTTAATTTGGAAGCAAGCTTGAAGAAAGCTGAGGAAGAACTTAGGATTCTGAAGAAACGTACGCACGAAGTAGAGCAACGTATTTGTGGAGATGATGGAAAATGACCAGTAAGTTTAAAGTTGGTGATAAGGTTGTGAATACTGTGGGACAAAGTGGTGCTCAAGGTCAATACGATATTGGGGAACTTAAAGGGATCGTTACCGCTATTGATGGAATTTGCATGTCTGTGAATAATGATTGCGACGATGACCCACTCTTTGCACAATCAGCTTTTGAATTTTGCGTTGAAGATGAGTATACTGGTGGGAGTTCTGACTACTACAAAGTGCTCGTAAAGAATCCAACTACTCTTAGCAGTCCTTATGAAGCCGAGTGTAATGACATTATTGAGTCGCTGAATATGACCTTTGCCGAGGGTAATGCTTTCAAGGCCATTTGGCGTAAGGCTAAAGCTCGTCAAGGTGTTCGTAAGAAAGGTTATGATAATGGAGTTTATGACTCTGAGAAGGTTGTATTTTTTGGTGAGCGTATGCTTGTAGAAGCGAAGTCTAATGACTAAACTTAAGATCGGGGTTGATATAGATGGCACAGTGATCAATACGTCCACTTTAGGCTGGTATAAATACCTTGAAGCACGTTATGAGCTGAATGGTAACATCTACTATAAGATGCCTTACAACGTGTCTGAAATGTTTATTATTCCCGAAGGATGTGACCCCTTTGCCTACTGGAAAGATCCTAACCTTTACGAAGGTTTACAACCAATTGAAGGGGCTGTAGAATACTTACAGCTCTTGAAGGAAAAGGGTCATGAAATCATCTTTATCTCCCAAGCAAAAGGATGGCATCAACGCTCCAAGTATTATTTCATTGATAAGTGGTTTCCATTTAAAGATGGTGTTATTCTGACTAAAGAGAAGTGGCTTGTTGATCTTGATATCATGATTGATGATTCTTACGCTGTACTGGATAAGATGAATTGTCATACAATCAAATTCCGAGATGATACAGAACAACCACTATCACAAAAGCCACATGATATTATGATGTCTTGGCAAGGTATTTATGAATACCTCAATTATGGAGTTTAAAATGAGCGAAAACATTTACAATATCTTTTCTGATGTAATTGAACTACCGGACATCGTCACTGAAAATTGGTATCGTGATCGGGATAGTGTACATTGGTCTGAAGAAGATAGTTTGCTTTCTCTTTACGAAGGTGAGGGAGATACTTACAGTTGTGAAGTCTATGGTTCTCCAGTAGAGCGTGACGATTACATTCTGTTCAAGCTCTATGATGGGTGTGGCGGTAAGTTCCAAGCCATCTTCGAGAAAGATAGAGAATTAGTATTTACACCGGAACTAATTAACTCCCTTTATCAAGATGAAGACAATGACTAAACAAATCTCCATCAATGTCAATTCGGCTTATGAAGCTGCTAAATACGACTTTGAAAACAATAAAGCTTCAAAGAAAGAATCGTTTATTCTTCTTGCCTGAAGACGAGAATTATGGAACGATTACAGTGATGGTTGAGCCAGATATTAATTCCCAAATCTACTTTGTTGATTGCAAAGATTACCTAAATCAAATTTAAGGAGATAAATAATGCCTAAAGTTGTTGGACAAGATCAGACTATTTACAAACGAATCACTTGTCGTCAGTGTGGAAGCATTAACGAATACACACCTAACGAAGTTCGTGATCTTTGGAAAGGAAGGGATATTGATGGTGGCATGAGTGTGACACAAGGCTTCAATTG
>RCUJ01001736.1_pt1 | contig 11309 bp, 21 predicted proteins | sample 2166321 | NCBI WGS metagenome assembly RCUJ01 (sample SAMN09932808, study PRJNA488358) | compost metagenome | feature: garden; material: soil; isolation source: compost soil in an enriched community after 118 h of incubation | place: Germany: Experimental Botanical Garden Goettingen | collected... | reverse complement strand
GAGCTGGATGGCCTGGTAGTTTTGTCGAGTGGATGTAGAACACCTTCGAGCCGAGAGTCTTGTTCGATTCCAGGCGGACGTAGGCGTGCGGCAGATACTCAGGATCAGTGATCGACGCCAGAGTATCTTGCGAGTACACGCGGACATAACCGAGGTTGTTTGGAAGTACGCCGGTGCCGAAGTTAATGGCCTTGTCATCATCCGACGGCTTACCTAGCAGCTCCAGCGCTGTTTCTGGCAGGAGGTCGGTCTGATGTCGCGTTTCAACTTCACCGATATTGCGGGTAGCTTTCTCGGTGGCAGCTGCTTTACCGGCAACTGGCTTCTTTGCTGCTGGCTTGGCCGCTGGTTTAACAGCTGGCTTTACAGTAGCTTTAGCAGCGGCTGGTTTCTTGACGTCTGGTTTAGAAGTGGTAGGAGTAGTGCGTGGCATGCGGTGTTTTCCTAATCGTCAGTGTTGTCGTATAGTTTTAGGGATTGTTCAGCTCGGCGAATCATTAAAGCACGAAAGCCCATAGGCCAATCGTTCATTGCGGACATCAAAAGGCCAGCAGCCGAGTGCAGGTAGAAATGACTACGGATACCAATCTGCCGTGGTGGAAGATCCAACCATGACAGAATGATTCGTTCGTCAGTAACCTGTTCGGCGTACTTGTACTCATGTAGCGAGTGACGAGTGTAGTTGAGGGCGTCATCAGACAGCCAGATACTCAACCCACCTTGTTTCAGTTCACGTATAACGTCGATGGCGCCTGACTTACCCCCGGTCAACGTGCCCAACCTGGTCAAGTTTTGCTTGACTATGTCGTAAGGCATAAATCCTCCCGTGTGGCAGTAAAGAACGCCCACCGCCGTTTCCGTCAGTGAGCGCTGTGCTTAGAAGATGGCGGTCATTTGAAGATAGACCCTACCTGCTGACCAGTGTCAACAGGAGTTGGACAACCAATGCCGTAATCATGCATTTGCCAGACAACTGCGCAGCCAATAGCCAGGACAGTTACCAAGGCAGCCACCCACCAGAATGCACGCTTGGTGAGAAGTGGTTCTTTGTTGAAGTTGCGTTCGATCTCTTTCTCGCTGAACACCTGGAACCCGGTCGCGTACGAGAAGGTCAGGTAATCGCCGGTATGAAGGAAGAGCGAACGGTCAGGCAGCTTATAGCCGTCCTTGATATTACCCGAGTACTGAGGGCACAGGTTCAAGATCATGGCATCGATCTTGTCTGCGTTCTTCCCGTCGTACTTGGTCATGATGAACAGCGACATCTTGCCCAGAGTTCGGTGCGTGTAGAAACGCTCCGGCATCAATGTACTCATGATGGATTTCCCCATGAACAGCGTTAAGTGCTTGGTCTCTTTTGTAATGTGTGTCTATGTTTCTTTTACTTAGAACTTAGTGACCGTGGTGGTCTTAGGGTCCATACCCCTCAACGCGTCACTAAGCTCATCGAGGAACTGATCAACCTTATCAACGCTGAGCTGTACGGGTTTGAGTTCTTCCTTCTCCTGCTGCTCACGGAGTTGCTTCACTGGATCAACCCAATTAGGATTGACCATGATGGTGAACTTCACGTTTGGATCGTTGTGAAGAGCCTCATCGTTAATGCACTGCATGTCGAAGATAGACTTGTACGGCAGTTCTACCCGACCGTTACTGTCAGCCAACAGCGGGACTTCACGATACATGTTGTAACTCAACGCACGCATGTCCAGCATGTTTGCGAAGCCTTCCGACATCTCTTCGACAGAGCCATCCTTCAACAACAACGGAACAGTAGCCTTTTCCCATGTATCTGGGAAACGACTCTGCTTGAAGCGGAGTACATCGTTCAGCGAGCCGGAATCATAAGCCACGGTGAAGAACTGCTTAGCGATAGAGTAAACGAACCAGTGGTTTTCCATCTCTTCATCATCTTCGAAGATGGAATCATCACGGGTCTCCATCGATCGGATCAGTTCGGCCTTATCCTTGAAGAACTCAAGGAGAGTAATACTGACCGGTTCTTCGATGGTGTTGAAGAAGTCCAGGAGATCAGCCGAGCGCTCAACCACTTGAGGGTGAGTTTTCTTCACCGCATCAATCAACGGCGTGAGTACGAGGTGTTCTTCGATTGGCCGGTTGATGTGCTTGATGTACTCATCCAAATCGCCGAAGATAATTACGTGTTTCTTTACGATCGGCATTTACAGCCTCCTACGGGTTAATAGCCAGATAATGATGTCGTTCGGTGAGATCAGCCAATGCGGCGTGATGTCGAATCTTTCGCTTACTGAAGATATCAGCGACTTTGACTTTGAAGATCTTAAGGTCGATGCACTTAACCCCATCAGGTGCAGTGCAGGTCGGAACTTTACCGAGACCTAAATCGATGAGCTCTTTGAACCCATCGTTAGTGAAAGAGATGTTGACGGTAACGCCTGCTTCAATACCTTTGCCGTCATAGAACACCAGGTCAAGACTCATACTTCACTCCGCTTTTGTAAAGAATAACCACGTCGAGATCACGGGTAGCGCCTTCCCGTACTTCAATGGAGTCACCGATCTCCAACCCTTGCAGCGTAATTACAGCAGGGGTGAAGTTAGACAGAACGCCGGTGATCTCATCGACGGTCTTCATGCAACCATCTGGAAGCACCTCGATACACCGCCAACGCATGACTACTTTAATAGCCTTCTGTGCATCGGTGAGGTCTTCTGGTTTAGTCCAGACTTCTGTAGCGGCGGTCATAACCAACCCGCCCGAATCATTTCATGTATCCAGATTGCAGCGTGACCAATGGCCATCACCACAGCGATACCAACTGGAACTGCCAGAACGATCTGTAGCTTATTCATAGCGAACACTCCTGACACAAAGCCGGGGATTGACCCCGGCTGTATGCTGTTAGAACAATTTACGCCAGATGCGCTTAAACCACCGCTTTAGATCAAGCCATGGATTAGCATTAAGTTGTTGACGACGTAGCTTCTCCGCCTTGCCAGCAGCCTTACCGCGGTCGAATGCTTCCCACCCAACCTTACGGGCACGTCTGGTCCAGTCGAACTTCGCTTTACCTAGTCCTACGTTGTATCCGTACTGGTAAAGTTGGCGGTTGCGTTGAGATGTCTTACTCATGCCGACGTTGGATTACGAACAGCGTCACGAGGCTTCATCTCCCAATCGTAATCGATTAGGTGATTGTGGGCATTACCTTGCAGGTTGTAGCGTTCTTTGGAGACCGAGATCTTCACGAACGTACGGAAGCCAGACTTGTCCTGAACTGGAGGACGGTGGATGTTGTACTTATCCAGCCGCACCAGCATGTTCTCGCCGTAAGTGCGGATGCTCTCAGGCTTAACTTGCTGTTCCAGTTCAATCAGGGACAGGTGGTGATCTTCGCTCAACTCGAAGTCCTGAATAGAGAACTCGGTTGGGAAGTGGTCAGTCCAGATGTAGTTGAGGTCATCTGTACCGAATCCATCCGAGTGCCAGCCTGGGCGATTACCCATGTTGTCTGGAGTAACGAACAGGTGCTTCACCGATACGTAAACGTGGTCAGTAGCTGGGTCCCAGTCGATCTGTTTGACGAGATCACGAATCCAATCCAGGTTGACCGGGATCTCGATGGTACGCATACCCGGAATGAAGATCGGGAGATATTGCACGAAACACATCTCGACCTTAGCCTTAACCAAGTCGATAGGGAATTCGCCGATTACTTGTGGTTCTTGTCCGTAACGCATGTGTTATCCTTATCGCTTGGTTATTGTGGCGTGATTCCAGCACAACTTATAAACGTTGTTCAGTTCAGTAGGGCTGATCACGCCTGCGCTATCCTTCTCAACGCAGTCAGCCATTCGTTTGGCAGTGTCGTTAAGTTGGACAGTGGGTTTGTGGATAGAAGCTTGAATGACACTGCCGGCAGCAGCGCCAAGTATAACGAAGAGAAATGCTCGCAACATCGTGAAACTCCGATAAGAAATTGGTTCTATAAGGTAAGCAAAAAAGGTTGATAGTTACGCCGGGGAAACCCCCGGCGCACTGGATACGATTACTCGGCAGGCTTAGCCTGGTATTCGGTTTGTTCAAGAGGTGCGTCAGTGAAGATCTTTGCCTTCTCCTTCAGCGGATCTGGATCGGCCGGGTCCATGTGCATGTGGACGAAGCCACCGGTATTGCCGCGGTTGTTGGACAGACTTGCCATCAGCTCAGCCGCATGCTTGCGGTGGCCGATGATTGGGACGTGGACGTACTCAGGGGTCATGCGCTGATCGAACGCAGTACCATGAGCTTCACAGCCACGGCGATGCTCAGCTTCGATCAACGGCTTCAGGGTGCCGTACATGGTTTCCGTGAAGTCAGCTTCTTGCAACTGAACCCACTCGCCGTCAAGGCGTTTGTCGATAGTGAATGCAGCCTGAACCGGGAAGACGTTCAGGACGTCTGTACGATCTTCGCACAGTTCTTCGATGGTGGTGATGGTAGCTACGTGAGCCAGTGGGATTTCATCCGAGTTTGGGATCAGCGTCATCCGGAACTCGTTAGACAGGTCGATGGTGTCTTTTGGCTTCGGCGATTGAAATACTTCTTTGGTCATGAATCTTACTCCGGGTAGTAAATGAATTAGGGTTTCAATGAATGTTGCGGTAGGGTTAGCTGCTGCAAATGCAGCGCCACGTTCTGACATCTCCATGTCAGCTGCGTAGTAGGCGTCAAGGCTTCCCGGTGGAGGAACCCATTGATCAGCATGTGGTGGCTCATACACGACCTTACCTGGTTCGGCGAAGTTAGTGATAGAGTCGAGTGTGTAGGATGGTGCGCCTTGATCGCGGTGTTCTTTCCAGAGTTTATAGAAAGCCATTCCGTCAAAGGTAAACGGTTGTTGATTCATTCGAGTTCATTCCTGTTCCGCATCGCTTGACATACGCGAACACACTTCTTCTTCCCGACTAGCTGGCATGCTAGACAGGCTTTCAGTTGTGAGTCGCGGATGGATTCGAGAGCTTCATCGGTGAACCCTAAGAGTTTGGCTTTAAACCTTATCTCAGGGTCATCGATTGGATGCGGTGCCTTACCGCTCAGCGTACAGTCTTCTTAACAGCACCGCTTGCGAATAGATCATCCAATGGAATAGGAGGACCGTATTCTTTCTCGACAAGCGGCACTTCCGGTTCTTTGGGAGGTGGTTCCCAGAGAGGAAGTTTCTCAGTTGGAGCTGGCATGGTATCGTAGAAGAACGTCGCTACGACCCACCACTTATCATCACCGAAATCACGCATCAAATGGCCGTGTGTTTCGTGAAGACTCAGGGCGAACTTAGCCTCGACATCACCGCGCACCATCCGCTCCTTGATGAAAGGAACTTCAAGTAACTCGTCTATAGTCTCGACTTCACCAACATCCGGCTCCCTGGCGAGATCAACGAACGCCGGCCAATACTCACGATATCGAATCATGGTTAGATCCTTATACGGCAACAGGCATTGGGATGTTAGGCTGAGGTTTGTAATCCACGATGTGGAAATCCTCGAAAGTGAAGTCATCGATCTCGGCGATCTTACGCTTGATGATGAACCGAGGATCACTATCTTCCGTAGATGTACGCTCCAACTGCTTGGCGATACCTTCCAGCTGATTCACGTACAGGTGGCAATCACCACCTACAATGATCAGACGGTCAGTGTCATGGCCGGTGACGTGTGCAACCATGTGCGTCAAGGCCGCATACTGCGCTACGTTGAACGGCATGCCCAGAGCGTAGTCGTTGCTGCGCATTACCATCAACGTCGACAGCATGCGTGGATTAACGCCAACTACAGCGTGTTCGCAGAAGCGCTTCACGTAACCGTAGAACTCTTCATCTTCTTCGTACTTCTTCTCGAAGGACTGAACAGTCTCGATTACGTGAGTGCCGTAGTCTTCGCTGATTGCTTGACGCAGGCTATTCAACATGCCAGCTTTCTCGAGGTCATCGAGGATCTGACCAGCCTTCTTCGGATAGCTGATGAATTGGAAGTACAGATGGCACGGAGGCAAAGCAGCTTGCCACGTACGACCTGGGTTCCATGCGTTAACGATCATGCGGCGATCGTCAGGGTTCTTACGCAGCATGTCGATGCAGTTCTGCAACTGGTCGATATCGCGGTGCATGACGCACTTATCAACAGCCAGACTGTGATCGAAGAACTCACCGCGGTAGGTGTAACCTTGTTCACGATAAGCGTCAACATCTTTCGGATCAACGATCTGAGTATCCTGCCAGCGACGCCATTGCACGCCGTAGCTGCCTTGGCCGATGTCAGCTTCCAGAAGTGGGTACTTCGGAATGTCGAAGTTGTCCATGATCTTGTTGATAGCGGCGACTTTGGTCGAACTGATCTCGACGTCAACGAACTTACCTTTGTGGAAGACAACGACCTTGTACGGCTTATCGCCTGGAGCGACTTCATCACCGAAGTTGAAGACGATCTTGTTGATCTCGTGCCAGCAGAGGGTCATGTTCTTCGCAACGCGCTTAAGACGAGTCTGGATACCGACCGGCTTACCGCCGCCAGCTTCGTTGTATTCAGGAATGGCGAGATTGTCGAGGTAAGTCCACAATGCATCCAGGCTAGACTTCGGACGATTGAAGAACTCCAGCAAGTCACCGTTAGCGTCTTGAACGACAATCACGTAACTACCGATGCTGGTGTTGGCCTTCTCGTATTCCTGGATGTACTGAATGATGATGTCGCGATGACCAGCATCCACAGCCACTTGAATACGCTCATCGAGAGAATACGCAACACGCTTCGGCTCGTCGTAGACGGCAGTGCCAGGAATGAACCAGTTGTCCCAGATCGAGACATTGTTGTCCTTCAGAAGCTTCAGGTTACTGGAGCCGGAGATGAACATCAGGTTCTCCCAACCCCACGACTTGTTGAAGACTTCTTTGGTCGACGGTAACGGGATCTTCTTGTCGGAGATATCGTAATCCATCACCAGACCCGGCAGCATGAGAGTACCCACGCCAGTCCGGTCGCCCTTGAGGTAACCGGATTCCATCAGTGTTTGATACAGGTTGTGTTGGATACGATCTACTTCATTCAAAGACATGTACAGCTCCTATTTGCAACGATTGCCAGTATAGTAAAGGATGTCGCCACGGCCATCGCAATGACCACGAGCGGAGATACGACCGCCGACTTTCCAGTCTTCGACTAGATAGCCAAGACCTATATCCACCTTGAAGTTACGATGGAGATACTCTGCGATGAGTTTGCAGAGCGTTGGTCCGTGTAGCAGGGATTTGGTTTCAGGACAGCTGTAGTAACGGGACTCCAGCCTGAAATAGATAGTACCGATGCCGATTCCTTGACTGTCGCGATTGAAGTGAACGGTTACGAAACCGGATACATCACCAGCACTCAGTTCTTTATCGCCATCGATGATGAGATCAAGGCCTGGAAGGATAGTAACCTTGACAGGTGCCTGACCTACGATAACAAATCTGTCTAATGGTTCGACATTAAGACCTTTGATGCGTTTGACATCTTTAACGTGGATTGTGGACATTCGGCCGCCCCTTAATAAAAAGAAATGACACAAAGCCCCACCGAAGTGGGGCATTATGTTTGCTGCACTCAAATCATGAAATGACTTGGTAACGAATTACTTCAGGATGACAGGACGCAGCTTCTTCAACGATTCGGTGAAGTTGCCCAACAGGTCGTTATTGACCTTAGCTGTCATCTCACCTACCTCGTTAATATAAATGGCTTTGATGGTTCCGTAAATCTTCTGACCACCAGCGATCTTATAAACAAATTGACCATTACCAGGCATCCAACCTTCAGGCGGTAACGCTTCGAGTACACCCTCTTCCACATCGATGATCCCTTCAGCCATCAACGACGCTTCGAGACGTGCGATGATTTCAGAGTTCATGCTGCGGTGGTGACCCCGCGCCATTTCAGCAACCTTTTCACGCATGCCGTCAGGAAGACGAACTACGAACTTATCGGCTGTGCGGCTGGAATAGACTGCTTGTTTCATACTGTAACTCCGATCTAGATTAATGGTTAAGTGACATGACGGTAATGTAGGTCTATAAAAAAGTTGACGGCATAGAGCCCGGCCGAAGCCGGGCCGTATGTTACTTGACGGACTTAACAACAAGGCCTTTCAAGCCGAGGTACATCTTCTCGATTGCCGCATTCAGCACGGTGTCGTAATCGAACTCGTACCAATCGCCGGCGCACGGGAACAGGCTGAGCAACTCACCAGTGATCTCATCTTCATCTGGGAAGTTACGCATCCAGAACTTGGCCTCATCGGTATCGTCGAGATACCAGCCGTAGTTGTCGTCTTCTTCGTAGTCGTAACTACGGACAAGTGTACTGAGGATGGATACGACTTTACGGATAGCACCTTCGCTGAGGGCTTCCATTGTGTCAGGGCCTTTACCTGGAGTGCCGAGAGCCAGCTTATAACCGTGGCCATCGCGACGCATGTCGACTGCGAAGTTCTTCAGGTCAGGAAGATCCATACGGCCGAGTTTGATCTTCTCCATGTTGACACGAGGCTTGGCATACGCCAGTGCTTCGCTTGGAGACATCTTCTCGCACTGCTTGTAGATCTTCTCGAGAGCATTGCCGTATGCAGCGCGTGCCGGGATGAACTTCTTGTAGAAGGCATCCAAGGACTTGGCGTTGTTCTCGACATCAGACAACCAGTTGCTCGACCAGTTCTTCAGAAGGAGAAGTGTATTAGCCCCACGTACATCAATAGGGCCAGTACGAAGTTCCATACCTGCCAGTGCGTTTGGATCAGCAGACAGCTTCTGAATGACAGCATCGCTAACCTGCTCTGGAATGTCGTCGATCGTCTTGTTGGACCGGAATAGATCCAAGATGTTCGAGACCATCCCTTCCATCGAAGCGTCAGTAGCCTTCTCATGCGCTTCGCCTTTCTCACGCTTCCGCCGTTGACTGGTACGCTTCTTCTTCGGCTTCGGTTTCTTCTTGTCTTCGGCGTGATCAGGGAGGTTCTTGTAGAAGTCTTTATTCTTCTTCATCTCCTCCTTGTCAGCCTTGTGCCACTCACGAGCAGCATCCTGATCGATGTGGCGTTTCTCTGCGAACTCTTTGTTGTACGAAGCGATCTTCATGAGATCAAACTGCTTCTTACTTTTACTAGGCATCCCACACCTCGACCAAAAAAAAAGATTAACAATGAGGGTGGCTGGGCCACCCTCACATATCGTTACTTACTTGGTGTACATTTCCATCAGGGCGTTGCTTCCCTTGTATTCGATGTCCATGCGAGTGTGCAGGATGTGGGCGTAGATGTGGGTAGCGAACATCAGGATCATAGTGAATGCCACGAACACTGGAGTGTCCAAGTAGTACTGCCAGATGATGGCGATGATCACGTTACCGATCAGCCACAGGTTACGTTTGAAGCTGGTCTTGAAGCCACCGGTGCCCATGGTGCAGAAAGCCATTGCGATGTCTTCCCAACGGTCACCTTCTTTCATTTTGCCGACGAGGATACCGCAGATGAAAGTGATGATCATGAAGAGGGTAACAGTAGGCAGAGTCATGATGATGTCGAGCATTTGATTGTCCTCCACGGACGTTAGTTACAAAGTGTATTGCGATAGGGGTTTGGGTTCAACGAGTTACAAAGCGTGATGCAAGGTACAGCGATACAGCTACAACGAGAGCGATCGTTTGCTCCACAGCTAAGAAGCTGAGAGTTCCGATCAGTTGGAAAGACCACGAGCCGTAGAGTAGCACAGCCAGGATCGGCAGTGTCACTTTAACGTATCGAGAGATCCTTCCATTCCAACCGAGTGCAACGCAGCAGACACCGTAGATGCGGGCGACTGTTACTGCGTTGCGATCCTTCAAATGCTGCCAGACTACGCGGGTTCGTACTGTGGCAAAGTAAATGAAGAGTAAGCAGATTACAAGATCTGCCACGGTTTGGAAATTCATGGGGTGTCCTCCACGGACGGTGGGTATCAAAAGTCAGCGCATGACTACGTTAGTAATGTATCAATCAATTTATTTAGATTGCGATAAATTACTGTGCTGCGAATGCAGCGTGTTGCGCCTTGTACTGACCTGCTTCGTCGAAGATGCCGGACGAGTAAGCAGTCGATACGCCAATGCTCAGGATCATACCAACGAGTACCAGTTTAACTTGTTTCATGAGACCTCCTCGGTCGTTAAAGGGATTTAGATCCAGCCGCGTTTGTTGAGCTGTTTCAGGATGACTTGCGATACCACTACAACAGTAACACCAACGGCTACAGCGCGAACGAAAGTTGCCATGATTGATCTCCTCGATCAGAGTTCATTGTATCTATTCACCTGTGCAATGTGTGACTGTAAATTCTTTGACTACGATTGCAGCACAAAGCCCGGCGTAATGCCGGGCCTTATGTCAGTCTTTCAGCTCATCAGCAAGGACAGCCTTCTGACGCGGTAACTCCACTGGGTGGATAGATAGCGCTTTATGTTGATACAGATCCCCACCATCGTGCCGGCGGTGCGTTTCCCCTCCACTGAAGACGTACATGTATCCGCCAACGGTTGTTACTCCTGTTGTCTTGAGGTTGTTCTCGACCCGTTCAAATACCTGAGCGCAGTAGTAGGCGCTGCTGATGTTGGAACGGAAGGTCTTGGTACGGTAGTTCACTTCAGCGCAGGATGGCGTCAGCGTGGTATCAAACCGATTGACTGACCATCCTTCAGCGATCAACCAAGCTTCGATGCGTTCGATCTGAGCGCTCTCGAAAGCCATGGTCCTTACCGGCGGGTTGCTACTATTGTCAGATGACATAAGGGTTCACTCCTAGGGACATAGACGGTGAACGATCCGTCTGGATTAATGGCTGCTTCGAACTCTGGTGCAGTGCGGGTGTGGAGGCAGCTGAGGTATCGTTCCAGCTTCGAGTCAATTACTGAATCAGCTACTGCTACGTCGGCATTGAGGTCAGCCCAAATCTCTTTACCGAGTGCAATCAGGTCTTGCTGGATCTTTGCTTCCAACTCTTTAAACATCGTCAGCTCCAATCGAATACGTGAATGGTTTCGTCAGACTCCCCAAACACTTCATCGAGGATAGGACGAACATCAACTTCATAGTCCAGCGTCCCAGTCTTATCGCCACACCCGATCTGAGGGATGTAGCAGTCAGACTCGAAGTTACCTTCCATGTAGGCAAGGAGTCTCTTAGCCGTGATTGTGATCAGGCCTTTATCGGAAGGATTGCCCCAGTAGTACTTAGTGGGTAGCATGGCGAGACGATACTCACCTACGTCATACACACAGAGCTCTCC
>RCUJ01001735.1_pt1 | contig 11312 bp, 18 predicted proteins | sample 2166321 | NCBI WGS metagenome assembly RCUJ01 (sample SAMN09932808, study PRJNA488358) | compost metagenome | feature: garden; material: soil; isolation source: compost soil in an enriched community after 118 h of incubation | place: Germany: Experimental Botanical Garden Goettingen | collected... | reverse complement strand
CGACGACGAATTGACCCTTCCCCGATTTGAAGTCGATTCCCGGGTAACCCGGATGGTGAGCCATCAGCGCGGTATCCTTTGGCGCCTTAAAGTAAAAATGACGCGATCCTCCACCGGACCCGGTTTTTACGATAAGTCCGCAAGACATGAGAGATGGTCCAATTTTCTCGGAAAGACGTTCGAAACTGGATACGCCACTGTTGCGCTCGTCAATGTCAATAACAAGAAGATCGGATAGGAGCACACCGTAGCCGGTAGCTAGCTGGTTAGTCATCTCCATAATCTCGATCTGCTCGGCGCTCCACAGCGGAGTGTGCGGCCAGTTCGAGGCTATAGGGTGTTTCCCCGCGCTTAAACATTCGTCGCGATCACAAGAGCATGCACCATCAAGGATCTGGTAAATGCCAAAAATTGGGATTTCTGCCTCTAGGAATTCGCTGTAGATCATTTTTCGCCCTCTTGGTGGATTTCCAGGGGTAGGGTAGCAGCGCTTAAGCTGCTTTGCTATACTTTTCACTGCGGCTAGGGGGCACCCGAAAGCGATCTAGTCAATCGTTGCCGCTCACATCGACTACCTCTTGACTGGAGCGTTTCGTATGAAAGCTTGCTCAAAATGCAAGATCGTAAAGACGTTTACCGATTTCAGCAAATCTGCTCGCGAAAAAGATGGTCTGCAATATCATTGCAAGGCTTGTCAGCGTGCCACTAGAGCCTCGTGGCGGGCAGAGAATCCAGAACTGAACAAGGCCAAGATGGCCGAATGGAGAGATGCTAATCGAGAGTATATACAGGCCTATTCTGCCAAATATAGGGCGAACAATCTAGAAAAGGTGAAGGCCGCCTTTTCCGCTTGGTATCAGAAAAACAAGCACCACAGCAAAACAAAATGCGCCGCTTGGCGCGCAAAAAATCCTGAAGCCGTTAAGGCGAAGCAGGCCGTCTGGAGGGCGTTAAATCCAGATTCCTGCTCTATGCATAGGCGCGCCAGAAGAGCGCGGCTGCGACAGGCAGAGGGAAGTCACACAGCGAAAGATATTCAACGTCTTTTCGATTTGCAGCGAGGAAAATGCGCCACTTGCCGCAAGGCCCTGCACAGCAATGGTGAAAATAAATTCCATGTCGACCATATCACGCCACTGGTTAAAGGCGGCTCTAATGGCCCGGAAAATCTGCAACTGCTTTGTCCGCCATGCAATCTGCACAAGAGGGCCAAGGATCCCATCGATTGGGAGCAAGAAAACGGGAAGCTTCTGTGAAAAAATAGTTGACGGCAACGATTCCGAGGATTAGATTTGCCACCAACACCAACCAAGAGGGCAACACAATGAGTTTCCTTGATACCCTGGAATCGCCCCAGGATACGGCTCCGATCATCACCATCACTGGCGAGGCAGGCCTCGGCAAAACTCGCTTGGCGGCTACCTTCGCGAAACCCATCTTCATCCGCGCAGAAGATGGCATGAAGTCGATCCCGCTGGCTGATCGACCGAAGGCTTTCCCACTTCTGAAAAATGCGGATGAGCTTTTCGAACAGCTCATGATGCTGGTGAAGGAGGATCACGACTTCGAAACTCTCGTAATCGATAGCGTAACCCAGCTTGACACGCTGTTCACCAATCATATCGTCGAGAGTGATCCTAAGAAGCCTAAGACGATCACCACTGCGCTAGGTGGTTATGGCGCAGGCTTCGCGGCCTTGTCGGCCATGCATGCCCGTGTCCGTAAGGCGGCTGGCGCTCTGAACGAGCGCAAGAACATGACTATCGTGTTCATTGCACACAGCCAGACGATCCAGATTGACCTTCCCGATCAAGATGCCTACTCTCGTTACGATCTGCGCATGCATAAGAATTCTGTATGCCATTACGTCGATAACGTGGATCTCGTCGGCCACCTAAAGCTTGAAACCTTCGTGACGGGCGAAGAAAAGAAAAAGGCAATCAGTGATGGCACTCGCGTGATGGTTGCGCATACAATGGCGTCTTGCGTTTCCAAGAACCGCTACGGGATCACCGAGGAAATTCATGTGCCTGAAGGTGAAAACCCCCTGATCCCGTTCATTCCGTTTTTTAACAAAGAGGTGTAAACATGAGTTTCTTCAGCACTAGCGATGGAAAGTCGATTGAGAAGAGCGGCAGCATGGAGATGGGCGGCGGCGACATTGAGCCTATCCCCGCCAAGACCCAGGTACTGGCGGCACCAGATGAAGCGAAATGGTCCGAATACGAAGGCGAGGAGTACATCTCCCTGCGCTGGAACGTACTTCAGCCTAAAGATCTCGTAAATCGTAAGATCTTCCAGAAGATCAAGGTTTTCGAGTCGAACCCGCAGAAGGCCGACAAGGCGAAGCGTATGCTAGCTGCCATCGACACCAACGCCGGCGGAAAACTTCTGGCGAAAGGCGAAAAGCCTACCGATGAAAGCCTGACTCGAAATCTGGTGAATAAGCCAATGATCCTGCTCCTCCAGGTATGGGAGATGGAGCGCGACGGGGAGAAAAAGCGAGGCAACTGGGTAGCAGCAGTTAGCCCACGTCAAAGTGGCGCTAAGAAGGAAGAGCCAGCGCCGGAACCAGAAGTAGAAGACGAAGATATTCCGTTCTGACCATTAGCTGGGGCGCCGCAATGGCGCCCTATTTTTCTTGAGGGATCAGCATGATCGAACAACGTTCTGAGGCATGGTTTCAACAACGGATCGGCCGCGTGACTGGATCGCGCGTCGGCGCAATTCTTGGTGTTAATCCCTGGCAATCGCGCGATGACATATTGCGCGCGATGGTTCGCGAATATCATAGTGCGCCCAGTGAATTCGAAGGCAACATCGCTACCGAGTGGGGCGTAAACAACGAAGATGGCGCTATCTGGGAATTTGAGCTGGAAACCGGACTGTCTCATGAGAAATGCGGGTTCTTTCCGTTCGAGGATTGGCTTGGTGCTTCTCCCGATGGTTTGATTGGCGAAGATGCAATTCTTGAGGTGAAGTGCCCATACGGGAAAAAGGATTCGTCAGATTTCAAGATACCAGAAGAACAGCCGCATTACCTGGCTCAGATGCAGATTGAGATGTATTGCACCGGCAGAAGCAAGGCGTATTTCTGGCAATGGTCGCCGGTTGGTTTCCGCAAAGACGTGATTGAGCGTGACGACTTTTGGTTGGCCTGGGCACTTCCAGAACTGAAAGCATTCCACGCTCTGTACCTGTCAGAATTGGACAATAAGGAGCATCTAGAGCCTAAACGTCCAGAGATCTACAACCAGAAAGCATCCGCGCTTCTGTCTGAATACGACGATCTGTGCGATGCGCTAGAAAGGGCAGAAGAACGCAAAAAGGAAGTACTTGCAGAGCTTGTCGATATGGCGCTAGAGCGTGACGTGAAAATCTGCGGTCGCAACCTGACCAGGGTTACGCGCTCGGGCTCTGTCTCCTATGCGAAAGCAATCAAGGAGCTTGCTCCGGATGCCGACCTTAGCAAGTGGACCGGCAAGCCAACCAGCTATTGGAAGCTGTCATGACCTATCAGTTAAGACCATACCAGGCTGAAGCGGTGCAGGCCGCTTTAGCGTGGATCAAGAAAAGCGCTGAGCCATGTTTGATCGAGGCCGCAACCGGAGCTGGTAAGTCCCTGATCGTTGCGGAGCTGGCTAAGCGCGTCCACTCCATGAGCGGAGGCAAACATATCCTTTGCTTGGCTCCTAGCGCTGAGCTGACAGTGCAGAACCGTGACAAGTATCTTCTAACTGGAGAGCCTTGCTCTATCTATTCGGCGTCTGCGGGGGGGCGATCCCTTCGCCATCCGGTCGTGTTCGCCACGCCTGGCACCTTCAAGAAGGTAGCCGAGCGAGTTGGGCAGAATTATGCGCTTGTGATCATCGATGAATGCCACGGAATTACAGCCACCATTCAGCGAATCATTGAGGACATGCGCAAAGGAAACCCCAGGATCCGGGTGATCGGCCTGAGCGCGACTCCTTATCGTCTGCGTGAGGGTTATATCTATCGGATTGATGAATCGGGACGGCCTAATCCTGAGTCAAGCTGCCGTGACCCTTACTTCACCTCCAGGGTTTACCGAATTGGCGCTCATGCCTTGCTGGAGCAGGGCTATCTGACGCCTGTTTCTGTTGGAGTCACTCAGGATCATTACGATACCAGCGGCCTGGTTATGACGGCGCGCGGCCAGTGGGACGCCAATAGCGTAGATCAGGCGTTTGTCGGGCATGGCCGTAAGACTTCCGCTATCGTAGCGGACGTGATCGCAAAGAGCGCAAACCGTCGCGGCGTGATGTTCTTCGCTGCGACTCGGCAGCATGCAAAAGAGATCATGGCATCTCTTCCGCCAGAATTGTCCAGGATGGTAGATGGCGAGACGCCTAAAACCGAACGCGACCAGGCGGTAGAAGACTACAAGGCCCAGCGGTTCAAGTATCTAGTGAACGTCGCCGTGTTCACCACTGGTTTTGACGCGCCGCACGTTGACGTTATCGCGCTGTTTCGAAAAACTGAATCAGCCCAACTGCTGCAACAGATCATCGGTCGTGGATTGCGCTTGTTCCCGGACAAGAAAGACGTATTGCTTCTGGACTACGCAGAGAATATCGACGATCACTTTCCTGATGGCGATATTTTCTCGCCGGAGATCAAGGCGGCATACCGCAGTGCAGAGGCCGTGCCTATGCGTTGCAACTGCCCGGATTGCGGAACTGAAAACGAATTCACTGCACGACCGAATGATTCGGGCTTTGAATGTGATGAATTTGGGTATTTCGTCGACCTAGACGGTAACCAGATAGAGACCGAGCACGGCCCAATGCCTGCCCATTACGGCCGAAGATGCCAAGGGCTGTATCGGAGCCATGGTGGTGCATATCTTCAATGCGGGTATCGTTGGACAAGTAAGGATTGCCCAGGGTGCGGGGCGCCCAATGATATCGCTGCCCGATACTGTTCAGAGTGCAAAGCCGAACTGGTCGACCCGAATGAAAAACTAAAGATCGAATTCAAGCAATTGAAGCGGGATCCCACAAGACTGCAAACCGATGAGGTTCTTTCTTGCGTGGCGCGGGAGGTAGTAGCCCGTAGCGGCAACGTGTGCATGCGAGTGGATTACGTTACGCCATATCGCCAATTTTCTGTATGGCTCCATCCGAACGCACATAGCGGCAAACGATATGCTGAATGGCACCAGTGGCTAGAACTTAACGGGAAGAACCCGCAAACAGTGACATATAGGAAAGATCCGACGACCAGTTTCTATATCATCCACGACTACAACAGGCCAGCTGATGAAATTCCATCCTGATATTCCAGTATATGGCGAAACGTCATTTCGCGGAGATTGTCCAAAAGAGGCAGCGGAGCAGACTACTTTCTTTTCTAGGATCAGGAAGTATTATCCTGAAACCTATGGACTTATTGCTACGCATGTCCGCAACGAAGGAAAGAAAACATTCGGACAGGTTAGGCGTGAAGCGGCTGAGGGCATGACCAAGGGAGCAAGCGATATAATCATACCCGGAAGCCCTGCATTCGTATGCGAACTCAAGAGGCGAGACCATACGCTTTGCAGTTGGCAGGATGGGCAAAAGGAATACCTGCTAGCCGCTCAAGGCGCAGGAGCATTCGTATGCTTGGCGCTTGGAATAGATGGCGCGTGGGAGGCATTTAAAGCGTGGAGATCTATCGTAGAATCTTGATGGTTCTTAACGGCGAGGCAGAACCAGAATCATTAGGACCTCCGTGGCAGGCTGATATAGGCCTGCCAATCTACCAGAAGGCTTGTCAGATTTTGGATATGCCGAAAGAGAAACGATCTAAGGAAATAGATAGGCACGCGCCAAGGATTGCAGAACTGATCAGGGCCGAGATGATACGGTTGCATCGGCTCCGTTAATGAACCGATGCGCCGACTCCGCCCAGGCCTCTAACCGTTTCGTCTTCTCGATCAATTGAATAACAACTTCTCCCATTCTGCGCTCACTTTCGCGGGCGGCGTTTGCAGAAGCTTCGGAATTGGCCGCTGATAAGTCGGCTCGCAGCTTGTCGTTGAGGCACAGGCGCAAAGTGACACGGCCATCGCTAAGAGAAGCCCGCAGCCTATCGCTTTCCTTGCTCGCCTCGTTGAGCTGCTCAAGATAGAGGAATGTATTGTCATCGTTCTGCACCGTGTCGGTTTTGATCTGCTCAAGCGTTGCCGTGGTTTTCTCGGCCTTCTCTAGCTGTACGCCACGCATGACGTAGGCATGCCAGAGTCCGGTTAGCGCGACTCCAGCAACAAACGGCACTGCATACTTAAGAGGCCAAAGCGGCATAGTAAACATCTAGCAGCTTCTCCATGGATTCGGTTCGCTGGCCGTACTTTGATCCAGGAAGTGAGGCCCACCGGCTGGAGCACTTGCGGAATGCTTCTTCTATGCGCCCAGCATCGATATCAGCGAGCGCCTTGCATTCCTTGATCAGTTGGATAGCTATGGCGTCCTGACTGTCTGGGGAGAAATCCCTTAGGCCCAGCTGAATCTTGTACACGTCGAAATAGCGAGCAAGGATCTGATATCGCCCCGCCGCAGTCGAGCTGATGCCGTATTTCGGCAGCTTGACCAGCTTGCGCGGGTGATCCTTGTAGTCGTCCATCAGTGACCCGCCGACGATCACGTCATACCCCTTATTCTTCGTGTGCTGACCTGGCTTGTCGGTGCCTTCTGCGTAGGCGATGGCGCGGAGGAATGCGTTGATTGGTTTCATGCCGCGATTTTATCACGCAAAACCTGTTGACGATGCAGAGCCCTGTCGGTAGGATTGGCGCATCAACACCAAAACAGAGGGCTACAAAATGAAAAAGTTCGAACTTACCACGAATACCAAGATTTACTTCGGAAAGACGCTTTTCCAGGTCAAGGCATTGATTTCATTTGGATCGGTTAAGGCTGGCGATCTAGGCGGTTTCATTGAGAAAGAAGAAAACATTGATCACTCCGGCGATGCGTGGGTCTCCGGCGATGCGTGGGTCTCCGGCGATGCGCAGGTCTCCGGCGATGCGCAGGTCTCCGGCGATGATCAAATCATTTGGGTGAGCAAGGTCGGCTCTGAAAATGGAACGCTGACTGCTTATAAGGATAAGGATGGAGAAATCTTGGTTAGTCGCGGCTGCTTCTTCGGGACTATGGATGAATTCGAACGTGCCGTTGAAAGGACGCACGGCGATTCGAAGTTTGGGGTGGAATATCGCCTGATCATCCAACTCATCAAAATGCGTCTGGGTGCTGAATAATGCAACAAATCAAATCCACCAACCCCGCCGTAACCGACGAAGACTGCTCGCTGATCCTTGAGTTAACCCGCATGCGACGTGACGGGATTGCAAAACTTCAGGCTAATCTGGGCACAAAGGCCATTGCTGAAAAGTTCGGCACCACTGAGGCCGTTATCAAGCAAGTGGTCGAGCGCCACAAGTGGTATTTCTGATGAATCCTCATGCGAAGAAACTGAGCGCTGATCAGGTTCGCATCATCCGCGAAAACCGAGAAGGCATGACCGATTCAGCAAGAGCGCGAATGATGGGCGTTCATGCGAATACGATTATGCGGGTTAGGCATTTCATGACATGGAGTGAGTGTAAATGAGTTTCGAATATCTTTCGGCAATGCCAATCGATCAGCGCATCGAAGAGATTAATCGCCTGCGCGAAGAGATTCACCAATACAGTCCATTCAAGGATGAGCCGGTCGACTTCGTGCGCTGGGTGCCTAATAAAGAGGTTCACGCAAACGACTACAACCCGAATAGCGTTGCTCCTCCAGAAATGAAGCTTCTTGAACATTCGATCACTAAGGATGGATACACACAGCCTATTGTGACCTGGCCAAATAATGGGATTGAAGTAGTAGATGGTTTTCATCGTCATCGCGTCGGCAAGGAATCGGATTCAGTGCGCGCGCGGGTTCATGGATACTTGCCTATAGTTCAGATTCGACCTAGCCAAGAAGATAAGAACGACCGGATGGCCGCTACGATCCGTCACAACCGGGCGCGCGGCGCTCACAAAGTCGAATCCATGTCGGATATCGTCGTGGAGCTTAAGCGCCGATTCTGGAGCGACGAACGCATAGCTACAGAGCTTGGTATGGATGGCGACGAAGTTCTGCGTCTACAGCAGATTACCGGGCTTGCATCTGTGTTCGCCCATGAGGATTTCTCCGAGGCATGGGAAGCAGAATCCTTCACGGATGATGAGGAAGAAGAAATTGACGAAATGCAAATTTAAGCGCGTCTATCACCACTATACGGATATGGAGGAATTCCATTCCGTAATGTGGAAACAGATTCCAGTGGAGACGCGAGAGTTTGCAATTCTAGCGTCTGCTGAATTGATGATTGATGCAGATGCTTTTGAGGCGGCATGCAAGCATGCAATTGATACATGGCCCAATAGCACGGAGGCAAACTTAACGGCATCCGTTATCAACCATCAGGCATGGCTAGGTCATGCCGCATGCTGCCTTTCGCACGGAGCTAGCGAAGATCTAACTCGCCTTGGCTGGCGAACGCTGACAGAGGAGCAGCAGGACGCCGCAAACGCAGCAGCCGGTCGCGCGATTGCCTATTGGGAGGAAAAGTATGCCGCCGCAAATCCGCATAATGTCAAACGTTCATCCTGATTTCTACCGCATCATGGGCAAGTGGTTTGGGAGCCGTCAGGCTCAGAAGGAAATCGGATATCCGATTTTTGACGATGCAGACAAGGACTGGTATCTGGCGTTTGATAGTGGCGCTCTTGTTGGATTTGCATCGCTACAAGGTTCCGTTATCTCAGATTGCTATGTGCTTCCTCAACACAGGCGCCGATGGGTTCTAATGGAGCTACTGGCTAGAATCATGATTGACGCAGACCTGCCCGCGCGTGCATCATGCACCTCGATGAGCCTTGGCGCGTTCCTGAAATTGGGATTCGTTGAGGTTTCCAAGTCGAAGAACTACACGAGGGTAATGAAAAATGCCTAAGAGGGGATTGGGAATTGATGTGCTCCAGGCTGCACGCGAGCGCATTGAATTCACGTTTGACAATTTCGATCGCGTCTATCTGTCGTTCAGTGCTGGGAAAGACAGCACAGTCATGCTGCACCTTGTCATGGATGAAGCGCGAAAGCGCAACCGAAAGATCGGTATGCTGTTCATTGATTGGGAATGCCAAATAGGCCTAACCATCGATTTTGCGCGCGAGATGTTCGATCAATACTCTGATCTGATCGAGCCGTATTGGGTGGCTCTTCCCATGAAGACTTGGAATGCGTGCAGCCAGATTGAGCCGGAATGGACCGCATGGGATAACGGAAAGCGCGATCTATGGGTTCGCCAGCCTGATAAACAGAGCATCACTGATCCAGAATTCTTCCCATTCTATTACGAAGGCATGCCATTTGAGGAATTCGTCCCGGCGTTTGCGCAGTGGTACGGACAGGGTCAGCCATGCGGATGCTTTGTTGGAATTCGGGCAGACGAAAGCTTGAATCGATTCCGCACCGTGGCTCGCTCTGATAAGCCAACTTTTCAAGGAAAGATGTGGACGACTCATGTCGATAATGACGCGTGGAACGTATACCCGATTTATGACTGGCGCACCGCCGATATTTGGCGGTACTTCGGAAAATTCAATCTGCCATACAACAAGCTTTACGACCGCATGTATCAGGCTGGCATGAAGATCAGTCAGATGCGGATTTGCGAGCCGTTCGGGGATGAGGCAAGAAAGGGGCTGTGGTTGTATCAGATTGTTGACCCGGCAATGTGGGCAAAGGTTGTATTGCGTTGTGCTGGCGCTAACAGCGGAAAGATGTATAGCAACGAGAAAGGGGCAGTGCTGGGTAATCATAGCGTTGTGCTGCCTGATGGTCATACGTACAAAAGCTTTGCTATGCACCTTCTGAAAACTATGCCAAAGCCAACAGCAGAGCATTACAAGAACAAGCTTGCTGTATACCTGAAATGGTGGAGTAAGCGCGGGTATCCGGACGGTATACCGGATATAGTAGATAAGGGGCTGGAGTCTCAGGGCAAGGTTCCGACCTGGCGTAAGGTGGTTAAGACATTCCTGAAAAACGACTACTGGTGCAAGGGATTAGGATTCAGTCCGACAAAGTCCAGTGCCTACCAGAAGTATTGCGACCTCATGAAACGTCGTCGCGAGGAATGGAACGTGATCTAGATTGACTTATCTCGTGCCCAGGAAATAAACTAACGCCACTCCCTAACCAGAAGTGGCGTTTTCTTATGCATAGCCCAGAACAGAAGATGTGGATAGCGTGCTACTTTCGCTTAGTAGACGATGCCAGAGCCTTTGTGCGTAACGATGCGCCACCTTGCGATGGTGAGTATAACGACCTTCATACTGCCTACTGGTCAATCATCCTTGCAGACAATGACTTCCAAACCGTCTGCCATCGCGCCGGATTCGATCCATCATTTGAGCGCGAAAAGTTCTTAAAACGTGTTGACGAATGGCGGAAGAAGGGCTAGATTCTGTCTTAACACAAAACGAGGGCGGCACAATGGGACAGGGTACAGACAGCTGCGGCGGGCATGACGCCGAATACGATCCGTACGAAGAAGGTCTTTTCGACGGCATGTGGACACAGCGGGATGGCACGAAAATCAGCGTCACCGCTATGACTACAAGCCATCTGCGTGGCGCTAGGCGTGTCGCTGAGAATGCCGCCATATGCGCCACCTTCTCCAGCGATGAAGATCAATGGAACGAATGGGTCGAAGTGTTTGAGCGCGAGCTTGAGCGGCGCGGCGAAGAGATCAAGCCGAATGCCAAATACGTATCGCCATCCGCAATAAATCCGACACATGGCGAAAAGACGGTCATGGTTTGCCACTGCGGCACTGAATACCCAGCCCGCAAGGCAGACATTGATCGCGGATGGGGACTTTCATGCTCTAAGCGATGCGCGTCGATCCGACGCGAATACAACAAGCCGGCCGCAAAGAAAAAGGAGTATTCACAATGAAACCCTGCATCTGGATACTAATCGGAATGACGCTGGCCATTTTCACCATTGGCCACGCTGCTGACGAACGAGTCGCAGCGTGCCAGGAATACTGCGAAATGGTTCAGCTTTGGAAAGACACAAAGGGCGATCTTGGCTGGCCGGATTATCGGAAGGCTTTTGAGGAGGAGTGCGGTGATGAGTGAGCATCCATTGATAAAGGCTCTGCACGAAAATGGCGAATTGATCGCAGCAAAGGCAACAATCGCACAACTTAATACTATTCTGGCAGCGAAGGATGCGGAGATTTCCAAGCGTGATCAGGCGTTT
>RCUJ01001734.1_pt1 | contig 11327 bp, 9 predicted proteins | sample 2166321 | NCBI WGS metagenome assembly RCUJ01 (sample SAMN09932808, study PRJNA488358) | compost metagenome | feature: garden; material: soil; isolation source: compost soil in an enriched community after 118 h of incubation | place: Germany: Experimental Botanical Garden Goettingen | collected... | reverse complement strand
TAAAAGGAGCGGTAGATTTCTTAGATAAACCAGTGGCTTTTGATAAAATTCCGGAAGTTTTTCTTCGAATAGAAAGTATCATTAATAAAGAAGCGCAAAAAGTACTTATCATAGAAGATAATCCGAAACACGCTAAAGCATTGTCCTATTTCTTAGAAACATATAATATCAATTCTGAAATAAAGAGTGAAGTTTCTGAAGGACTAGATGCACTAAATAAAAAAGAGATTGACTGTGTTATTCTGGATATGGGAATTCCGGATAAGCAAGCCTATGAAATTTTAGAAGGAGTAAAGAAAAATCCGGGTCTTGAAAATCTGCCTGTAATTGTCTTTACAGGAAAAAGCTTGTCGATTAAAGAAGAAGTGAAAATTAAAAAATATGCCGATTCAATTATTGTAAAAACGGCACATTCGTATCAGAGAATGCTGGATGAGGTTTCTCTTTTCCTTCATTTGGTTGAAGATAAAAAAGATCCAAAAGACAAAAAGGACAGTCATAAAAAGCTAAATTTACTTAACAATATCCTGTTTGAGAAAAAGGTATTAATTGTAGATGATGATGTTCGTAATATTTATTCGTTGACCAAAGCTTTAGAAGTATTCAAAATGAATGTAATTACGGCTTTTGACGGAAAAGAAGCAATCAAAATTCTGGAAGAACATCCCGACACGGACATCGTTTTATTAGACATGATGATGCCAAATATGGATGGTTACGAAACAGCCGAAAAAATACGCAGCATGCCTAAATTCCTGAATTTACCGCTGATTGCCGTTACAGCAAAAGCAATGACAGGCGACAGGGAAAAATGCATCAAAGCAGGAGCATCAGATTACATTACAAAACCAGTAGATATTGATCAGTTGCTCTCGTTATTACGCGTTTGGCTGTACGACAAAATATAAAAAAGAAAGTTGCTACAACTCAAGCGATAGCGAACAGGCGAAGCAATTACACGATTTTCAAAATTTTAAAAATGAATTAAATATTAAATTCGTGAAAATTAGTGTAATTCGTGGCTAAAAAAAATAAAAACAAACCAAATTAAAAGCAGGCGAATATGAATAAAAAAAGACTCTTAATTATTGATGATGATTCTAGAAATATTTTTGCTTTAGAAAACACTTTACGTGCCAGATCATTCGATTGTTTGTCTTGTTTAAGTGCCGAAGAAGCTTTAAAATTACTAGAATCTGAAGAACAAATTGATGCCGTTTTAATCGACATGATGATGCCGGAAATGGATGGCTATGAAGCAATTCCACTGATAAAAGCGATTCCGTCACGACGATCGACTTATGTTATAGCGGTAACAGCCCAGGCGATGACGGGCGATAAAGAAAAATGTTTAGAGGCTGGGGCAGATGCGTATATTTCGAAACCAGTTGATGTAGATAAATTGCTTCAGGTGCTGAAGGAAATATGAAATGAGTTATGATTGAGGATATCGAGTTAGAGACACTTATAAATGATGTTTACGAATATTATGGTTTTGATTTTGGAAGTTATTCCAGAGCTTCACTGAAAAGACGTGTGAACAGAATCTATCATTTAGATGGATTTACCCATTTTCATGAGTTTCTTTCGAAAGTTCGATATGATCCGGAATATTATAAAAGAATGGTAGATGAAATCACGGTAAATGTAACCGAGATGTTTCGCGATCCTGCTTTTTATACCGTTTTGCGAAAAGAAATTCTTCCGTTGTTAGGAACCAAACCTTTCATTAGATTATGGCACGCAGGCTGCTCTACAGGCGAAGAAGTCTATTCGATGGCCATTATGCTAAAGGAAGCAGGTTTACTTCATAAATCGCTTATTTATGCTACAGATATTAATGCTTCAGTATTAGAGACAGCCAAAAAAGGTATTTTCCCATTGCGAATGATGAAAGAATATTCAGAAAACTATCGGGATGCGGGTGGCCTCGAAGATTTTTCAAGTTATTATACTGCTAATTATGGGATTGCAAAATTTAATGAAGAACTCGCTGAAAAGATGGTTTATTCACAGCATAATTTAGTGTCAGATACTTCATTTAATGAATTTGATATGATTTTATGCCGCAATGTTTTAATTTATTTTGACAATGATCTTCAAAAAAGAGTCATTAATTTATTTGACGAAAGTTTGGCCGTTTTGGGATTCCTTGCTTTAGGGACAAAAGAAACCATAAAATATTCGATTTCTACAACTAATTACAAACAGTTTGATAAAGAAAAGATATGGAGAAAAGTGAAGTAATATCGGGCTGTAAATTGGTGATAATAGGTGGATCGGCAGGAAGCTTAAATGCATTAATGCAAATCTTACCGGAGTTGCCGAAATTAAATGGTTTTGCCATCGTAATTGTAGTGCATCGAAAAAGTACTGACGAACAGACACTAGAAGATTTAATTAGCTTAAAATCAAGTGTGCCATTAAAACTTGTTGAAGATAAAACACCACTAATTCCGGGTTTTGTTTATGTTGCGCCTTCAAACTATCATTTATTATTTGAGAAAAACGACTTGTTGGCACTGGATACTTCTGAAAAAATAAATTTTAGCCGACCAAGTATTGATGTTTCTTTTGAATCAGCGGCAGAAATTTATGGAGAAGCTTTAGTAGGTATTTTGTTATCCGGCTCAAATACTGATGGAACTCTGGGATTACAGGCTATTCAGGCTCATGGAGGCACTCTTGTGGTTCAAAGTCCGCTGGTGGCTGAAATGCCTTTTATGCCAAACAATGCCATTTTGTATACAGAACCCCATTTTATTTTGCAAAATCATGAAATATTAAGATTGATTGTTTCTATCAATAATCCTGGTAGTTAATTTTTAGGTTTTGGCGCTTCTTCCTCAGGTAAAATAACACGGTTTAATTCGGCTTCTTTTTCTGCTTTTTTTCTGGCTGCTTTTCCGCGGCCAATTGGTATTCCGGCTGTGACGTACAAAGATCTGTTAAATTGTTCAGGGCCATCTCCCTTCATTACCGGAACCAATCCGTAGTAATACTGAACCGTCATATTCAATCCGTTTCCAACATTCATATGATAACCGGCACCAAGTGCAATACCAGCGTCAATTACATGTATTTGATCTCTGATATTGTGTTTATAAACCACTTCATCACCATCATATTCTTTGCGGAATTTATCGAATGCTTTGGCTAGTAATCCTAATTGCGGACCCGTTTTTAAATAAATATTATTTTTGAACTGATATTTAATTAAAATCGGAACATTAAAATAACGGATTTCACGATCAACGCTTCCGCCGGCAAAAGTATTGTCCAGATTAGCATCACCTAAAGAATACACAGGCATACCGTGAGCACCCATGGGCGATTTTACAATTACTCCGGTATTAATCATCCAGGCTGGATTTTTTTTAGACCGGATATCGAAATAAAATCCAAGATTAAATCCCACTTCTGTACCGGAGGTTTCCATATTCGAAATCGTCGAAAAATTGATACCGCCATCCAGACCAAATTCTAAAAAAGGAGAATTCAGTTTGTCTCCAAAAAGCAAAGAAATTAAAACTTGTGATTGTGCTGAAGTAATACAAAAAAAAGTGACAAGTAATATTAAACCTTTTCTCATAGAATTGATGGATTAAAGTCCAAAACGATACTGAAGACTTCCTAACGCTTGCGTACGACTGCCTAAGAAACCAACTTCAGCTCGAAACATTAAATGTTTACTGAATTGATATTGAGATCCAACGATAAAATTCCACATATCCTTAGGTCTTTTTTGCAGCGAATATTGTACAGATGAATCTGAAGCAGTACTCAAGGCTCCATCTAATGTGCTTAAAAATGTTCCGGCTCTTTCAAGCGCACGATTTGCAGTATTATGTTTGGCAACATTCACGGGATTTTTTTGCTCAGTCGGCGTTAGGCCATCCCACCAGTTATCTACTTTTGTTTGATTTTCAGAAACTTTTGCAAGACCGCTATCTACTTTTACCTGGGCGTCAGATAAATCTATAAAATCAGACAGAGGTAAATCTCCATTAGTATCCCCGTTAATATGTACTCTAAAGGCTCCAACCCAAACAGCAACATTGGTTTCAGGTTTGTTAAATTTAAAAGTTTTACCTAATCTTGGTCCAAAAACATAAGAGAATGCAGGTTTATCCAAAGAGCTAATATCAGTCCAGGCCATATTCATATCAAGTGCCAGCCAGCCTCCGCCAATACCTATTGTTGGTGTCATACCCAAACCAAAGGTTGTTGCATCAAAGTTAGCTTTAGTACTAAAACTTGCAATTTGAGACCAGTTATTATCGGCATCCGGAACATAAATTCCAGCATTAATTTTAGTGGCAGTTTTGGCTTTTCCAAAAATTCCATAAATATTCAGGAAAGGAAGCAGCCAAATATCAGGTCTGATTGTTAAGGCACCAGCTTCTACGGTAGATTTGTCAAAACGAACGATTTCATCTAAGTTATATTGGGGACCATGATTGAACCCAATATTTAAATCATTTATAATAATTTCAGATTCCTGCCAAAAATAATTTACAGAGACTCCCGCAGAATAAGGTAATTTATATCCTTTTTGGGCAACTTTTTCTCCCCAGATTGGTAAGGCGTATGGATACTTTTCGACTTTAAGACTATCTTTCAGTTGTTCATTTTTTTTACCAACTATTTTGTCGGTATAAACCTGACCGAATATTTGCATGCTAAAGAATAATAATGTGGCGGATATTAGCGTATTATATTTCATTGACTTGTAGTGTTAAAATTAATTAATAAAACTGCTTAGAAAAAATAGGTACTAATGTTATTATTATGAGGAAGGTATGCTTATGTTTCTGGCTTGTAGTTAAATAAGAATTTTGTGTTGTAAAATTAGAACTAGGTGTAGTATGTTAATTATTGTTAAAGTTAAATAAAATTTCTTACGATTTCTAATCTTTTTTCAGAAAGTATAAATTCAAATAAAAATATATTTCCTGCATTTCTCAAAAAGAGGATTTTTTTACAAACATCATTTTCAATATTTTAGATTTTTTGTAACAGAATATATATTATTTTTACATCTATGAAATGGATAGCAATACTCTTATCAATTTATTTGATGGCACTTTCAAATATGCCTTGTGCAGATATGGAAGTGGATAGTGCCGCGCATAAAACTGCTCAATTTTCATCTGAAAATAATCATTCACATGATAAAGAAAATGATTTATGTTCTCCATTTTGTGCCTGTAATTGCTGTGGGGCACAGGTTTTAAGTTATCAGACTTCTGAAAGTTTTGAGTTTCCTGTTGCTTTTACCATTATTTCAAAAGCTTTACCTAGTTATATTTCTGTTTTTACTTCCAATTTCTACGGAAGCATTTGGCAACCTCCGCAAATAGCATAATGATGCCCGGCTAGTTCGGGTTAGAGCGTTGTGGGCTTTCCACAAAATGAACAGACAAACTTTGTCTGATTTCTCACGTCATTATAGAATCAAATGTTAGATAAAATTATACAGTTCAGTATAAAGAATAAGTTCTTTATACTGCTATTTACCCTTGTATTAATAGCTTGGGGAAGTTATTCGCTTAAAAATTTGCCGTTGGATGCCTTGCCTGATGTTACTAATAATCAGGTGCAAATCATTACAACAGCACCGACTTTGGCCAGTCAGGAAGTCGAGCAATTAATTACTTATCCGTTGGAACAGGCTGTAAAAACAGTTCCGGATGTTATAGAACTCCGCAGTATTTCCCGCTTTGGATTATCAGTCGTAACCGTCGTTTTTGAAGACGATGTAGATATTTATTGGGCCAGGGAACAAATATTCCAGCGCCTAAAACAAGCAGAAGAAAATATTCCGGCTTATGCAGGTTCTCCAGAATTAGCACCCATTACCACTGGATTGGGAGAAATTTATCAATATGATGTTTACGCCAAAAAAGGCTATGAAAATCAATTTGATGCAGTGAAATTAAGAACGATTCAGGACTGGATTATTATTCCGCAATTACAGGGAATTAAAGGCGTTGCCGATATCAGTACCTGGGGAGGAAAACTGAAACAATACGAAATTGCAGTCAATCCAAATACGCTTAATAGTCTTGGAGTTACCATTACCGAAATTTTTGATGCTTTAGAAAAAAACAATCAAAATACCGGAGGCGCTTATATTGAAAAAGATCAGTATGCGTATTTTATTCGCGGTGTCGGAATGGCAAAAGGAATTAATGATCTTGGAAATGTGGTTGTAAAAAACCGAAACGGTTCACCCGTTTTAGTCCGTGATGTTGCTGAAGTTCGCGAAGGAATCGCTTTGCGTTACGGAGCATCAACCAAAGACGGAAAAGGAGAAATCGTTTCAGGATTGGTTTTGATGTTAAAGGGAGAAAACTCCAGCGCAGTCGTAAATCGAATTCATGAAAGAATGGTTCAGATTAATAAAAGTCTTCCCGAAGGTGTTGTTGCCGAAGCGTTTATTGACAGAGGGAAATTAGTCGACAATGCGATCGGAACAGTTACTAAAAATCTTTTAGAAGGGGCGCTAATTGTCATTTTTGTTCTGATTTTATTTCTGGGGAATCTTCGCGCCGGACTGATTGTCGCTTCTGTAATTCCGCTTGCGATGCTTTTTGCCGTGATTTTGATGAATGCCTTTGGCGTAAGCGGCAATTTAATGAGCCTGGGAGCGATTGATTTTGGAATTATTGTCGACGGTGCTGTTATTATCGTTGAAGCCACTATGCATCATCTGCAAAAAATCAAAAATAAAAAAGAGCTATCTCAGGAAGAAATGGATGTCGAGGTCTATAATTCGGCTTCAAAAATCAGAAATAGTGCTGCCTTTGGTGAAATCATTATTTTGATTGTTTATTTACCAATTCTGGCTTTAATTGGAACAGAAGGAAAAATGTTTAAGCCAATGGCAATGACTGTTGGTTTCGCGATTGCAGGAGCATTTATACTCTCGCTCACGTATGTACCAATGATGAGTGCCATGTTTTTGTCTAAAAAAACCGAACATAAAGAAAACTTCAGCGACCGAATGATGCTTTGGTTTGAATCCATTTACACACCCTTTTTAAATAAAGCATTGCAGTTTAAAAAAGTGGTTTTAGGCATTTCCCTTGGATTTTTTGTTTTTGCATTTATCATTTTCCAAAATATGGGAGGAGAATTTATTCCGACAATCGAAGAAGGCGATTTGGCTATCAATGCCACAATTATGACAGGAAGTTCGCTTACGCAGATGGTAGAAACGACTACGAAATACGAGAAATTATTAAAAGCCAAATTTCCCGAAATTAAAACAATAGTGACCAAAATTGGAAGTGGAGAAATTCCAACCGATCCAATGCCAATTGAAAGCGGCGATTTGATTATTGTTCTAAAAGACAAAAAAGATTGGAAAGGCAAATACCATAATTGGGAAGACTTGGCGAATGCCATGAAAGAAGAAATGGAAATCATTCCGGGTGCCAATATTGAGATTTCACAGCCGATCCAAATGCGTTTTAACGAATTAATGACCGGAAGCCGAAGCGATATCGCCATCAAAATCTTTGGAGATGATTTAGAAATTTTGGATAGTAAAGCAGCCGAGTTAATCTCAAAAATTAAAAATATTAAAGGAATCGGAGACTTAAAAGCCGATAAAGTAACAGGTTTACCGCAAATTACAATCAAATACGATTACAATAAAATTGCTTTATACGGATTGAATATTTCAGATATCAACCAGATTATTCGTTCGTCATTTGCGGGAGAAAGTGCCGGTAAAATCTATGAAGAAAGCAAAAGATTTGATGTTGTCGTGAGAATGAATCAGGATAATCGTGCTGATATTACGGATGTCAGTAATTTGTTCATTCCTCTTCCAAATGGTCAGCAGGTACCGCTTTCTCAGGTTGCATCTGTAGAATATGAGCAAGGTCCGGTTCAGGTCACACGCGAAGATGGAAAACGTCGTATTTCCGTTGGTTTAAATGTCCGCGGACGCGATATTAAAAGTGTCGTGGAGGAAATTCAGCAAAAGTTAGATCAGGATTTTAAACTTCCTGCGGGTTATTATGTAACCTATGGCGGACAGTTTGAGAATTTAATTGAAGCTACAAAACGACTTTCGGTGGCACTTCCAATTGCTTTGGGATTAATATTGATTTTACTGTATCTGACTTTCAACAGTTTCAAACAAGCCGGATTGATTTTTACCGCAATTCCCTTATCGGCAATTGGCGGCGTTTTTGCGCTTTTATTGCGTGGAATGCCGTTTAGTATTTCGGCCGGAATTGGTTTTATTGCTTTGTTTGGAATAGCTGTTTTAAACGGAATTGTGCTGATTTCGTATTTCAATCAATTAAAAACAGAAGGAATCGAAGATCCATTGCAAAGAGTTTTAATCGGAACCAAAACCAGATTGCGTCCGGTTTTAATGACTGCGGCAGTGGCTTCTTTAGGATTTTTACCAATGGCATTATCAACAAGCGGCGGAGCAGAGGTACAGAAACCTTTGGCAACGGTTGTTATTGGAGGTCTAGTTTCAGCGACATTATTGACCTTAATCGTTTTACCTATCCTGTATTTATTGTTGGAGCGTGGAATTAACCGCAAAGAGCGCAAAGATTTACGCGAAGAACACTAAGAAAAAATTAAAGAAAATGAAAGACTCAAAATATAAATTCAACACAAACTCCTTTGCGAACCTTGCGAAAAAAACTTCGCGAACTTTGCGTTTAAGCACGTTCCTATTGATTAGCACGTTTGCACAAGCCCAACAAGTAATCAGTCTAGAAAAAGCAATAGAACTTGCTAAATCAAATAACATAGATCTAAAAATTGCCGATAAAGAAATCGAAAAACAAACCATTCTAAAAAAGACCGCATTTCAGGCTGATCCGCTTCAGGTGCAATATCAGGGCGGGCAATTCAACAGCGCTGATTTTGACCATAACGTCTCAATTCAGCAATACTTTCCAATCGGGAATATTACAAAAGCGAACCGTCAATTACAGGAAGAATTGGTAAAATTGGCCGAAAAACGAAAAGCTCTGTCCTCTTATGAAGTTGAAAAAGCCGTTACATTGGCGTATTATCAATATTTATACGGTGTTTCTATTCAGAAATTAAACTCGGAATTAAATATCATTTACACAAAATTTCTAAAGAATGCCGAATTGCGTTTTCAAACCGGAGAAAGCGGGAACATTGAAGTCATCAGCGCTAAAGCGAAAGTAAAAGAAATTGAAACGCAGAAAGCACAATTAGAATATGATTTGGCGATTTATCAAAAGCAATTGCAGTTTTTTGTACAAACGGATGAAAATATAATTCCCGATGAAAAAACGACTTTGCAATATTCAGTTATAAAACAAGAAGGAAATTCGAAAGCAGAAGGTTTATTAACGGATTATTATCAACAGCAAATCTCGGTTTATCAAAAAGAAACCAACACTTACAAAGCGATGAGAACGCCCAAGGTAGGATTGGGGTATTTTGCACAAACTATCAACACCGAATCGTTATTTCAGGGTTTTACGGCAGGATTACAGATTCCGTTATTTGGCGGTGTGAATACCGCAAAAGCTCAGGCATCGGCGATTAATATTGCGCAATCACAATTAGCTTTGGATAAAAGTAGATTAACCTTAAATCTGCAACAGCAAGAATTGCAAAACAACTTTGCAAAGCAGCAAAAAGCTTTAGATTATTATCAGAATGAAGGTTTGCAATATGCTGATCAGATCATCAGTACGGCTCAAAAAAGTTATGCTAATGGTGATATGAGTTATTGGTCGTATATCAGCTTTTTAAATCAGGCGATTGATATTAAAAAGCAATATGCCGAAGCGACTCATAATTACAATCAAAGTGCCATCGAACTTCAATTTCCAACCATCAAAAACAATTAAAATGAAGATAAATTTAACCGCAGATTTAACCGCAAAGGTCGCAAGGATTTTTACGCAAAGTTGGCAAAGGATAGGAGCTTACTGCCTATTGTTTATTGCCTATAGTATAGTAATCAGCTGCAATGAAAAGAAAGAGGAAGAAACACACGAAGAAGAAAAATCGCAGACAGAAGTTTCTTTAACTGCTTCCCAATACAAAACAATCGGAATTGAAACGGGATTTGTTGAAGATCGAAACCTCAATAAAGTCATAAAAGCTAATGGTTATACTACTGTTCCACCTCAAAATTCTGCTGAAGTTTCTACTTTAATTGGAGGAACTGTGAAAGATATTTTTGTTTTGGAAGGTACTTTTGTCAATAAAGGAAAAGTTTTGGCAACCATTCAAAATCTGGAAGTAATCGAAATGCAGGAGGAATTTCATTCGGCTACAGCCAATATTGAATATTTGCAATTGGAATACAATCGACAGAAAACATTGAGCGATGAAAATGTAAATCCCAGGAAAACGTTTCAGGAAGTAAAAGCAAAATTAGCAGCAGAAAGAGCAAGATTACAAGCAGCGAAAAATAAATTAGATGCTTTGCATGTCAGCACAAAGGGGAGCACTTCTTTAGTTCCAATTGTAGCACCAATAAATGGTTATGTGGGTAAAATAAGCATTGCAAAAGGCGCTTATGCCCAAACGGGAGTTTCATTGTTTGAAGTGGTGGACAATAGCCAGATGCATTTGGATCTGAATGTTTACGAGAAAGATTTAGGTTCTATTTCTGTTGGTCAGGTAATTGATTTTGTGTTGACAAATCAGTCTAATAAATCAATTAAAGGAAAGATTTTCGGAATCAATAAATCCTTTTCAAATGAAAGTAAAACGGTTGCCGTTCACGCCAAAATCGAATCGGCTGATGCAAAAGGACTAATTCCGGGAATGTATGTTTCGGCCAATATCAATATCACAAACGCGACTGTTCCTGCTTTACCAAAAGATGCTGTGGTTCGAAATGCCGATAAATATTTTGTTTTTGTTGAAGAAGGTGAACACCAGGAAAAATCAGAGAATAAAGAAAATCGCGAGAAAGAGATTCATTTTAAAGCCATAGAAGTTATTCCGGGAACTACAGATTTAGGTTTTACAGAAGTGAAGTTTGTAGATGAAATTGCCCCAAATGCTAAAATCGTTACAGAAGGTGCTTTTTATTTATTGTCTGCTATGAAGGGTGGAGGTGAACATGAACATTAATCTTTTTTGCCACTAAGGCACTAAGTTTTTTAAGGCTGGTGTGAAATAATCGCGCAAAGGCGCAGAGGCGCAAAGTTTTTTTAAGTTTAAATGCTGAATTGCCTCCTGCTTTAGCTGGAGGTAACAAATTGAAATTGTTAAAATGACTTTAGCCAAAATGCGCGTTTTTGGCTAAAGCCATTTCAAATTTGACATCATTAACCTCCAGCTAAAGC
>RCUJ01001733.1_pt1 | contig 11335 bp, 9 predicted proteins | sample 2166321 | NCBI WGS metagenome assembly RCUJ01 (sample SAMN09932808, study PRJNA488358) | compost metagenome | feature: garden; material: soil; isolation source: compost soil in an enriched community after 118 h of incubation | place: Germany: Experimental Botanical Garden Goettingen | collected... | reverse complement strand
GAACGGCAAGATCATCAAGGTCTGGAAGTTTCGCTCGATGCGTATGCACGACGACCAGGAAGTCAAACAGGCCAGTCGCAACGACCCCCGCATCACCCGCGTCGGTCAATTCATCCGCCGCACTTCCCTCGACGAACTGCCGCAACTGTTCAATGCCCTGCAAGGCCATATGTCACTGGTCGGCCCTCGCCCCCACGCCGTGGCCCATAACGATTACTACACAGGCAAGATCGACGCCTATATGGCCCGCCACCGAATCAAACCGGGGATTACCGGACTGGCACAGATCAGCGGCTGCCGTGGTGAAACCGAAACCCTCGACAAGATGGAAAAGCGTGTAGAGCTCGATCTGGCTTACATCAATAACTGGTCGTTATGGCTGGATATCAAGATCCTGATCAAGACGCCCTTCACTCTGTTATCAAAAGATATTTATTAAAGGCCGAACCTGTTACCTGTAAGAGCGTTGTCCCTGCACGAAATAAACAAGCGCAGGCGATACATCTACTTAAATCCTAACTTTACCCTTACCAACCCGAGTTCTTCTTATGTCCGAGCACCAAAAAGCCAGCATCGCAAAATTCAAAAGCAAGGAAGCCATAATCGGCATCGTCGGTCTCGGCTATGTAGGCCTGCCGTTGATGCTGCGTTACAACGCCATCGGCTTCCGTGTGCTCGGCATTGACATCGATGAAAGCAAGGTCAGCAAGCTCAATGCCGGCCAGAGCTATATCGAACACATACCTGCAGAAAACGTCATGGCTGCTCGCGAGTCCGGTTTCAGTGCCACCACAGACTTCCGCCGCGCCAGCGAGTGTGATGCCCTGATCCTCTGTGTGCCGACGCCACTAAACAAATACCGTGAGCCGGACTTGAGCTTTGTGATCAACACCACTGACGCGATCAAGCCCTACTTGCGGGCCGGTCAGATCGTTTCACTGGAAAGCACCACCTATCCAGGCACCACCGAAGAAGAGCTATTGCCCCGCGTAGAGGCCGGCGGCTTGGTTGTCGGCGAAAATATTTATCTGGTCTACTCCCCCGAACGCGAAGACCCAGGCAACCTTAACTTCGAAACCCGCACCATCCCGAAGGTTATCGGCGGCCACACCCCGGCCTGCCTCGAAGTCGGTATTGCTCTGTACGAACAGGCCATTGACCAAGTGGTGCAGGTCAGCTCGACCAAAGCCGCGGAAATGACCAAGTTGCTGGAGAACATCCACCGCGCCGTCAACATCGGCCTCGTCAACGAAATGAAGATCGTCGCCGACCGCATGGGGATCGACATCTTCGAAGTGGTGGACGCTGCTGCCACCAAACCCTTTGGCTTCACCGCCTACTACCCCGGTCCGGGCCTGGGCGGTCACTGCATTCCGATCGACCCTTTCTACCTGACTTGGAAAGCCCGCGAGTACGGCCTGCACACGCGATTTATTGAACTTGCCGGGGAAGTAAACTGTGCTATGCCTGAATATGTTCTTGGAAAGTTGATGGACGCTCTCAACGACCGAGGTAAAGCACTTAAGGGTAGTAATATTCTTGTATTGGGCATTGCATACAAAAAAAACGTCGATGATATGCGCGAGTCACCGTCAGTCGAAATAATGGACTTGATTGAGAGCAAAGGCGGAAAAGTTGCCTACAGCGACCCACACGTGCCGATTTTTCCTAATATACGCAAACGTAATTTTGATTTGAGTAGCGTAGTATTAACTGAAGAAAGTATAAATAGTTATGACGCTATAGTTTTGGCAACTAATCACGACAATTTTGACTATGGATTAATCGAGAAAAATGCTCAACTTATCATCGACACGCGGGGTCAATATCGAGCAAAACAACCGCATATAATTAAGGCTTGAAAATCATGATTAAAACACTTTGCATATTCGGAACTAGACCTGAAGCCATAAAAATGGCCCCCCTCGCTCTTGCCCTAGCCGAAGACGATCGTTTCGAAGCTAAGATCTGCGTTACTGGTCAACACCGTGAAATGCTAGACCAAGTGCTTAGTCTGTTCGCTATTCAGCCCAATTTTGATCTAAATATTATGAGGCCCAGCCAAGGCCTATGCGATGTTACCAGCAGCATCCTACTAGGGATGACAACTGTATTCAGTGAGTTCAGTCCAGATATCGTTCTGGTCCATGGCGACACTGCTACCACTTTCGCTGCCAGTCTTGCAGCCTACTACCATCAGATTCCGGTAGCCCATGTTGAAGCCGGCCTGCGTACCGGAAACCTATATTCACCGTGGCCGGAAGAAGCCAATCGCAAATTGACTAGTGTTTTAGCACAACTTCACTTTTCCCCCACTGAAGATTCGCGCGCCAACCTGCTAAATGAAGGCGTAGCTAGGGACAAGATCATCGTCACCGGAAATACTGTTATCGATGCTCTCCACTGCGTGGTTAAGCGTCTTGACGAAGATTTCGAACTGAGATCTAAGGCCGCGGAACCAACAGCCTTTCTCTTGTCCAGCCGTAAAATAATTCTTGTCACAGGGCATCGCCGTGAAAATTTCGGTGGAGGATTTGTGCGAATTTGCCAAGCATTAATGGAAGTTGCCCAGCAACACCCGGAGGTAGACATTGTTTATCCTGTGCACCTTAATCCCAATGTGCGCGAACCGGTTAATCGCCTTCTAGCTGGCATCGATAATATCCATTTAATCGCCCCCCTAGACTATCTGCCATTTGTCCACCTGATGAGCCGTTCGCATATAATTCTGACAGACTCTGGTGGAATTCAAGAAGAGGCGCCCTCCCTCGGAAAGCCTGTACTCGTGATGCGCGATACCACCGAGCGCCCTGAAGCTGTTGCAGCAGGCACAGTTAAACTTGTAGGAACCGAGACCTCAAACATCGTACGAGAGTTGACACGCCTGATTGTAGATCAAGATGCGTACCAGGCGATGAGCTATGCCCATAATCCATATGGAAACGGCAAAGCATCAGAAAAAATATTAGAAACGCTAAACTTAGAGTTTAATAAATGAATATTGGAATCGTTACGACATGGTTTGAGCGTGGCGCTGCTTATGTTTCAAAGCAATACAAGGAGTTATTAGAAAAATCCGGGCATAAAGTTTTTATTTATGCCCGTGGTGGTGAGGAGTATGCGAAAGGCGATCCTGCCTGGGATACTCCTAGTGTTACATGGGGAAAAAGGAGAGGCTTCCCCGTGGCAACTTACATCGATGAAGCCGACTTTACTAAATGGCTTAAAAAAGAAAATATTGAAACCATATTTTTCAATGAACAGATATGGCTCAAACCTGTTGAAATATGTCGAGAACTAGGAGTTAAAACCGGCCTATATATTGACTATTATACGGAGAGCAGCATCAGTGCTCACCACATATTCGATTTCTTAATTTGCAACACAAAAAAACATTACTCCGCATTTAAGTGGCACCCACAGTGTTTTTATGTCCCATGGGGGACTGACACCGAACTCTTCAACACATCGGAAAAACGAAAAGCCTCTTCAAAAATCCGTTTCTTTCACTCCGCAGGAATGAGTCCCTACCGCAAAGGGACAGATTTATTAATAAATGCATACGCAAAAGCGTTAGATGACAAAGAATTCAAGGACAATTCGTCACTCATAATTCACTCACAAAAACCGATTAAAGAATATTTCAACAACCTTGAAAACCAATCCGAGACACTTAAACATCTAGAAAAGATAATTGATTTTGGCGATGTAAAGTTAATCGAGCAGACAGTCAGCGCACCAGGCCTATATCACCTTGGGGATATATATGTTTACCCATCCCGCCTCGAAGGTATTGGCTTAACAATAGCAGAGGCTCTTTCGTGCGGAATGCCTGTAATCGTTCCTGATGATGCCCCTATGAATGAATTCCCTCCTGAGACAGGCTCGCACAAAATAAAAGTGGCTAAATTCTTTTCTAGGGCTGATGGCTATTACTGGCCTCAAAACGAAGTTGACGTGGATCACCTTTCAGATAGCCTAATTGAATGCGTCAAAAATAAAGATCATATAAGCGATCACTCCAAATCATCTAGAGTTCATGCTGTACATAATTTAAATTGGGAAAATAATTCAAAACCCATAACAGAGATATTCGAAAGAACTAAAATAACCACCCCCTCAAAAGAAAAAATCTCTTATGCAGTTAAATTGCATTCGAAAAAATACCCATTAATACACAAGCACACATTGACATACAGTGCTGCTTTCACCATAGCCAAATACTTTAAAAAAACTATCAGTGAATAGACAAAAAATAATCCATTTTGCTATAGGCCCAATAGGTAATGCTGCCCTTAGTTTAATCACGCTTCCAGTTATGGCATGGTTTTACTCCGTTGAAGATATTGGACGAATATCAATACTGCAAACAGTAATCAGTCTTTGCGTTTTAAGCATCCCTCTAGGCTTAGACCATGCATATGTCCGAGAATACCATGAGTCGGAGAGTAAGATATGCTTACTAAAATCAACCATAATGCCAGGAGCGCTATTATTAGTGATATTGGCAATTGTAGCCTCTACCACGCCAAGCAATATCTCACAGTTCCTTTTTGATAAAAATAGTCCAGCACTTAGCTTACTGGTCAGCTTATGTTTAGCATCCGCTTTCTTCACGCGTTTTTTTTCACTCGTACTTCGAATGCAAGAAAAGGGTTTGGCTTTTTCCATGAGTCAAATTATTCCAAAATTAGCACTCCTAACAATAATAACTTTTTACTTTGTACTTAATACGGCGTTTGATTTTTTACATTTAATAGCCGCGCACGCAACAGCTATCATAGTGGCAACACTGGTGTGCGCATACAATGCGCGTGGAGATTTAAAAGGTATTCTTCATCAAAAAACAAACTACGCCGATATTAAGAAAATGCTGAGATTTGGAGTGCCTCTCATATTTGGAGGAATTGCTTTTTGGGGACTAACCTCAATGGACAAAATATTTCTGCGCAGCCTTTCCACGTTCGAGGAACTTGGAGTCTATTCCGTTGCAGTTAGCTTTGCTTCTGTAGCAATCATTCTCCAAAGTGTTTTTTCAACTGTATGGGCGCCTACTGTTTACAAATGGGCCAAAGAAGGAGTGAATCCAGAAAAAATTGACAAGATTACAAACTTGGTATTATTAATTGTAGTGCTATGCTTTTCAATTGCAGGTCTATTCTCTTGGACAATAAAGTATCTTCTTCCAGAGCATTATAACGGAGTAGAGTACATCATTCTTCCTTGCATGGCCTACCCATTACTTTATACTTTATCAGAGACAACTGTCGTGGGGCTTGGGATAATGAGGAAAAGCACCCACATAATGATGGCATCAATAATTTCCGTTTTGGTTAACTTACTTGGAAACTATTATTTAGTACCCTTATATGGCGCTGCCGGTGCAGCAGCATCCACAGCCATTGCATTTTGGGTGTTTTTATTTATTCGGACAGAGTTATCTAGTAGAGCATGGCGCGAATTACCTCGAGGCAGATTATATCTACTTACCGCACTATGCACTTTTATATCCATCTCATTTCCAATTTACGGCCAGGAATATAGGTACATATTTAATATTTTCTGGATAGGCTTATTTGCCACTTCCTTATTTTATTCGAAACGCGGACTAAAAGACCTAAAAAGCATTGTCGATGAAGGTAAGCCTCATGAAAAAAATTCATTGCGCATACTGAGTTAAAGCATTCTATCTTGGAGCATTTGACTCACACTCCACACATGTAAGGATATTAATCAGCATGACGCCAGCAACCATTTCCAATGGTGGCATGTCCGACATTGAGCTTGTGGGCAGTGGTATTCAGTGCCTAAAGACCGCATCTCGATTTTCTGCTCGATTAAAAAACCGACGAATTATATTTCACCATAGGACGTTATTAGTGGACGTAGTATGCATTCCTTTCCATGATTTAAAGATAGCGCAGTCAGAAGGTTTTCGAACACGTGACAGCCATCTTTACTACCACTTCTCAAGAAACAAGGAAGTAAGCAGAACGATAATAATAAACCGCCCAACATTGTTTGGCGAAGTATTATTAAAACGGAAATCCACTACACCTTTAGGCGAGACTATTTATAAAAAAAATGGCATCACCATTACAAAAATAACTAACAAGCTGTTCTGTATCGACGTTCTTGACTTCAGCTTTTTGGGACCGCTCTTAAATGGCAAAGGCTATATAAGTCATCTTTATACTAAGAACTCCAAAAAAATCATAACCGGGCTAAAGCACCTAGGCGTAACGGATTTTGTCTCTTATGAATCTTCACCTCTGACGTTTAATTTATGCAGTATTCTTTCACCTAAGTTTAGAATATTTGATGGTGTGGACAATCTTTGTAAGCATCCGACGTATAGCAAAATAAAAGATGACTTGGAGTTAACCTATCAAAAAATAATAAATACATACAACTCCATTTACTTCAACTCTACAGACTCTGTCAATTATTTTAATGCGAGCAATATTAAGAATGTAACATTTCTTCCTAATGGAGTCGATTTCGAACGATTCCAGGCAGTCACTGAAGAGCCAGAGAGCTTAAGACATATACCTCGACCAGTTATAGTATATGCTGGAAAAATGCAAGAACTGTTAGATGTCGAGCTTATCAAGGAAGCATCTAATAAATTCAAAAGTTGCACATTTTTGCTTCTAGGCAAGGTATTAAAGAAAGGTATAAAAGAAGACCTCTCCATCTGTGAAAACGTTATATTTGGCGGGGACATTAAGTACGACGACCTGCCTAGCTATATATGCAATTCCGATATTTGCTTTATACCGTACAACATTGAAAAACAGCACGGCGGCGACCCTATTAAATTCTATGAATACATGGCAGCCAACAAGCCAATAGTTTCTACGAAAATAGGTGAGATCAGCAAATATCACAACGGAAAGGATATATTTGTTTGCTCCAGAAGTGAATTCATCAATTCCTTAGAAGAAGCGCTGAGCTTTAATAAAAATATTTTTAATAACTTACCCACCGAGTTTACGTGGGAGTATAAAGCAGATCAAATGCTGAAAAGGGCGCACAATGAAAAGCATATTTTTTGAATTAATGCAAGGCGCCATCAGGAAAATTAAAAACAATCCTGCCTATGTTCTAGATGCAAAAATTCACCCGCTATCTATTGTCAGTATTCTATTTACACGTAGCGTCATGGCTATACGAGGTTATATCAGCTTCTTTTGCTTTAATGAGTGTGGATTACCTTTGTTTTTAGGACGCAGGGTAACCATAAAGCACAAATTCAAAATTAAGTTTGGAAAGGGGTGTACTGTTGGGTCTGGAGTTACTATTGATGGATTGTCGACGCGAGGAATAACTATTGGGGACTGTGTTTCAATACCGGACGGTACTTATATACGCTGCACCGGTGTGTTTAGCGACTTAGGTGTGGGGCTTACAATTGGATCCAATACAGGCCTAGGTCATTCAAATTTTATAAATGCACAAGGCGGAATTACAATTGGAAGTAACGTTATTGTAGGCCCTTACGTACAATTTCTCTCTGAAAATCATAATTTTGAAAACTTGAATGTACTCATAAAAGACCAAGGAGTAACTAGAAAAGGCATCATCATTGGAGATAACGTTTGGATTGGAGCATCCGCTATTATCTTGGATGGCGTTACAATAGGCAACGGTGCTGTTATCGCAGCTGGCGCTGTTGTGAACAAAGATGTTTTGGAAAACTCGGTTGCGGCAGGATGCCCAGCAAAAATCATTAAGCAAAGGGGTTAATTATAGGATAGCCTTCATGTACTTCAATGACATGCATTCAAGACACCTGCCTTTAAGGACAGCATGGCTGATCTATGTTGTTGGCCCAGCCAAAACGAAATCTTTATTAAATACTGGCTTTTGAAGTAATGAACAAAAAAAATGCTCCTTTGTTTTTATCGATAATTATCCTGTTCTTGATCGGTGGTCCTTTGCAGTTAATGGGCATAGGAACTCCAACCCAAATGAACATGTTGGCAATTTCGTTATTTGCAGCCTTTGCAGCCATGAATTATCCAGCAAGATTTGGCTCAGTACAAAAAAACAGTGCCATCTTAGGTTTGTTTTGTGTGTATACATTCATGACTGGAATTATTAATGGCAGTAATTTATCAGGGTTCGCTGTATATGCATATTATTTTTTATGCACCTATGTAGCCATAGCAATTCCAAAATTAGCTTTGCCAGTGCTAAGAGTTAGCAATAATAGATTATTTAGAATCTTGATTCTCTTTGTGGTTTTTGAAATTCTTGTAGCGACAGTTCAAAATTTTCTTTCTTTGCAAATATCGGCCTTCTCCAAAACACCATTGATACCTGAGGATGTTGTATCAGGTACATTTTATTTGAAATCCGATGCATCCCTGGCCTACTTTAGTATTTTCCTTTGCATCACCGCCTTCTCTTTGCTTCGTGATCTTCGTCACAAACTGACTATTATGCTGCTGTCATCCGCCATTGTTTTATTGACGCAATCAAAGTCATCTCAGGGTATTTTCCTTATCATATCAATGCTGCTGTTGATGCGTTCGATGATAGTGCCAGAAAGAAAATATATGAATATATTAATCATGGTCATGCCTCTGGCGATAGTGATAGCCCTGTTATTGTTTTCAGACAAAATAGTTTTTGCAGGAGCTGAATTATCAAGCGTTCTGAAATACGCTTTTTTTAGTAAAGATAAATTTGAAGAGGCGCATCGCCTGGCCCCAGTCGGCGAACTCTTATACGGCGATATAAAATATTTTGGCGATGGATTACTAACGTATTACAACCCTATTGAGAAAATCTGGCACTACTATTCCGGATTCAGTCTTTTTTATTCGCTTTACTTTGATGCCGGAATAATAGCTATACCAATATTTATCCTTTGGGTTGTGAGATTTATCTTTTCAAAAGTTAAAGATTTTTTCTATTCGTGCTTATACGCAACCGTAATAATCGTCTATTCGTTTTTTAATTTCACACTAACAGACATGAGCTTGCTGTTTTCGCTCAGCCTTTTCCTATCAATGCACCAGAACAAGCTATCAATACACAATGAAAAAGCTTTATATCTTAGGGGTCAGGGGACTCCCAGCCCAACATGGCGGATTTGAAACATTCGCTGAAAAACTTTCTTTGCATTTGACTGCAAAGGGGTGGAATGTAACCGTTTACTGCCAAGAGGATGGTAATGATTCGATATCAAGCAGCGTTTATTTAGGTGTCAATCGCATTCATATTCCAGTCAATACCTCCGGTGCTGCGGGCACCGTAATTTTCGACTGGAAAGCAACTTGGAATGCGCTGTCGAAAGATGGTCTTTTTCTTACCCTTGGTTATAACACTGCAATATTTAATTTAATGCAACGCATTAAAGGCCAGACCAATGTTATTAATATGGATGGCATTGAGTGGCGCAGAGATAAGTGGGGTTTAGTTGCCAAAACCTGGTTCTGGCTGAACGAACGGGCCGGCTGTTGGATAGGTAACCACTTGGTAGCGGATCATCCGATGATCAAAGAGCATCTCGCTTCACGTATCAGAACCGAAAAGATCACTATGATTCCCTATGGGGGCGATCAGATAAACGGGGCGGACGCCAGCCTACTCGTACCCTACGGCGTTGAGCGCAGCAAATTTTCCGTGATCATTGCCCGCCCGGAGCCGGAAAACTCATTCCTTGAAATGGTACGAGCCTTCAGTCGCACTACCCGTAATCACAAACTGGTTGTGCTGGGAAATTTCACGCCAGACAGCAATCCATTCCATCGTCAGGTCATGAATGCCGCCAGTTCTGAGGTAATTTTTCCCGGTGCTATTTATGAAGCCACAGTGGTTCAAGCCCTGCGATTTTTCAGCCGGTTTTACCTGCATGGCCATCGCGTCGGTGGTACCAATCCATCATTGGTCGAAGCCATGGGAGCAAGTTGTGCGGTCATAGCCCATGACAACCATTTTAACCGATGGGTCGCTGGTCCCAATGCTGCCTATTTCAAGGATGAGTCAGCCTGTGCTGCGCTGTTTGATCATCTGCTAACGGACGATACCGCTGTCGAACAAATGAAAGCCGCCAGCCGGACACGTTTCTATGAGCGCTTTACTTGGGATCAGGTCTTGCGTGAGTACGAAGAGTTGCTGACCCGTTGGTATCCAACCAAGCAATCAAGCAATCAAGCAATCAAGAGCCCCCAATGATTTCACGCATTCTCGTCACCGGCGGTACCGGCTTTATCGGTTCTTCGGTGGTTCGCCATTTGATCCAGAAAACTACCACCGAAGTCGCCAACCTCGACAAACTCACCTATGCCGGCAATCTCGAGTCGCTGGCCTCAGTGGCCGATTCGCCGCGCTATCACTTCTATCATGTGGATATCTGTGACGGGGCTGCGTTGGATGCGGTGTTTACCAAGTTCCAGCCCACGGCGGTGATGCACCTGGCGGCCGAGTCCCATGTGGATCGTTCGATCGACGGGCCGTCTGACTTTATCCAAACCAATATTGTCGGCACTTACAGCTTGCTCGAAGCGACCCGCCGTTATTGGAGTGCTCTGCCAGTAGATGAGAAGAACGAGTTCCGCTTCCACCATATTTCCACCGATGAGGTGTATGGCGATCTGGAAGGCACGAACGACTTGTTCACCGAAACTACGCCTTACGCACCTAGCTCGCCATATTCAGCTTCCAAGGCCAGTTCGGATCACCTGGTTCGCGCCTGGCAACGCACCTATGGGCTGCCGGTGCTGGTGACCAACTGCTCTAACAACTACGGGCCATACCACTTCCCGGAAAAGCTGATTCCGCATGTCATCCTTAACGCCTTGGCGGGCAAGCCGTTGCCGGTGTATGGCGATGGTTCACAGATTCGCGACTGGCTGTATGTGGAAGACCATGCCCGGGCGTTGGTTGAGGTGGTGAGCAAAGGCACAGTAGGCGAGACCTACAATATCGGTGGGCATAACGAGAAGCGCAACCTGGAAGTGGTGAAGACCATTTGTGAGTTGTTGGATGAGCTGGTACCGCTGACTGCCAAGGGTGATGACGGGCAAGCCCGCTCCTACAAAGAGCTGATTACCTTTGTTGCGGATCGACCGGGGCATGATCGGCGTTACGCCATCGATGCATCGAAGATCCAGCGTGAACTGGGCTGGGTACCGCAGGAAACCTTTGAGAGTGGTATTCGCAAGACCGTGCAGTGGTACCTGAGTAACCGCGACTGGTGGCGACGGGTGTTGAGTGGGGAATATCAATTAGGACGGTTGGGTGAACAGGCCTGAAAATGCCTGAAAAGGCTGATCGCTAGCAAGCTTGCCCCTGCAGTTCCCGCATTGTTTAAATATCCGGA
>RCUJ01001729.1_pt1 | contig 11348 bp, 8 predicted proteins | sample 2166321 | NCBI WGS metagenome assembly RCUJ01 (sample SAMN09932808, study PRJNA488358) | compost metagenome | feature: garden; material: soil; isolation source: compost soil in an enriched community after 118 h of incubation | place: Germany: Experimental Botanical Garden Goettingen | collected... | reverse complement strand
TGCTTTTGACTTGCCCGCATTAGGCGTTGCCAAGGCAAGTGATTGTCAGACGGGTCCAACGGCGCAAACATGTTTGAGCGGAGCTTTAGCGTAGCGAGTTGGTTTGCGACGCCGGCTGGCGATCGCTTGGCTTGGGTACCCGCGTAGCGGGCGACGACTGTTGCGGTCGCCTTTCTTTGCTTACTTTCTTTGGCGAAGCAAAGAAAGTGAGCGGCTGCCGGGCCGCCCCCGGCAACGCACTTCTCCACGAAGAGCGAACAGCATTAACATCAGCAAACCAAAAACCATCAATCCATAAAAAAGGGCGGACATTTAAATGTCCGCCCTTTTCATTCATCAGCGCTTACACGCCTAATCCAGCTACTAATTCCTGATTTCCAGTGCCCGGTTCAGGCTCAACGCAGCCAGCGAACCAACCGCACCCGACAGCAGGTAGAGGCTGACATAACCAAGGCCGAAGTGCGCCGATAGGCCGAGTGCGACCAGCGGTGCAAATGCGGCACCGACCAGCCATGCCAGGTCCGAGGTGAGGGCGGCGCCGGTGTAGCGGTATTTGGCGTGGAAGTTAGCCGAAACCGCACCAGCCGCCTGACCATAAGACAAGCCGAGCAGGGCGAAGCCGATCAGGATGAAGAGATCTTCACCACGGGTACCGCCATTAAGGAGCATAGGAACGAAGCCACTGAAGATCGCGATCAGGCAAGCCAATGTACCCAGCGTGGTGCGACGGCCGAAGCGATCGGCAATCAGGCCGGAGATGACGACGCCAACTGCTGCCAGCGCCGCGCCCATCATTTGTACATGCAGGAAGGCACTGATAGAACGGTCCGAATACAGGCTGATCCAGGACAGCGGGAATACCGTGACCAGATGGAACAGCGCATAGCTGGCCAATGCCGCCAGTGCACCGATGATCAGGTTGCGACCTTGCTTTTGCACGATTTCGGTCGCGCTGACTGGTTCCAGTTCTTGCTCATCCAGCAGGCGCGAGTATTCCGGGGTGGAAACCAGGCGCAGGCGGGCGAACAATGCCACTACGTTAATCGCGAAGGCGACATAGAAAGGATAACGCCAGCCCCACTCAAGGAAGTCGGCACGCGACAGTTCGGACAACAGAAAAGAGAAGAGTCCGGCTGCGATCATGAAACCGACTGGCGCACCGAGTTGGCCCAGCATCGCATACCAGCCGCGACGGTTTTGCGGTGCATTCAGCGCCAGCAGGGAGGGCAAACCGTCCCACGAACCGCCCAGCGCAATGCCTTGACCAATACGCAACAGCGACAGGAAAAGGATGGCGCTTGCGCCCAATTGGGCATAACTTGGCAGGAAAGCGATACCGGCAGTCGAGAAGCCGAGCAGGAACAGCGCCAGCGTCAGCTTGGCTTCCCGGCTAAACCTGCGTTGAATTGCCATAAATGCAACTGTCCCCAGCGGTCGTGCCAGGAAAGCGAAGGCGAACACGGTAAACGCGTACAGCGTACCTTCCAGGGGTTGTGCAAATGGAAAGAAAACCGATGGGAATACCAGCACCGAGGCGATGGCATAGACAAAGAAGTCGAAGTATTCTGATGCGCGACCAATAACTACACCAATGGCAATTTCCCCGGGGGCGATATGCCCGCCGCGAGTGTTGATCAGCCTGGGGCCATTACCTGGTGAGGCAAGTTTGGAGTCATCTGGAAGTCCGGTGTCATACGTGGTGGCCATAATTTGTCTCCAATCATGTTGATCAACGCGCTGACGCTGCCCCACACCACAAGTCCCTTACCCGTAGGGTGGGACAAAACGTCCAATCGGCAACGCGCGCTGTTTGTATTACATTAGCACGATCTCCCAACCTCCGTAATGCATTGAATGACTTCTTTGATAACTCGTCGCGGATTAATGCTATTACCACTCACGTTGCTGGCCGGATGTGACTGGGTAGTATTGAATCCATCAGGTGACATTGCCTCCCAGCAGGGACAACTGATCGTTGTTTCCACGCTACTTATGTTGTTGATTATTGTTCCTGTCATCGCCCTGACGATTTTGTTCGCCTGGCGCTACCGCAAGAGCAATACCGAAGCCAAATACGAGCCTGACTGGGATCACTCGACCCAGCTCGAGCTGGTGATCTGGGGCGCGCCGCTGCTCATCATTATCGCATTGGGCCTGATTACCTGGATCAGCACCCACAAGCTGGACCCATACCGTCCACTGGATCGCCTGGATGCCAACCGTCCGATTTCGGCCGCTGCCGAGCCGCTGACGATTGAAGTCGTGGCGCTGGACTGGAAGTGGCTGTTCATCTATCCGGAACAAGGTATTGCGACCATCAACGAACTGGCAACACCTGTTGACGTGCCGATCCGCTTCAAGATCACGGCATCGACAGTCATGAACTCGTTCTACATCCCTGCACTGGCCGGCCAGATCTACGCAATGCCAGGCATGGAAACACAACTCAATGCAGTCATCAACAAGCCGGGTACCTTCGACGGCTTCTCCGCGAACTTCAGCGGCGCCGGCTTCTCGCACATGCGCTTCAAGTATCACGGCATGGATGTGGCTGACTTTGACCAGTGGGTCAAGGACGCGAAGAAAAACGGCTCGACCCTGGACCGTGCGGTGTATACCGAACTGGAACAGCCTAGCGAACGTGAGCCGGTACGTCACTTCGGCAAAGTAGCGCCGGATCTGTACCACGCCGTGTTGAATCGCTGCGTGGCCGAAGGCACCGTCTGCATGAACAAAATCATGCATGAAGATGCAAATCGCATGAAGGTTCAGGCTGCAGCCCGGAATTTCCTCAGAGACGAAAAGACAGTCCTTGCTGAAATCGATTCAGCGGTATGTACTCCGTCCACCAATTTATTGAAGAGTAACTAATGCAAGACCATACTGATCTGACGAAGCTTATCTTCGGCCGTCTGAGCTGGGAAGCAATTCCGTTCCACGAGCCCATCCTGCTGGTAACCTTTGCAATGGTTGTCCTCGGCGGCATCGCTGTCCTGGGCGGTATCACTTACTTCCGCCTGTGGGGCACTTTGTGGCGCGACTGGATCACCAGCATCGACCACAAGAAAATCGGCATCATGTACATGATCCTCGGTTTGATCATGTTGATGCGCGGCTTTGCCGATGCATTGATGATGCGTGCCCAGCAGGCCATCGCCTTTGGCGACAATCCGGGCTTCCTGCCACCACATCACTACGACCAGATTTTCACCGCGCACGGCGTGATCATGATTTTCTTCGTCGCGATGCCGCTGGTAACCGGTTTGATGAACTACGTAGTGCCACTGCAAATCGGTGCGCGCGACGTGGCTTTCCCATTCCTGAACAACTTCAGCTTCTGGATGACCACCTTCGGTGCCGTGCTGGTGATGGCTTCGCTGTTCGTCGGTGAATTCGCGAAAACCGGCTGGCTGGCGTATCCGCCGCTGTCGGGCATCCTTGCGAGTCCGGACGTCGGGGTTGATTACTACATCTGGTCATTACAGATTGCCGGGGTCGGGACGCTGTTGTCAGGCGTCAACCTGATCGTCACCATCGTCAAGATGCGTGCGCCTGGCATGGACATGATGAAGATGCCGGTATTTACCTGGACCGCGCTGTGCACCAACGTCCTGATCGTGGCCGCTTTCCCTGTGCTGACCGCAGTACTGGGCATGCTGACACTGGATCGCGTATTGGATACCAACTTCTTCACGAATGATCTGGGCGGCAACGCGATGATGTATGTCAACCTGATCTGGATCTGGGGTCACCCTGAAGTCTACATTCTGATCCTGCCTTTGTTCGGCGTGTTCTCGGAAGTGGTATCGACCTTCTCGGCCAAGCGTCTGTTCGGTTACACCTCGATGGTGTACGCGACGGTGGTGATTACCATCCTGTCTTACCTGGTGTGGCTGCATCACTTCTTCACCATGGGTTCGGGTGCCAGCGTCAACTCGTTCTTCGGTATTACCACGATGATTATCTCGATCCCTACCGGCGCGAAGATTTTCAACTGGTTGTTCACGATGTACCGTGGTCGCATCCGTTTCGAACTGCCTATGATGTGGACCATCGGCTTCATGATCACCTTCGTGATCGGCGGTATGACCGGCGTCTTGCTGGCAGTACCACCAGCCGACTTCGTATTGCATAACAGCCTGTTCCTGATCGCTCACTTCCATAACGTGATTATCGGTGGCGTGTTGTTCGGCCTGTTTGCAGGTATCAACTACTGGTTCCCGAAGGCATTCGGCTACAAGCTGGACGTGTTCTGGGGTAAATGCTCGTTCTGGTTCTGGATCATCGGTTTCTGGATGGCCTTCATGCCGCTGTACATCCTCGGCCTGATGGGCGTCACCCGTCGTATGAGCCAGTTCCAGGATCCATCGCTGCAAATCTGGTTCCAGGTTGCTGCGTTTGGTGCGGTCCTGATCGCGCTGGGTATTGCGTCGATGCTGATCCAGTTCTACGTCAGCTTCAAGCGTCGTCATGAATTGCGCGATGTGACCGGCGATCCATGGGATGGCCGTACGCTGGAATGGTCGACTTCGTCGCCGCCGCCAGACTACAACTTTGCGTTCACCCCTAAGGTTCACGATAACGACACCTGGGCTGACATGAAGAAGAATGGTTACAAGCGTCCGCTGGAAGGTTTCACCGCGATCCATATGCCGAAAAATACGGCAGCCGGCTTCATCATTTCGGCAATCAGTGCAGCTATTGGTTTCTGCCTGATCTGGCAAATGTGGTTGGTGGCAAGCGTGACCTTCGTTGTCCTGTTGGCCGTTATCATCATCCATACCTTTAATTACAAACGCGATTTTTATATCCCGGCGGAAGAAGTAGCCCGTACCGAAAATCTTCGCACTCGCTTGTTGGAAAGCCATGTCTGAAATCACTGCAAATTCTGCCAGCGCCCTGAGCGCTGACCCGAGCGCGCGTTATTACGTGCAAGAGCACCACCCGGAGAACGGCACCTTGCTGGGTTTCTGGCTCTACCTGATGAGCGATTGCCTTATTTTTGCGTGTCTGTTCGCAACCTATGCAGTATTGGGTCGCAACTACGCAGGCGGTCCTACCGGTGCTGACTTGTTTGACTTGCCACTGGTGGCGATGAACACGGCGTTCCTGCTGTTGTCGTCGATCACCTACGGCTTCGCGATGCTGGAAGCACAACGCAAACGCCTGAAGGCCACGATGATCTGGCTGGCAGTCACAGGTTTGCTGGGCGCAGCCTTCCTCGCGCTGGAATTGTATGAATTCAGCCACCTGATCCATGAAGGTGCAGGCCCGCAACGCAGCGCGTTCCTGACCTCCTTCTTTGCCCTGGTCGCTACCCACGGTCTGCACGTGACCTTCGGTATCGTCTGGCTGATCACGCTGATGTTCCAGTTGAAACGTCACGGCCTGATCCCTGAAAACGGTCGTCGCCTGATGTGCCTGTCGATGTTCTGGCACTTCCTGGACGTGATCTGGATCGGTGTATTTACCTTTGTTTATCTGATGGGAGTGTTGCCATGAGCGATCATCACGCACACGGCGCGCATGGCGCCGACCACGGCCACGGTCATGGTCACGACGATCATGCCCATGGCAGCCTGAAGAGCTACACCATAGGTTTCATCCTGTCGGTCATCCTGACGGCGATTCCTTTCTGGCTGGTAATGGGCAAGGTATTTGACAGCTCCAGCACAACCGCATTTGTGATCCTCGGTTTTGCTGCGGTACAGATCGTGGTGCATATGGTTTACTTCCTGCACATGAATACCAAGTCGGAAGGTGGCTGGTCGATGCTGGGCCTGATCTTCACGATCATGGTTGTGGTCATCATGCTGGCTGGTTCGATCTGGGTCATGTATCACATGAACCACAATATGATGCCGCACCTGATGGACCCTACCAATGAGTTGCACACCTCATCGACCACGATGCCGGCAGCAACCCATCAGATGAATCATCGCTAATGACTGATAAGTCTGTACAGACAAGCGGCTCGGTTTCGAAGGAAGCCGGGCCGCTTTTTCGTTCACGTACCACCCTGGTGGTACTGGCCGTGATCGCCGCCGTGCTGTTCACCGGTTTGCTTGCGCTGGGAACCTGGCAGGTATATCGCCTGCAATGGAAGCTGGCGCTGATCGAACGCGTTGAGCAGCGGGTGCACGCACCTGCCACGCCTGCGCCAGGCCCCGCGCAGTGGCCGCAGGTCAGTGCGGCGAATGACGAATATCGCCATGTCAGCGTCAGTGGTACTTACCTGTACGAGCAAACAGTCAAAACACAGGCGGTCACTGAACTGGGCGCCGGTTTCTGGGTGTTAACACCTTTGCGTACGGCCGACGGCAATATCTTCCTGATCAATCGCGGTTACATCCCGGAGCGTGCGACACCATCGTCCGGTGCGCCGGGGGAAGTGCTGACGGTCAGCGGCCTGTTGCGTATCAGCGAGCCGGGCGGCGGTTTCCTGCGGCATAACGATCCCGCTGCCAATCGCTGGTATTCGCGTGATGTGCAGGCGATCGCGGCACAGCACAAGCTGGCACCGGTTGCACCTTATTTCATTGATGCGGCAGCGGGTAAGCTTGCCAAGCCTGCCACAGACCCGGCCCTGACAGAGCCGGTTGGCGGTTTAACGGTCATCTCATTTCACAATAACCATCTGGTCTATGCACTTACTTGGTATGCTCTTGCCTTGATGGTGGCAGGCGCGGCTTTTTGGCTCAGGCGTGAAGAGCGCAAAGTACGCGCCACCCGTGCTGATCGTATAGACCGAGAAACCGAAGATGTTGGGAAAAACCGAAGCTCCAGCGAGTAAAGACGCGTTAAAAGAACGCTGGGCGACCACGGATAGCGAAAACTCCGTCGGTCACAAGAATATGCAGCAGTTGATACAACTGCGCTGGATCGCCGTCGTCGGACAAATTACAACGATAGCGGTGGTCACCCTTGGCTTCGGCATCGAATTGCCGGTACGGCATATGCTGGAAGTGCTGGTCTGCCTGGTCGCTTTCAATATTGCCAGTCACTTGCGCTGGCATGAACGGCCCAGTGTTTCCAACAGCGAATTATTCCTCGCCTTGCTGGTCGACGTCGGCATCCTGACGGCCCAGCTGTACCTCAGCGGCGGCACCACCAATCCTTTTATTTTCCTCTATCTGTTGCAGGTCATCCTCAGCGCAGTGTTGCTGGAAGCCTGGTCGACCTGGATCATCGTGGCGATTACCAGCGCCTGCCTGGTCGCCTTGTCCATCCTGTCGAGTCCGCTGACGCTGCCTTACGATCACGAGTACCGCTTCTTCAGCATGTATGTGCAAGGCATGTTGATTTGCTTTGCGCTGAATGCGATCTTGCTGGCCTTTTTCATCACGCGGATCAATCGCAATTTGCGCGCCGGTGATGCGCAACTGGCTGACTTGCGCAAGCGTGCGGCCGAAGAAGAAAATATCGTACGCATGGGTTTGCTGGCCTCCGGTGCGGCACATGAACTGGGCACGCCGCTGGCGACGCTGTCGGTGATCCTCGGCGACTGGCGTCGCATGCCGGAATTCAGCAATAATCCCGACCTGCAGGATGAAATCATTGAAATGGAAACGCAGCTGAAACGCTGCAAGGCTATCGTCAGCAGCATCCTGCTATCGGCCGGTGAAGCACGCGGCGAGTCGTCGGTGAAAACCACGCTCAGCACCTTCCTCAATGATCTGGCGGAAGAGTGGCGCAGCAGCCGCGCGATTGTCAGCTTTGAATACAAGAACCGGATAGAGCAGGATATTCCGGTGGTATTTGATTCCGTTCTCAAGCAAATGATTTGCAATGTATTGGATAATGCGGTGGAAGCATCGCCGCACTGGCTGAGCCTCGAAGTATCGCGCAAGGAAGATGTGCTGACCTTGCTGATTACCGATGCCGGTCCCGGTTTTGCGCCGGGGATGCTGTCGCAGATAGGCAAGCCATATCAATCGACCAAGGGCAGACCCGGCAGCGGCCTCGGTTTATTCCTGGTCGTGAATGTCGCACGCAAGCTAGGTGGCACTGTTGCCGCCCGTAACCGCGCCGAGGGCGGGGCAGTTGTAGAGCTGACCTTGCCACTCTCCGCTATCAGTCTCGACGAGGATGATGAATATGTCGGCTGATAACCGCCCTGATAACAGACTATTGCTGATCATTGAAGATGACGCGGCGTTTGCGCGTACGCTCGGCCGTTCCTTTGAACGGCGCGGCTATACCGTATTGCTGGCGGCGAACCTGGAAGAGGCCAGTGCCTTCCTGCGTGAGCACAATCCCGGCTATGCGGTGGTCGACCTGAAGCTGGAAGGCAATACCTCCGGCCTGGCTTGTGTACAGATGTTGCACAAGCATGATCCGGCGATGCTGATTGTGGTGCTGACCGGTTTTGCCAGCCTCAACACGGCGGTCGAAGCGATCAAGCTGGGTGCCTGCCAGTACCTCGCCAAACCTTCGAATACCGATGACATAGAAGCCGCCTTCGGCCATGTGGCCGGCGTGGTCGAGATCGAAGTGAGCAATCGTTCGACTTCAATCAAGACGCTGGAATGGGAGCGCATCCACGAAGTCCTGGTGGAAACCGATTTCAATATTTCAGAAGCGGCGCGTCGCCTCGGCATGCATAGGCGCACGCTGGCACGCAAGCTGGAAAAGCAGCGTATCAAGTAGCACTTACGTTATGGGACGAGCCAAATAAACAATTGATCGTGCGTATTTGCGATCAGCCGATATCTTGTAATCCAGTTGTTTCGATTTTTAGTCAAATCTAAACTATTAAATGCTTCTAATCCCTTAAATATGGGATATGGATAGTTTGGCCGGATGCGTAAAATGCGCGCAGAAGTAAAAACAGTACAAAAAAATAGCAAAACAGAGTTAGTAGAAGAAATATAAAAAGAATACGCGTAGTCAGGGAACGTATTCGCCAGGCCGTAAAAGCCAGTCAGATCATCAGTATTCGTAATAGGGGAGTACCACATGCACCACTCATTGCCAGGGGCAGCACTGCTGCGCCTGCTTGCACTCGTGCTGCCCATGGGCAGCGCTCTGGCCCAGACGGGCATGACGACGCCAGGCCAATTCAGCGTCAATGAGAGCGGTGCAGCGACCTACACCATTCCCATCACCATTGCCCCCGGTATTGGCGGTATCGAACCTAAATTAGCCCTGAGCTACAACAGCCAGGCCGGCAATGGCCTGCTGGGAGTGGGGTGGAGCCTGTCGGGTCTATCGGCGATAGGGCGTTGTGCACAAACGATGGCACAGGATGGCAAGCGGGGAGGTGTCAAACTGGACAATGAGGATCGCTACTGCCTGGATGGCCAACGGCTCATGGCTGTGAATGGGGTGTACGGTGCTGATGGTACGGAATACCGAACGGAAAGGGAAAGCTTCAGCAAAGTGGTGAGTTACGGTATGGCTGGTAATGGTCCTGCGTGGTTCAAGGTATGGACGAAGGCAGGTCAGGTCATGGAGTACGGGAACACGGCTGACTCCAGGATAGAAGCAATCAAGGCGGCGGGAAGTGCGGCGAGTTGGCCGACGGGGACGGTGAGACAGTGGGCGTTGAACAAACTCAGCGACACCAAGGGTAACTACTTCAAGGTGAGTTACACGGAAGACCAGGTCAATGGAGACTACTATCCGAAGCAGATTGACTACACGGGCAATGACAGTACGAACACAGCGACGACCAATGCGGTGGTGTTTGAGTATGAAGCTAGACCGGATGGCAGGCCTTTGTATCAGGCTGGGATGTTGATAAAAAATAATGTCAGATTATTGAATCTGGTGATTTTTGCGGGTTCTGATTTCATTAAAAATTATCAATTGAAATATCAGGTTGGGCAGGTGAGTAATAGATCGAGGATATTGGGAATAGCGGAATGCGGTGCTGGATTGGGAGCTTGCCTGCCGAAATTCGATATTGAATATTCTTCAAAATCTCTCCTTACCGTTGCGTCAACGCAGTTGGCATTAAATCACACAACATCAGGAAGTTTTCAGGGCTATGCGACGCATACATCGGATATAAATGGAGACGGCATAGTTGATTTGCTTACGATGGCAAATAATTCTGCAGGTTGGTCAGTTTTCACGGCATTAGGTAATGGAAGCGGTACCTTCCAAGCTGCAAAATTGGCGCTGAATTACACGGCATCAGGAAGCTTTGATGGTTATACAACGTATGTGTCGGACCTGAACGGCGACGGTTTCGCCGATTTGGTCGCCGTAGCAAACAATTCTTTAGGTTGGCATGCATTTACTGCGCTTGGTAATGGCGACGGTACTTTCCAAAGTGCGAAACTGACATTTAATTACACAGCATCGGGAAGTTTCCAGAGCTATGTACCGTACGTGTCGGATGTAAATGGTGATGGCTTGGTTGATTTGGTGGTCGTGGCAAACAATTCTTTAGGTTGGCATGCATTTACGGCGCTTGGCAATGGGGACGGTACTTTCCAAGGAGCCAAGCTAACATTCAATCACACAACATCGGGAAGCTTTCAAGGGTATATGACGTACGCGTCGGATGTAAATGGGGACGGTCTGGTTGATTTAGTCACTGTGGCAAATAGTTCTACAGGCTGGTCTGCTTTCACGGCGCTAGGTAATGGAGACGGTACTTTTCAAAGTGCAAAGTTGACGTTGAATCACACAGCATCGGGAAGTTTTCAAAATTATGCATCGTACGTGTCGGATGTAAATGGGGACGGAATAGCTGATTTGCTCACGATGGCAAATAATTCTGCAGGATGGTCCGCTTTCGCTGCGCTTGGTAATGGAGATGGGACCTTTCAAGCTGTGAAATTGGCGTTGAATTATACGGCATCAGGGAGTTTTGGCGGTTACGCAACACACTTAGCGGATGTAGATGGAGATGGTTTGGCTGATTTGGTTGCCGTGGCAAACAACTCCATGGGTTGGCACACATTCACTGCACTAGGTAATGGGGACGGTACTTTCCAAAGTGCGAAACTGACATTTAATTACACAGCATCGGGAAGTTTTCAGGGCTATACGACGTACATGTCGGATGTAAATGGCGACGGTCTTGTTGATTTGGTGACTGTGGCAAATAACTCCGCAGGATGGTCTGCCTTTACGAGTACGGGCGTTGGAGATCCAACCTCAGATTATGTAGTGGGTTTTTCCAATTTAGATGCTGGTCTCCGATTTTCTTATTTGTCTTTGACAAATAGCGTCTTATATAAAAAAGACGCGGGCACTACCGCCTCAATGTATCCAAAGTTAGATATCCAGGCTCCAATGTACGTTGTGTCGTCGGTGAGCGCCTCGAACGGAGCAGGGGGCACGGTGACGACGAATTATAAATATGGTGGTTTGAAGGCAGAGCTAGGCACAGG
>RCUJ01001728.1_pt1 | contig 11352 bp, 8 predicted proteins | sample 2166321 | NCBI WGS metagenome assembly RCUJ01 (sample SAMN09932808, study PRJNA488358) | compost metagenome | feature: garden; material: soil; isolation source: compost soil in an enriched community after 118 h of incubation | place: Germany: Experimental Botanical Garden Goettingen | collected... | reverse complement strand
GCAAGGGCAGCGACAACGCCGCGTTCTTCTCCGCCAACTCGGCGCAGAAGCCGAAATTCTTCGGCACCGGCGCGGAAGGCAAGACCGCTGAGCTGAACTACAAGCTCGGCACCCAGCTGCCTTACCTGTTCATCGTCAACCGCCTGGCCCACTACCTGAAAGTGCTGCAGCGCGAGCAAATCGGCGCCTGGAAGGAACGCACCGACCTCGAACTGGAACTCAACAAGTGGATCCGCCAGTTCGTCGCCGACCAGGAAAACCCCAGCGCCGAAGTGCGTGGCCGTCGCCCGCTGCGCGCCGCCCAGGTGATCGTCAGCGATGTCGACGGCGAGCCGGGCTGGTACCGCGTCAGCCTCAACGTGCGCCCGCACTTCAAGTACATGGGTGCCGACTTCACCCTGTCGCTGGTCGGCAAGCTGGACAAGGAGTAAGCATCCTTATGGCCGGGTACGGAAGCCTGTTCGAACGCCTGAGTGGCGAGGCCAGCCAACGCGCCGGCTGGAGCCGCGAGGTGGCCGCCATGGCGTCGGTGGCTACCCACCTGGCGAAAATGCTCAGCACCCGGGCGGGCAGCGTGCAAACGCTGCCCGACTACGGGTTACCCGATCTCAACGATATGCGTCTGTCGCTGCACGATTCGCTGCAACAGGCGCGTATCGCCATCGAACGCTTTATCGAAGCGTACGAACCACGTTTACGCGAGGTGCGGGTGATTGCCCTGCCCCGCCACCACGATCCGCTCAACCTGTGCTTCGCCATCGAAGGCCTGCTGGAAATCGAAGGCTGCAAACGCCAGGTGAGCTTCTCCGCGAGCCTGGACGGCAGCGGACAGGTCAAGGTCAATTAAGGAGAGCCCCATGTCCGGTAAACCCGCCGCCCGCCTCGGCGATCCCACCGCCTGCCCGATCCCCGGCCACGGCAGCAACCCGATCAGCGCCGGCTCGCCCGACGTGCTGTTCGACAACCTGCCGGCCGCCCGCCAAGGCGACCCGACCGCCTGCGGCAGCACACTGGCCAGCGCGGTGATCCCCAATGTGCTGATCAACGGCATGCCGGCGACCACCATTGGCACCGTGGGCAGCCATGGCAATGTGGTGGTGGGCGGCTCGGGGACGGTGATTATTGGGACGAGTGTGGTGATGGCTGAGTTCACCGAGCCGAGCCCCGTCTCCCTGACTGCCGGATTCGACCGCTTGTTCTCCCTTGAGACGGAGGACGGTCAGCCCTTGAAGAACCTTGCTTACCGCATCGTATCCAAGAGCGGCATCGTCAAGCAGGGCGCCACGACCGGGGCCGGCATGACCGGCAACATCTCCACCGGTGGGCAGAAAGAAACCCTCACGCTGTACATCTCCGGAGAAGACTGATGGAAACCCTCATCACAATCGACGGAGTCCCCCATGCCTTCGAAACCAAGGATGGCAGAACCGAGCTCAAGGTGCAGTCCGAGAGCACGCCGAGCGAGGACAAGAAGCCGCCGAAGGTCAAGGTCCCCAACGTCTGGCTGATCACGCGCAAGAACGGTTTCCCCCTGTTCGCCGTTCGGCCGAAGCAGGGCGAAAAGCCGTTCCGCATCATCACGGCCGACAAGCTTTACTCGGAAAAAATCCAATGGTTCGAACCGCTGGCTGACAACTATCGGGAGCAGATCTGGCTGCATCCGGATTCGTCCAAGCCGGGCTCCGAAGCCTATTCAGCCTACAAGCATTTCAGTTGGAAACAGATTATCGATTTCGCCATCGTTGATCGGTGGTCTATTAGCTTCACGAAAGGTCTTCCCGGTGACTGGAAAGCCAATTCGGAAGGAGGCGCCGGCTTCCTGATGGTCGTGGTCGAAAACGCCCTCTACTGGACCGATGGAGTCGGACAGATTCCGTTCGCCGTTGATACGTTCAGGATTTACTTCGAAGAGCTGCGGAGCAAACCCGCCGCAATCAGCAAAACAGTGCGGACCGGCATGGAATACGGGGATGGCAATCCGTTCGCGCCAGAGAACGATGCAACCAGTGAGTACGACAACTACATGGTGCTCCGCGGCGCGCTCTGGGCTTCCGAGAATTTCCAGCTAGTCATCAAGAAGGAATTGCTACAGACCCCGAACACTGCCCGGATGGTCGAGAAGGCAAGTACCGTCTACCAACCGGGGTCTATGCCTTACCTGCAACAACCCATCTCTGCGAGTTCCCTTGCGCAATATGGAGAGTGGAAGAAATGAGCCGACAACGAATCATGGCCTTCACCTGCCACGGAGCAGCGTGCCTGCTATTTCCTGTGGTTACAACTCTCGGCTTTCAGCTTTACACCGTCTTATTTGGCGCGCCGTTCGCACGAGGCGTTGCGATCGGCCTGGCCGCCCAGCTCATCTTCATCGTCTTCGCCTTGACCAACGGCCTGATTGCTTTGGTATCCGGAATGAAAGCGAAAGTTGCTCTCGCCGTCGTGTTGGTGGTTGCAGTTCTTGTTTATCTGCTTCCGGAGCATCCTTTGCGGGCGCTGTTTTTTGCCGGACTGTCTGGCGGACTGTCGTTCTCGGCCATCTACGCATCAAGACGGCTGGCACACACGGGAAAGAGCGCATGACTCCCTTTCTACCGAACAACCTCCCAATGCGAAGAGCAGTATGGGGCATCGGCTTAACCTCAGCCTTGGCAATTATGTTTTGGGGACAGATAAATGCCTTGGACAATCGCCAAGCCAGCCTTGTAGGGCGGGTACAATCCACCGAGCTTGTTGAAAACTGGCGGGTTACACCCGCCCTACAGGACTACAAGAACCTGACAACGGGGGCGACCCGTGAAGACTTTCTGAGAATATTTCAGCTATATCGCTGGAACTTTATGGGGTTTAATCAAGCATGAATCTTCCAGGCTATTTAGCTGTCGTTGCGGACAGTGACTTGTTTGGCCTGCTGGCCATTTATTGTTTTGTCGTCGCCATAGTTGGGCTATTCGAAAAACCCCGAAACACTCGGGCATATCGCGTGATGGTATTTTGCGGACTATCGATAGTTCCAGTTTTTCATGCCGTTGGGACCTACTTTCTCAATCAGGCTCCAGCCTGATGCATATCCATGCAGGGGAATATTCGGGGACAGACCACGATTCTTCGGGACTATGGCTACGCAAATCGTGCGTCTGTCCCCTTATTACTTAAAAAACCAAAGAAAAAAATAGTTAACCCGTCATTACAACTCCTCTACACGAACCAGGGATGGCCGGCTTAGATGTCCTTCAACCACTACTACCAGAGCGAACTCACCGCCCTGCGCCAGCTCGGCAAGCGCTTTGCCGAGCGCAGCCCGGCGTTGGCGCCGTTTCTCGGGCAGAGCGGGCGCGACCCGGATGTCGAGCGGCTGCTGGAGGGTTTCGCCTTTCTCACCGGGCGCCTGCGGCAGAAACTCGACGACGAGCTGCCGGAGCTGACCCATTCGCTGATGCACCTGTTGTGGCCGAACTATATGCGCCCGCTGCCGGCGTTCAGCATGCTGCAGTTCGATCCGCTCAAGCGCCCCGGGCCGGCGCTGCCGGTGCCGCGCCATACGCCGGTGGAATCCAAGCCGATCCAGGGCGTGACCTGCCGCTTCCGCACCTGCTATGCCACCGAGGTGCTGCCGTTGGCACTCAACGGCCTGGATTACTCGGTCAAGGGCGACGGTGCGCTGCTCAGCCTGCGTCTGGCGATGAGCGCCGACGGTCACTTGGGCGATCTCGACCTCAAGCAGCTGCGCCTGCACCTGGCCGGTGAGCGTTATATCAGCCAGTTACTCTACCTCAGCCTGCTGAATCACCTGGGCGGCATCCAGTTGGTGCTGCTGGATGGCGCCGGCAAGTCGCTGGTGGATGCCTTCGAGCAGCCGGTCGCGGCCTTGAAGTTACCCGCAAGCAGCGTGCAGCCGGTGGGTTTTGCCGAAGACGAAGCCTTGATTCCCTATCCGCTGAACACCTTCCGCGGCTACCGCTACCTGCAGGAATACTTCGCCTTCCAGGACAAGTTCCTGTTCGTCGACCTTATGGGCCTGGACGCGCTCAAGCGTCTGCCGGCGGATCTGCTCAAGCAGGCGCGCGGCATCGAGCTGCGTTTCGATATCCACAAGGGCGGGGTGCAGCGCATTCGCCCGACTCTGGACAACGTACGCCTGTACTGCACGCCAGTGGTCAACCTGTTCGCCCACGACGCCATCCCGATCCGCCTGGACGGCAAGCAGGATCAGTATTTGCTGCTGCCGTCCGAGTTCGATTCGCAGCACTGCGGGGTGTTCTCGGTGGATCGGGTCACCGGCTGGAAGCCCGGTGGCAAGGGTTATGAAGAGTACGTGCCGTTCGAATCCTTCGAGCACGACGCCAGCTTCGACGTGCCCCACGCCCGTCCGCATTACAGCGTGCGCCAGCAACCCTCGATGCTCGGCGACGGCCTGGAGACCTACCTGAGCTTCGGCCTGCGCAACCTCGATCAGCACGAGACGCTGTCGATCGAGTTGACCTGCACCAACCAGAACCTGCCGCGCCAACTGGGCCTGGGCGACATCTGCCTGCCCAGCGAGGACACCCCGGAGTTCCTTACCTTCCGCAATATCAGCGCGGTTACACCGAGCTACGCGCCGCCGCTGCACCGCGATTTTCTGTGGAAGCTGATCAGCAACATGTCGCTGAACTACCTGTCGCTGGCCAACGTCGAGGCGCTCAAGGTGATCCTCGAGACCTACGACCTGCCGCGCTACTACGACCAGCACGCGGAAAAGGTCAGCAAGCGTCTGCTCGACGGTCTGAAGAAGATCGGCCATGAGCACGTCGACCGCCTGCACCGCGGCCTGCCGGTGCGCGGGGTGCGCACCGAACTGACGATCAACCCCGAGGGCTATGTGGGCGAGGGCGACTTGTTCCTCTTCGCCTCGGTACTCAATGAATTTTTCGCCCTGTACGCCAGCTTGAACTCGTATCACGAGCTGCGCGTGCAGAGCACACAGGGAGAGGTGTACCAATGGACGCCGCGCATGGGGCAACAACCCCTGCTCTAAGCCGCTTGAGTCGGGGCATCCGCGAATACAGCCTGTTCCAGGGTGTGCAGCTGGTGCTGGAACGCCTGCACGCCGCCCATCCCGAACTGGATGAAGAGGCGCTGTATCAGCGCCTGGAACTGCAGGCCAATCCGAGCCTGGGCTTTCCCGGCAGCGATATCGATCGCGTGCAGTTCTTCGAAGAGCACGGCGAGCTGCGCGCGAGCCTGCGCATCAACCTGGTCAGCCTGTTCGGTGCCGGCTCGCCGTTGCCGGCCTTCTATGGCGAGCAGGCCCTGGGTGACAGTGTCGACGGCAACCCGACCCGGGATTTCCTCGACCTGTTCAACAACCGTCTGCAGCGCCTGCTGCTGCCTATCCGGCAGAAGTACCGCTACCACGCACGCTTCCAGAGCGGTGCGCTGGACCCCCTCTCCGAGCAACTGTTCGCCCTGGTCGGCCTCGGCGGTGTGCAGATCCGCGCCGCCTCGGAGCTGAACTGGAAGCGCCTGCTGCCCTACCTCGGCCTGCTCAGTCTGCGCGCCCATTCGGCGGCGCTGATCGAGTCGGTGCTGCGTTACTACTTCAAGCACGCCGCGCTGCATATCGAGCAATGCCTGGAGCGCCAGGTAGAAATCCTCGGCGAGCAACGCAACCGCCTCGGCCTGGCCAACAGCCAACTGGGCGAGAGCCTGGTGCTCGGCGAGTTCGTGCGCGATCGCGGCGGCAAATTCCGCATCCATGTGCAGCAGCTCAACTGGGAGCGCTTCCACGAATTCCTGCCGACCGGCAACGGCTACCAGCCGCTGTGCGCGCTGGTGCGCTTCACCCTGCGCGACCCGCTGGATTACGACATCCGCCTGGAACTGCACCAAGACGAAATTCGCGAACTGCGCCTCGGCGCCGACAACCCCTGCCTGCTGGGCTGGACAACCTGGCTGGGGCGGGATAACGCCGACGGCGTGGTCACCCTCGGCAGCCAAACTCACTAGGGAAAGAGAGAGCAATGATCAACGTCGATCTGCAACAGCTGGTACAGGCCCTCGACGCCGCCACCAAGAACGATCTGGAACTCGCCGCCGAGCGCTGCGTGGTCCGTGGCGGCAGCAAGATACTGGTCGAAGACCTGCTGCTCGGCCTGCTCGAGCGCCCGGACGGCCTGCTCGGCCGCGCCCTGCAGGATGCCGACGTCGACGCCTTTGATCTGGCCAGCGCGCTGCAACCGCGCGGCGAGCACAACGAATCGCGCAACCCGGTGTTCTCCACCGAACTGGTGCAATGGCTACAGGACGCCCTGCTGGTGGCCAACCTGGAACTCGGCCAGAACCAGGTCGACCAGGCCGCGCTGATCCTCGCCCTGCTGCGCAACCCGATGCGTTATGCCGGCAGCCATTACCAGGCGCTGCTGGCCAAGCTCAACCCCGAGCGCCTGCGCGATTTCGCCATGGCCCAGCAGCCGCAGGAAACCGCCGGTAAAACCGCGGCGGGCGGCGAGTCGAACCTCAAGCGCTTTACCCACAACTTCACCCAGCAAGCCCGCGACGGCAAGCTCGACCCGGTGCTGTGCCGCGACGCGGCGATCCGCCAGATGATCGACATCCTCGCCCGCCGGCGCAAAAGCAACCCGATCGTGGTCGGCGAAGCCGGTGTCGGCAAGACCGCCATCGTCGAAGGTCTGGCCCTGCGCATCGCCGCGGGTGAAGTGCCGGACGCGCTCAAGGGCGTCGAACTGCTGTGCCTGGACCTCGGCCTGCTGCAAGCCGGTGCCAGCGTCAAAGGCGAATTCGAACGCCGACTGCAGGGCGTGATCGATGAAGTCAAAGGCTCACCCAAGCCGATCATCCTGTTTATCGACGAAGCCCACACCCTGATCGGCGCCGGCGGCCAGGCCGGTGGCAGCGACGCGGCCAACCTGCTCAAGCCGGCTCTGGCCCGTGGCGAACTGCGCACCATCGCCGCCACCACCTGGAGCGAATACAAGAAGTACTTCGAGAAAGACCCGGCCCTCGCCCGGCGCTTCCAGCCGGTGCAGTTGCTCGAACCCACGGTCTTTGAGGCGGTGACCATCCTCCGCGGCCTGGCCCCGGTGTACGAGAAGAGCCATGGCATCTACCTGCGCGACGATGCGGTGGTCGCCGCCGCCGAGCTGTCCGCACGCTATCTGGCCGGCCGGCAACTGCCCGATAAGGCCGTCGATGTGCTGGATACCGCCTGCGCCCGGGTGCGCATCAGCCTGGCCGCCGCACCGGAAGCGCTGGAGCGTTTGCGCGGCGAAATCGCCGAAGGCGAGCGTCAGGGCGAGGCCATGGGCCGCGATCTGGACGCCGGCCTGAATATCGATAGCGACGCCCTCGAACAACTGGAACAGCGCCTGAGCGAAGCGCGCGCCGAGCTGGAGCAGATCGAAACCCGCTGGGCCATTCAGCGCGACCTCGCCACCCGCCTGCTCGAGCTGCGCAAGCAGTGCGCCAGCGCGCGCGCAGCCACCACCGCAGAGAACCCGGAGCAAGCGGCCGATCTGCAACAGCTGGAGGCCGAACTGCGCGAAGTGCAGATCGAACTGGCCGCAGCCCGGGCCAACGAGCGCCTGGTCAGCTTCGAAGTCTGCCCGCGCCTGGTCGCCGAAGTGATCAGCCACTGGACCGGCGTACCGCTGAGCCAGTTGGCCCGCGAACACAACAGCAAGGTGCTGAGCTTCGCCAGCGACCTGCGCCAGCGCCTGCGTGGTCAGGAACAGGCCATCGAAGCCCTGGACCGCTCGATGCGCGCCACCGCCGCCGGCCTCAACCGCGCCGACGCGCCGGTCGGGGTGTTCCTGCTGGTCGGCCCCAGCGGCGTCGGCAAGACCGAAACCGCCCTGGCCCTGGCCGACCTGCTGTACGGCGGCGAGCGTTTCCTCACCACCATCAACATGTCCGAGTTCCAGGAAAAGCACAGCGTCTCGCGCCTGATCGGCGCGCCGCCCGGCTATGTCGGTTATGGCGAGGGCGGCATGCTCACCGAAGCCGTAAGGCAGAAACCCTACTCGGTGGTGCTGCTCGACGAGGTGGAAAAAGCCGACCCGGACGTGATGAACGTCTTCTATCAGATCTTCGACAAGGGCGTGGCCAACGACGGCGAAGGGCGCGAGATCAACTTCCGCAACTGCCTGATCCTGATGACCAGCAACCTCGCCAGCGAGCGCATCGCCAGCCTCTGCCAGGGCGGCCAGCGTCCAGCTGCAGAAGACCTGGAACAGGCGATTCGCCCGACTCTGTCGCAGCACTTCAAGCCGGCGCTGCTCGGCCGTATGCGCGTGGTGCCTTACTACCCGATCGACGGCGAAGTGCTCAATGAGCTGGTCGGCCTCAAGCTCGCGCGTTTCGCCGAGCGCCTGGCCCGCCGCCAGTTGCAGTTCAGCCATTGCCCGGCGCTGCTGGCAAACCTCGCCGAACGCTGCAGCCACAGCGACAGCGGCGCGCGGCTGATCGACCACCTGATCGACCAGCACCTGCAACCGCTGGTGGTCGACCGCCTGCTGGCCGCCATGGCCAACGGCGCAAGCCTGCAACGCGTGCACGCCACCCTCGACGGTGAAGGGGCGGTGGTCTGTGAGTTCGCTTAAGGTCCCGCCGATGTTCCATCAGGTGCCGCAACCGCTGCGCTACGCCGAGGCATTGCTCGAACGCTTCGCCGGCCTGGCGCGCGCGGCCAGTGGCGATGCTCTGCTCGGCGGCCTGGTCGAGGCCGCCGCGCAGCTTTCTGGCTGTACGTTGAGCCAGCTGTACCTACTCGACGAAACCCATACCCGCTTGACCCTGTGCGCCGAATGGCAGGACGGCCTGCTGCAACCGCGCGAAGCGGCCAGCCTGCCGAGCGAATACGACGGCGAGCAGCTGCTGCAGTATTGCCTGTGCCAGAACCAGGTACTCAGCCTCGACGAACTGGACGGCAGCCTGCATCAGATCGGCTTCCTACCGGACGCCAGTCAGTCCTGGCGCAGCCTGCTGTGCCTGCCGCTGCTCGACGAGCAGAAGCGGGTCAACGGCCTGCTGCTGATCGCCAGCCAGATCGGCCGCGACCTGCAGGGCTTCGCCGGTTCGCTGGGGCACCTCGGCGGCTTCGTCATCGCCCAGTTGCACCTGCTGCAACGCCTGCGCGCGCCCCGCATGGAAGCGCTCGCCAGCAGCACCACGGCCTGCGCCAGCGGCTACGGCCTGATCGGCGACAGCGCGCCCATGCGCGAGCTGTACCAGATGATCGGCAAGGTGCTGCACAACCCGGTCAGCGTGCTGCTGACCGGCGAAACCGGCACCGGCAAGGAACTGGTGGCCCGCGCCATCCATTATTGCGGCTTGCGCCGCAGCAAGGCCTTCGTCGTGCAGAACTGCGCTTCGCTGCCGGAAAATCTACTGGAAAGCGAGCTGTTCGGTTACCGCAAAGGCGCCTTCACCGGCGCCGACCGCGATCATCAGGGCCTGTTCGATGCGGCCGATGGCGGCACCCTGTTTCTCGACGAGATCGGCGACATGCCCCTGGCCCTGCAAGCCAAATTGTTGCGCGTGCTGCAGGAAGGCGAAGTACGCCCGCTGGGCTGCAACGAAACCCACAAGGTCGATGTGCGCATAGTCGCCGCCACCCATTGCGCGCTGCGCGAGCAAGTGGAAGCGGGGCGTTTCCGCGAAGACCTGTTCTATCGCCTGGCGCAATTCCCTATCGAACTGCCGCCCTTGCGCGAGCGCGATCAGGACATTCTGACCCTGGCCCGGCATTTCGCCGACAAGGCCAGCGCCCTGCTCCAGCGCGACCCCTGCCGCTGGGCCGAGAGCACCCTGGAACACCTTAGCGGCTATGCCTTCCCCGGCAATGTGCGCGAACTCAAAGGAGTGGTCGAGCGTGCCATATTGCTCTGCGAAGGCGGCGAACTGCTGCCCGCGCATTTCAACCTGCGCCAGGACCATAACGCAGACGACACCGGCATGAACCTGCGCGAACGCATGGAGCGAGTCGAACGCAGCCTGTTGCTCGACTGCCTGCGCAAGAACCGCGGCAACCAGACCAGCGCCGCCTGCGAACTGGGCCTGCCCCGGCGCACCCTGTTGTACCGCATGCGGCGGCTGCATATCAGCCCGGCCGATGTGTAAGGCTTAAGGAGAAGAGCATGTTCAATTCAGCCAACCAGACCCATTTCAGCCTGAGTGTCGAGGGCGTCAGTCACGACCTGCAGGTCCTCGAATTCAGCGGCCGCGAGGCGATCAGCCAGCCGTTCGCCTTCGAACTGGAACTGGTCAGCGAGCGCCCGGATATCGACCTGGAAAGTCTGCTGCACCAGCCGGCCTTTCTCGCCTTCGCGCCTGGTAGCAACGGCATTCACGGCTTGATCTACCGCGTCGCCCAGGGCGAATCCGGCAAACGCCTGAGCCGTTACCACGTCACCCTGCGCCCGCAGCTGGCCTACCTGGCGCACCGCGTGAATCAGCGGATCTTCCAGCACCTCACGGTGGAGAAGATCATCAGCCAGGTACTGGAAGAACACGGCATCCAGAACAACGCCTACGCCTTCCAGTTCGGCCCGACGGTTTATCCCGAGCGCGAATACTGCGTGCAGTACGACGAGTCGGACCTGCACTTTATCCAGCGTCTGTGCGAGGAAGAAGGCATTCACTACCACTTCCAGCACAGCGAGCAAGGGCATGTGCTGGTCTTCGGCGACGACCAGACGGTGTTCCCGAAACTGCCGGTCACCGCTTACCAGCAGGACAGCGGTCTGGTCGCCGACGAGCCGGTGGTCAAGCGCTTCGCCCTGCGCCTGGAAACCCGCAGCAACCGCGTTACCCGCCGCGATTACGACTTCGAAAAACCGCGTCTGCTGATGGAAGCGGCATTCACCAGCGAGTTCAGCCCCGACCTCGAGGACTACGACTACCCCGGCCGTTTCGTCGAGCGCGAGCGCGGTAAACACCTGAGCAAACGCAACCTGGAACGCCACCGCAGCGACTACGAACTGGCCAGCGGTGAAAGCGACCAACCGCTGCTGGTCAGCGGCCACTACCTCAACCTCGGCGCCCACCCGCGCGAGGAGTGGAACCAACTCTGGCTGCTGACCGAAATCCGCCATGAAGGCAAGCAGCCGCAGGTGCTGGAAGAGTCCGTCACCAGCCACACCCAGACCAGCGACGGCTTCCAGCAGGGCTACCGCAACCGCTTCAACGCCACGCCCTGGGATGTGCTGCACCGTCCGCCGCTTAACCACCCGAAGCCCAAGGTGCTCGGCAGCCAGACCGCCGTGGTCACCGGCCCGCAAGGCGAAGAAATCCACTGCGATCAATACGGCCGGGTCAAGGTGCACTTCTTTTGGGATAGAGAGAACTGGGACCGCG